>OMCT01000874.1_pt1 | contig 20611 bp, 15 predicted proteins | sample 1674301 | NCBI WGS metagenome assembly OMCT01 (sample SAMEA103958158, study PRJEB25191) | human gut metagenome
TGAAATTATTATATTTTCCATTCACTATACCCTACTTTATACAAATCTTTCTACCAAATATTATAACCTTTTCGATCTATGATTTCATTTGAATGCTGGTATAATGTTAGGTATGAACTATCAAAATATACAGAGCGGCCTATCTACCGCATTTTTAGACAAAAACATATCTTCCAACGTATTATATCGACCTCAATTTATTTCAAACGACTATAAGAATGGAAGAAAAGTACTAAGCACCATTGAAGATGAATTATTACACTGCGACTCCTTTTTAATCAGTGTAGCCTTCATTACGATGGGAGGTATCACCCCCTTACTTCAAACGCTTCGTACTTTAGAAGATAAAGGCATCAAAGGTAAAATTCTTACAACGGACTATTTGGCATTTAGTGATCCTAAAGCCTTAGATAAACTCGCTACATTTTCGAATGTTGAACTTAAAATGTATCTAGTACCCGACTCAAAGAATGGTTTTCATACCAAGGGATATATCTTTCAATCCGATGAAATCTACAAGATCCTTGTGGGTTCTAGTAATATGACAAATACAGCACTTACTACAAATCGAGAATGGAATACAAAAATTGTGTCCACAAAATCCGGAGAATTCGTTTCTGAAATGTTAGATGAATTTGAAGAATTATGGAATCATCCAAATACATATTCCTACAATGCTTTTATTGGTGCATATAGAGTGCATTATGAGGAATACAAAAAGGTGAAACAAAAAGAAGACATTAAATTACCTTCTAAACAACTGATCCCAAATTCTATGCAGCAAGCCTTTATTTCCAATCTTAGAAAGCTTCGCAATGAAAATGAATCAAAGAGTTTATTGATTTCAGCCACAGGAACAGGCAAGTTATCACAACCATCATGGGGTGTCTAAATCATGAAAAAGAATCTCAAATGCGATAAACAAAGGCTATTATGTAGTTGTATATCTAAATATCACCATAAATCAAAATTAGACACTTTTTTTCAAAAAAACACACGATTTTACAATGAGACTTTTAATAGAAGTCTGTTTTTTTCTATTCATCATTGAACACATTCTCAAGAAAATCTTGATAATCCTCATCACCATCAAAACATGGTGAGAATTTCTTACCAATTAAATAGTCTGCAAACTTATCTCCATTTTCTCTATCACTTGCTAAAGTGCTTTCCTCTACATCTTTTGAAACGTATTCAGATTCGAACATGAGATCATATAGTACAACATAGCGTTCTACGATAGCCATCTCAATCGGCATAGCTATAAGAGTTACATTTATATTTTCTACTGCATCTGGCATAGTCAAAGCATAGTTGTTCAATTTTGACAATTCATTCAAAACAAACACATATTCCTCTTTCGTAATATACATATCAAGTCCGCCATCATCATTCAACGATGTATGCATAAATGGAAAGACTTCAAGTAATAATCTATTTACCTTTTCTGCATCAAGAATACTTGGATATAACTCGAAACAACTAACATTTTTCATCGTAAATACCTCCTTTCGTTCCCAGTATAACAATAACCATGTTGATTGTCCTCAACCGAAAATTGATAAACGGTCGATAAAAAGAATATACTCGAGTACTATAAGAAAGATTGAGTTATGCATAAAAAAAGGACCACTTTATTGTAAGTAGTCCTATAGTTTTATTTTGTTTGTCCGTATTTTTCAAAAGCTTTTAACAGAATCCTTTCCACTGCAACAGTTTTACTAAGCCCAGTTTCTTCACAATATTTCTCTAATTCATTGTAAACATTACTTTGAATTTTGATATTAAGAGCTTTCCAGTTTTTCTTTGGTTTAGGCATTGTTGTTACCTCCGAATAATTCATCTAGCTTTTCACTTAGAGTGCCAGCTTCAACATATGGCAGTGCATCCAAGTATCTTAAATTGTGTTCTCTAATGATGTTATGTTTATGGTCAAAACCAAAAACAAAACTTAGTACAATCTGATAAATAATCTCAGTTGGAGCTAATCCATACACCTGCTTAGCAAAGATATGCTTTAAACGAGCTTCTGAATCAGGATACAATTCCATCAGTTTAGGGCTGTTGTAAAGCTTCTTAACAATCTCAGTAACATACAATCCAGACTTCATATACAAGTCAATGAAAGTCTTGTCAGGGTCGTCAAAACATCCAGGGTTTTCCTGTTCAAGTAAATCCACCATCTGTTTAACAATCTTCTTTGGAGTAAAGATTTGGTTCGTCTTCTGAGGTGGGATGTAGTCAAAGATATCTTCTGGAATAGACTCGTCAAAGTAATCAGCTAACTTGTCTTTCAATTCAACAAACTCCGTAATAGAATCGTTAAACACCATTGCATCAAAGATATTTCCGTTGAAATGCTTTGTGTTGCCGTCTTCATCCGTGTAGTCACCACCGTCACGAAGGAAACGGAATTCATCTAATGTGATACTCGTTACTTCTTTAAAGACGTTGTCTGGAATGATTGTATCGAATGTTTCAAGAGTTACATCCATATCTCCATAAGCCATCAGGAAGGAAGGGATAGTACGAGTAAATCCACGCAAATGGTCACGCACATCGTCTTCAATCTTACGTTTTTTCTCGTTTTGAATGGATTCATTGACCTTCTTAACAGATTCCTCAGCAGCATCTTGTACGAATGAAGCCAAATCATCGTTGATAGCCTTTTGCATGTTTTGTACAGCTTCTTCTTTGATTGTCTTGTATGTATCACGAATTGTTTCTTTTTCTTCAACAGATGTAGCGTTTTCTAAATCCTTGTTCATATTAATATCAATCAGTCTTGAGTTCTGTTTATAATCTTCAACTTTAGAAACAATGATATCATTCGCTTTTTTCTTTAAAGTGTTTTCAAGTTCATTCTTTTCGGACTTTCTCATTGTCTGATTCAAAGCTTCCTCTGTCTTTGTAATCATAGGAGCAATTACGTATTCTTCTACGGATTTGTTCAGAGTTTCAGACATTTTATCAACTTTGTTGATGATTTCGTCTGTTTTTTCTTTCTTTACCGTATTTTCCAAGATAGTCTGTACCTGTTCAACAGGTTTTGATTCATAAATCTTTGAACCAAAGATGTCTTTAGCCTGTCCAATTACGATTTCCTGAGCGATTTCAACCTCGCCATCCTCATTCAAAGTAACATCATCAATATCATCCATAGGATTTTCATCTTTTTTGCGAGACTTTGAATCTTCAGCAGGTGTGAACTGATTCAAAATGTCCAGAACAGCCTTTGGTGCTGAGAATACAGTTCCAATGTCTTTGAACAGGAAGTTACTCATAAAGCCTCGTCTTACAACTTCAGTAGAACGAATCTTACGAGGAATCTTTAGAACCTGTTTAGCATCCAGTTCAATCATTTTACCTTCTTTATCTTCACCATAGACAGGGAAGAAGTTAAGAAGTTCTTTAATGTTATCTTCATGTTCCTTTTTAGTTCCACGACCATCCACAGTTGAAAGCTTCAGGTTATTTGCAAATTGTTCATAGATATCCAATGTTCTTGCTGGATCAAAATCAAAGATGTAGGAATTTTCTTTTCTTTTGTATTCAGAGCCATTCTTGAAAAGACAAGGGTTCTGGGCTCTAAATGCGGCCTGCATATACAATGATGGAGTTGAAATATTACTCAACATCAATACAGCAGTCCACTCAGGAATCGTTACACCTGTAGTCAACTGACCAACAGACAATGTAATGGTTTTATCGTGCTTATGAATAGCTTCGATAACCTTAGCATATGCTTTCTTGTTCTTAGTATCGTCATCTTCATCAATACGTCCATCACCAGCAACAGAGACGATTTCATAGTCTTTGAAGACAGGGTGAGCTTTAAGCTTTTTAGCTAAAGCAACAGCACTGTTGATACGATTCAACACCCAGAATGTATGTTTCAATTCATCACGAAGCTCAGGTGTAGAGAAAGGGAATTTTTCCTGTGTAGCCAGAGCATCTAAGAACTTATTTACTGCATCATCATGAACGAATCGTCCACTTTCATTCGTTGCAAAAAATTCGTTCAAATCAAAAGCAAAATCAGCTGTTGTATCATCTAAATCCATGCCTTTTGAAACCTTTTCTCGAACGATATCCGACATCTGATAGGTGAACATAGTTAGTTTTGGAAGGTCGAAATAAGGGTTTGCTGACTCCTCGTTCCAGCTTTCTTTTGCATTTTGTTCATCCGCATATGTCCAGTTAAAGATGGCGTCATTCGCAAACTTGTTGCCTGCAATCTGTTTGAAAGGTGTTCCTGTAAGGTGAAGGGTATAATCCCTACGAATATTATCAAAAGCTCTATCTGTTTTATAAGTGTCAACACCTTCATGGGCTTCATCAATAACCAGCAAGTCCCAATGTTCACGTCGTTCTGCTTCTAATTTATCAAACGTTCCTCCAAAGTATACAGACCCTTTCATGTCCTGAAGACTCATAAATTCAATCAAATTTGCCTGTTTTGTTGGGTTGTTTTTATTAAAAGACTCGTATTCATCTCTAGAAAGGACAAGAGGCTTGTCTTTGATGTTCTGGTCAGTACTTACAAAACGATAGCCAGACTCTGTTCCTAAGAACTTTTCATAGTCAGCATACCATGAGGTAGCTGTTGAAGGTCTGTTCGTTACGATAAGTACCTTTTTAGCTTTTACTGTTTTACAAAGATCATATGTAGCTAGAGTTTTACCAAAACGAGGCTTACAGTTCCAAAGAAATTCACATTCAGGGTGTTTTGAAAAGTAATTGCTTGTATATTCCACAGCAGCTTTCTGTTCAGGTCTCAAGTCGTAGGAAATTACGCCACTTCCTTGGCTCAGGATTCCACGATTTTCTCTGAACTCGTAGAATTTCAATTTACCCTCAGTAACACCAATCTTAATCCATTCCTTATTTGGAATCTTTTCATAGCCTTGTTTTACGAGGTAGGCATGAAGCATTTTATCTGTGAATGTATCGTTTGAATTCTCGAATGTAGCATTACCAGACCATTCATATTTACCCTCAACATCAATGGTATTGCACTGCTGTTTGATTCGATCTAAAACATCATCTTGTTCCGTATATCCAATCTTTAGCCATCCATCATGTTTCCTTACTTCTGGAGTAGTGTAGGCGTATATTTTGGGGATGACCTGCTTAGCAGTCTGAAGATTGATACCATTCATCTCTGCCATGTCAGTTCATCTCCTTTACATTTGTCTCAATAAAGTTGATTTCTTCTTCAGAAAGACCATATTTACGGTATAATTGTTGGTCGATTTCAGGAATTGATTTAGACCAGTCGATATCAGAGTTTGATGAGAAGTTTTCAAGTGGAACATATCTCCAAACTTCTTTTCTTGCGTTGTCTGGTGTTACTTTGCAAATATCTAATAAACATCTTGCAAATTTTGTTTTTAAATATTTTGATAGTGCTGTAGCTTCGTCTTCACTATCAAATTTTCCAAAACTTATAAATGTTTGCGTGCCAGCTACAAAAGGTGCAATGACTTCAGGAGTTGTTAAGCATTCTCCAAATTTTCCGGTTCCATTAGATTTAGCAACAAATACTTTCCACTTAGTAAGATTATCATGATCGGCTAAATAGCTCTTTTTTACATATTTCAGTTTTCTAGAATTTCCATCTCTACCATATACAGCATAGAAGTCATTTGAAGGCTTGTTCTCAAAGAAAATTGTTGGCAATTTATCAAAAATGTTAGATGAGATAGATAACTTTTCGCTTTCTTTCACCTGATTTAAACAACTTTCATTTTCTGTATATAATTGGTTAGTAAAACGATAACTTGAACGATTGTAATGAATATCACTCAACGAAGCACAATGTGAATCTTTAATTTTCCTTGCTAGAGAATTTAGAATAGGATCTTCGATAAATTCTACAATAGCACCAAAATCTTTTGTTGAGTCCCAATATGTAATAGCCACACCACCCTTGATATCAGTGTTTGGAAAAATATTACTACCGTTTGGCTCGTAACGTAACACTTTAAAATGTTCGTCATTTAACATCTTTTCATTCCATTTTTTTGGTGTTTGACCAGCATTGAATAAGAATCGAGCAGGATGTATAACCTCAACTCTGTTTGAAACTTTCTGAGCTTCATCCATAAATAAGTTATAAAGTGGTTTTGCACGTGAATTTTTTTCATTATCTTGTTGATATGGCGGATTAAATACTGTGTAATCAAATTTCATTGTTTTCACCTCACATAATTTCGCTTAGACGGATGCCGTCATAAGCCCAAAAATAAGCTCCTGAATAATGTCCAGATTTATTCAAAGCACCTTTTCTTTTAAAGATTTCTCGTGTTAAAGGAGATAATCTCCATTTCTTTCCTTCAAATTCCACCTCATTGTCTGATATAACTTTAGCCGTGATTGAAGGATCTTTACAAAATTCAATTTCTTCTCCTAACAGCTGTAATTCTAGGAAAGATAACCCTTTTGATTCTTTTGTGTTGAAGTTATTGGTCCTTCTCATTTCATCTGGAATAGGGAAGACGTTTTCAAGAATATAATGTGTTAGCCAAGCTGTTCTGGCTTTTATAGTATCAGCGTTCCAATGATCGTTATTTGTAATCATTGTTTTAGCAATTTGAAGACCAGCATTATTCATGTAAATATCCTTTTTATATTCAAATGACTTATTTCCAAGTTCTTGATTGTGTCTAATAAGAGTGATATTTCCAATTGTATTCACTAATTCCTGCTGGATATCTTCGTAGTTTTCGCCTAATTCTGCTTTCCATTCATCAGAAAGAGTTTGAGGCATGATATGTTCCTTTTGCAAATGAGAATCGGATAAATCGGGTCTACTTTTAGTGATGTGTTCCTCGACTAAAGCAAGATAGAATTGAGCATATTTGAAGTTATAGAAGTTCATGGTTTCTAAGACACGTGTTAGTTCGATATCATTAGGGAGTCTTAAATTACTTTCTTGACTCGACAGTATATCAAACATCTTCTTTTTCTTGTCACTAGCTTTAGCTAAATCTTCCATATATTTAGTAAGTTGTGGAAAGTTTTTATTTTCTGCTGAGGCTAGACCTAATATAAAACGTCTTCTAAAACAATAGATTTTAAAAGCTTCTAGAATATCAACAATATCTTCATTTTTAAAAGTGTTTTCTTTCCACATTCTAAGCAAACTCAACAAAAAAGAATAGGCTGTAGTAATATTCATTTGTTCTAAGTCATGAAGCTGTCTGTCAATTTCTTTATTACCAGTTGAAACACCAGAAACCAAATAAGCATAAATCTCAGCTGAACTCTTGAGTTGAGATAATAAATCAGCAGGTGAGGAGTTTTGAAATACATCCTTGAATTGTGCATAAAGCTTTTTGTGGTTTGCTTCAGTTGCTTTCAAACACGCCTTGCATAAATAAGCCTGCATATAATCTCGTATAAAGTTTGATACTTGTTTAGGTATCACTTTCTCAATTTGTAACCAGTATTTATTGTAATACTTGGTTTGTGTATCAGCATCGAGTCCTAACAAAAGATAGTTTCGTACTAAATCTGCTAAAGAAAGAGGTTTTCCTAATGAATTCATTGACTCGAAGATTTCTTGAGGATTCTCCCATTCGTTCTTCTCGGGTTGTAGTTCAACTGCAACAACACTAAATTTACTGATACCCAATTCAATTAGGTTGTTAAGCTCATAGTTTTTATTGACAAGCTTTGTTAATTCGTTCATAAACCATTTGTAATTTCGATAGACAGCTGAATCTTTCTGGCTCTCATCTATAGAGTCTCCTAAAATGATATTCTTATAAGCTTCCCAGTCTGTTTCGACTTGTTTTAATTTGATTTTATATTCATTTTGATTATCGGTTGCATTCTCGTTTTTCAGATACTTGTTATCAATGAAGTTTTTGATATTTTCATCTTCGCAAATATCCCTTAAAGCAACAAGGAAAAGCATTGTCGTTGTAATCCTTTGTTGACCATCAATTAAAACAAGTTTGTTGGGTTGTCCAAATGGTGTTTCATCGGAGAAATATGTTACAGTTCCAAAGAAGTGTTCTACTTTTTTTCCTTGTTTATTAGCTGTATACGTCTTTTTTACGTCCTCAAGAAAGACTTCACATTGTTCACTCGACCATTCATAATTTCGTTGATATGGGGGTATAAAAAAAGTTACATCATTACTTGATAACATTTTTAATAGTTTTTGTTCACTAGGTATCATTTTATCTTCCTCTTTTCAAATCTTCAAAAGTAATGGATTTATTGCTACGCCAATCTTTAATTTTACATTTAGGTGCAATCTGTTGTTCTTTTTCTTCAGACTCACCTAATAAATCAAAAATTGTTATTTCTTCGTAGTCTGGTTGTGGAACTCCTAATGGCACTGTATCAGTTAAGCCGTCCATTTGAAATAAGTTCCAAGCAATAATGTTTGCAATGGACTTCAACTCTTTTATAGTTGGTTGTCTATTCCATTTGAATTCTACATTATCCACAAAAGTCATCAACAAATTGATACGAGCAATCAATAGATTGTCGCCTTGAAACTCATATCCATAAATACTTTCATAAGCAAATTCAACCCATTTAAGCCATTCTTCTCGTTCATTCACATTTTCGTTAATAACTCGTAATTTTCGATCAAGAAGTCCAATTCGATGAGTAGGGGGTTCAATAAGTTGACCAGTAGATGCGTCATATCTTGAAACTAAAAATGGAGCTTCGCCACAAGTGATTTCGAGGCGTGTTGATTTGATATAATCTTGCCATTTCCTATCACCAAACTGAATAGGCTCTTCATTTGTTACCCAAGATTCTCCATCTTCTGTGTTAAATACATTTTTTTGACCAAACCAATCTTCATCCAAGTAATTATTCATTTCATTCACAATCCAAGATGGCGTAAACACTTCTGCTTTATTTCTTGTACGGGACTGTTGTTCTTCTAAAGACTTCAAAATACGAGGCTGAAGATCCATCGGATTCATTCCAATTAAAGATCCAATCTGAATCTGCTTTGTATCCTGATATTCAGGACCTTTGTCAGCATAACTGGTAGTTGCCCAAATGATATTCTTTTTTGTTGTCTTGTCTTGAAGTAGTGTTTTAAGCGTTGCTTTTACCGCATAATGATTCAAGTCAATCAAATTAGCTTCCACAATATTCCTCCAATCTATTAAATCTAACCCCAACAATACCCAAACTTAATCTATAAAGGCATGTAAAGGATTGCATATCTACGTCTATTATAACATAACGTGTAGCAAATTGTAGCTTGTAAATATAGCGTTTTGTCATCATATGATTGCTTTTTATGCTTATGCCGGTATAAGAGTATAAATACGGACAAATTTTCGGTCTAAGCTTAAAAACAAATGCTTTTTAGTTGAAAGAATACCTTCATTTTGATGAGATATGTGTTAACTATTGACTTTTAATCAGCCAAAAACGAGCGTAAAATCGAATTTTTGTCCGTATCAGCTGAAAAAGTTCGTTTATCCGAGAATTTGTTTGTATTTAGCAAAAGCCAAAAGAAGGAGCGACTGCTCCTCTAAATTAAAGGTCTATATCTAGTTCAATCGGACAATGATCCGATCCGTAAACATTATCTAGAATTTTTGAATCTATGACTTTATCTTTAAGTTCAGTTGATACTAGCCAATAATCTAAACGCCATCCATAATTTTTCCATCGAGCACCACCACTATAACTCCACCATGTGTATTGCACCTTGTTAGGATATAAATAGCGGTATGTGTCAATGAAACTATCTAATACATTATCTTTGAAACTTTGACGTTCTTCAGGCGTAAATCCTGCATAGTTTGTGAACATAGGATTGATAATGTCGATAGGTTCGTTAGCTACATTCAAATCCCCACAAATCATCACTGGCTTATCTAATGAATTTACGTAGTTTCCAAAGACAATGTCCCAGTCTAAACGAAAATTCAAACGTTTTAATCCTTGACTCGATGTTGGCGTGTATACTGTCACTAGATAGAATTCTGGATACTCCAATGTGATTACACGACCTTCTGAATCGAAATATGAATCACCAATGCTATATTGAACAGATAATGGTTCCTCTTTACATAACACCATTGTGCCACTATATCCTCTACGCTCTGCACTATTGATATATTGATATGGATATAGACCGCAATAGACTTCAATCTGATCACGTTGGGCTTTAGTTTCTTGAATACAAAATACATCTGCGTCTAATTCATACAGAATATCAATAAACCCTTTTTGCATCACTGACCTCAAGCCATTTACGTTCCACGAAATACACTTCATATAAAACCTCCTGTCATTCATTAAACTCATGGTACATCATAATTATGACGTATTCCACTAGCCGTTCCCGTCGCTTACGAGGGTGCTATTCTTGATATATAGCGTATCAAAATGACAATTGTTTTTTAATTCGATGGCTTAGTGATTTAGTAGCTGATTTAAATTTTATTGGAAAGCCTTATGCCGGCGTAAGCTTTTTCTGGTTTCGTCAAAGTGCCTAAAACCCTTTAAAACAAGGACTTTTGCTATGCTGACTTTTCTGGATATTATCAAAAATCACAAACCTTATTTTTTGTTTTCGAACATTTTCTCGAGAAAGTCAACATATTTTTTAACCATAACCAAAAGTTTGCTAGGCTATGAGCACAAAAAAAAGAAGACTATTTAGCAGTCTTCTTGTTGTGTTTGATTTCTCGTTTATATTTGTAATAAGTAGTTCTAGGTATGCCTAGTTTTTCGATGAGCTCTACATCAGACATATTTCCATTAAATGCTTTCGAATGCATTTTGATTTTCTCCTTCAAGCTGTCTGCCTTTGGATTCTTAAAAACGGTTCCTTTCTTTACACCAATTTGTACCCCATTTTCTTTAGCTGTTTGAAGTGCTGTACTCTTAAGATTAAAAGCCATGCTTTGGTTGATTTTTGCTTGCTTGATATTGCTTTCAATAAGCTTTCTCACAACTAATTCTGTTTCACCGTCACGTGGATGTATATCTAATGTATTCAAAATGCTCTTTATATATGAAATGTTACATTCCGGTGTGTTGATGAAACAAATATCAACATTGGCATAATAGCATTCCATATAGAAAAACATAAAGAATCGAGAATCTTCTTTAAAATCATCCAATAGCTTGAAATAATCGTTAAAGTATACGGTACTTCCCGTTTTTATCTTCTCTCGATAATTGATTAAGTCTTCGGTTGAGCCTTCAATCAGCACGATATCTGGATATAGATTCTGAAGGTTGTCAAATGTTTTACTGTTCCTTTTTGTTTCTGCTGATGTTTTATAATAGTATTTTCCCATGCCTTTATTATATCCTTTCGTGAACATAAAAACAAATCGTTTAAATATGATTCCACCGTTGTTATCAACCTGCATCCTAAAAAATGTCCGACAAATAGAATGAAATTGCAGCACAAAAAAAGTGACGGATTATTGACTTGATTTTATGTACTATTGTGCTATTATGTGTATGTAAAGTTCCAATGTTTGAAACGTTTATGTGTACTATATACAATATAACGCACTATTATGTTCTATCAACAAGGACTTAAGTAAATGATATGATTGCATGATCAGAAAGGAGAACGACATATGAAACAAGTTGTTGAAGGAAAAATCGGCAAAAAATCACTATTCACAGTTAATACTATCATTGATGGTGAGGTTGTTGATACTGTTGATGTAAATGTTCAAGTATGTTTAACAAAAATCCGAGAAAAAGACTACTACCTACTTTATGACAGTAACCATAATCTAATTCCTGATGCATATGATTTTTTAAACCATAGTCTCAAGCAACGCTCTGTCAACTCCAAAAAAATGGAACTATACGCTTTAAGATATTTATATGTGTTTAGCGAGATAATACAAAAACCAATACAAAAATTCAATCGAAATGATTTTCTACGGCTTAACTACTTCTTAACAGGAGTTTCCTCTGATGGTAGTGAATATGAATACAATTTGCTAACAAAACGAGGAGTCGCTTCTGTAAACTGTTTTTTTTCGGTATATAGAGAATTCTATAGACATTTGGGGCTAGAAAGCTCTCCTATTCTAAGAGAACGATCTTTTTCTAAGTATGTTCCAAACAACAATAAGAATAAAAAGCTAAAACACGTTGAAGTTCCTAAATATATATCTACCGAACAATTTAAAAAAATCATCACTTATATTCGTACTAACATTACGGATGAGGAACGTAGATTAAGAGACGAATGTATTATTCGTATTATGTATGAAGGCGGATGTCGCATTGGAGAAGTACTAGGCTCAACTTTAGAGGACTATGTTCTAAAAGATGTGAATGGGCAAGAAATGTGTTTCTTATATATAAGAAACAGATTTACAGATAAGAATTATCAAAACGCAAAAACATGCATGAATATATACAGCAGGAAAAGTTATAATTCATACGTTTATGAGACTAACAAGGTCGGATATCAACTTACTTTTTTGAATGTGGATACATACGACTTGATTTGTGAGTATATAGATATCGCACATGATAAAGCTTATAAGAAATATAGAAAAAACTATGATCAACATAGAGCGGATTCTGTAGGTGAATACAAAGCGAAAAACGAGCCTAACTACTATCTGTTTTTAAACAACAGAGGTGAACCATTGTCAGATGAAGGATGGAATAAAGAACTACGTTTCATTTTTCAAGAAGTTGGACTTCATGTAGATACCGACACTAAGCGAAACAACCTTAATCACCGTTTTAGACATGGGTTTATAATGCATTTAATTTATGATCTTAAAATGCCAAGAGAAAAAGTTATGGCTCGTTCAAGACATACCAACTATTCTAGTTTGGATGCTTATTACAACCCGACTACTGAGCAAATCATTCAAATGAAAACCGAAATTGAAGATGTAATATTGAATAAGGAGGAAGCTGATGAATAAATACGTGACCTTATTTGACGAAATGTTGAACACCACCACTTATGAGCCCATAAAAAAATGTACAAAAGGTGGCTATAAATATCCCATAAAATACACTAGGGAAACATTGAACACTCTTAGTAACAACGACAATATTACTTGGAAATTTATATACAATGAAATCTGTAAATACAGCACCAGAAAGTTACATTCATCTTATTTAATTATATGGGTATTATATGCAGTTGAATTAGATAAAAAAGGATGGCTTAGTGGCTCTTTAAAAGGACAAATGGCACTAAATTCCGAGGCTATCATCAGTTGGATCCAAGGCGTTCATCGCGACAACAAAATATTCATGGTACAAAATTTCAATCCATTTTCAATTGTTTTAACCCCTCGTAAAGAGCCTTTAAGAAGTATAGAAAGACATAAAGTATTTTTAGTAGAAGGATTAACACAAGAACAAAATCAATTCGTCGTTCAGTACCTTAGTTCTTTATCAGATACATTAATGGAGAGCAGATTGAAACGTGGATTTGTTCTTGCTTTAAGAACCTTAGTTAATCACGATTGCTTTTATACTGATTTTAATTCTTATAACGACAAAACCTTCTTTCAACAATTCGATGTAATTGCCTCAACAATTCCAGAAAGCCAGAATGTTGGGGATCAGTCATTGAGATGTTGCGTGCTGGTAGAATTGTTTAACTTTTATGATTGGATTTTATCCAATTTAGATGAAAAGTATCGTGTGAAATCTTTCAAAAAGATAACTCCTGAAACGCTTAAATTCGCGTATTTGGCAAACTTTCTATTGAACGGATACGAAATAGTCAATTATTCACTCTATGAAGCTCCTCCTCAAAGTGATAAATGGATTTTACAGGTTCAACAAATGGATCAACATAAAACAGCAGAAGCGGATAAGATTACATACTTTGATGTTACGTCGTTAAAAAATGAATATTTAAGACAATGGGTTAAAGAGTGCTTTTGGTTTGATACTTCACACCACATAAAGAATCGAAAAAAAGAATACAACATTCTATTCTCTTTCCTAAAGCCCATAGACGATAGATTAGCAAAAGATGAATCACCACAAATCACAATAGATGATATCTTATCATTTAAAGCAAAATGTGTTGGAGAATCTATTACTGATGCAACTATTGGAAGAAGATTAAGCATAGTTAAATTCTTTATTACTTTTGTAGCAGAAAAAGGATATACAGTTGTAGATGAATTGATTTATAGATTATTAACCTACCATGACAACAAGAGTAATGGATATACAGAAGCGTATACAAAAGAGGAAATCAAGCAATTATTAGAAGCTTATAAAGATTCATATGCAAAATGCTCCGACCCAGATCGACAATTCCTATATATCCTTCATTATTATGTGATTGCAATTCTATCCATTTCAGAAATGAGACTATCTTCAATACTGAGCTTAAGAACAGACTGTCTGGTCAAAACATTAGAAAGAGATGGACAAGATGAATATAAGGTTGTCGTGTATTCTAAAACAAGTGGATCGGAGCCTGATGAATACAACATAACTCGTTATGTTAAAAGCCTAATCGACGAGGTAATAGGACTTACTGCTGACTTGCGAAATGATGCCTCGGGAATTGCGAAAGACTATATTTTTATCTATAGAAGACACAATAGAAAAACTATTGCAATTGCAAGACAAGATAGTTTATCGTCCCATCATAAAACCGTGTGTACTGACTATGGCATAAGACACATGCCTCTGGGGGCGATTAGGAACTATTATCAACAGCAGGTTAGCGAGTATGTCACACAAAATGGTGATGACCCTATGATGATAGAAAGACTAAGCAGGCACGGAATCAACGTTCACATCCAGCATTATGATGCAGTTGATATAAAAGACTTTTGTCAAAGATTCCATCAAGTCGAGATTGGATCCATTGAATTAAAAGGTGCTATTCAAGAAAAAAACGATAAACCAGTTGAGAATACTGTCGCTAATGGATGTGGTCATTGTTCGTTAGCGCAATGTGCCTTAACTGGAAATTTAGATTGTTTAATGTGTAACCACTTCGTTGCCACATTAGACTGTATCCCTCAATTTGAAAAAGAAATTGAATTGATCGATGAACAAATTTTAAACGAACCCTTACAACACGAAAAAGAGTTCTTAACTAACAAAAAAAGGCTAAATGTTGCTTATTTAGCTAAATTATATGAATTGGAGGAAAGAATTAATGCCAACAACACAAGCGTATAATACTGTTATGCCTAACCAAAATGTGTATATAGGTGCTGGCAACAGCAAACTAGATATTAACGACAATAATTTCTATTGCGTTATTCGACGTTGCTACAATCGACTGAGCACAAATGACAATGCTGAATTAATTACATCATTACCTACACAAGCAAATATTCATATGATTCAAAAGGCATATCTTGAGCTAGCTGAAACTGAACAAGATATTGTTATTGGTGGTGTAAATATAAAGTTTTCTTCAGATGTATGGGATTTCACTTCAATGTATCAAGCTGGAAAAATAATCAATGCTTACAAGTATAACTTTGATAAAAACATGAATTTATCAGATTATCAAAAAACAATCTTAAAGCTCTACGTGTTCTATAACACTACAGAATACGGTGTTCATTGCAGCTCTAATAAACAAAGGTTTAATGAAGTTGTCAATATAATGACCTATATGAATGACATCGACATTGTTTCAATAGAAGATATGACATTAAAAGATTATCAAGAATACTATGAACATTTAAATGTCAAGTATACAACTATGATAAAAAAAAGGCGACGTTTAAAAGAGTTTCTCTTGTTCTATTCGCTGATTGCATCAGACGTTTTTACTAAAGAACTTAACGACTGGTTCAATGACATTGATACAAGCGTAGTTAAAGCCGATATTGAACAAAATAAAACTCCATTGTTGCCTAGTAATTTCTACAAAAAGTACACATCTCTTTTATATTCAACAGCTATCAACCCAGAAAAAGATAAATGGGACCGTGGATTTTGTGGATTGTTGTATATAGGTACTCAAACTGGGTTGAGATGTGCCGAACTCACAATTTTAAGAGTGCAAGATTTAGAGATTCGAAAGCATAAAAACAAGCAAATTGGTATTTTACACTATAGATCAACAAAATCTGGAAACGGAAAAAACAGAGTTTATGATGATGCTGAAACTAATGCCAATCAAAAAGTAATAGAGTTATATGAAGTATTAGAATCACTATTCAATAAAGAACGGAAAGCATTAGATGTTGACTTTTTAGTGCCGAGAAATGTTAATACAGCCCCAAATGGACAGGACAAAACAATTCGGCTTCATATTTCTGACTCAGATTTAGATGCTGCAAACAAGAGGACATGCCTGGAGAATGCCATCGAATTAAAATTAATCAATTCTCCATATGCCAACTCCTTTGCATCAAAATTTGAATATAACAACGAAGAAATTGATAGAGTCCCATCTAAGATTTTAGTTAAGCTTGGTGTAAAAAAAGGTGATACGATAAGTTTTCCAACAATAAAACAGTTTCGTGTGTATGTTGCTTCTGAACTTCGAGAACGAAACGTGGATGACAGAACAACAGCCTCTTTACTCAATCATCATTGTGTTGAAATGTATGGCTATTATGCTAGACCCAAGCATAGTGTTCAAGAAGACATTGACTTTTCTAAGGAAATCATCAAAGATATCGTAAAAGATAAAACGAAGATTCTAGGACCTAAAGGCGATGCGTTTAATGAAAAAATCAATCAAATCATTAAAGAAAACAACTTTAATGTTGAGAAGGACTTAGATGCTATCATTGATAAAGTATGTGATGAAATCCCTATTCGTGCAAAAAGGGGAGGATTCTGTATCAAATCTAACCCTAGACGTGAATGCAGGCATGATGCAAAAACAGACGAGTTTATGTGTGCATATGGATGTTGCCCTAATCATTGTCATATGTATTTCATGCTGGCTGTCACTTATAAAAAATTTAAAACACTAATAACAACTTACACTTACAATCTTGAAGCTGGATTTACAAATGCAAGTGAAAAAGAAGGATATAAGTTGATTTACGCTATCAAGAACGAATTACTTCCTGAATTAAAAGAAACAAAAAGGGAGATACAATTGAAAGGTATTGAAACGGTGATACAGACACACCCTGAAATGCAAGAGATTGTAAATGATATAGATGAAATCGAAAAGGAGGCATTAGAATGGATGAACAAACTCGAGAAAACACAATAATTGAAACTATCAAAAAAACTACGAATAAACTTGGTTATGATTATGAAGAATTGTCTGAAAAAGACAAAGGATATCTTAAAACCATTGAAGAAGCCATCACAGAAACATTTGAATTAGAAGAGCAAGCAAGAAAAATGCTTTCACAAAATACTGTAAGTGTAAAAGGCGTATCTAAGAAAACTGATATTGCTAGGCAAACACTCTACAACAATCCTATGCTGAAAGAATATATTAACTTCCGTTCAACTACTTTTAATAAATTCGATGCTTCCAGAAGAGAAACAAGGAAAGATGCAGAGATTCAAACGCTAAAAGAAGAAGTAGACGAGCTACACAAAAGAGATGTAGAACTTGAAGAAGCAAAGCGACAAATCAAAGAATTAAAGAGAATGTTAGAGGAAAAACAAAAGAGAATCAATTCTCTTGTAGCAGCTACATTACACAGAATGAACTAGCATCTAGATGACTACCATATAGTAGTCATCTTTTTTTTGCTTAGCTTATTCTCCTTTCTTTTATCTAGTACTCTCTCTGCTTCTACTAATACTACTCTTCTTAACTTCTTACTTTCGCCTCTATTCTTAGACACTTTGTTGAGTTGTTATAAGGCAAGACATATGCCTCAGCCTTTGCCTTACAAGATCAGAATCCCAAGAAAGCCCTATTTTTAGTGCATAGAGAGCAGATTGCCAAACAAGCTCTTCAAAGCTACAAAAATGTATTTAAAAATACAAAAACATTTGGGCTTTTATCTGGAAACAGCAAGGATACAGATGTAGACTACTTGTTCGCAACCATGCAAACGATGTCTAAAAAAGAAGTGTATTCAAGTTTTGCCCCTGATACATTCGATACCATCATCATTGATGAGGCACATCGCATTGGAGCTAAAAGCTATCAAGAAATCATGGACTACTTTAAACCAAAGTTTTGGCTAGGAATGAGCGCAAGCCCAGAAAGAACCGATGACTTTGATGTATATGCAGCCTTCGACCATAACATTGCCTATGAAATTCGTCTTCAACAAGCTCTAGAAGAAAACTTATTATGTCCATTCCACTATTTTGGCATTACCGACTTTTTAACAGACGGAAACGAAACGGATTTTACTGATTTTAACTATTTAACATCCAACCAAAGAGTTGACTACATTATCGAACAAACCAATTACTATGGATACAGTGGAGAAAGAGTCAAAGGACTCATGTTTTGCAGTTCCAAGAAAGAAGCGGCTGCCCTTAGTGAAAGATTAAATCTAAGAGGATATCGAACCATCGCTTTAAGTGGAGAGGATTCTCAAGAAAAAAGAGAAGATGCGATTGATCGCTTAGTATCCGATACAAGAAGTGACTATCTACAATACATTTTAACTGTAGATATTTTTAATGAAGGTGTCGACATTCCTGAAATCAATCAAGTTGTCCTATTAAGACCCACACAATCCCCCATTGTCTTTGTCCAACAATTAGGTCGAGGCCTAAGAAAATCAAAAGACAAAGAATATGTTGTCATTCTAGACTTCATTGGAAACTACAAAAACAACTTCATGATTCCAATCGCCCTATCTGGAGATCGTTCTTACAACAAAGACAATATAAGACGATATGTTCTTGAGGGTGAAAGAATTATTCCAGGATCGAGTACGATTCACTTTGATGAAATCAGTAAGAAACAAATTTTTGCGTCGATTGACACCGCCAATTTTGCGGATATCAAGCTCATTAAGGATAGCTATAAAAATCTAAAGAATAAACTTGGAAGAATCCCTACTCTTATGGATTTTGAAACCTATGGAGAAATTGACGTACAAAGAATTTTCGACAACAAATCACTGGGATCTTACTATGCCTTTTTAAAGAAATATGAAAAGGATTATAAAGTAAGATTAAATGAACTTGAAGAAAACTTTATTAAGTTTATTTGTACAAAACTTGCCAATGGAAAAAGAAAGATAGAGCTTGAAACACTAAAAGATTTAATCAACAATCAAGAATATACAAATGATCTATCCCAAACAAATGTATTAAACATCTTCACCAATGAATTTCCTACTGGTTCTGGAAAGAATACGTTTAAAGATTGTATTTTTATTGAAGACAAAAAGATTTCAAAATCCTTTAAAACATGTTTAGAAAACAACGAATTTAAATCCATGGTAAAAGAAATCATTGAATACGCATTGGATCAATATAATAAACATTATAAGAATACATATAAAGATACAAACTTTGTTCTTTATCAAAAATATACATACGAAGATGCCTGTCGCTTATTAAATTGGCAGCACAATGAAGTTCCATTAAATATTGGGGGATACAAATATGATCAAACAACCAAAACATTCCCTGTCTTTATCAATTATGACAAGGCAAATGACATTCAAGATACCATCAAATATGAAGATCATTTTATCAATGAAAGTCAATTGATTGCGATATCCAAATCTGGAAGAACCACAAGCAGTGATGACGTACAAAACTTCTTGTACGCCAAAGAAAGAGGCATTGAAGTTCATTTGTTTGTGCGAAAGAACAAAGATGATAAAACAAGCAAAGAATTTTATTATCTAGGCCATATGCAAGCAGAGATAGATAAGGCCAAACAGTTTGTGATGCCAAACACACAAAAAACAGCCGTCGAAATCTTATGGCAATTGGATACACCCGTAAGAGAAGACATTTATCGATACATTGTAGAGGAGTGATTTTTTGAAAACAATACACGTAGTAGCTGCCATTATTAAAGATGAAAATAAAATATTCGCCACCCAAAGAGGTTATGGCGAATTTAAAGACGGATGGGAATTTCCTGGAGGAAAAGTAGAACCCAATGAAACTAGCAAACAAGCCATTGTTCGTGAAATCAAAGAAGAATTAGATACAACCATTCAAGTCGAAGAATACTTTGATACAGTTGAATACGACTACCCAACCTTCCACCTATCCATGGAATGTTTCATTTGTACGATCCTTGAAGGAAATTTAACTCTATTAGAACACGAATCCGCAAAATGGCTTACTAAAGACACATTAGACTCAGTCGATTGGCTACCTGCTGATTTAGGATTAATCGCTAAACTAAAAGAAATATTATAATCCCATACAACATTTTAAAATACCTAAAAACGAGCATTTCATTTTTATATAAAGAACAAATGCTCATTTTTCTTTTGCCCAACTGTCAAATAATCAACAAATTTACAGGTATTATAATGTTTTCACATCGAAGTTTTATAATGGAAATTGGCTACTGGATGTGGTTGGTGGTTACCTCTTGTTAAGGAGTTTTGAAGCCTTGAATCTTGAATTCCAGGTAAGTAGATCCTTCTATTTTTTTCAGGAGGAAAGCTTATGTATATATATCTGCATATTGATGTTGCTATGTGCTTATTTGCCATAGTAGAAATACTAAAAGTAACATTGATTATTATAGAAAAATGCA
>OMCT01000879.1_pt1 | contig 20450 bp, 14 predicted proteins | sample 1674301 | NCBI WGS metagenome assembly OMCT01 (sample SAMEA103958158, study PRJEB25191) | human gut metagenome
ATTTTCTAATCAACAGGTCCAAGAAGTTTCGGAAGTAGAAATATTTTCTAATCAAGACCTTCTCCAATTCTCCAAATGGTTATTGATTGCAATCAACGCTTGCTTTTTTGACCTGTACGGTTGAAATTACCCAATACGCCCTGAAAGGGCAGAAGCTCTTAGCCCAGGGCAGCGCCCTGGGTTGTTTTGGACGCAAATCTGTCGCCCTGTAAGGGCAAAAGCTTTAAAAATCAAGGCAATACATAAAGCTTTTGCCCTTACAGGGCGCCTTGCCGATTGCCATTATACCCAGGGCGCTGCCCTGGGCTAAGAGCTTCTGCCCCTTCAGGGCGTGCCAACCGTACAGGTCGTGCTTTTTTGCTGATATTGACATTTTTGCAGATGGTGTTTTCTATTATATCTGCAGAAAATGCCATTTTCTTGTCGGTACAGGATATGTTTTCGAAGGTGAAGTGGGAGAGGCGATACTTGTCGCTTGTGCCCACATCGAAGAAGTTGTCGCAGTCCATGCGGATGTTCTTCATCGTGATGTTGTTGCATTGGCTCAGAGGCATGTCCTCTCTGTCGCCAGGCTTGAAGAACTGAGTCCATGGACGAATGGTAAGGAAACTTCCTGTGGTTCCGCTGATATTGTCGACTGTGACATACTCGTAATGTTGCGGTGTGTCGGGACGCAGTTTGAGCCACAACACGCGCTTGGCATTCTTTACGGTGATGTCGCGAAGCACGATGTTGCGGTCGCTCACGCTCTCGCTTCCTAAGGTGAGGCATCCATGAACCTTGCCGTAGTTGCAACGTTGTATCAAGACATTGTATACCGGTCCGTTCTCGGGTGACTGGTCTGCCCATGTGCCTTTTCCTCCCTTGATGGCAATAGCATCATCGTTGACACTCATGTAGCAGCCTTCCACCAGCACATCATGACAAACATCTATATCAATGGCATCGCTGCTGGGAGCCCTTAATCCCTGAGTAGGAGCGAAGATGTAGCAGTCGAGAAACCGCACATGGTCGCAGCGATAGATGTGATTGGTCCAGAAAGCGCTGTTCTGCAAATGCACGTCCTGAAGAGTCACGTTCGAGGAATTGCTGATGTATACGAGTCTTGGACGCTGTGCATCCTTGTTGGTGCAGCGGCTGTTCCACTGACGTCGAATCCAGAACTCTTCCCAATAATGTTTGCCATTTCCGTCGATGGTTCCCTTTCCGGCAATGGTGAAGCCATCGCAGTGGTCGGCATTGATGAAGGCGGAGAAGTATTTGCAGGTCTCGCCTTCGATGCGTGTCGTGAGTATGGGGAAGTTGACGATGCGGTCGCTTGCCTTCAACTTGCCTCCTTCGGATAGGAAAAGATGAGTCTTGGGACGGAAGAAGAGGGCGCCACTGAGGAAAGTGCCTTCCGGAATGACGACGACGCCTCCTCCATTCTTTGAGGCGAGGTCGATGACTCCCTGTATGGCGCTGGTCTGCAACAAAGTACTGTCATTCTTAACTCCGTAATCGGTGATGACATACCGTTTGCCCAAGGTGTCTGTATTCACCTTTTGGGCCTGCAGGAACCAAGTGTCCATCTTCGTGCCGTCGGGCCAGAGCTCTGTCTTAGCCTTCCTTGCCTTCTTCTGCTTCTTGGAAGCATTGGCGCTCAGTGGCATGAGCGCCACCAAGCAAGCCAATACATATAGATATACTCTCATGTATTTTACCTTTTTACTTTTTTACCTTTTTACTTTTTTACCTTTTTACTTTTTTACCTTTAAAAGTTTGTAGTATTCAGCAGCCCCCAACAGGAGGCATCCTGTGCCGTAGTCCTCGAAATCGGGAACCGACGTATAGGTGACAGGCTGTCCAGCCGATGGGTCCTTGCCAGTGCCCTGGTTGTAACCGATGAAACCATCTTCATGAACCGATGCAGCCAGCGCCTTCCATGCCTTGTCCATCGCTTTCTGATAAGTGGCAGCAGGCAGAATGCCCTGTCTCACGCCCCATGCCATGCCGTAGAGGAAGAGACCTGTACCCGTCATTTCAGGGCCGCCATAGTTGGCAGGGCAAACGAGGCTTACATTCCAGTATCCATCCTCGCGCTGGCATTTCAGCAGAGCTTTGCTCATGTTGATGAAGTCTTTCTTCAGATACTTGTAGTTCTTGTCGTTGGCAGGCAATGTTTCCATCACGCGAACCAAGGCTGCGTAAACCCAGCCATTGCCACGGCTCCAGTAACAGTTGCTGCCGTCTTTCTCCTTGTAGGGAGGAACGTAGTCCTTGTCTCTCCACCACAAACCTTCCTTCTCGTTGAACAGTCCGCCTGCCAGTGTGTCGCGTGTCCACTTGTAGGAGTTCATGGCATAGTCGAGATACTTTTTCTCGCCGCTGACTTTTGCATATTTTGCATATATAGGCATAGCCATTTGTATGGCGTCGATCCATGTCCAGTAAGAAACACGGTTGGATGCCATCTGATGGTCGAGGTTTGCCTTCACATGACTTAAGTCTTTCTTTCCTCCACTCTGTACGTAGCGGTCGATGTAAACCTGCATGCAGCACTGGTTGTCGGCATTGTCGTTGGTCTCTCCGCTGCGAGCCTGCCACTTGTGATAGTCAGCCCATCGGTCGGTATAGTCGAGATATTTCTGCTGAGGGTCAATCTCGTAGAGTGCCATGAGTCCCTCGTAGTACACGGCGCGTGTCCACAGGTTGCTGGTACGTACTCGTTTGACAAAGGTATCGAGTGTCGGGTCGCTGTACTTTGCCATGAAATAGTTGTTGGTGCAATGAGCCACCTCCATGATTTCCTTTTTCAGATTTGTTACGTTTCTATGAGCTTTCTGGGCTGAGGCAAAGCTCATACCCATGAGTACACAGAGTGATGTTAAGATCAGTTTTTTCATTTGTTGAGTTGTTTATTTGTTTTGTTGTTGTTTATTGTTTCTATAATAAAGAAGTTATCTTAATTTGGAAGTTAAAGAAGTTGTCTTATTGAACTTTAGCAAGTTCAGAAGTTATAGAAGTTAAAGAAGTTATCTTATTGAACTTTAGCAAGTTCAGAAGTTATAGAAGTTGTCTTATTGAACTTTAGCAAGTTTTGCCCCACACGCCCTGAAGGGGCAGAAGCTCTTAGCCCAGGGCATCGCCCTGGGTTATTACGGGTGATAGCCTATCGCCCTGTAAGGGCAAAAGCTTTAAAACTCCAGGCAAATTACAAAGCTTTTGCCCTTACAGGGCGCCTTGCCGATTGTCATTATACCCAGGGCGCTGCCCTGGGCTAAGAGCTTCTGCCCTTTCAGGGCGTGCTGCTTCTATGAGCTTTTGGACTGCCCGTACTTAAACCACTTGCGAAACTTAACTTCTGAGTCCACTTTAAAAAGTAGTTTTTGGTTCTTTTCCCTACAAAATGCCATTTGATTATCAGATGGTTATATTTGAAGAAATTATCAAAAATGACTTTTTCAAGTGGGCTCACTTCTTATCTCTCTTTCTCCTTACCAGGTTTATTTTACTTCCACCAGCTTGACGGTGCTGTTGAGTCCGCTTGGCACAGGTTCCCACTTGTCGTAGGTGGTTTTCTTGTAATTGATGTCTACGACGTTGATTTCCTTCATCTTGCGCCATTTCACACCTTTGCGGTCGAGTGCAGCAATGCGGTTGGCAGGCAGGTTGGTCACTTCTATGCGGATGGTGTTCTTGCCCTTCGACAGTGCATCCTTGCAGTGGAGAATGTAAGGCACAGCCCAGGCGCAGCCTATGTAATGGCCGTTGATGTAGACGCGGGCACTTTCGCGCACGTCGCTTAAGTCGATGCTCCATTGTTTCTTGGCTTGCTCTTTCGACAGCTTGAACGTTGTCTCGTAGACGCCAGTTCCCATCGTCACCTGGGCCTTGTCGCTGAGGCTCTCCCATGTCTTGAGACCCTGCAGGCTGAAGGTTTCCTCTACCTTGGGTGCTTCCTCAGTGAAGGAGAGCTTCCAGGTGTTGGCGGTGAGGTCGATGCTTTCACCCTTGTCTATGGTTTGAGGTTCGGTCTTTGCCAGGCGCAGTTTCTTGTCTTGCAACCAGGGTGCCGACTCTTTCTGTGCACTGAGGAGGATTCTGCTTTCGCCACTCTTGAGGTTGATGGTCAGTTCTCCGCGGTCGTTTATCACAGCAGCATGGTAAGAACCGTTCATCGGATTGTACCACAGCGCAGCGTTCTCTCCTGTAGCAATAGGCACTTGGGCCTTGATATCGTGGTCGGTGAGGTTGGCGATGAAGTAGTGATGACCGTACTTGTTGCTGCGTCGTATCAGCTTCAGTCCATATAGTTTTCTCATCATTTCAGGGTTGGCAGCCTTTGCCATCGCCTCCGTGTTGTCGCCCTTGATAATCTTGGCTCCTTGCGCCTTCAGCTGCGAGATGTGCTGTATCACGTCGCTTGGCATGATGTTGTTGCCGGGAATGACCAGCGCCTTATATCGTGTTCCGGCAGCAGTCTCTATCATGCCGTTCTTATAAGTACACGATCGCAGGTATTGGTCGCTGATGTAGTCGCAGTCGAATCCTGCCTTGTCGATATCGAGGATGCATTTGATAAACTCGGGAGCCTTCTTCGCCATGCTGTGAATGTCGAACATCATGAGCCATTTCTTGGTATTGGTGCGCCACATGTCTCTTACGGGCAGATACACCAAGAAGTCGTTGTCGGGCTGTCCCCATTGCAGATAGGTTTGACAGTGGGTGATGTATTTCATCAGTTCGGGCGCATCGCGCCAGATGCTGTTGGTGGGGCTCATGTCGATGGAAGCATAGAATTTCCATCCTGGCCATGGATCGTTCTTTGGCGAATAGGCTGTGCCGTGGAAGAACATGTGGTTGACGCCGGCACAGAACATCAGGTCCATATCGGGTTTCATCTGACTCAGTGACGTGCGGAAGTGCTCGGTGAGCCAGGTGAAAGTCTCGCTTGATGTATATTTCTTGCCCGTGATGTGGGCAGCCGAAGGAGCATATTTCAGCATGCTCAGGTCGCTGAAGTTGGGACGGGTCTTCCCCGGGTCCTTGCGCAGGCCCTTGATGCCGAAGTCGGTCAGTCCGAAGCCTTCTATCTCAGGAATGTCGACAGCCGCATAGCAGTCAATGAGGTTGGCGGGTGAGCCGTGCGCCTGGTTGCGTGTGATGGCTCCGTGCTTGTGTGCCCATGCTGTCCATTGTTTGGTGAAATTGTGCAGCAGCATCTCTCCCAGGGTCTCGCGATAATCGCTCACAACGATTGCGTCGCCATCCAGGAACTCGGGGAACTTGTCCTGCAATTTGTAGCCGTGCATGTTTTCAAACTCAGTCAGCAGGGTAGGAGTCCAGTTGGCGCCATACACTTCGTAGCTGTCGTTGAAGAAAGTATGTGGAAAAGGTGTTCCCGAAGCCGTAAAGGCGCTGTCGATGTGTGCCAGATAATGGGCTACTGCAGTAGAGTCGAAGTGGTCGATGACGTAGCCTTCGCCTCCAGGCGCAGCACGCTTCACCATCTGTCGGGTGCGGCTCTCGTAGAGTGCGATGACGCGTTTCTTCTTGGTGGCTCCTGCCACAGGATAAGCCTTGATGACTTTCAGTTTGGCGAAGTTGCGCTCTTTCTCGGGCAGGGTGAAGTTGATGTCCATGAGTTTCTTCTTGACATCTACAATGGTGTCGACGAAAACAGCCTTGCAGGCAGCCTCGCTCAGTGGAACCCAAGGTCCGCCGAAGGGCCATCCTGTTCCGGTAGCCATATCGGTCTCAATGCCCAATTCCGTGTCTTTCTTTTCCACGAATCTGAGCATCTCCATCCATCGTGGCGAGAGGTAAGGTATGTCGTTCTTGTCGTTTCCCTGTACGCCATAGAGTGGAGTTATCTCCACTGCGCCTATGCCGGCCTTGGCATATTGGTCGAGATTCCATCCCAAGTTCTCCTTGTCGACGGCCGATCCCATCCACCACCATCTTATACCAGGTTTGGCTTCCTGTGTGGGGGAAGGCAAGAACTGAGCCTGTGCGCTGACTGCTGTGAGCAGTGCGCAGGTGAGGCATGTTGCAATAAGTCTTTTGCGTTGTTGTCTGCTCATATCGATTATAATAGCCTTTAAGTTTTTATTTCTTCTGCAAAGATAATGCAAATCGAATGCAGAATATCAAGCTTGCTTGAATATTTTGCTGAGATGCAGCTTATCTTCTGCAAAGATAGGTATAATTGTTCAATAAAGCATAAGAAATCGTCCATAAAGATGTAAAACCGTACAAAAGCGAGGGGTGTATGATTGTGCTGTCGGAAATTTTGCTTATCTTTGTACACACCAGCTTGGGATGCCAATATTAATAGGTACGCGAGACACAGGCAAGCCATGCGGCTTGGACGAGACAGAAAGTCGTAAATCCAACAGAAAAGAGACTTAACCAAGGCTTGAATAAAATACTGAGCCCACTTGAAAAAGTCATTTTTGATAATTTCTTCAAATGTAACCATCTGATAATCAAATAGCATTTTGTAGGGAAAAGAACCAAAAACTACTTTTTAAAGTGGACTCAATACTGAAGTTTCGCAAGTTTTGCCCCACACGCCCTGAAGGGGCATAAGCTCTTAGCCCAGGGCAGCGCCCTGGGTTATTACGGGTGATAGCCTATCGCCCTGTAAGGGCAAAAGCTTTAAAACTCCTGGCAAATTACAAAGCTTTTGCCCTTACAGGGCGCCTTGTTGGCTGCCAATATACCCAGGGCGCTGCCCTGGGCTAAGAGCTTTTGGGCCTTCAGCCCGAACTTAAACCTCTTGCGAAACTTGAGTAAAATATAAAACTTGAATAATAAGAAACATCAACCAACATGAAACAAACTAAATTAAAAACTATCGCAGTCGTATCGGCTTGTATGATGGGAATGTTGTCCTCGTCAGCGCAAGGAGTGATGCAGCGTACTGCCAACTACCACCCCGACGGTAGAGGTTTTAGCTGTGTGAATGGCAACAATCGTTATACACGCGCCCTCTATGGCAGTGTGGATGAATGGCGACTGGAAACCAGCGACCGTCCTATATTCGCTATCTTTAAGAAGAACAACCATCGCAACATCCGTTTCGTGATCAAATGCAACGGTCAGGCCTTTCAGCTCGACTCGGTAGAGTACTGCAAGGCAAGATATGAGGCTGGAAAGCGTGAGTATCTGATGAAGGACAAGCGATGGGGTAGTGGTGTGTTGATGCTCTCGGTGTTGGCTTATCCGCAGACGGAAGGTGCTGTCTGGAAATTCGCTGCCGAGAATTTTGGCAAGGCGAAAATAGAGATTGTGGGTATGATATGCGAAACCAGGGTGAGCAAGTTTAAGAGAGCTGGCGACATCGGCAAGTTCGACGGTCCTGAGGCCTTCGATGCGCCTGCCCAGCCCAAGATGCTCTCTACCGTTGCAGGCATGATGCCTCCGAAGGGCGCTGCCGAACTGTATTTCTCGGTCGACAACACCGTCTTGTCGACAGGCAAGAACTCAGAGCTGTGCAAGCGTTATCAGGCAGCAGAGCAGTGGCGTTCCGACTTGGCTTCTTCCGTCATCTTCAATACTCCCGATGCTTATCTGAATCCTGTAGGCGGAACCATGGTCATGGCTGCAGACGGAGCCTGGAACGGGCAAGTGTGGACGCATGGCGCTGTGGGCTGGAGAATGCCTCTGCCAGGCTGGCGTGCAGCCTATATGGGCGATTTCCTGGGTATGTTCGACCGCCAGCGCATTCATTTCGACGCCTATGCCAAGAGTCAGGTGACCGACATCCCTGTGACCCGTCCTCATGTGATGGACAAGGAGCACAATCTCTCGCGTGGCGCCTACGAATGGGGCACGCCGATGTACAGCAACGGCTACATCTGTCGCAATCCAGAGAACAACAAGCAGTTCCACCATTACGACATGAACCTGGTGTATATCGACGAGCTGCTCTGGCATTTCCAGTTTGACGCCGATACAGCCTATATGCGCAAGATGTGGCCTGTCATCAAGAGTCATCTCGCCTGGGAGAAGAACACCTGGGATCCCGACAACGATGGACTCTACGATGCCTATTGCTGTATCTGGGCAAGCGATGCGCTGCAATACAACAGCGGTGGCGTAACCCATTCGTCGGCCTATAACTACCGTGCCAACCTCTTGGCTGCCCGCATGGCAGAGATGATAGGCGAGAATCCTGCACCTTATCGTGAGGAAGCCGACAGGATACTGAAAGCCATGAACAGCCGACTGTGGCTGAAAGATTTCGGCCACTGGGCTGAATATCAGGACTTCATGGGACTGAAGCGAGTTCATAAGGACGCAGCGCTGTGGAGCATCTACACACCGATAGACTGTGGCGCAGGAACTGGCGAACAGAACTATCTGGCAACGAAGTATGTGGACAGGCACATCCCGCGCGTACCTTATATATATGATGGACAGGAATATCAGACGGTGAGCACATCCGACTGGTCGCCTTACGAATGGAGTATCAACAATGTGGCGATGGCAGAGGTGATGCATACCGTGCTGGCTTATTATCAGGCAGGAAGAGCGGAGGAGGCTTACCGACTGCTGAAAGCCAATGTGCTCGACTTTATGTATCTTGGCAGCAGTCCGGGCAACTTCGGACAGTTGTCGACGATGGACCGTGCCACAGGCGAGGGCTATCGCGACTTCTCTGATGTGACGGGCATTTCGTCGCGTGCGTTTATCGAAGGCCTTTATGGCATCACGCCCAATGCATTAGAGGGCAAGTGCATCATTCGTCCAGGTTTCCCCGCAGCATGGGACAGCGCGTCGGTGCATACGCCTTATTTGGACTACTCGTTCAGAAGAGTGGGCGATAAGGACATCTTCGACATTGAGCAGAACTTCGCCCGTCCGCTGCAGATTGTGATACGTCAGAATATGGGTGGCGGAAAATACAAAGACACCGAACTGACAGCCGACAAGCTCCAGCACGTGGAGCTGGCAACCATCAAGCCCGTAGACAATGATGAGGTTGAGGTAAAGAAGACTTACACCTTGGCTGATGCCGTTGCGGAACAGACTGCCGACCGATGGGGAACGATGACAGGTGTGGGCAATGACTTCGACCAGTTGAACGACGGAAAGCGAAGAATGGTGAACATGGATGCTGCCTTCAATTCGGAAGTGAGCGACATCTTCAAGAACCAATACCTCACACCCCGCTCGCCTTACACCACACTCTGTGTGCCTACGCAGGGAATGGGCGACTGGTGTTCAACGAAGAAACTCGCCAAGATAGACGACTCCAAGTTGCGCAGCATGGTGAAGGACGGATCTTTCGAAACTTTGCCAGGCTTGTCGTTCCGCACACCTGCCGAGGGCAAGAATATTGCCTATACCAGTTTGTGGGACAATTATCCCGACAGCATCACCATTCCTTTGTCTGGCAAGGCTTCGCATGCCTATCTGCTGATGGCTGGCTCTACCAACCCCATGCAGTTTGCCATAGAGAATGCCGTGGTGAGAGTGGAATATACCGACGGCACGACAGACGAGCTGATGCTTGTTCCACCTGTCAACTGGTGTCCTATCGAGCAAGACTTCGTGGAGAATGCTGTGGCTTTTGCCATGCCTGCCGTTCGTCCTTACCGCATAGGTCTGAATACAGGTATTGTGAGCCGTCATCTTTTCCGCGACTCTCACTATCAGGAGGCAGCCACTGCCGGCGATCTTCCCGATATGAAGTTGGCGATGTGTGCCCTGCCTGGTGGCGCTGCCACGATGCTCGACATGCCTCTCAACGCCAAGAAGAAACTCCGTTCGCTGACTCTCCGCGCCTTGAGCAACGAGGTGGTTGTTGGACTGATGGGAATCACGCTGCAGAAGTAAAAAACAGCTTTCGCGAATGGGGAAGTTAAGTTAAAAACGTTATAGAAGTTACAGAAGTTATAGAAGTTAAAGCCATATGCTTTATGGCTAAGTATTCAACCAAAAAAGGCTGTGTCATTGGGTAGAATCCCTTTGACACAGCCTTTCTCGTTTGTATGTAGTATTGTAGTAGAAGATTACTTAATCATGATCTTCTTGACAGAACCGTCGCTCATCTTCACGATGTTGAGTCCCTTGTTGAGCTGGGCGTTGCGAACACCGTTCACGCTGAAAATAGCTTCAGCCTTGGCAGAAGAGGTAGCATTGATGTTGTCGATACCTGTAGGAGTGCTGTTGAGGTAAGTCTTGATTTCCTCGATGATGTTCTGCAATTTGGTCTTGTCCGCAGAATATGTGTTGTAATTGGCTGTAGCTGTAGAGATGAGGATTTTTTTCAGCTGGTTGAGCAAACTTGTAGAAATTTTCTCGTTGCTTGTCAATTCACTTGCTTCTTTGTAGAGCGCAGAATATATGCTGTAAGCCTCTTTCTGTTCAGGAGAGATAAAGAGGAAGTCGTTGTATTCGCGCTGTTTTATTGCTGCTGTGTATTTGTTTTTGTTAACGTCAACGTTGAAATAGCATGTAACCCATCCGTCTGTTTTAGATAATTTATAAGAAATTCCTCTGTCTTCTGTATTTCCTGCTATCACTTTGTATGTAGTGGTTTTGTCTGTGTTTATAGCTGTATGCCATATAACTCCCGCGTTTAAATCACTCCACATATTTATGTGGTAATCCCTACAGCTGAACTGGTTGTTAGAAAGTGTCCAGAGTGCAGCGTTGTCGATATTTTTCTCAGTAGGTGTGTTGTCGGTAGTTACGAAAATGCCAGCGCCAACATTATATACATAAACTTGCTGTTCTTTACCTGTTACCTCTTCGCCTCTCCACCAGTTCTTGGCTTCTGCTGGAGCTTAGGTAGTGTTGTCTGCTTCTTGAGCATTTACTGTAGTCAAAGCGCTTGCTGTCATTACAGCTGCGAGCATGATGCTTTTGGCGTATTTAGCCACTGTGTAAATCTTTTTCATTTTTACTTATTCTTTTGTGATTTTTAATTAAATGTGATTCTTAACTTGAAATGATGTTCAATACAATCGTATGAGAGTGCCGGACGACTGTGATGTGTCATGTTATCTTGTTTACAATCCTGTCCGCACCTTTGTTTGGTTGTGCAAAGATACGAAAAAACTATAAGAACGAGTGAGGTTTTGAGAAAAAAGTGCGGAATAAGAGGAAAAATTGATTTACGTCATGTAAAAAGTGCTTGAAATGTAGATTTCTGTCACGATTATGCAGCAGTTCTTTTTAAAAATAACTCAACTTTCGCAAATGGGGAAGTTAAAGAATTTAAAGAAATTAGAGAAGTTAAAGCCAAATGCTTTACAGCTAAATTTTCAACCAAAAAGGCTGTTGGCTATAACTTCTAACGACCGAAGGGAGTGATAACATGTTTAACTTCCATAACTTCTGAACTTGCTAAAGTTCAAAAAATAATGCTTCTTTTTCTTTAAAACAATGCAGCAGTTCTATCAAAAACAATGCAGTATTTGTCACTAAATACATCTGTGATAAAAACGAGAATGCCCCCGAATTCACTTCGGAGGCATACTGTATGTTCCTGGAACGATAAACAAAAAAAGTCCAGGATTTTTTTAAAGATGATGACAAATTACATATCCCAACCCACAGCGCTTGCGCCGAGAACAGCTGCAGAGCTGCCGTCGAGAGTTGACACAAGGAACTTAGCCTTGCCCTTGAAAATAGGCAATACGGCGTTGTCGTATGACTCCTTGAGAGGTTTCATCAAGAGATCGCCAGCCTTGGTAAGACCGCCGAAGAAGACGAAAGCCTCAGGTGAAGCGAATGCTGCGAAGTCGGCACAAGCCTCACCGAGCATCTTGCCAGTGAAGTCGTACACGCGCTTAGCCAGGGCGTCGCCCTTGCTGGCAGCAATACTTACCTCGTAAGAGGTGATGTCCTCCGGCTTGATCTCTCGGAGCAATGAAGGCTCATCGCTCTTCTCGAGGAATTCGCGTGCAGTACGAGCCACACCTGTTGCAGAGCAGTAAGCTTCCAGACAGCCAGTTCTGCCGCAGCCGCATGTACGGCCTTCCTTGCCACGAACCATAACCACATGGCCCAGCTCGCCTGCGAAACCATCGCAGCCATAAACCATCTTTCCGTCAATCACGATGCCAGAGCCTACGCCAGTACCCAAAGTGATGTCGATGAAGTTCTTCAGTCCACGTGCTGCGCCATAAGTCATTTCGCCCAGTGCTGCCGCATTGGCATCATTGGTAAGCGCTACAGGGAGTCCGCCAAGAGCCTTGCTGAAGAGGTCTGCCAAAGGAACTACACAAGTGTGAGCCCAGGGCAGGTTGGGAGCGTACTCGATAGTACCCTTATAGAAGTTGCCATTAGGTGCTCCGATACCCATAGCCTTGATTTTCTCAATACCACCAACGGTTTCGATAATAGGTTGTAGTGCTTCGACAGCTGCCTTTACGTAATCATTCACGTTGTCATAGCCACCGGTCTTGATGGCTGTAGTAGCCTTGATTTCACCACGTGCGTCAACGATACCGAAAACAGAGTTGGTGCCGCCAAGGTCCAAGCCGATTACATACGGCTTCAATGCATTTTCTGTCATATTGTTTATGTTTTTTAATAAGTTAGAGTTTTAAAATTTGATGGCAAAGATAAGAAAAAAAATGCATCGGACAAACTTTTAGACGGAAAATTTGCATTGTATGATTAAAAAATTGTATCTTTGCACCTCGTATGAATTCATTGTTTCCAATAGAGATAAACATCCTTGATTTCATTTTCAAGGGTATTGTCATAGGTATCATTGCCTCTGCTCCCATGGGTCCAGTAGGTATTTTGTGTATTCAGCGCACGTTGAACAAGGGGCGCTGGTATGGTTTTGTGACAGGCATCGGTGCTGCTTGCAGCGACATCGTGTATGCCATGTTCACGGGTTTGGGTATGAGTTTTGTGATGGATTTTGTCAACAATGCCCAGAACAAGTTCTATCTTCAGATTTCGGGCAGTCTGCTGCTGCTTGTCTTCGGAGTGTATTGTTTTATGAGCAACCCGATGAAGAATATGCACAAGAGCAGCAACAAGCAGGGCACATTGTTCCACAACGGCCTGACGGCCTTTCTCGTCACCCTCTCCAATCCGCTCATCGTGTTCCTCTTCATGGCCACATACGCGCAGTTTGCCTTTGTGGTTCCCGACATGCCTATTGAGATGGGCGTGGGCTATCTCAGCATCGTGTTTGGCGCCTTGCTGTGGTGGTTTGGTCTTACCTGGCTCATCGACAAGATACGCGGCAAGTTTGATACCAATGGCATTCTTATTATTAATAAGGTGATAGGCAGTGTGGTGATCATCTTCTCGCTGATAGCGCTGATAGGCACGGTGTTCAACCTGTATCATCTGCCCGAGTTTTAGACTGTCCTACGGGGCGTGTGCCCGGAAAGATTATATGAGAATATTATTTTCACAAAACATATGTTTGTAGCACAAGAGTTAAGAAAGAAAAGTATCGCCGAATACCTGTTGTATATGTGGCAGGTGGAGGACATTATCCGTGCCTATGGCTGTTCGCTGCCCGTTATCCGCAAGCAGTATATCGACCGTTTCGACTATACCGACGAGCAGAAAGCCGAGGAGCTGGACTGGTTTGGCAACCTCATCCGCATGATGAACGAGGAAGGAAAGCGCGAGTATGGACATCTCGATATCAACCGCGTGTTGCTCAAGGACGTCATCGACTTGCACGGAATGCTGCTGCAGAGCAGCAAGTTCCCCATCTATAATGCCGAATACTACAAGGTGTTGCCCTACATCGTAGAGCTGCGCAACAAGGGCGACAAGGATGTGAACGAGATAGAAACCTGCTTGGACGCACTCTATGGCGTGATGATGCTCCGCCTGCAGAAGAAGGAGATAACGCCCGAGACAGCCCGTGCCGTGAACGAGATCAGCACCTTTGTGGGCATGCTGAGCGATTATTACATTAAGGACCGTACAGAGGGCTTGAAGTTTGACGACGACATGTAGTGTTTGATTTTTAGGATATACATATTTTATAATAACTCAACTTTCGCAAATGGGGAAGTTAAAGAATTTAAAGAAGTTAGAGAAGTTAAAGCCAAATGCTTTACAGATAGATCTTCAACCAAAAAGGCTGTTGGCTATAACTTCTAACGACCGAAGGGAGTGATAACTTCTTTAACTTCCATAACTTCTGAACTTGCTAAAGTGCAATAATAATATACAGAACTTGAGAAAAGTTCAAAATATATATACAACGAGATGAAAGAGATTGAAAGAAGAAGAACGTTTGCCATTATTTCTCACCCTGATGCAGGTAAGACCACACTGACCGAGAAGTTCCTTCTCTTTGGTGGACAGATACAGGTGGCAGGTGCCGTAAAGAACAATAAGATACGCAAGACAGCCACTTCCGACTGGATGGATATAGAGAAACAGCGTGGTATTTCTGTTTCCACGTCGGTGATGGAGTTCGACTACTTGCCCGATGGCGAGCATGGCGATCCCTACAAGGTGAACATCCTCGATACTCCCGGTCACCAAGACTTTGCCGAGGACACTTACCGCACGCTGACAGCCGTTGACTCAGCCATCATCGTGGTCGACTCAGCCAAGGGTGTGGAGGCCCAGACCCGCAAGCTGATGGAAGTGTGCCGTATGCGCAATACGCCTGTTATCATCTTCATCAACAAGATGGACCGTGAGGGCCGCGATGCCTTCGACGTGCTCGACGAACTGGAGGAAGAACTCAAGATTAAGGTTCGACCCCTGAGCTGGCCTATCGGACAAGGTGCCCGGTTCAAGGGCGTGTACAATATCTACGAGCAGCAACTCAACCTCTTTACTCCCAACAAGCAGCGCGTGACCGAGAAGGTGGAAGTGGACATCAACTCCGAAGCGCTCGATCAGCATGTGGGTGAGCGCGAGGCTGCCCAGTTGCGTGAGGATCTGGAGTTGGTCGACGGCGTTTATCCAGCCTTCGATGTGGAGACTTACCGTTCGGCCGAGGTGGCACCGGTGTTCTTCGGTTCTGCGCTCAACAACTTCGGTGTGCAGGAACTTCTCGACTGCTTCGTCAAGATAGCACCGTCGCCCAAGCCCACTCAGGCCGAGGAGCGACTGGTAGAGCCAGAGGAAAGCAAGTTTACTGGCTTCATCTTCAAGATCACCGCCAATATCGACCCCAACCACCGTTCATGTATTGCCTTCTGCAAGATTTGTTCGGGCAAGTTTGTGCGCAATCAGCCTTACCTGCACGTACGATTGGGCAAGACCGTCCGTTTCTCTTCGCCCACACAGTTCATGGCGCAGCGCAAGAGCACCATCGACGAGGCTTATCCAGGCGACATCGTAGGTCTGCCCGACAACGGCATCTTCAAGATTGGCGACACGCTCACCGAGGGCGAGCTGCTGCACTTCCGTGGTTTGCCTTCGTTCTCGCCTCTGCTCTTCAAGTATATCGAGAACGACGACCCGATGAAGAGCAAGCAGTTCCAGAAGGGATTGGAGCAGTTGATGAACGAGGGTGTGGCACAGCTGTTTGTCAACCAGTTCAACGGCCGCCGCATCGTGGGAACCGTAGGACAGTTGCAGTTCGAGGTCATCCAGTATCGTTTGGAGAACGAGTACAACGCCAAGTGTCGCTGGGAACCTGTCCACCTGCACAAGGCTTGCTGGATAGAGGCCGACGATGCGCAGGAGCTGGAGAACTTCAAGAAGCGCAAGTATCAGTACATGGCCAAGGACATAGAGGGCAGAGACGTGTTCCTCGCCGACTCGGGCTATGTGCTCAGCATGGCACAGCAGGACTTCGAACATATCAGGTTCCATTTCACTTCGGAGTTTTAAGGATTGATGAGGCGCGGACAACACAGGGGCTGATGCCATATTCCTTGGTGAAAGCGTTGTGGCAGTCAGAAGATAAAATCCGTGTAGTCTGCGTAATCCGTGCCAAACTAAAAAATAATATACTCAACTTTCGTAAATGGGGAAGTTAAAGAATTTAAAGAAGTTAGAGTAGTTAAAGCCATATGCTTTGCAGATAGATATTCAACCCAGAAGGCTGTTGGCTATAACTTCTAACGACCGAAGGGAGTGATAACTTCTATAACTTCTGAACTTTCGAAAGTTCAATAATATATATATTAATGGATGACGATATTTTAGAAGCAAGGAAAAGTTGGGTCGACAAGATGGTGGCCTGGCAGAAGGAACATATTTCCGATCGCCAGATGACACTCATCCTCGCATTTGTCATCGGGGTGCTCGCCTCGGTGGCAGGCTATTTCCTGCATGGAATCGTGCACGAGATACAGATTCTGCTCACATCGGGATTTGTCAAGAACACGTACAACCTGCTCTTCCTGCTCTTCCCAATCGTGGGCATTTACCTCACGTCGCTCTTTATCAAGTATGTGGTGCGCGACAATATCTCGCATGGTATTACCCGCGTGCTCTACGCCATCTCTACCAAGAACTCCAAGCTGCGCGGCCACAACTGCTGGTCGTCGGTGGTGGCTTCTGGCATCACCATTGGCTTCGGCGGTTCTGTGGGAGCCGAGGCGCCTATTGTGCTTACCGGTTCGGCCATCGGTTCCAGTCTGGGACAGATCTTCCGCATGGACAAGAAGACGATGATCATGCTGGTGGGCTGCGGAGCCAGTGCCGCCATTGCCGGAATCTTCAAGGCACCTATAGCCGGACTGGTCTTCACGCTCGAGGTGCTGATGGTCGACCTGTCAATGGCTTCGCTTCTGCCCATCCTCATCTCGTGTGTCACAGCCACCTGTTTCACCTATATTCTGATGGGCTCGAAGTCGCTCTTCGACTTCACGCTCACCTCGCCCTGGGTGCTCGACCGTGCGCCGATATGTATCCTGTTGGGTATCTTCTGCGGCTTTGTCAGCCTTTACTTCATGCGCACCATGTCGGCTTGCGAGGGTATGTTCGCCCGTCTGGGCAAGCATCCTTATGCCAAACTCCTCTTGGGCGGACTCATCCTGAGCAGCCTTATCTTCCTGTTTCCTTCGCTCTATGGCGAGGGCTACTCGGCTGTCAACATCCTGCTCAAGGGCAGGACAGAGGCAGAGTGGGGGCAGGTGATGAGCAACTCGCTCTTCTATGGCAACAGCCATCTGCTGCTTGTCTATATCGGACTCGTCACCCTCACCAAGGTGTTTGCCACATCGGCAACCAATGGCAGTGGCGGTTGTGGTGGAACCTTCGCACCTTCGCTCTTTATCGGTGGTTTTGCGGGTTTCTTCTTCTCCCGCTTCTGGAATGCCAACGAGATAGGTGTCTACGTGCCCGAGCAGAACTTCACGCTCATGGGTATGGCAGGCGTGATGACGGGTGTGATGCATGCGCCGCTTACGGGCATCTTCCTCATCGCCGAACTCACGGGAGGCTATCAGCTCTTCATGCCGCTCATGATCGTCTGCATCTCGTCATACCTCACTATCAGCATCTTCGAGAGCCACAGCATCTACGCCCTGCGACTGGCAAGAGAGGGCAAACTGCTCACTCATCACATCGACCGTGCGGCCCTCACGCTGATGAGCATGCAGAGTGTCATTGAGAAAGACTATCATCCCATTCATGCCGATCTGCCTATGGGCAAACTCGTGGCAGAGATAAGCCGCAGCAACAACAACTTCCTGCCAGTGGTCGACAAGGGAGGTGTACTCTTGGGAGTGATAGATATTACCCGCATCCGTCACATCATCTTCAGGTCAGAGCTTTACAACCGTTTCACTGTGCGACAGCTCATGTTGCAGCCATCGGCAGTACTTTCCGACCACGAGCCGATGGACGAGGTGATGAAGAAGTTCGACCAGACCGATGCGGGCCAGCTTCCTGTGGTCGACACAGCCGGCGTGCTTGTAGGCTACATCAGCCGTACCAAGGTGTACTCGGTGTATCGCAAGATTGTGGCCGATATGTCGGCAGAATAACTTTAACCCAACTGTTATGGAGAAGAAAGATTTAAGAATCGTTTTTATGGGAACACCCGAGTTTGCGGTGGAATCCCTCAAGAGCCTCGTAGAAGGCGGATATAATGTGGTGGCTGTGGTTACTCAGCCCGACAAACCCGTAGGACGCCATCAGGACACGCTGCAGGCGCCTCCTGTCAAGCAGTATGCCTTGGAGCAGGGCTTGCCCGTGCTGCAGCCTGTCAAGATGAAAGATCCCGAGTTCGTGGAGCAGCTGCGTGGCTTCCGTGCCGACCTTCAGGTGGTGGTGGCTTTCCGCATGCTGCCCGAGGTGGTGTGGGCCATGCCCCGTTTCGGCACGTTCAATGTGCACGCCGCCCTGTTGCCTCAGTATCGTGGCGCAGCGCCTATCAACTGGGCTGTCATCAATGGCGAGACGCAGACTGGTGTCACCACCTTCTTCCTCGATCACGACATCGACACCGGACGCATCATCATGCAGGAGCCTTTCGCTATTCCCGACGATGCCGATGTGGAGTATGTCTACGACGGACTGATGCACCTCGGTGCCGGTATCGCGCTCAAGACTATCGACAAACTGATAGCTGCCGATGGCAACATCGACTCCATCTCGCAGGACGAGTTGGTGGCAGAACAGCAGGAACTGTATCATGCACCCAAAATCTTCAAGGAGACCTGTCGCATCAGTTTCGGCCAGCCAGCCAAGAAGGTGTACGACTTCATCCGCGGTCTGTCGCCTTATCCTGGCGCATGGACCGAGATACAGAAGGAGGGCGGCAAGGCTCAGGTGCTGAAGGTTTTCAAGACCACGAAGACCGGCAAGGCTCTGGCAGAAGGCATCGCTGTGGGCTCGCTCCGTGTAGAGGGCAAGAGCCTGCTCGTGGCTTGTGCCGACGAGTGGCTGCAGCTCGATACCATTCAGATAAGCGGCAAGAAGCGCATGGAGGCACGCGACTTCCTCAACGGTATGCGCGACATCGAGCAGTATAAAACCATTTAGAAACATTATACATATTATAATATCAGCATTATGACACAGCAAGAAGACATTAAGAATGCAGTGGAGTGCATGCGAAAGGGTGGAGTGATACTCTATCCCACAGATACAGTATGGGGCATCGGCTGCGATGCCACCAATGCCGAGGCAGTAGCAAAGGTTTATCAGATTAAGCGTCGTGACGATTCCAAGGCACTCATCTGTCTTGTAGACAGCGCTGACCGTATGGCGCGTTATTTCCGCAATGTGCCTCAGGTGGCGTGGGACTTTATCGATGCAGCCATGCCTGTGAAGCCTACAACCGTCATCCTCGACGATGCTACGGGCGTGGCCAACAATCTGGTGGCAGAGGATGGCAGTCTGGCCATGCGTGTCACCTTCGAGCCTTTCAGCAAGGAGTTGTGTTACCGCTTCCAGAAGCCTTTGGTCAGCACCAGCGCCAATGTGAGTGGTGAGCCTGCGGCACAGAATTATCGTGATATTTCGCCCGAAATCCTGGAGGCTGTCGACTATGTTTGCTGGAGTCGCCGCCAGGAGCACAAGCCCCACACGCCTTCCAGCATTGTGAAACTGAGCAAGAATGGCGAAGTGAAGGTGATAAGATAATCGCTTCTTCATCTTCAGTTATTTCCCCATTTGCGAAAGCTGAGGTGGAATTTACTGTCAAGAATTAGAGAAACATCGCTCGATGGCCGTGGAAATGGCTTCTCTAATTCTCTAATTCTTGACTAAAATTATTCGACCTGTATGGTTGGCACGCCCTGAAAGGGCAGAAGCTCTTAACCCAGGGCAACGCCCTGGGTTATTACGGACGCAAACCTGTCGCCCTGTAAGGGCAAAAGCTTTAAAACTCCAAACAATTAGTAAAGCTTTTGCCCTTACAGGGCGCCTTGCTGATTGCTATTATACCCAGGGCGCTGCCCTGGGCTAAGAGCTTCTGCCCTTTCAGGGTGTGCTGCTTATAGAAGTTTTGGGACTTTCCAACCGTACAGGTCTAAATTATTCGATTTTATCATATACATTTTGTCCTTTTTTCTGATTTTCATCAGTCAAAGAGCTGAAATGCTCATTCGTGATTTGCTCATGGATTTTTCCCATCATGTGTTTTTTGACAAATAGAATTGCTGATGGAAAAATCTGATTTGTCACGATTGTTTACGGTCTTTTCCGCCTTTGAATCCTTTTCGTTTTTCGAGATGTATATTTATTCATTTCACTCCTATCTGTAGTTTTACATATTTATGCATGTTTGTTTTTGGGGTGTAGCTAAATAAATATGCAAGTTGCTTCTCTTTAAAATCAGGCAATATACAAAAATTTATGCAAAATAGGATAAGATATTAACTTGATATTTTTAACTTTTATGCATAAAATCGCACGCTCGGAATGATTTTCTTGTTATGTATTGTACTCAATATTCTGTAAGTTGCAATATTGTTAAAATGTAATATAGTTTTACTGGGTGTTAGCTTATCTGAATCTTGTCATTTTTGTCAAAGTCATTTTTGTCATTTTCGATTTTGGAAATAGAAAAATAGTTCTATAAAGAATATATATATATAAATATA
>OMCT01000884.1_pt1 | contig 20313 bp, 40 predicted proteins | sample 1674301 | NCBI WGS metagenome assembly OMCT01 (sample SAMEA103958158, study PRJEB25191) | human gut metagenome
CACAGCCAGCCCATGACGTACCTATATACTCACCGAAGTCTGGCGACTTATATTTGCCATCTGTACACTGGAGGCAATCACAATAGAGATGCATGGTGTAACTTGCAGCGATAGCCATATCACTCTCCTTTGATGCGAATGCCAGCAAGCCAGTTTCTTATGCCGATATATTCAGCGTTCCTGAAACCGCTTTTTACATATATAAATGGCAAGCGAAGATTGTGACCATTGGCTGCCAGGTAGTCTTTACAACCCTGTTCGGTGAAACAGCAGGTAACGAATTCATCAATATCTTTCACAGCAACGCGCCGCCATTTTTCTTGTGGCTCTCGAAAGTTTTCGTGAAGTAGTTCGAGACGACGACTTTGGCGTTTATTGGCTTCATTACCATCTTCATCAACCCAGACAATCCGGTCATAGTCATAATCAGCATCAACAACGATTTCGCGCTTTTGATACACACAAAACATAGGGTCTGACGTTATTCGATTATCCTGTGTTCGAATATTTTCACCGATGATGCCAAACGAATCTGGTGCAGCTTTTTTCTCCAGCTCTGCAATGCGTTTGCTTTGAGCTTCCAGTTCATCAAGAAGCGCAAGCACGGTAGCCGGATTAGCCTTGGCAACAAAATCCCGGACTGACTTACAATCAATCTCCGCAATGGGTTGATACAATGTGTAGCCATGCTGTCTTGTATAACTACCGTGACGAATAACGAAAAAATCACCGTTTATTTTTTTAGCTTGCCACTTATCTTTACCGGCTTTCACTGCCACATCACGCAGTGCCTGATAGTCAATCTTGCTCACTGGTTGTCTCCTGCTTCTCTGCCTTCAACACCATGCGAGAACCATCATCAAGTTCCCACGCGATCTCACCACCTTCAGCCATGACCAGTCGCCACACCAATTGAGCAGCCTCATTGGTAACATCACGACCTGGATCATTGCCAACGCGCATACGTCCACCTTCAACATCGCGCATTTTTGCCAGCATGATAGTTTTTGATAGCGGTGAAAAACCAAGCTGTAGTCGTGCGGAATTACTCACTGCTTGCCTCCTTTGCGCCACATCGAATTCAGATATTTGTTTTGATTCACTGATGGAAAAGAATTTCTCTTAAGCAATTCCTCTCTCGATGGCATTGGCTTTACGCGTTGGCGAATAATCATTTCTGCCGGAAGAATGCCGGGATTGTATGCAAGTCCTCTCATGATTTACTCTCCGCGAACTGGTCAACAGCCGTGCTAAGTGATACACCTAAAGTCTCGATATGCTGCTGAATATCCTGTAGTGTCTGCGCCTGAGATAACAGGATTTCACGGTTGCATAACTCTTTAACCAGATGCTCAAACTTGCTGTAATAACCGATACGACTTAGTGTTTCTTTCCCTGCATTCTCGCCTTCTTTGATAATTCCTCTTTCACTAAGAATCAGGTCGTGTTTGGTTCCGGTAATAACGTATTTTCCAAGGTCGATGTTTAGCTTCATTGTTAATTACTCCATGTTAATTTATTCGTATGCCTGCTCTTTCTTCATCGAGTTTTTTTAGCTTGTATCGCATAGCTCTTACTGAATAAATTGAGCGGCAGGTTGCAATTGCTATTTCTTCTGCGGAGAACTTACCGAAAAGTGATACTTCGGCTCTTGTCCATCGTCTTCCACGAAGTCGGCTAACAATGTCAGCGCCAATCCTTGTTGCTTTCGCCATTACTGCTTTTTCAGTCCTTTCCAGTTTTTCAGCGATAACTTCAACTGGCATTGTCGCCGCTACCTCGCGCAAGAAATCGACTTCCCATTTCTCCCATGGAGTCTTTTTCATAGTCGATACCGTTATTTGATAAGAAGTGAAGGTTTCCCAACTTTGAGTTGAGCGCCGGGGATATTTATTCCTGCTTTTAGTTGGTGTTTGATTGCCAGTTTGTCGGCTTTAATTGTCGTTTCAAACTCAACGTATTCAGGAGGAAGGGCGCTTGAGTCGATGATTTCTACAGTTTCTGACGGTTTGCGGATTGTTACCTGGTGAATACCTGCTCGAATCTTTTTCTTGCCAACCATTTCAAGCGATGACGCTATATATGATTTGATGCTCTCAATCTTATTTTGAATTACTGCGGCTCGCTCATTCAGTGACTTTGCCTCTTCCTTGAGGCGTTCAGCATAACCAGATTCATTTTTAATAATGGCAAGAAGTTGCTCTATTTTATCGGTAAATTCTCCTTCCATGCCTTCTATTGTGTCAGCAATCATCTCTGGTTCTAAATCTGAATCCATCAATTTTGCGTATTCATTGGCAATTTCATATAGTTTGCTCACTGGCAACCTCCAGTTTCGCTTTGCATTCTGCGTAAATGGCTTGTACGTTCTGCTGCAATTTCATTCCAGATGTCAGGCGATATGCTTCTGCAAAATATCGCTTCAAATCATCCATGTTTTCAGCCTGAGCCATTTCATCACAAAGAAGTTGTGCTTTATCCGTTATTTCCTGCTGGCGTTTCCGTTCATCTTCGCGGATATCTTCCTCTGATTTGTGCGGCATAACTGGTTCAGTCCACACACCTTCTTCTTCGTTTAGTACGTGAATAGCACTATCAAGACGTGATGCCTTAGGCCAAAACTTGCTTGCACGCTTTACGACCGTCTTTCGCGCCATCTCATTCCAGTGATTTACCCATGGTCCTTTATCGCTGAATGCCGCCTTGCTTGTTTTCCTTACAGCCTCAATTTCAGCCAGACTCATCTCTTCCGTTAGATAATCACCTGCTGGCGTCTTAACTGTGCAGTAAACGCCAACGATATCACCACGATCACCGAAGGCGTTGTATTTATGGGTTGGTGCTTTATCAAGCCCGTTTGACTCATAGGTATCGTTAGCATGAACAAGTTTTGCCTGACCCCATGAGATAACACCAGACTCCATTGCAATATGGAGCAATCCCATATAACTGATATCAAGGCACACCATGCCGTCGCGAGGAACCAGATAAGCCAGTTTGCTGGCCGGGTTTAAGGTGATGCCGATCGCCGCAACATTGATGATGGCGTTCTGTGCGCTGGTTGGATTTGCCAGTGCCGTTTTAGCCAGGTAATCATTTTTCTGGAAATACTGAATTGCAAACTGGCTTTCCTTAGCCCATGTCACCGTCTGTTCAGTCAATGCTCCGCAGAATAACTGCTCTTGCTGTTTAACGAATTCAACGATATTGCTCATGCAGCTTCTCCATAAATATGTCTGCGTTTGAATATTGCGAAGGCATATTCAGCCTTAACTCTTTCGGTTATTGCATCCCAGAACCATTCAGCGGCTTTTTCCTGATAGTTACAGTCATCATCTTCCAGCCAGTCGATAGCGTCCTTAGTGTGTTCATCTGGTTTATATGAGCGAAGCATTTCGCTTATTGGGTCGCAACGTTTGCAGAGGCGATCAACTTCACTGTTGATTCGTTCGTAATCTTCATCAGTAAAACTTGCGATTATTTGCGATATTTCACGCTTATCATTCAGAGTCAGAATCATCATCTTTCTCCTGTTCTTTGTGCTGATTGAGCATTTTGTTCATCTGACGAATGAATTCTTCGTCTGACCAGTTATCTGTAAAACTCATTTCCTGCGATACCACGGAAGGTTGATAGCTGATTTCATCGCTTTATTTGCTTCAAGCCACATTTTTGAATCACCAATAAATCTGGCTATTACTGCTTTGTTTTGTGCTGCACGAAGCATCTGGTGATTGATGGCTATTTCATTGCGCATAACGCCTCCAGTTGTTTCTTTGCTGCTCTGATTAATTGTTTAACTCGGCGTGATAATTCAGATTCGTGCGGGTAGAAAGCGGACATGACGCCGCTACCCGCGAGCTGAAAGTGCATCATGGGTAACTCCTTATATTTGATTGCATAACGAAAACGCCTCGAGTGAAGCGTTATTGGTATGCATATAAAAAGGCCCTCACACTGGAGGGCAAAGAAGATTTCCAATAATCAGAACAAGTCGGCTCCTGTTTAGTTACGAGCGACATTGCTCCGTGTATTCACTCGTTGGAATGAATACACAGTGCTTATTCGCGAGCTTTGAGCATTGCGTCTGCAAACTTATATGCAGCGCTTGCTGCATAATTAACAGCTCCATCAGAATCATTATCGATAATCGATGGATTGCTAATCATTGCTTGCATAGCCTTTGCCGCGAAGTAATCACGTAATGTCGCATCACTTGCCATTTCTGGGCGTTTGATATCTGCTTCGTAAAACTCGCACATCACTCACCTCCCAGAGCCTTGATGATTGCTGCAAAACCTTTATTAACAGCTCCATACCATTCTGGATATGTTGTCGTTGTTCTATTTTTGGATTGCTTAAGTAATAACTGAAGTGCTTCGAGAAGGTCAGGTGCTGCCGCTATTAGATTGGCATCTTCAATGCATTGAACTTCCTCACAGATTGCAATATACGAACGCCAGCCTGCGCCATTTTCAAGAGAGTCTGCCTGGATGATTTTAATCTCATCGCCATCCATCATTATTTCCCACTTACCTTCAGTACCTTTAAATTCCATGTTAGCCTCTGTTGTTTATGCCAAAAATAAAGGCCACCATCAGGCAGCCTTGTTGTTCAGTTTACCAAGTTCTCTGGCAATCATTGCCGTCGTTCGTATTGCCCATTTATCGACATATTTCCCATCTTCCATTACAGGAAACATTTCTTCAGGCTTAACCATGCATTCCGATTGCAACTTGCATCCATTGCATCGTTTGAATTGTCCACACCATTGATTCTTATCAATAGTCGTAGTCATACGGATAGTCCTGGTATTGTTCCATCACATCCTGCGGATGCTCTTCGAACTCTTCAAATTCTTTTTCCATATCTCACCTCAAATAAGTGGTTTGCTGCCTAATTTCATTTTCTGGCGACCAACACAAGTCACCCCCATTTCACTGCGTGGCTTGCGGTAGTAAATACGGTTCTGTTTACGCTCGACTTCTTCTGCCTTCTTGCAGCGAAGGCTTCCGAGTGATGCTGCTTTATCTGCTCTGACGCAACCAGAGAGCTTTAGCTCAATTTTTCGCGCCAGTCGCTGCTCTTGCATTGCCTGTTCACGTTGAGCCTGTCTGCGTGCTCTGCGGCGATTTCTGGCGTTATCGTCAGCCAGATATGTAATTACTACTGTCATGTTGACCTCCGATGAAACAACTTTGGAATTGATAGTGATTGCAAAGTGGTTTCTGGCCCCTCGAACTGAGGGGCAGAAAGAGCATCTCGCCACCTAATAGGTCGATGCTCGGATCGAGAGATTTAATTAACCTCGGTTTTGAAGTTATGCATTCACATAAATCCTCCTGTTGCATGTGCAGCATTGGCTGTGTTTGGCGGCTGCATTTCGCCTATGGAATTGACTTTGGCGGTGACGCGCCGGGTGCTTATCTTCAGGTTGCCGTCGTGCAGCTGCACTTCACGTCACCCCAAAGCCAACTACTCTTTGGTTCCCGCATTTCGGCGGGACAATCCCATCAATGTTAAAGAGCCTGCCAATCTGTTCCGTTTGGCTTCCAGCGTCCTGCTGATGGCTAAAGAATACTGTAGGTATTTTATTGTGTAAATACCCAAGGTATTTATTTTTGGTGAAATAATGATAAGCAAATGAATACAAAGGATATTTATTTTTTTCGGTGTCTGCTTGTTCAGTGCTTTTTATGCGGGATATGTGAAGTGGATCCCGATAGCTATTGCTGCCGGGATTATGAGTTAGTCAGCGAAGGTTAAGACGAGAATTACCTTAATGATGTCTGCTACAACAGACACGGCCATAGATAAACCAAAGACGATCCAAGCCATAGAGATGTCTTCACTACCATCGTATAGAGTTCCGTAATCACTGGTGTAAGGCGTAAATGTCGCGCCTTGATACAATAGGTATAAGCTTGATCCATAGAGGATAAATGCAGATATCCCTTGTATTGCCATGATCACCAGAATCATGAAACGAGCTGATCTATACGCCCAAGCCTGGCTTATTTTTTCTGATAGAGATTTCGCAATAAAAGCATGCGCTAAGCCGTAAATTGTTGAGATTGCCAACATCCCCAAAAAGCTTGCTATAGCGGTTCCAACCATAATCGCCCCTTGCGTGATCAAACCAGCCTTAGTTTTGTCTCAATTGCAACGCCTATAATCTTGCAGTTTCCATTGATTGGCACGAGAGGCCATGCAGGATTAAGTCCCTTGAGGTATTTATTTCCGCCGTCGATTATCAGCTTCTTGAATGTTGCTTCGTTAGAGTCAGAAAGTTTTGCTATGACCAAGCTGCCGTTGATCGCCTCCCTTCCGGTATCGAAAAGAACGAATGTTCCCTCTGGAATGCTTAACCCAACCGGTGCCGTCATTGAATCACCTTCCACTTTAAGCCAGAACGCATTACCTTGAATATGCGCGTCAGACTCAAGCCAAACATCTATGTCTTTAATGGTGTATGGTTCGCATGCTTCACACCACGAGCCAGCCTGGATACTGCTTAACACCGGATACCTCTTTCCTGCTCTGTATTCCCCTGCATACCTTACGTTGGCATCGCTCTTAAGGCTTTCTGCCTGTTCTGCAACCTTGGCAGCAATTGACTGGCTAAAATCAGCAATTGAGACTTGCAACAATCGTGCAAAACCAGATGCAACCTCAACGTTTAGCGCGTTTCTGCCATTAAGATAATGCCCTACCGCTCCTTGGGTGATACCCAGTTCATCAGCGATTGAGTATTGGGTTATTCCCAATTCTTTCTTTTTTGACTCATACAAAGCCTTAAGCCGCTTAGCGTCTTCGAGCTGTTCTGTCGTCAGTGATTTTTTATTTTCCATAGCTTAATTCTAATAGCTAAGGTACTTAAACTAAAAATACCCTGAGTATTGATTGCTTTGAATACCTGTAGTATTCTTTGTTCATGGTTAATAACGGAGAGTGCATATGATTCGAATGACACTTGCCGATTACGCCAAAATCCATGGACAGGCTAAAGCAGCCAGTGACTTTGGTGTAATCCAGTGCGCTATCAGCAAGGCCATTCTGGCAGGCCGTAACATCATGGTTACGGTAAAGCCTGATGGCAGTGTGATTGGAGAGGAAGTTCGTCCTTTCCCAAGCAACAAGAAAAACAAATAGTAACACCGCTCTTTAACAGTCATGGTCCTCATTCCCGCCGAAATGCGGGAATACAACGCGCATAAGTTGATGCGCATAACTTCTTATTTGTTAAGGAAATACTTACATATGGAACTTACAAGTACTCGCAAGAAAGCGAATGCAATTACAAGCAACATCCTGAATCGAATTGCTGTACGTGGTCAGCGAAAGGTTGCCGACGCGTTAGGGATTAATGAATCGCAAATTTCGCGATGGAAAGACAGCTTCATCCCAAAAATGGGAATGCTTCTGGCTGTTCTTGAATGGGGTGTTGAAGACGAGGAGTTGGCGGAACTGGCTAAGAAAGTAGCCAGAATGCTGACAAAAGAAAAAGCCCCGAAGAACGGCGAATTCTTCGAGGCCTGATGTAGAAAGACTGGATCAATCCACAGGAGTAATTATGACAAAACGTCGTAAGAAATACCAGGAAAAAGAAGAGATTCGACACCCTGATTCACCTGAGGGATTAGTGGTAGCCGCAGCAAATAACAGGGCGTTCGCAGAGCGCCTTGTTGGTGTTTACAGACTAGCCAAAGCAGGAGTGAAACATGGGCGTCGTTAAGTTAGCTGATTACAGGCATAACCCTGTACAACATCAGGAGGCATCCAGTATGGGGTATGTCTCTATACACCGCCAGTTTATGGACAGCAGGCTCTATAAGGACTCTCAGGCAGTACATCTTTGGCTTCACTTAATCCTCAAGGCTAATCACGAATCTACTGTCGTCAATACGGATATCGGGCCGATAACTATTGATCGCGGTCAGATGATAACTGGACGCCCGTCGCTGGTCAGAGAAACATTCATCCCCGACAACAAAGTTCGGAGCTTATTACGGACTTTTGAGTCGAAAGGGATGCTTAATATTTGCGCGATGGGGAAGAAATTTAGCCTGTTTACAATCGTTAAATATGACGATTTTCAGGCAAAAAATTGTCCAACGGTTGTCCAACGATTGTCCAACGCAAACATCAGTAATGGCGCGGCTCTCAGCGGAGATTGTCCAACGGTTGTCCAACGGTTGTCCATAAACAATAATATAAATAATATCTCTAATACTGACGTATTAGAGAGTGCCACAGCAGACAAAAAGTCTGACAAGAAAAAACCTTCCGTTAGCTGTCAGGATGTTGTCGATGCTTACCACGAAATCCTTCCTGAAGCGCCAAAAATCCGCGCACTGAATGACAAGCGTAAAAACCAGATCCGAACGTTCTGGCGCAAAGCCGGAGTGATAACCCGCCAGCTTGACGGGCATGGGTTCACGATGCAGGACTGGAGAAATTATTTGAGCTACGTAGGCGAAAATTGCCGATGGATGTTCGAAGAGCGTCCAAACCATCAACGCGGAACCGTCTGGCACAAAAAGGGATTTGATTTCCTGCTTAACGATAATACCTACCTGAAAGTTCGTGAGGGTGAACACGATGACCGATAATTTTTATGCGCCGCCCCATAGCATCGAGGCAGAGCAGGCGGTGATTGGTGGATTGCTTCTGGATGATGACAGCAGTGAGCGCGTCCAGAAAGTCCTGGCGATGCTGAAGCCTGATTCATTTTACAGTCGACCACACAAAATCCTTTTCGAAGAAATAACCAGAATGCACCGTGAGCAAAAGCCAGTAGATGGCCTGACGCTTTTCGATGAACTGGAGCGTAAATCGTTAACGGCGTCTGTTGGCGGTTTTGCTTATATCGCTGAGATCGCAAAGAACACGCCAAGCGCAGCAAACATCGTTGCCTATGCAATGCAGGTTCGTGAAACCGCAATGGAGCGCTACGCCATCAACCGCATGACTGAAGCGACGGAATTGCTCTATTCCCGCAACGGAATGACTGCAACGCAGAAGTACGAAGCTATTCAGTCGATTTTCACGCAACTGACAGACCATGCAAAAACCGGATCGCGTCGCGGCCTTCGTTCATTTGGTGAGGTCATGGAAGACTGGGTTAGCGACCTTGAGAAGCGATTTGACCCGTCAGGCGAACAACGAGGAATGAGCACAGGGATCCCATCGCTGGACAGGATGCTGTCACCGAAAGGTCTGGTGAAAGGCTCTCTGTTTGTCATTGGCGCTCGCCCTAAGATGGGGAAAACGACGCTATACAGCCAGATGGCAATCAACTGCGCAGTGCATGAGAAAAAGCCCGCTCTGATGTTCAGCCTTGAAATGCCCGGTGACCAGATACTGGAAAAACTGGTAGGGCAGAAGTCAGGTGTTAACCCAAATATTTTTTACCTTCCAGCGACAAATGACGCTGATGACGGCTATCAGGGTGATTACGATGGTGACTTCAACAGGGCGATCGAAACAGCAAATCGCTTGAGTGAAATCGACCTGCTTTACATCGACGACACGCCGGGATTATCTCTGGCTCAAATCGTCAGCGAAAGCCGTCGAATCAAGCGAGAAAAAGGATGTGTTGGCATGATTCTGGTCGATTACCTGACACTAATGACCGCTGAGAAAGCCGATCGTAACGACCTTGCTTACGGCATGATCACCAAAGGACTGAAGAACCTTGCCAAAGAGCTTGATTGCGTTGTTGTGCTTCTGACGCAGCTTAACCGCGCACTGGAAAGCCGAACCAATAAACGCCCATTACCAAGTGACTCGCGCGATACAGGGCAGATTGAACAGGATTGCGATTATTGGGTGGGGATCCATCGTGAAGGTGTTTTTGATGACAGCGTTCCGCCTGGTGAAACCGAACTAATCCTTCGTCTCAATCGTCATGGCAATACCGGCACGGTGTATTGCATTCAGGCAAATGGCGCTATTTATGACACAGACCAACAGTCTGCTGAAATGCGCCGCCGTGAACGCGAGGAACCGCAGTCCAAGAAGAAAGGAGGATTCTGATGACCATCTACATCACTGAGCTAATAACAGGCCTGCTGGTAATCGCAGGCCTTTTTATTTGGGGGAGAGGGAAGTCATGAAAAAACTAACCTTTGAAATTCGATCTCCAGCACATCAGCAAAACGCTATTCACGCAGTACAGCAAATCCTTCCAGACCCAACCAAACCAATCGTAGTAACCATTCAGGAACGCAACCGCAGCTTAGACCAAAACAGGAAGCTATGGGCCTGCTTAGGTGACGTCTCTCGTCAGGTTGAATGGCATGGGCGCTGGCTGGATGCAGAAAGCTGGAAGTGTGTGTTTACCGCAGCCTTAAAGCAGCAGGACGTTGTTCCTAACCTTGCCGGGAATGGCTTTGTGGTAATAGGCCAGTCAACCAGCAGGATGCGTGTAAGCGAATTTGCGGAGCTATTAGAGCTTATACAGGCATTCGGTACAGAGCATGGCGTTAAGTGGTCAGACGAAGCGCGACTGGCTCTCGAATGGAAAGCGCGATGGGGAGACAGGGCGGCATGAGACGACAGCGACGAAGTTTCACCGACATAATCTGCGAAAACTGCAATTACCTTCCAACGAAACGCTCCAGAAATAAACGCAAGCCAATCCCAAAAGAATCTGACGTAAAAACCTTCAACTACACGGCTCACCTGTGGGATATCCGGTGGCTAAGACATCGTGCGAGGAAATGACAATGGATTATTCACAGTTAAGTGATTTTGAAATTAACAAGCGAGTGGCAATTTGCTGTGGATTTGCTCCCGAAGATTGCGAAATCGCAAAGTTGGGAACATCAATCGTTGGTGTTGAGTGGGATGACGAAACTGGTTATGCAATAAAAACGGTTGATTACTGTAAAAGCCCATCAGACGCAGAGCCGATTATCGTAGAGAACAGAATTGGCATTATTCCAGCGCCAGAAAATGGATTATGGAAGGCAGCGCATAGAAAAGTTGGCAGTGATAGTACCCCATATCATATGACTCAAGATGAAAACCCACTCCGCGCCGCCATGATTGTCTTTCTCATGATGCAGAGAATCCAATAATGCTTAGCCCATCCCAATCCATTCAATACCAGAAAGAAAGCGTCGAGCGGGCTTTAACGTGCGCTAACTGCGGTCAGAAGCTGCATGTGCTGGAAGTTCACGTGTGTGAGCACTGCTGCGCAGAACTGATGAGCGATCCGAATAGCTCAATGTACGAGGAAGAAGACGATGAATGAGTTAATAAATGGCAATGCCATCAAAATGACAAGCATTGAAATCGCTGAGTTGGTGGGTAAGCGTCATGACAATGTGAAACGTACCATCGAAACGCTGGCTAAAAATGGTGTTATCCGGCTTCCTCAAATTGAGGTTTCCGAAAGAATCAATAACTTAGGGTTCAATGTTCAGTACGAGCATTACGTCTTCGAAGGCGAACAAGGTAAGCGAGACAGTATTGTCGTTGTTGCCCAGTTGTCGCCAGAGTTCACCGCTCGCCTTGTTGACCGCTGGCGAGAGCTTGAAGAAGCTGCGGTTAATATCCCAAAAACGCTACCAGAAGCGTTGCGCCTTGCTGCTGACCTTGCTGAGCAGAAAATGCAACTGGAAAACCAGCTCGCAATTGCCGCACCTAAAGTTGAGTTTGCCGATCGCGTTGGCGAGGCCAGCGGAATTTTGATTGGAAACTTTGCAAAGGTTGTTGGAATTGGTCCAAACAAACTGTTTGCGTGGATGCGAGATCACAAAATCCTTATTGCTTCAGGTTCCCGGCGAAATGTGCCAATGCAGGAATATATGGAGCGCGGCTATTTCACAGTGAAAGAAACAGCGGTCAACACAAATCACGGAATACAGATATCGTTCACCACAAAAATCACCGGGCGTGGTCAACAGTGGCTGACCAGAAAGCTGCTCGATAACGGAATGCTGAAAGTAACAGGGGAGGCTGCTTAATGGCTAATCTACGCAAAGAAGCACGCGGCAGAGAATGCCAGGTACGTATTTACGGCGTATGCAATGGCAACCCTGAAACTACAGTTCTGGCACATTACCGGATGGCTGGAATTTGCGGAACGGGAATGAAACCTGACGACCTGATCGGAGCATGGGCTTGTAGCGCGTGTCACGATGAAATCGACCGACGCACCCATAACCTCGACAACAAAGACGCCAGACTTTACCACCTGGAAGGCGTGATCAGGACGCAGGCGATACTGCTGAAGGAGGGGAAGATTAAGCCATGAACGAATATCAGTTTGTGCTTCCATACCCGCCGTCGGTGAACACCTACTGGCGAAGACGGGGAAGCCAATACTACATCAGCGATAAAGGCCAGAAATACCGAAAAGACGTTCAGAAAATCATCCGCCAACTCAAGTTAGACATTTTCACCAAATCACGACTCCGTATCAAAGTCATCGCAGACGTTCCAGACTCCCGCCGCCGCGACCTCGATAACATCCTGAAAGGTTTACTCGACTCCCTTATCCACGCCGGATTTGCGGAAGACGACGAGCAATTCGATGACATTCGCGTAATTCGTGGTGTGAAAGTACCAGGCGGAAGGCTTGGAATAAAAATCACCGAACTGGAGAACGTATGAACGCCACAATTCAAACGATACCAGAGCTTCTTATCCAGACACGAGGCAATCAGACCGAAGTGGCGAGGATGCTTTCCTGCGCAAGAGGAACAGTGCTCAAGTACAACCGAGACAGCAAAGGCGAGCGTCACGTAATAGTTAACGGCGTCCTGATGGTCAAACAGGGCAAGAGGGGAAGACGATGAGACTCGAAAGCGTAGCTAAATTTCATTCGCCAAAAAGCCCGATGATGAGCGACTCACCACGGGCCACGGCTTCTGACTCTCTTTCCGGTACTGATGTGATGGCTGCTATGGGGATGGCGCAATCACAAGCCGGATTCGGTATGGCTGCATTCTGCGGTAAGCACGAACTCAGCCAGAACGACAAACAAAAGGCTATCAACTATCTGATGCAATTTGCACACAAGGTATCGGGGAAATACCGTGGTGTGGCAAAGCTTGAAGGAAATACTAAGGCAAAGGTACTGCAAGTGCTCGCAACATTCGCTTATGCGGATTATTGCCGTAGTGCCGCGACGCCGGGCGCAAGATGCAGAGATTGCCACGGTACAGGCCGTGCGGTTGATATAGCCAAAACAGAGCAGTGGGGGAGAGTTGCTGAGAAAGAATGCGGAAGATGCAAAGGTGTCGGCTATTCAAGGATGCCAGCAAGCGCCGCATATCGCGCTGTGACGATGCTAATCCCAAATCTTACCCAACCCACCTGGTCACGCACTGTTAAGCCGCTGTATGACGCTCTGGTGGTGCAATGCCACAAAGAAGAGTCAATCGCAGACAACATTTTGAATGTGGTCACACGTTAGCGGCATGATTGCCACGGATGGCAACATCTTTACGGCATGATATTGACTTTTTGAATAAAGTTGGGTAAATTTGACTCAACGATGGATAAATGCACTCGTTAAATAAAGCCCTGAGTTAATAGCTCGGGGCTTTTTGCGTTTTAAGCACGGACTTTCTGAAAGCACATCAAACCAAATACCAGACAGACCAAAATAATCACCTTATCCGCTGTGGCTACGGTGCGGTGTGCTTTGCATAAAAGAAAACCAGCGCAATGGCTGGCTTCGTGAAAGCGGGTGGCAAGAGGCTGCGCTAACAACCTCCTGCCGTTTTGCCCGTGCATATCGGTCACGAACAAATCTGATTACTAAACACAGTAGCCTGGATTTGTTCTATCAGTAATCGACCTTATTCCTAATTAAATAGAGCAAATCCCCTCAATGAAGGGGTAGAGCATGTACCGTATGGACAAAATCAGAGAATGGTTCAGTTACAGCTTCGGAGGACTGACTGCGATGGGTGGCATTCTCTCCCTGAATGACTGGGCTGTCATCATTGGTATTCTTTGTACTGTCGGCACATTTGGCATCAACTGGTACTACAAGCGCAAAGAGCGCGAGGACAGATTGAATGGCAATGTCACCGGCACTACGAAATAGCGTAATAGCGGCGATAAGTGGCGGGGCTATTGCTATAGCATCTGTGTTAATCACTGGACCAAGTGGTAACGATGGTCTGGAAGGTGTCAGCTACATACCATACAAAGATATTGTTGGTGTATGGACTGTATGTCACGGGCATACAGGAAAAGACATCATGCTCGGTAAAACGTATACCAAAGCAGAATGCAAAGCACTCTTGAATAAAGACCTTGCCACTGTCGCCAGACAAATTAACCCGTACATCAAAGTCGATATACCGGAAACAACGCGCGGCGCTCTTTATTCGTTCGTCTACAACGTGGGCGCAGGCAATTTCAGAACATCGACTCTTCTTCGCAAAATCAACCAGGGCGATATCAAGGGCGCATGTGACCAGCTACGTCGCTGGACATACGCTGGCGGTAAGCAATGGAAAGGGCTGATGACTCGCCGTGAGATTGAGCGTGAAGTCTGTTTGTGGGGGCAGCAATGAGCAGAGTAACCGCGATTATCTCCGCTCTGGTTATCTGCATCATCGTCTGCCTGTCATGGGCTGTTAATCATTACCGTGATAAATCCATTGCCTATAAAGAACAGCGCGATAAAGCCACGTACATCATTGCTGACATGCAGAAGCGTCAACGTGATGTAGCAGAACTCGACGCCAGATACACAAAGGAGCTTGCTGATGCTAACGCGACTATCGAAAGTCTCCGTGCTGATGTTTCTGCTGGGCGTAAGCGCCTGCAAGTCGCCGCCACCTGTGCAAAGTCAACGACCGGAGCCAGCAGCATGGGCGATGGAGAAAGCCCAAGACTTACAGCAGATGCTGAACTCAATTATTACCGTCTCCGAAGTGGAATCGACAGGATAACCGCGCAGGTTAACTACCTGCAGGAATACATCAGGACGCAATGCCTTCGATGATAGCGATAATTTTACTCATCATCCTTCACATCTGGCTCTGTAGACAGGGTGGTGATCACTTCTGGAGTGAATCCAGATTAAACATCTCATTGCTGATGCTTGATATTGAGCATCTTGCGCGCGGTAAGGGGCTGCGTTGAGATAAGAGCCAGTTCATTACAAAGCCTATCTACTGGTGGGCTTGATAATGAAACCGGAATTTATTCTGGGTAACCAGTTACGGCAGTACCGCGAAACAACCCAAGCCAGTAAGTGGGGAAATAACACTGGCAGCCACTGAAAGATGAACCTCCTGCCTTATGGCAAAAAAGATTCTTTGTGGTGGCGGACTGATGGAAAGACATCGGTTATTGCAGAGACCATTCAATGAGTGGTCTCGACAATGACTTATACCCTACACGGGATAACTTAACTGATATCCCTTTTAACGGATAAACGGAGCCAACAATGGCAGAGATTATTCCCATGACTGAAGAACAGAAATTCCAGTTAGAGATTTATAAACTGGTCATGAACCAGAACGCAGCCGCAGAGGAAGCATTTCAATTCATTGGCACTGACGAGCTGAAGCTTGAGCTATTCAAAATTCACTTCCAGTCAGGCGGCGCTAATTCAGATATCACGACCCGCACTATCGAAGCGGTGCGTAAATCGAAGGAAGCGTTAGACCTGTTCACTACCGGAGTGTAAGAGATGACTGAACAAGAAATGCCGAGATACCAGTGCCACAAAAAAGTTCGCGCCCTGAAGATTGGCTCTATAGAACATAAGCCAAACCCAGATCAGTCTGGTAAGACTGGCTCTTCTAGTTATGTGGCAATTATTCATCCGGATGATAAGAAATACGCAGCATTTGATGTTAGCGCGGAATATATCTGTAAGCACCGACCAATGTCTGGAGGCTATTACGTTGTCTATGAGGATGGATATGAATCATATTCTCCTGCTGAGGTATTTGAGTCTGGATATTCAAAATTATAGGAATCCTCTATGACAAGCGTCGTTGATCTTGGTAAGGAGAAGAAATTCCCAATTACTCAAGAGCTATACGAGAGGCTGGAAAGCGTCATCCATGATTACGATGGTGAAATCAGTTTATGCGAGGCGATTGGCACACTCGAATTGCTGAAGCAGTCACTGATTGAAGGCGCGAAAGAGTCCTCAACCTGAAATAACAACTAAGTGAGATGAATATGGCGACTGAACCAAAAGCTGGTCGCCCCTCTGATTATATGCCGGAGGTGGCTGACGATATCTGCTCGTTGCTTTCTTCTGGCGAAAGTTTGCTGAAAGTATGTAAGCGTCCTGGTATGCCGGATAAGTCCACTGTTTTCCGCTGGTTGGCAAAGCATGAGGATTTTCGCGACAAGTACGCGAAGGCAACTGAGGCACGAGCTGATTCTATTTTCGAAGAGATATTCGAAATTGCTGACAATGCGATTCCAGATGCTGCTGAGGTGGCAAAGGCAAGACTTCGCGTTGATACCCGCAAATGGGCGCTGGCCCGAATGAATCCCCGTAAGTATGGCGACAAGGTAACTAACGAGCTTGTCGGTAAGGACGGCGGCGCAATTCAGATTGAAACATCACCGATGAGCACTCTATTCGGAAAATGACCTCGATTAATCCTATCTTTGAACCGTTCATTGAGGCGCATCGCTACAAAGTTGCCAAAGGCGGTCGAGGTAGCGGTAAGTCATGGGCAATTGCGAGGCTGCTTGTTGAAGCGGCGCGTCGGCAGCCTGTGCGTATTCTCTGCGCTCGTGAACTGCAAAACAGTATCAGCGATTCGGTAATCCGGTTGCTTGAAGATACCATCGAGCGTGAAGGGTATTCGGCTGAGTTTGAAATTCAGCGTTCAATGATTCGTCATTTCGGAACGAATGCTGAATTCATGTTCTACGGCATAAAAAACAACCCGACGAAGATTAAATCGCTCGAAGGCATTGATATCTGCTGGGTGGAAGAAGCGGAAGCGGTAACGAAGGAATCATGGGATATCCTGATACCAACCATCCGCAAGCCATTTTCCGAAATATGGGTGAGCTTTAACCCGAAAAACATCCTCGACGATACCTATCAGCGATTCGTCGTAAATCCTCCAGATGATATTTGCCTGCTGACGGTGAACTACACCGACAACCCGCACTTTCCTGAAGTTCTCCGTCTGGAGATGGAAGAGTGTAAACGCAGAAATCCGACACTGTATCGTCACATCTGGCTTGGTGAGCCAGTAAGCGCAAGTGATATGGCAATCATCAAACGTGAATGGCTTGAAGCCGCAACCGATGCGCACAAGAAACTCGGATGGAAAGCGAAAGGCGCTGTTGTCTCTGCGCATGATCCATCAGATACAGGGCCAGATGCTAAAGGTTATGCATCGCGTCACGGTTCGGTAGTTAAGCGCATTGCCGAAGGTCTGCTGATGGACATCAACGAGGGGGCTGACTGGGCTACTTCGCTGGCGATTGAAGACGGTGCTGACCACTACTTGTGGGATGGTGATGGTGTCGGTGCAGGGCTACGCAGACAGACAACGGAAGCGTTCTCCGGCAAGAAAATCACCGCCACGATGTTCAAGGGCAGTGAATCGCCATTCGATGAAGATGCGCCGTATCAGTCCGGAGCTTGGGCTGATGAAGTCGTACAGGGCGACAACGTTCGCACTATTGGCGATGTATTCCGCAATAAGCGAGCGCAATTCTATTACGTGCTGGCTGACAGGCTGTATCTGACATATCGGGCGGTTGTCTATGGGGAGTATGCAGACCCCGACGACATGCTGAGTTTCGACAAAGAAGCGATAGGCGAGAAGATGCTGGAGAAGCTGTTTGCAGAACTTACGCAGATTCAGCGCAAATTCAATAATAACGGGAAGCTGGAGCTTATGACTAAGGTCGAAATGAAGCAGAAGCTCGGTATTCCATCTCCTAACCTGGCTGATGCGCTGATGATGTGTATGCATTGCCCGGAGTCGGCTGCGCAACCCGACTATTCCAGTTACTCAATTCCTTGTGGTGTAGGTTGATATGGCAGAAAAAAAGATGACTGACTGGCATCGCAAGGTGCTGTGCAACTTTGATAATGCCTGGTCAGCAACGCAGGATATGCGTGAGCAGATTATTGAGGCTCAACGTTTCGTCCGGGTGTCCGGCGCACAGTGGGAAGGCAGCACAAACGCTGGTTACTCATTTGATGAAGGCAGGTTTGAGCATTACCCGCGCTTTGAACTGAATAAGATTGCCCGTGAATGTGATCGCATCATTGGCGAGTATCGACAGAATCGCATCAGCGTTAAATTCAGGCCGAAGGACGATAAGGCATCGGAAGCGTTAGCCGAAAAGATGAACGGCAAATTCCGCGCTGACTATCAGGAAACATCCGGTGGTGAAGCGTGTGATAACGCATTTGATGATGCTGTAACGGGCGGATTCGGTTGTTTCCGCATGTGTGCCGATTACGAAGATGAAATGGATCCGAGTAACGATCAGCGACGCATCAGCCTTCTCCCTGTTTACGACCCAGCGACATGCGTCTTCTTTGATCAGGACAGCAAGCAATATGACCGCTCTGATGCTATGTGGGCTATGGAAATGTTCTCCATGACGCCCAAAGCGTTCGAGGCTGAATACCCTGATTCCATCGCGGCAAGCCTTTCTCGTGATGGCACTGGCACTCAGTATGACTGGTCAACGCCCGATGCCATCTATGTTGGACGCTACTACGAAGTTCGCATAGAGAAGGTGAAGCTCACGGCGTGGCGCAACCCTGTTAGCGGAGAAACGGCAATCTATGATGAAGAGCAAATCAAAGATATTGTCGACGAACTGACCGATGGTGCATTCGAACTGATCGGTGAGCGGACGGTGAAGAAACGCAGAGTTTATTGCGGTCTTCTGTCTGGCGCTGAATGGCTGGAAGAACCTAAGCGTATTCCGGGCGAACATATTCCTCTCATCCCGGTATATGGGCGTCGTTCATTTGTTGATAATCAGGAGCGAATCGAAGGCCACGCAGCAAAAGCGATGGATGCACAGCGTCTTGAGAACCTGATGGTTTCCATGATTGCAGATAACGCCACTCAGGCTGGCGGTGATGGCATTCCTATCGTGGATGTTGATTTCATTCCCGGCCCATTAATGAATCACTGGGCAGAGAGGAATAAGAAAAGACCAGCAGTTCTTCCCATGACCAGCAAGAAGGACAAAAACGGAACGGTCATTTCAGAGGCTCAGGTTGCTGGCTGGACTCCTCCAACACAAATGCCTCCAGCTCTTGCCGGGCTATTGCAGTACACCGGAACGGCTATTCAGCAAATTACAGGTGCGTCGCAGCTTGAGAACATGCCGAGCAACGTCGCCACCGATACCGTTGATAGCATCTTTAACCGGATGGATACGCAGTCCTATATCTACATGGACAACATGGCTAAATCCATGCGTCGCGCTGGCGTTGTGTGGCTTTCTATGGCGCGTGAGGTCTATGGCAGTGATACGCCGATGCGTATCGTTAATGAGGACGGCAGCGATGACGTGGCGCTGATGACTGGTGAAGTGGTTGACCGTCAGACAGGGCAGGTTATCGCGCTTAATGACCTTTCGCAGGGCAACTATGAAGTGACTGTCGATGTCGGTCAGTCGTTCGCTACTCGCCGTGATGCAACGGTTAAGTCGTTACTTTCCATGCTGGCACTTATCCCACCAGGAACGCCGAAGCACGACCTTGTATCGTCGATGATTCTCGACAATATGGACGGCGAAGGGATGGACGACCTTAAAGAATACAACCGCAATCAGTTGCTTCTGTCTGGAGTTATAAAGCCGAGAACGCCAGAAGAGCAGCAAATGGTTGAGCAGGCGAAACAACAACAGGCCAGTCAGCCGGATCCGGCTATGGTTGCTGCGCAAGGTCAGCTTCTTGCAGGTCAGGCTGAATTGCAGAAAGCGCAGAACGAACAGGCAGCCATTCAGGTTAAAGCATTCCAGGCACAGACTGATGCTCAGGTTGCAGCGGCAAACGTTGTGAAAATCCTCGCATCTGCCGATAGCCAGCAGAAATCTGATATCCGCGAGGCTCTGAAACTGCTCGGACAGTTCCAGCAACAGCAAGGAGACAATGCCCGTGCTGATGCAGAGCTTGTCCTGAAAAGTCAGGCACAGGGTCATGCGCAGCGCATGGACATCAGCAGCAACCTGCAAAAATCAACTCAGCAACAACCACAGCAGTAATTAACCCATAACGTGCAATGGCTGTCTTTATGAGGCCTGGCACCCTATTGCCTTCCGATGGGCTGAACATCGAGTAAACAGGGGTAACAAATGGACCAGATGGCAGAA
>OMCT01000887.1_pt1 | contig 20239 bp, 18 predicted proteins | sample 1674301 | NCBI WGS metagenome assembly OMCT01 (sample SAMEA103958158, study PRJEB25191) | human gut metagenome
TCATCGCCGAAGGCACCGAGAGCGGCGGCCATGTGGGCGAAATGACCACCATGGCGCTGGTGCCCCAGGTGGTGGACAGCGTGACCACCCTCATCAACAACGCCGAGTCCTACTACCGCAAGGTCTATCGCTGGGCCAACGACCTGCTGGAGAGCGACAGTGGGATCGGTGTCTGGCTGGCGGGGCTTATCACCGAGCGCTATACCGACGGCATGGCCTTTTTGACCGACAAGGTGCTGCCCTGGGCCCAGAAGGCCATTGTGCCGCTGACCAACGGTATCTGGAGCGGCATCCGCGGGGCAGTGGGCTTTGCCTTTGACCTGATCGTGGGCATCATCGTGTCCATCTACCTGATGGGCATGAAGGAGAAGAGCCTGGCTCGCTGCTGCAAGGCGGTCTACGCCCTGTTCGACGAGAAGAAGGCCAACGCCGTCATCCACGGCACCCGGCAGGTGGACCGCATCTTCTCCGGCTTTGTCCGGGGCAAGCTGCTGGATTCCCTCATCATCGGCGTACTGTGCTTCATCGGCTGCTCACTGCTGGATATGCCGTATACGCCGCTGGTGTCCGTTTTTGTGGGTGTCACCAATGTCATTCCTTTCTTCGGCCCCTTCCTGGGAGCGATCCCCAGCTTTTTCCTGATTTTGTTGGTCGATCCCATTCAGTCTTTGTATTTCCTGCTGTTCGTGCTGGCTCTCCAGCAGCTGGACGGCAATGTGATCGGCCCCAAGATCCTGGGCAACACCACCGGTCTTTCCAGCTTCTGGGTCCTGTTCGCCATCCTGCTGTTCGGCGGTCTGTGGGGCTTTGTGGGCATGATCGTGGGTGTACCGCTGTTTGCTGTCATCTATGACATCATCAAAAAGCTGGTCATTCACGGTCTGAAGCGCAATGCAGAGCTCGACATGCTTCAGACCTACCACGACAATTTCGGCGACCCGGAGGACGATGCTTCGCCTGCCTCGGAACCGTCTGCCGAAAAGCAATAAGCATCTCCCCTGCCCTGTATCACAAAGGCCCTGCGTTCTTTCGAACGCAGGGCCTTTGCTTTTTATGATGATGTTTGCCGAAGATTACTTTTCAATGGGCTGCGAAGGCTTCCAATCCTTGTAGTTCTCGTAGCGGCTTTCGCGGATCTTGGTGTGAGACCAGATCTCGTCCGCAGTGGGCTGCCAGTTGGCGGCGTAGCTCTTGCACTTCTCGCACAGGTGCTCCACGCTTTCCGGGGATTGCAGGTCGGTGCTGTGGGCACCGGTCTCGTGCACCATCTTCTGCAGCAGTTCGGGGTTTTCCAGCATCGGGCAGGGGCGCAGATGGTTCTTGTTGAAGGGCTGGCCGTTGTGATAAGCCATGAACAGCGGGCTGTGCAGGATCTCCAGAATGCTCTGGTCGTGGATATTGGCATTGGAGTAGTGGATGAACACACAGGGCTCTGCATCACCGGCCGAGTTGATGTGGAAGTAGTTGCGGCCACCGGCAATGCAGCCGCCCACAAACTCACCGTCGTTCTGGAAATCCATGGGGTAGAACGGGATATCGCAGGCCTCCGAGCGCAGATAGCGGATGCGGTCGATCATATATTTGCGCTGCTCCGGGGTAGGCATCAGCTCCGGTGCTGCCTCGTTGCCCACGGGCATGTAGTGGAAGTAGAAGCCGAAGTGTGCACCCTTCTCGCACAGGAAACGCATGAACTCGTCGTTGGTGACAGCTTCGATGTTATCACGGGTATAGCAGATGGAGGTGCCGAAGATGATGCCGTACTTCTTCAGCAGATCCATCGCGTTCATGACAGCGGCATAGTGCCCCTTACCACGGCGGGCATCGTTGGTCTCCGGGGTGCCCTCGATGGACAGCATGAAGGCAATGTTGCCCAGACGCACCACCTCTTTGCAGAAGGGCTCATCAATGAGGGTGGAGTTGGTGTAGATGGCAAATTCAACATCATTGTGCTTCTCCGCCAGCTTCAGGATATCGGCCTTGCGCACCAGCGGCTCGCCGCCGGTCAGCATGTACAGGTATACGCCCAGCTCCTTGCCCTCGGTAACGATCTTGTCCATATCCTCAAAGCTGAGGTTGTTCTTGTGGCCATACTCGCCAGCCCAGCAGCCCACGCAATGCATGTTGCAGGCAGAGGTGGGGTCGAACAGGATCAGCCACGGAATGTTGCACTGGTACTTCACGCGGTTCTCGCGGATGGTCTTGGTGCCGCGGAAGAAGGCTTCATAGCCCAGATTCAGTGCCGTGGTGCGGGCCACGTTGGGATTGGTCTGATCCAGCACACAGTTGATGAGCTTGGACCACTTGCTGTCGGGGTCGGTCAGGGTCTGCTTGGCGTGCTCGTAGGCCTCGTCGCTGAACGAGCTGCCATAGAACTGCTTTGCAACATCCACCAGCTGTCCCACGGTTTTCTGACGGTCTTTATCGGCATGAGAAAGCACCACGTCTACCATTTTACCAACGGCAGCGCGCTGCATTTTATGAGTCAGGTTCTCAACAGAAGTATTCATTATCCTTTTCCTCCAAACAACATTTTCGGAAATCTCTTTTGCTGCCAACATCATACCATTTTTAATAAACGTGCGCCATAAACAGAAAAAGCGCCGTGATAGAAAACCCATCACGGCGCAGAGTATGATAAAATTTTGTCGTTCTTCCGGTTCAGCCGTCCTGTTCCAGATGGATCTTATTGCTGGCAAGGCGGCATAACGCGCGGCGCAGATCCCCCTGCAGCATCCGTCCCGTACGTTCTACCATCACCGCAGGATCCGTTTTCATGTCCCGGCGGATCCATTCCAGCCCCACGCCCACCAGCGCATATTTGTAAAAATCCACCACAAACTGCTTGTCATCGTCCTGCACGGTGATATCGTGGCATTCGCGATCCGCAAATTCCTTCAGCATGGGGTCCAGAAGCTTGTAGAGATACTGCTCCACCTGTTCACGGCCCACAGAGCGGTATACGTTCAGCACCAGTGCTTTGTTATCCCGGATCTGGTGCAGGATGTCCAGAAACGCTTCGGTCCATGTATCAAAGCTCTGGCAGCCTTCCATCGCCTTAGTTGCATCTTCCGTCAGGATCCAGTCCACCAGATCGTAAATATCCTTGAAGTGGTAGTAGAAGGTCATGCGGTTCACACCGCAGTCCTCGGTGATATCGTTGATCGTGATCTTATTGAGGGGCTTTTCCAGCAGCAGCTTTTTCAGCGATGCTTCCAGTGCCCGCTTCGTTGTTTGTGACACAAAAACCTTCCTTTCCCGACCGTAGAAATTTTTCCCGCTGCGTACGGCGATTGGCAGCTTTGTACATTATAATACCGCAAAAGCCGTCCCGATTGCAAGCATTGATTCTGTCCATTTTGTAAACAAAGAATGATTTCCTGTGTTTCACTCCGGCAGTTTCTCGCTTCAAAAGCCATTTCTCTGCCCCCAAAAGACCCTTCCGGCGGTGTGCAATGCCTGCAAAAGCGGCTTCTTCCGGCAAAAAAGCGGAAAAGGCCCTTGATTTTATATTCCTCTGCGCTTAGAATGGGAGCAGACGACTGTGAATTAAGTGCCGTTTTGAGGGAGGGTACAAACTATGATGGATACCATTGGTTTTCTGGGCTGCGGCAACATGGGCGGAGCCATCGCCCGTGCCGTTTGCAAAGCTGTTGACCCTAAGAAGGTTTTTCTGGCAAACCGCACTGCGGCCAAGGCACAGGCACTGGCCAAGGAACTGGGCTGCAAAACAGCCACCAACGCCGAGGTGGCCGGTGACTGCGACCTGATCTTTCTGGCCGTGAAGCCCCAGATGATGGAAGCACTGCTGGAGCCGCTCAGATTCACACTGGACGAGCGCCCCAAGCGTTTTGTGCTGTGCAGCATGGCAGCAGGCCTTTCGATTGCCCGCATTCAGGAGCTGGCCGGTGAGGACTTTCCTGTGATCCGCATCATGCCCAATACCCCGGCATCGGTGGGCGAAGGCATGATCCAGTATTGCTCTTCCAACGTTACCGCAGAGGAAGAGGAAGCGTTCCTCAGGATCATGGCTCCCGCGGGCCGTCTGGACGCCGTGCCGGAAAGCCTGATCGATGCTGCCAGCTGCGTTTCCGGCTGCGGCCCGGCATGGGTGTACCAGTTTATTGAGGCTCTGGCCGACGGCGGTGTGGCCTGCGGCCTGCCCCGCACCAAAGCGCAGGAATATGCCGCACAGATGGTTCTGGGCAGCGCAAAGCTGGTTCTGGAAAGCGGAAAGCATCCCGGCGAACTCAAGGATGCCGTATGCAGCCCCGGCGGCAGCACCATTCAGGGCGTGCGCGTGCTGGAAGAGCGCGGCCTGCGCGGTGCGGTGATGGATGCCGTCGTCGCCTCGTACAATAAGACTAAGGAAATGGGAAAGGGTTAATGGAATCATGCGCATCGTTGTGAAAGTAGGCACTTCTACTCTGGCATACGCCACCGGGCGGCTGAACATCCGCCACACCGAAAAGCTGGTCGAGGTTTTGAGCGACCTGAAAAACGAAGGCCACGAGGTCATTCTGGTGTCCTCCGGCGCCATCGGCATGGGCGTAGGCAAGCTTTCTCTGCCGACCCGCCCAAAGGATACCTCCACCAAACAGGCCTGTGCCGCTGTGGGACAGTGTGAGCTGATGTACACCTACGATCGTCTGTTCAATGCCTATAATCACACTGTGGCGCAGATCCTGCTCACCGGCGTGGACGTGGAGCACACTGAGCGCCGGGTGAACTTCCAGAACACCCTATCCCGCCTTCTGGAGCTGGGTGCCCTGCCCATCATCAATGAGAACGACACAGTTGCCACCGATGAGATCACCTCCATCGGCGACAACGACACACTGGCGGCCATCGTGGCCTGCTGTGCACAGGCCGACCTGCTGGTGCTGCTGAGCGACATCGACGGCCTGTACACGGCCAATCCCCACACCCACCCGGATGCAAAGCTCATCCCGCTGGTGCGGGAGATCACCCCTGCGGTGATGGCACTGGCCGACGGCGCGGGCTCCGCCCTTGGCACCGGCGGCATGGCCACCAAGCTGCGCGCCGCCCGCATGGTGACCGGCAGCGGTGCCGACATGGTCATTGCGAACGGTGCACACCCGGAACTTTTGTATGACATTGCCGCGGGCAAGCCCGCAGGTACCCGCTTTACCGGCCACAAGGAGGACTGAACCTATGACGACACAGCAAATTCTGGAAGCGGCCCGCAGCGCCAAAAGCGCCCTTGCACTGGCCGATAACGCTGTCCGCAGCACTGCCCTGCTGGGCATGGCGGACGCTTTATGCGATGCGCAGAACCAGTCTGCCATCCTTGCCGCCAACGCCGAGGACATGGCTGCTGCCAAAGGGCACATCAGCGATGTGATGCTGGATCGTCTGGCCCTGACCGTTCCGCGCATCGAAGCCATGGCGCAGGGCATCCGCGAGGTTGCCGCCCTGCCCGACCCGGTGGGCCGGGTGCTGAACCGGGTAGAGCGCCCCAACGGCCTTGTGATCGAAAAGACCGCCGTACCGATGGGTGTGATCGCCATCATCTACGAGAGCCGTCCCAACGTGACCAGCGATGCCGCCGCCCTTGCCATCAAAAGCGGCAACGCCTGCATCCTGCGCTGCGGCAAGGAGGCCTGGCGCAGTGCCAACGCCATCGTCACCGTTCTGCGGCAGGGCCTGAAAAAGGCCGGTCTGCCCGAGACTTCGGTCTGCCTGATCGAAGACACCACCCATGCCTCTGCCAACGCTCTGATGACCGCCGTAGGCTATGTGGATCTGCTGATCCCTCGCGGCGGTGCAGGGCTCATCCGTGCCTGCGTGGAGAACGCCAAGGTGCCCTGTATCCAGACCGGCACCGGCATCTGCCATATCTATGTAGACGACACTGCCGACCTTTCCAAAGCACTGGACATCATCGAGAACGCAAAAGCCAGCCGTCCCAGCGTCTGCAACGCCGAGGAGGTGTGCCTTGTGCACTCTGCCATTGCCGGGGAGTTTCTTCCCCGTCTGGCCCAGCGGCTTGGCCCGGACCGCATTGCAAAGGGTCTGCATCCGGTAGAGCTTCGTCTTGACAAGCGCGCCGCCGCCATAATCGCTGGCACGCCTGCCGACGAAAAAGACTTTGACACCGAGTTTCTGGATTATATCCTTGCCGTCAAAGTGGTGGACAGCGTGGAGGAAGCCATCGATCATATCGCCCGGCATTCCACCGGCCACAGCGAGGCCATCCTGACCCGGACACAGGCCCACGCGGATCTGTTTACCGCTGCTGTGGACAGCGCCGCTGTGTATGTGAACTGCTCCACCCGCTTTACGGATGGCGGCGAGTTTGGCCTTGGGTGCGAAATGGGCATTTCCACCCAGAAGCTCCACGCCCGCGGCCCCATGGGACTGGCCGAGCTGTGCAGCTACAAATATATCATCCGCGGCAACGGACAGACCCGCTGAACCCACCTTCCGCGTGTGAAGATCGGGAGTGAGCGATTTCTCCATTCAATTCATCATTTGGCAAAAGGATCTGAAAAGCTTTTTCAAATACAGGCTGGTGCAAATTGCGTCAGCCTGTATTTTTGTTTCACACAGACAGACTGTTTTTGCAAAAAATACAATTTTTGAATTTTGTTTTCAGCAGGCCCGTTTAAATCGTTTCCTGATATGGATGAATGTATCCCAGTTTCCTGCACTTCTCACAAAGATATAGTCTTACTTTCTCCATTTTGTTTTGTAAAAAGTACAAAAAAACCCTTGACAACCCCTATTTCGATGCGGTAAAACTATATTGGATAATTTGATAACGATTTCACTTCATTTCACTTTCCAATGAGAAAGTTGTTCGTCACACACAACACTATACTTGGAACAAAGGAGAGAGCAATATGACGATCGCCATTCTTGCACATGATTCCCGTAAAGAGCTTGCACTGCAGTTCTGTACTGCTTACAGTGCCATTTTGTCCAAAAATACAGTCATTGCCACCGGTACCACCGGACGGATGCTGGCACAGACCACCGGTCTGCCGGTACATTGCTACCTCTCCGGAAAACTGGGCGGTGTGCAGCAGATCACTTCCCGCGTTGCCTGTGATGAGGTGGATCTGGTGCTGTTCTTCCGCGACCCGCTGAAGGCAGACGCTTCCAGCATCACGGAGCAGAATCTGCTCCGCCTGTGCGACATGCACGGCGTACCCATTGCCACCAACATTGCCACCGCAGAGGTTTTGCTGCGCGGTCTGGATCAGGGCGATCTGGATTATCGAGAGGGAATGCATCCGGCCCTTGTGGAGCCAGTGCCCGCAGCTATGCCCCGCCGTGTGACTGCCTGATTTTGTGTATAGAGTATTGGGAAAGAGCGAGGCTGCTGCAACAGCCTCCTACGAAAGATGAGATAGACTTCCCCGGAAGGGGTCGCCTATCTCATTTTTTTGTAAGCTGAAATTGTGGGAAACCACAAATGAATATTCGGATTAAAGTCAACAAATGGAGAATCAAGTGATAACCGTCCACATTGACTTCGTTGTATAATATGGGTATAATATAATCAGAATTTTACTATTACGGGTCACACAGGAGCAGGAGGTGCTTTTATGAATATCCGTCCATCCGCAGCGATTCGCCAAAACTACAACGAGATTGCTGATTTATGCAGAGAAACCGCTGAGCCGATTTTTCTCACCAAGAACGGCGAGGGTGACTTGGTCGTCATGGACATCGAAACCTACAACCGCCGGGAAAAAATGCTGAAGCTCCGTGAAGAGCTGCTTTCCGTGGAAGAGGACCGGATGCGCGGAAGCGAGGGCTATTCGGTTGATGATGTCACTTCCATGATGCGCAGCGCGATCAAGGAGGCCGCCGGACATGGAGCAGCAAAATAAATACCGCGTGATCGTGTCAGCACGGGCTGCTCAGATGCTGGTGTCCCATGCCGCATTTCTGGCACAGGTCAGTCCTGCGGCAGCAGAGCGGCTTACAGTCGAATTTGAAAAGGCCGCAAAGTCTTTGGAGCAGATGCCGCAGCGCTGCCCGTGGCTCAGAGGCGAATACATTCCTAAAAATGCTTACCGGTTCATCTTGTTTGAAAAACGCTATATGCTCATCTTCCAGATCGTAGATAATACGGTTTATGCAGATTATGTAGTAGATTGCAGACAGGATTACGGCTGGCTCGTCCGATAATCAACAAAGGCGGCGGCTTCCCTTATTGTGGGAGACCACCGCCTTTTGCCGCGTCTATTGAGGGGGGATGATGCGACAGCCTGCTGAAAAACCGGGCCCCGGATGTCTCTCTCAGGGTCATTGCACAGCGCACCGCAGGCTTTGCGGGCGCAGACCTTGAGAACCTTGTCAACGAAGCAGCCCTGCTGGCTGCACGCCGCAACCGCAAGGCCATTACCATGGAGGATATCGAGGAAGCTTCCATGAAGGTCATGGCCGGCCCCGAAAAGAAGAGCCGCGTTGTGACCCCCGAGGAAAAGAAGCTGACTGCTTACCATGAGGCAGGCCACGCGGTGGCAGGCTTCTACTGCAAGCATCATCCCCGTGTGCACGAGATCACCATTATCCCCCGCGGTCAGGCAGGCGGCTACACGATGTATCTACCCGAGAAAGACCGCAGCTATGTGACCAAGGGCGAAATGTTCGAGGATATCGTTTCCAGTCTGGGCGGCCGCGTGGCCGAACAGCTGATTTTGGAGGATATCTCCACCGGTGCTTCCAATGATCTGCAGCAGGCTACCAACATTGCCCGCCAGATGATCACCAAGTACGGCTTCTCGGAGCGGCTCGGCCCTGTGGTGTACGGCACCTCGCAGGAGGAGACCTTCCTGGGCCGCGATCTGGGTCAGGGCAAGGGCTACAGCGAGACCACTGCTGCCGAGATCGACGGCGAGATGCGGGATATCATCGACGAAGCCTACGAGACCTGCCGCCGCACCCTGACCGAGCACATCGATCAGCTGCATGCGCTGGCAAAGGCTCTGATGGAACGCGAAAAGCTCAATGAGCAGGAGTTCAACACCATCATGGCCGGTGGCACCCTGCCCCCGCGTGAAGGGGATGAGCTGGAGCAGACCGTGCAGGCTGCACCGGCCGAGACCGCAGAGCAGGCGCAGCCTGCAGAAGCTGCGGAGCCTGCCGAACAGGCCGAAACGGCCCAGCCGCTGCCGGAGACCGCTGCACCGGAAACGCCGGATGCACAGGACCCGCAGAACTGATTTGATCCAAATGGAAAGGAGCGAGTGTCGTGGAGGAAAATTTTAACCCGGTCGCACGCACCCGGGCCAACTATTATACCCCGGGCAGCCCAGTGCAGTTCGTCTGTGTGGAACTGCTCAAGGGCGAACTCAGCGGCGAGAACGCAGTCTGCCTGACCTTCAAGAACATCTCCAAGGTCACCCTGACTGCGCTGGAGATCCACTTCAAGTGCAAAGGTGTGGACGGTATCATCCTGTGTGAGGATGCCTTTGAATACCGCGAGATCGAGGTTAAGCCCGGTGAGAGCTTTGGCATGGACGATGCCGTGTTCGTGACCCAGAAGGCCATCACCAGCGTGGATGTGGTCCTGAAGAACGTATACAGCGGCAAAAAGGTCGTGCATCTGGATGCCATCAAGCGCGTCCGCCTGCCGGCCCCGCGCCGCCTGAGTCCGGAGCTGGAAAAGGCACTGGAAAGCCGGATGAACCGCACCGGCCTCAAGTATATGCCGCAGGTGTTCGAGAACGGCTGGTACTGTGCCTGCGGTTCCTTCCACCCGAAGGAAGAGGACACGGTCTACTGCACCGAGTGCGGCTGTGACCGCATCCTGCTGCAGAACGCCCTGAACACCCTGCTGCAGCCTGGCCAGAAGGCCGCCCCTGCAGAGCAGGCCCCGGCGGCGGAGGCCACCCGCGTGGTGAGCGCCGCTCCGCAGGAAGAGCCGACCCGCATCGTGGCCAGCGCGCCGGTGCAGGCAGAACCCACCCGGGTCATCCCGACGGCCCGCCCGGCAGAGCCTGTCAGCGCTCCGACCAGCTTTGCACCGCCGGTGGAACACACCCCTGCTCCGGAAGCAGAGCCTACCCGGGTGCTGGATGCCGCCACCCGCGCGGCGTTCCCCGGCAGCGGTGCAGCGGCTGTGGATGACGAGGGCACCCGTGTGATGCCTGCTGCTGCCCGCCGTGCCGCCCCGGCCCGCCAGCCGGAACCCGAGGTGGAGCAGTACGATGAGGAGGACGATGCGGAAGAGAGCCGCGACGGCATTGCCGAGACCCTCGTCCGCTGGGTCCCGCCCATCACCGCCATCGTCTGCGCAGGCATTGCGCTGTGGGGCTTCGTCTATTATCAGTTTATGATGTAAATGAATGACGGAGGAGGCTGCGCTTCCTCCGTTTTTTGGTTGTACGAAGGAGAAACGTTATGCCCGACGAAGCACTGCAAACCGCTTTTGAGATCAAAACTACCTGCGATGAGATCAGCCGCAAGCTGCTGCGCTGGCACTGGGAGAACAAACCCGGGGAGCACAGCCTGGGAGCCCTGCTGGATCACATCCGCACCCGCCAGCAGGAAAGCCCCGAATATTATGACCGTCTGCCCGATCTGGCGGGCCGAAACAGCTGGCAGCAGCTGGATACCACCCTGTGTATGCGGGTGCTGCTGGACCCTGAAAAGGATGCTGCCCGCCCGCTGGATCTGCTGGGCAATACGGAGCACCCCGCTGCTGCCCGCCGGGCCTGCAACGCGGTGCGCACTGCCCGCAATGAAGCGGCCCATGCCTCCGACCGCACGGCGGCTGCGCAGGCGGCAATCCTCTTCAACGAGGCCGTGGAAGCACTGGAAGAAGGCTATGCAGGCGCGCCCCTGCGCACCAGTGAGCTGGGCCAGTATTACCGGCTGGCTGAGGATTATCTGAGCCGCTGCGGGGCCAAGAAGCCTATTGCGTCGGCGGCCCCGGAAGAGAAAGCACCCCGCGCGGCAAAGTCCGGCCAGAGCACTGCGGGCAGGAAGAAAGAGGGGGCTTCCGGTAACGCATCACGCCGCAGCAGCACAAAGCAGAACACGAGCGGCCGTAGCTCCGGCGGCAGATCCCAGAACCGGAAGCAGGGCGGCAGCCGGAACAGCCGTGCCCGGGCCAGGCAGAAGCAGAAACAGGCCAACCGCACCGTTCTGCTGGTACTGCTGGCGATCCTGGCCGTGGGTCTGCTGATTCGCGGCTTTACCATGAACTGGCAGTGAAAGAGTGAGGAAACTATGAAGCAAAAACTGATTTTTCTGGATATTGACGGTACTTTGCTGCCGCCCGGTGAGATGACCGTTCCGGCCAGTGCCGTGGAGGCCATCCGGCAGGCCCGGGCCAACGGCCACAAGGTGTTTCTGTGTACCGGCCGCAACCTGCGCATGACGAAGCCGCTGCTTGCCTACGGTTTCGATGGCTTTGTCTGCTCTGCAGGCGGCTATGTAGGCTGTGATGGGAAAATTCTCGTGGATCTTCCCATGGAGCCTGCGCAGGTCGAGGGCCTGCGGGAGGTGCTGGGGCGTGCCGGTGCCGAGTGCACACTGGAAGCCCGGGACGATACTTACGGCGGCATCAAGATGATCGAGCGGTTCGCCCATTTGTTCCCCCGCAAGCCGGGGCAGCTGAACAGTGAGGCCGAGCGCTGGCGCAAAACAATGGAGTATGGCATGACCATCCGGCCCATTGAGGAATACCACGGAGAGCCGGTTTACAAGGTGGTGTTCATCGCCCCCAACGAGGCCTGCCTTGCTGAAGCAAAGCAGCTGTACGAGGATCAGTTCATCTTCTGCGAGTCCCGGCTGGGGGATACCCCGTCAGCCATCGTCAACGGGGAGCTCATCAACCGCAAGTTCAACAAGGGCACCGGCATCAAGGCCATCTGTGATGAGCTGGGGTGTTCGCTGGCCGATACCATCGGCTTTGGCGACAGCGACAATGACCTGCAGATGACCGATGTGGTAGGCATCAGCGTCTGCATGGCCAATGGCTCTGACAACCTGAAAAAGCTCTGTGACCGCATCTGCCCGGCTGTGACGGAGGACGGCGTGGCAAGGGAGCTCAAAACTCTGGGCCTGATCTGAGAGCAGCCTTCCACAAAAGAAGAGATGATAACAAAAAATTCCCGCTCCATCGAGCGGGAATTTTTGTTAGAGAGGGTTATTTCTGATGGACCGCCTTGTGATATACCGCGTAGGCGATCACGGCAGAGAGGGCCTCTGTGATCCAGAAGGCGTGCCAGACACCGGTAGGGCCTATGCGGCCGCACAGCACCCACGCAATGGGCATGATGAAGATGATATAGCGGCAAAGGGAGATGACCAGCGAGGGCACGCCTTTGCCCAGACCCTCCAGTGCGCCGGAGGAGGTGGTAGACACTGCCGAGACGATGAATCCCAGGCAGATGATCCGCAGGGCGGTCTGGCCGATGGCGATGGTCTCGGGGTTAGAGGTGAACAGACCCATCAGCGGGCCTGCAATGGTCAGGCAGAGCAGGGTGCCAATGGCCATGATCCCGGCGCTCAGGCCCAGTGTCAGGTTGTAGAGCCTGGACACACGGCCATGCTCCCGGGCACCGTAGTTGTAGCCCACCAGCGGGCGCATCCCCTGCACGATGCCGTTGGCCGGCAGGTAAAGGAAGGTCTGGAGTTTGTAGTAGATGCCCAGCACCGTCACATAGCTCTGGGAGTAGACCGCCAGCAGGCCGTTCAGGAAGGTGACCAGCAGGCTGGGCAGGGCCAGATTCAGGATGGCCGGTACACCGATGGCATAGAGCTTGCCGTCAAGGGCGGCATCGAACCGCAGGCAGCGGCGGGAGAAGCGGACGGCGACTTCGGTGGTGCAGTAGACATAGAGGTAGACCACAAGGGAAACGGCCTGCCCGATGCCGGTGGCAAGGGCCGCACCGGCAATGCCCAGGGCGGGCACCGGCCCAAGGCCGAAGATGAGGACCGGGTCGAGGGCGATGTTGGTCACGCAGCCGGTGATCAGCGCCACCATGGCAACGTTCATCCGGCCCACGGACTGGAAGATCTTCTCAAAGGCGAGGTCTGCCATGTTGACCAGCGAGAACAGGAACACGATGGTGGAGTAGGTCACGCCCATGTCCACCAGAGCGGGATCGGTAGTGAAGCGGCGCAGGAAGCCGGGCATGATGGCAATGCAGAGGACCATGCCCAGCACGCCGTGCAGCAGGGAGAACATCATGCCATGGGTGGCGGCCCGGTTGGCGTTTTCGTGGTCGCCTGCGCCGAGGTAGAGCGCGATCTGGGCATTGATGCCGATGCCGAAGCCGATGGCCACTGCATTGACAAAGTTCTGGATGGGAAACACCAGCGAAAGCGCCGTCATGGCCTGCTCGCTGATCTGGGCCACAAAGAGGCTGTCCACGATGTTGTACAGGCTGTTCACCAGCATCGAGATGACGTTGGGCAGGGCCATGGAGAGCAGCAGCGGGAACACCGGTCTGGTTTTCATAAAAGTATCGTTCATTTTCATTGCTCCTGAGGGTCAGATTTGGATTTGAAGGCAAAGCAAAAGCCACACAATGGCTTTTGTACCATTGTGTGGCGAAAAGTTGCAGAATGCTGTAAAAATCCACACGATATTTTATTGGCTCAAAGATACCACATTACAGGGATACTTGTCAAGGACTTTTTAAAATAAAAGTATGACTTTTTACAGCGGGCCCTTGCCCTTGACAAGGGGCGCGGCGGCGGTAAAATAAGAACAGAACGCACAAAAGGAGGATCTGCCATGAAATGGATGATCGCGTCCGACCTGCACGGGTCGGCTTACTACTGCCGCAAAATGCTGGAGGCCTTTGAGCGGGAGGGAGCCGACCGGCTGTTCCTGTTGGGCGACCTGCTCTACCACGGCCCCCGCAACGACCTGCCCCGAGAGTACGCCCCCAAGGAGGTCATCCCCCTGCTGAACGGGAAAAAGGAGAAGCTGCTCTGCGTGCGGGGCAACTGTGATGCCGAGGTGGACCAGATGGTGCTGGAATTCCCCGTGCTGGCCGATTATGCGGTGCTTCCGGTGGGGCAGCGGCTCATTTATGCGACCCACGGGCATATCTATCATGTGAAAAATCTGCCGCCGCTGGCCCCGGGAGATGTACTGCTGCACGGGCACACCCATGTTCCGGCCTGGACAGAGTTCGGGCAGGGAAATCTTTATCTGAACCCTGGTTCTGTGAGCATCCCCAAGGAGAACAGCCCCCACAGCTACATGACCCTGGAAGGAAACACGATGCAATGGAAAGAGCTGGAAAGCAGCGCTGTTTTCCATGAACTGACCCTTTGATAAAGTCCCCCGGCCGGTTTTGCGGGCAGCTTGAAATTTGCCCACCGATATGGTATGATAAAACTGAAAACAGATCGGCAAAGTTCCGCAGAGCAGTGCTGTGCGGGGCAGGAGCCTTTTTGTTTCTGCAATGAGTTAGCTAAAACTAACAAAATGACGAAAACAGCGGGCTGGACTTGTGCAGTTTGACAGGGGTGCCCACAGATACAGTATGGAGGGGACAACAATGGTAGAAACGATCCTGAGGGTCGATGGTATGATGTGCGGTATGTGCGAGAGCCACATCAATGATGTGGTGCGCAAGACCGCCCGGGTGAACAAGGTGACTTCTTCCCACACCAAGGGCGAAACGGTCATCATCTCGGAGCAGCCGGTGGATGTGGAGGCACTGAAGGCTGCCATTGCCGAAACGGGCTACACCGTGACCGGCGTGCAGACCCGGCCTTATGAGAAAAAGGGCTTCTTCTCGTTCCTGAAAAAGTAACAGCCTGGTGTTTCTGGCCGGGCTGATCATGCAAAACAGGAGGTATCTCGTTATGAGGATCTTGGTGTACGGCGCAGGCGTTCAGGGCTGTCAGCTGGCCCACAGTCTGGCACAGAACAAGAAAAATGTGGTCACTCTGCTGGCCCGGGGCGAGTGGAAAGAGGTCATTGACCAGAAGGGCCTGACCATCCGCCACATGCTCCAGCGGAAAACAACGGTGGATCGGATGCAGACAACAGATGTGCTGGCCCCCGAGGATGTGTATGACCTTGTGTTTGTCACGGTGCAGGCCGGGCAGCTGGCCGATGTGCTGCCCATCCTCAAAGCAAACCGGAGCCAGTACTTCATCTTTGTGGGCAATGATCCCTATGCGCAGGAGATGCTGCAGGCCATGCAGCGCCCGGTGGATAAAATCGCCTTTGGCTTCCAGAACAATGCGGGCCGCCGGGAGCATGACCGGCTGGTCAGTGTGCACATGGGGATGGGAATGACCGTTGGCGGCGCAACCGCTCCCCTGTCCGGCGCGTTCCGCCTGCGGCTGCAGGCTGCCTTTGAGGGCACCCACTACAAGCTGACCTATTACAGCGATATGGACGAGTGGCTCAAGAGCCACATCGCCTTTATCCTGCCCTGCGCCTATGCCTGCTATGCGGTGGATGGGGAACTTTCCCGCACCACAGTGGAACAGCGCAGGATGATCGTGGATGCCGCCTGGGAGTGCTGTGAGATGCTGAAAGCGGCAGGTGTACCCGTGAACGATGCGGAGAACACCGACCGCTACCGCGAGGGCACCAAACAGCGGAAAAAGACCGAGCGGATGGTCTACTGGATGGCGCAGACGGTCGTTGGGAAGTGGTGCATTTCGGATCACGCCATGCGTGCGGTGAGCGAGATGCAGTATCTGGATGAAGCGTTTGCCGCCCTGCGCGCCACCACATTGGTGGAGATGACTGCCTGGGATGAACTGCGCAGATCCCTGCCCAGAAAGAAGTAAGAGCCGGAAAATGTCCGGAGCATGAGAAAAAGCCTGTCGGTTTTTGCGCTGACAGGCTTTTTTTATTGGTTCCGTGCCCAGAAGACGGCAAGCTGCTGCTCCAGCTCTGTGGTGCTGCGCAGGTATTGGAGCTGGTGCCAGTGGCGGGGGAACAGGCGGGTGTATTCACCGCGGGCAAAGCGGTCGTCCAGCAGAAGCACCACGCCCCTGTCTTCCTGCGTGCGGATGACCCGGCCCGCCGCCTGCAGCACCTTGTTCATGCCTGGGAAGCGGTAGGCGTAGTCGAAACCGGTGCCGCCCGCCTCGTCATAGTAGCGGCGCAGAATCTCCTGCCGGGGGTTTACCTGAGGCAGGCCCACCCCCACGATGGCACACCCGATGAGCCGGTCGCCCACCAGATCCACGCCCTCGCCAAAGATGCCGCCCATGACCCCGAAGCCCAGCAGCGTTTTTGCGGGGCTTGGACCGAACTGTTCCAGAAAGGCTGCCCGGGCCGCGTCGTCCAGACCACTCTCCTGGGCCAGCGTCCCGATGTTCGGGTAACGGGCGGTGAAGTCCTCGTGCACCTGCCGCAGATAGGCGTAGCTGGGAAAAAAGGCCAGATAGTTGCCCACCTTGGCCCGGGCCAGTGCGGCCAGCGCATCCGAGACGGCCTGCACACTGGCCTCCCGGTCCCGGTAGCGGGTGGAGATGCCGGGCAGGCAGTAGAGCCCCAGATGTTCGGGCGGAAACGGGCTTTCCAGAGCCACGGCCCGGGCATCGGGACAGCCCAGCACGGAGCGGTAGTAGCCCGGCGGGGTGAGCGTTGCGCTGAACAGTGCCGCGGCCCGCCCGGCGGCAAGGCTGGCATCCACAAAGGGGGCAGGGTCAAGGCAGAGCAGCTCCCATTCCAGCTCGCTGCCCCGGGCTGTCAGCTGGGTGACAAAATGCGCGTCGTACCGCTCTGCCGCCCGGGTGATATCCTGCACCGCAAAGTAGAGCTCGAGCAGCTGGGCGTGGGCATCGGCCTCCGGGTTAGCCTCCAGCCAGTCCTGCAGGGGAGGTTGCAGGCTGAACAGCAGTCGGAGCAGTTCCTTCGGCAGCTCTTGCAAAAAGACCGTGCCATCCTGCGCCAGCAAAGGCTCCGGCAGCGGGAAGGCGGCTTCTGCCGGTTCGGTGTCCAGAAGGCTGGTCTGTTGGGTGAGATCCTCTGTCGGCGATTCGGTGGGCGCTGAACCCCGGCGGGGGGCCAGCTTCGTTACCGCCCGGCGCGCTTCCAGAAAGCCTTTGTCTGCCTTTGTCAACGCGGTTTTCAGTGCGCTTTTTCCTTTGCCGATGGCCCGTCTGGCATCGGTCAGGCTGCTCTTGCAGAACCGTGCCGAGTACATGGCTCTGGCCCGGTCCGGCAGGTTATGAGCCTCGTCGATGAGAAAAATGTAGTCGCCCGCCGCATCGAAAAAGCGCCGCAGGTGCACGGTGGGGTCGAACAGATAATTGTAGTCCCCGATGACTACGTCACACCACTCGCTCAGGTCCAGCCCCAGCTCAAAAGGGCAGACCCTGTGCCGCCGGGCAGTCTCAGTCAGGGCGGCCCGGTCATAGGGGACGGCGCTGTCCAGCAGGTCGGCCAGCGCATCCTTCAGCCGCTCGTAGTAGCCGTTGGCGTAGGGGCAAGCCTCCGGCAGGCAGGCGGGGTGACCCTCAGCATCCTTGCACAGGCAGGCCTTCTCTTTGGCCGAAAGGGTCACGCTGCGCAGGGAAAGCGCCGGATCTGCCGCCCGCAGACGGGCCAGCGCATCCTCAGCAGCGGCCTGTGTCGTGTTGCGGGCGGTCAGGTAGAAGATCTTTTCTCCCTTGCCCTCGCCCATGGCTTTCAGGGCAGGGAAGAGGGCGCTCATCGTTTTGCCGATGCCGGTGGGTGCCTGGCAGAACAGCCGGGTACCGCCCTTCTGCTCTGCCTTGCCCGCAGCACAGGCGCGATAGACCTCCCCGGCAAGGGCACGCTGCCCGGGACGGTAGGCCGGAAACGGAAATTGCAGGGCCCCAAGGCTCCGGTTCCGGGCTTCCACCCAGTCCAGCTGCCGCCGTGCCCAGGGAAGATACTGCCGCAGCAGGTCGTTGAGAAACGCATCCAGCTCAGCGGCGGAGAAGTGCCGGGTATAGCGGATGATCTCATCGGTGTCGATCTGGTAATAGGTCAGCCGGACATCCAGTGTTTCCAGCTCCCGCTGTTCGGCGCAGATGGCCCCATAGACCATGCCCTGTGCCCAGTGGCAGGGGTTCATGTCCTCCGTGATGGCATCGGTGGGCGCGGCGGTGGTCTTGATCTCGTCGATGACCACCGTGCCGTCCTCATCGGTAAAAATGCCGTCGGCACGGCCCTCGATGGTGAACCCGATTCCCTCCATCGTCCGCTCTGCCGTGAGGAACACCTCGGCGGCGTAGCCTTCACCCGCTGCCTTCTGGAGCCTGCGGTGGATGCGAGCGCCCTCGTTGGCCCGGTCAAAGCCGGTAAAGCGGCTGTCGATACTGCCGGTGCGGAGCAGGAACTCCACCAGCTCCCGGACAGAGAGACGGATGGTTGGCATGGGGTTCACTTCCTTTCTCTTGAAATTCTGCGCTTCAGTCAGGCTGTACAGAACAGGGCCTACCCGAGACCCAGGATCTTTTGACAATTTGCTGCAACAGCATTCACCTGGTCAAAATCCACGGCGGCCCGGTAATAAGTCTCCAGCTCATCATGGCAGTTCTTGGCCTGAGCCATCAGGGCTACAGCCTGGTCGATGAGCTCAGAGGCGGCACGGTCGTTGAAGCGCAGGCGGGCGCGGAAGCCGGACAGGTTCTCCCGGTCCACAAAGCGGGTGCAGCGCACGGCCTGCACGCCGGGCAGCTGGATGGGATGCCAGAGGTTGTCGGTCAAAAAAGCCAGCCGCAGGGCCGGGATGAAGATGTGGTCGATCTGATCTTCAGGGTGCATGGCGCAGGGGCAGGTGATGATGTGGTAGCCCCGGGCCAGCGCTTCGGCCCGGATGAGTTCCAGCAGCAGGCGGGAGACTGCCCCATAATCATCCCGGAATACCACATACCGGTCGGCCAGCGCTTCTACCGTGCCCCGGTAGAATACCATCCCCTTGGGGGTGATGGCTGAGAGCAGCCGCAGCTCCTCGCTGGCGGTGCCCTCGGTGCGGGGAAGCAGCCGGGTGCAGAGCCGCTTGACGTAGCGGCGCACCTTTTCAAAGTTGGCGCTGCAGGCCTCGGCCCGGCGGCTGTCCAGCATCAGGCTGCCCGCCGATGCGATATACCGGGCTGCCCGGCCCCGCAGGGCGGCATTCCGGGCAAACAGGGCCTTGACCTCGTCCCGGTGGGGAGCCAGCTTTCCGGCATCGATGGTGTGGTACAGGCTCACCACCAGCTCGTCAGCCCCGGGCGCGTCCGGTTCCACCACATGGGGCGCGGTGGCATCGATGATGGCGCGTTTCTGGTCGAGGAAGATGACCCCGTCCAGACTGTCCGGGTCGCTGGCACAGTGGATCTTTTCGATGCGCTGGCCCTGCTGCTCGGCGGCCTGGGCCAGATGCTTCATCAAGGTGGATTTGCCGCATCCCGGCCCGCTTTTGATGAGAAGCATCTGCATCCCGGGCTCCCGGCGCAGCGGCTCAAAATAACCCTTGAAGCCCGCCGGTGTGGTGGCCCCCAGAAAGAAATCGGGGGAACGGCTTTGGATCGTTTTCATATCAGAACACCTCACTTTTGCTTTAGGGTATGCAAAAATGAAGGAAGATGATACTTGGACGGAGGGGTTAATAGGTATGCAGACAGACTTCGTTTATTTTATCCCGCAGAGCCACAAAATCCGCAAAGGCGGCGGGTTTGTTCTGTGCCTGCCGGAGCAGGGCAGCGGGGTGGAAGGTGCCCATAAACCATACGCCGTTCTTTTGCACAAAGGTGCCGTGCTCCTTGGTCACGGAGAAATCGGTGCGGATCATCCGCTGGGAGGCGATGCGGCCCAGGCAGACCACGATCTTTGGCTGCAGCAGCTTGAACTGTTCCCGGAGCCAGGGCATACAGGCCTCGCTCTCGGTGGGCAGCGGGTCGCGGTTCTGGGGCGGGCGGCACTTGACGATGTTGGCAATGTAGCAGTTTTTGCTCCGGTCCAGATCGATGGCAAACAGGTATTTGTCCAGCAGCTGGCCGCTGCGGCCCACAAAGGGCAGGCCCTGCTCGTCCTCGCTCTGGCCGGGGCCCTCGCCCACAAACAGCACTTCGGCGTCCGGCACGCCCTGCCCGAACACCACATTCGTGCGGGTCTTGCACAGCTCACAGCGGCTGCAGGCAAGGCAGTCGGCTTTCAGCGTTTCCCAATCCATGGCGGTTCGATCTCCTTCTGAAACAGTATGATATTTTATTCACAACTTGAAACCTGTTTTCTCTTAAATATTAGCACAAAAACACAATTTTGTCTTGAACTTTTTGCCGGGTGTGCTAGAATAAAGAAGAAAGGCATCCT
>OMCT01000900.1_pt1 | contig 19987 bp, 10 predicted proteins | sample 1674301 | NCBI WGS metagenome assembly OMCT01 (sample SAMEA103958158, study PRJEB25191) | human gut metagenome
TTAAAAGACTCTCTTGATAATATATTCGGCTATATTTATATTGTATTCGACGATACCGAGAATCACATCAAGCGGGAACAAATCGAAAATAGCCTAGCCCGGCTAAAAGTATCGGTAGATACCGGGGATTCCATTCTTTGGGAATACGATGTAGAGAATGATAAATTGACCGTAGATTTTGGCCTCAATGAAGACATTAATAATAATGAGGGGCTAAAAGCGATTCATGATTACAACTTCAAGAATCAAGAAGACTATAAATCCTCAATCCATCCGGATGATTTTGACCGGGTATATAATAAACAGTTCAAACCTCTCCTGCAAGGGAAGATCAATAACTTCGTAGCGGCCTACAGGCGTATCCTCAATGGCAAAACATTCTGGTTCAACTCCAATGTACGCTCCTATAAATTCAACGATGACGGAACGCCTAACAGGATCGTAAGCTATACCTCCAACATAACCCAGCAACGGGAAAAGGAGATCGAGCTAATCAAGGTAAAGGAAGCTGATAAATTGAAGTCCGCATTCTTGGCGAATATGAGTCATGAGATACGCACGCCGCTGAACGCTATCGTCGGGTTCTCAAATATAATCGCCGAGATTGATGATGAGGTAGAGCGTCAATCTTATTTAGATATCATTCATAAAAACAATGATTTGCTACTGCAACTGATCGATGATATCCTTGATTTCTCTAAAATCGAGGCGGGAACCATGGATTATCATTTCGAGGAAGTGGACATCAAGGATATATGTGGCGAAATCGCATTGGCAGACTCTATAAAGATGCCTTCAGACGTGGTTCTTATCTTTGATCTCGGCTCCCCATCCGTAATCGTTAAAACCGATGAGCGGAGGGTTATGCAAGTGATATCTAATTTCGTGAATAACGCTATCAAATTTACCACAAAAGGAAGTATCACGATTTATTATGAGATAGAAGGGGATTTTATCCGAGTCTGCGTGAAAGATACAGGTATCGGTATCTCCGCGGAAAACCAAAGACGTATATTCGAGCGATTCATCAAGGTAGATACTTTCCAGCAAGGTACGGGATTGGGATTAACCATCAGCCGAACCATTATCGAGGCATTAGGAGGTAAAATCGGCGTAGACTCTGAAGAAGGGGTGGGTTCCACTTTTTGGTTCACTCTGCCTTTGGACACAAAACGGACTGATATTGAGCTTTCACCGGATATCCCCGTCCAATCCGAAGAAACGCCCCGTTCAGATAGGCATCATTCCATCTTAATCGCCGAGGACGTTTATGAGAATTATTTCCTTTTGGAAACCTTGTTTGGCAAGCAATACCAACTTTATCATGCGCTAAACGGGCAAGAGGCTATCGATATGTTCGAGACATATCATCCGGACCTAATCCTGATGGACATAAAAATGCCGGTTATGGACGGATTCGAAGCGACTCGCAGAATCCGCACCTTATCCAAGACCATTCCGATCATAGCGCTCACGGCATTCGCTTTCGAAAGGGAAAAGGAGATCGCCAAACAATGTGAATTCACGGATTATGTAGTGAAGCCCATTGATATAAAAGAACTAAAGAAATTAATCGCTAAGGTATTGGCATAAAAAAAGCGTGTTGCGACAATCGCAACACGCTTTTTATTTACTTAGGCATCGGAGCGGCAGAAGGAGGAGGCGTTCCCAATCCCCATTCCTTATTCGCTTTCGGCCCCATCTCTAACTCTAACAAACCACCGGCGGCGATATCGCTATGATTGAACCAAGGCTGGTTCAAGGTTACGCCGTTCAACTTAGCGGATTGTACGTATTTATTCTCATCGGACGCGTTATTCGCACGGATCTCGAACGTATTGCCGTTACCCATATCCACTTTCACGTCGGTAAACATCGGGCTACCGATATTATAGGTAGGAGAACCCGGAGTCACCGGATAGAATCCCATCTGACTGAAGACAACGAAAGCGGACATACCACCACCGTCCTCATCACCCGGTACACCCATCAAATCATTGCGGAACCATTGATTCAATAAGGTACGGATACGTTTCTGCGTCATCCAAGGCTTACCCGCATAATTATACAAGTACGGGATATGCAAGCTCGGCTCATTCGCCATAGAGAACATACCTACGTTACCCGTATGATCCGGAAGCGTGGAATAGAATTGCCATTTAGACATACCCAGCGGCGTATTGAACATGGAATCCAAAGCAGAGGTAAACGCCTCATTGCCTCCGATCAAAGAGATCAAGTCACCGATATTATGCTGTACGTCCCAACGATAAATATATCCGCTATTCTCATCGTAATAATCACGGGCACCCAGACCACCATCATAACGGTAATCCAATGGATAGATAAACTTGCCATCCTTATCTTTCGGATGGAAGAAACCTGTCTCCGGATTAAATACGTTCCGGTAATTGTAAGAGCGACGCAAATAATAATCCGCCTCGTCTTTCTTTCCCAATTCTTGAGCGATCTGGGACAAGCACCATTCATCATACGAAGTTCCTAAAGTCACGGCGATCGGCTGACGTTTTTCCCAAATGGATACGTTAGGCACCGTCTCTTTCTCTCCCGGTCTCAACGCGGGAATATAGCCATGTTCCTTGTAGAAATCGTCCAACCAACCGGCGGGAGCGGCAGACCACGGGATCAAGGTCTTTTCCTCGATACCTTTCTTACAAGCGATATAAGCCTTTTCCAACTCAAACCCACGCAAGCCCTTGCGGTAAGCGTCGATCACGGTAGCGACGGCATGGTTTGAGTTCATACGGCGTGTATCTCCCGTCACCTCCGGGAAGGTAGGCATCCAGTCGGTACCCATCTGCTCCGCCATCAGGAGATAAGAGTTGATGATATCGTTCTCACGCTCATTATCGATCAAGACACGCAGGGGATGCGTAGCACGGTAGGTATCCCAAATCCAGTCGTCCGTATAGAAAGGCCGTCCGCCATCCTCATGGATCTTTCCGTCGAAAGCGCTGTAATAATGTCCGTCCTCGCTCAAACAAATCGGGCGTTCGTAGCAACGATATAAAGATGTATAGAATACGGTCTTCTCATCCTTGGTACCGCCTTGTACTTGTATTTTACCTAAAGCGTCGTTCCAATCGTTGCGGGCGATCTTCGCTACCACATCCACGTCGTAAGCGGCGATCTCACGCTCCAGATTCTTCTTCGCCTGTTCCTCGCTGATAAAAGAGATACCGTAGCGAACGCCAAGTTTCTTCACGTCCTCCCCGAAGGAAAGGGCGATAGCGGCATTGGTACCTTCCACGGAGGTCTCGTTATAGTTGACACTGCCGTTTGACAATACACCCGCTTTCACAGGCTTCTGGTTCGTCTCGGCATATAAAAAGACTTTCGTTTTCTTATCTATATATTGATAACCGCTTACGGAATTACCATTTACTTGTAGCTGTCCGTTACGGCTGTTAAATACCAGATAAGCCGGTCCCTCTTTCTCGAAAGTGAGCGAATATACGGCACTTTGATGGGACGGGGCGAAGTCCACGTCGATTTCCTCATTATCCAGATATACCTGATAACGGTACGGCAAGATCTTCTCCCGGTCATAGCTATAAGCGATCACGGGTCGCAAGCCGGATTCGTCACCTTGATAAGGGCATAAATTGAACGCGGAACGCTCACGATGGTTTGTCACGATAATAGGCAAACCGCCCAGACGGTCGCCCGTGAAGTCCGCACGCTCCGGATATACACGTAGCATACTGTTCGGCAAATGCACGGTCGGGAAAGTAGGCACCAATAAATGGCTGATGTTTCCCATATAAGGATTCACGTAATCCACCGGGTCCATCGCCGAAGGAGAAGTCCCTCCCCCACCGGCGCATGACACCCACAGGAAAGCGGAAGCCAAAAGGGCCATCGAAGTTTTAAGCTTTGTCTTCATTTTGTCGATTATTAATTCGTTAATTATTCTTTGCTTCTCAGCCGGGTACTTTCCCGGCAATCCGTGAGACGTTGTCTCACGGGTAACAGAGCTAACCGCTCACTAGTAAGGGAGCTATTTACTCAGCCGTCTTCGGACGATTTTCCGGGGCAGCTCCGAACTCCTTATTCGGTGTACTTCCCATCACAAAGGTAAGATTCCCTCCCTTCACGATATCATCATACAAGATATAAGAATTGTTATAAGGTTTACCATTTAACAACACGGATTGGATATATACATTCTCCTTGCTGTTGTTCTGGGCTACGACCTCGAAAGTCTTACCCTCCGGCAAATGAACGGAAGCCTTATCGAATAACGGGCTACCGAACACGAACACGCCATTGGAAGGATTTACTTGGTAAAATCCCAAGGCAGACATGATATGCCAAGCGGACATCTGGCCACAATCCTCGTTTCCGATGATGCCCTCCGGTTGGTCGGTATAGAACACATCTTGGATGTAACGAACTTTCTCGGCTGTCTTCCATTGCTCGCCGGCGTATGGATAAAGGTAAGTGACATGATGGCTCGGCTCATTTCCATGGGCGTACATGCCGATCAACCCACTGATATCCGGAGAGGCGTTCTCTCCTAACTCACCTTCCACCAAGAACAAAGAATCCAGTTTCGAGATAAACGGAGCGTCGCCACCCATCAACTCGATCAAGCCTTCCGGATGCTGGGGCACGAAGAATGTATAATGCCAGCCATTTCCCTCACAGAAATCGCCTACGCTATGTATGGACTGGATCGGATCGTACGGCGTACGCCAGCTGCCATCATTCATTTTCGGACGGATAAAGTTGATATCCTTATCGAAATACTGCGTATAATATTTACCACGTTTCAAGTAATTTTGGTAATCCTCCGTCTTGCCCATTTTTTTCGCCATCAAGGCGATACCCCAATCATCAGCGGCATATTCCATCGCGATAGAAGTAGCCTCACGTACCTTATCACAAGGGATATAGCCTTTTTCCAACACGTACGGCACCCCGTTTTGCTTCTCATAGACAGATGAAGCAACCATATAACGATACGCACGGTCGGCGTCAAAGCCGGTAAAACCTTTCAGATAGGCATCTGCGATAATAGGCACAGCGCTATATCCCGGCATTTGGTCCGTCTCACCACCAATCAACGGCCAGATCGGTAATTTCTCTTGCTGGTCGTAAATGCTTAACATCGAGTTCACCAAATCCGACACATATTGAGGCTTGATAATCGTGAACAACGGATGCAAGGTACGATACGTATCCCATAGAGAGAAAGTGGAATAGTTCTTCCAAGTATTGTTCGTATACACCTTATCGTCATGGCCACGGAAATCGCCATTCGCGTCGCAATACAACGTCGGAGCGATAAACGCATGGTACATGGCGGTATAGAAAATCTTCTTGGCACGCTCATCTTTCGTATCGATGGAGATACAAGACAATTGGTCATTCCATTTATCGATAGCCTCGTTACGAACCTCGTCGAAATCCCAATGAGAAAGCTCCGTACGTAAGTTAGCCAAGGCATTCTCACAACTTACGGAAGAGATAGCGACCTTTACCAAGGCGGTCGGGGCATCTCCCTTAAAGGTAATCACTCCCTTAACGGACTCGCCCGTCAACTCATCATTACCTGCGGCCTCATCATCGTTGAATACAGCCAAAGACTCGATCGGCTGATCACATTTCAACGTAAAGAATACTTTGTGACGTGGGCTCCAACCTTTGGAAAAGCGGTACCCCTCGATCGTGTACTCATCAATCTTCTTCAAATAAGTGTCATACGCTTTATCACCGATACCCTCCTTCAAGTTGATCAAGAGGCGATGCTCGCTTCCCGACGGATACGTATAACGATGTAAGGCTACACGCTCGGTCGCTGTCAACTCCGCCTTTACGCCATTATCCATCAGCAAAGAGTAATATCCCGGAGCTACGGCTTCGTTGGCATGTTTATAATAGGAAGAAACGGCTCCCTCTATATTATCTTGCTCGCCACGGGCGGTACGTACCTCGCCCGTATAAGGCATCAGAAGGATATCCCCCAGATCAGAACATCCGGTTCCGCTCAAATGCGTATGACTAAATCCGATAATGATACTATCGGAGTAATGATAACCGGAACACCAGTCCCATCCCTTAAAAATATTCTGAGGACCTACTTGAACAGCTCCAAACGGAACGTTCGCCCCGACAAATACGTGTCCGTGTTCTCCCGATCCGATATAAGGATCTACATATGCGGTAAAGTCTGTCTTGTTTTCCATCTTCTCCGGTGTAGCACAGGAGTATGCGAAAAATGTCAGGCATATCGCTATGCCTGACATTAATGGTTTATGAATGAAATTCATCTTAATTGCTTATTTCTTCTTTTTACTAGGTTTTACAGAAATAGGGGAAAGTTTATTGATCCCTTCCTCGTTTACGGAGAATGAGTAAGGCATATCCTCCGGATTAATACCACGATTCATATTCGGCTTGTCACCCATCTTGAAGTCAATCACGCCACCCTTAAACAAATCGTTATGATCCAAATAATTCTTGGTGTAGTTCTTGCCGTTGAACGTCATAGATTCGATATAGATATTCTTATCGCTGTTGTTCGGGGCGTTGATCACCAAGTTGTTTCCATTCTCAAAATGGATCGTAGCCTTCTTGAACAGCGGAGCGCCCAACACATATTGGGTCGTACCCGGAGCTACCGGATAGAATCCTAACGCTGAGAATACATACCAAGCGGAAGTCTGGCCATTATCCTCATCACCGCAATAACCATCCGGACCCGGAGTATACATCTTATTCATTACTTGACGCAACCAATATTGAGCCTTCCAAGGTTGACCCGCATAGTTGTATAAATAAATCATATGCTGGATCGGCTGGTTACCGTGAGCGTAGTTACCCATATTCATCACGGTCATCTCGCGGATCTCGTGGATCACACCACCGTAGTAGCTATCATCGAACAAAGGCGGTACAGCAAATACGGAGTCAAGCATCATCACAAATGAATCCTTACCGCCCATCAAGTCGATCAATCCCTGAGGATCGTGGAATACAGACCATGAATAGTGCCAGCTATTACCTTCCGTGAAAGCGTCACCCCATTTCAGCGGAGAGAACGGAGCCATGAACTCGCCATTCTCATTCTTGCCACGCATCAACTTGGTTTCCTTGTCGTACAGGTTCTTATAGTTCAACGCACGACGGGCATATAAATCCAATTCCTTTTTCGGACGGCCTAGTTGTTTAGCGATCTGCCAGATACACCAGTCATTGTAAGCATATTCCAATGTACGAGCGGCATTCTCGTTAATCTTCACATCGTAAGGAACATATCCCAACTTATTATAATATTCATGCCCCAGACGTCCTGTAGAAGAAACCGTCGGATGAACGTTTTCCGTACCATGGATCAAACCTTTATATAGAGTCTCCAAATCGTCAACCTTCACGCCTTTCATATAAGCGTCTACCAAGATAGATGCCGAGTTATTACCGACCATGCAACCACGGTGGCCCGGACTTGCCCATTCCGGGAAGAAGCCGCTTTCCTTATACGTATTGATCAAACCCTCTTGCATTTCCTTGTTTACAGACGGGAACATCAAGTTCAAGAATGGGAACAAACTACGGAACGTATCCCAGAATCCGGTATCGGTAAACATATAACCGGGTAATACCTCACCATTATACGGGCTGTAATGAACCACCTCGCCTTGAGCGTTGATCTCATAGAACTTACGAGGGAACAACAATGAACGATAGAAGCAAGAATAGAAAGTACGGTATTGATCCAAATCTCCACCTTCAACCTCGATCTTGCTCAGATGCTCATTCCAAACATCCTTACCTTTCTGAACCAAAGTATCAAAGTTATCGTTACCTAATTCCTTCATATTGATAGCGGCCTGATCGAAGCTAATAAATGAGGAAGCCACCTTAGCGTGGACGATCTCACCTTTCTTCGTCTTGAAACCGATAACGGCTCCTACATGGTCACTCGTTTGTTCCTTCGTTCCCTCTTTCAAGGAAGCGTCAGCAAATGTAGCCTCGTATGTGAAAGGTTTATCAAACTCGATCACAAAGTAATTCTTGAAATTATCGGGAACCCCACCGCTATTCTTCGTTGAATAACCGATGATCTTATTCTCCTCCGGAATTACCTTGATATAAGAGCCCTTATCCAAGGCATCCACCACGATATAAGAATGCTCGTTTTCCGGGAAAGTGAAACGGAACATAGCCGCACGATCTGTCGGCGTTAATTCCGTCACCACATCATGCTCCGCCAAATATACCTTATAATAATAAGCCTTGGCGATCTCCCCTTTGTGAGAGAACCAGCTCGCACGTTTATCTTGGTCGAACTCCGGTTTACCAACCACCGGCATGATCGCAAATTGTCCGTAATCATTGATCCACGGACTAGGCTGGTGGGTCTGTTTAAAACCACGGATCTTGTTAGCCGTATATACATACTGCCATCCATCTCCCATCTTACCAGTCTGAGGAGTCCAGAAATTCATACCCCACGGACGAGCGATCGCCGGATAGGTATTTCCTGTAGACAACTCATAGGAAGATTGCGTCCCCATTAGCGGGTTTACATACTCTACTGGGTCAAAAGACTCATTCACAGCCGCTGCCGCAGGTTTCCCCACCCACATCAGCATCGCCGCTAAAGCTAAAGCCCAAACGCTTTTTTTCTTCATGATATAGCTATTTAATTAATAATATAATTTATCCGTTTTTGTGTTTTATATTCATAGTTAGACTACAAATATCCATTTAATTAACATGAATAGAAAGTGATCCTCGTGTCATTTATTTAGAAATATCCCTTTCTTTCTTATGAATTTCTGGCATTATACGAATATAGGTGCAAATCTAACAAAAAGAATTAGAAAAAAGAAATCCAATGAGCCAGATCATACTCTGTTCATCGCACTTTTATCACTATCGAAAAAGATTAAATATCACATGCTAGTTCCGTACGAACTATGTCTATTCTAGAATATAATATTACATATAAATGTAATCAATCTAAACTTAATTTAAAACAAGAGCAAAATGACAAAGAATGAATCTAAGCTATTATCCCTTCAAGGGATAGCTAAAGCCTCAGCGTTCTGTTTGTTGCTTTCCGCTTTTTCTGTAAACGCCGCAATGGCCGCTCCCGCTCCCGCAGGCACGGTTGATGAAGTAATGGCAGTGCAGCAAGGCAAGAAAGTAACAGGTGTGGTTGTTGACGGTACAGGTGAGCCTGTTATTGGCGCTAACGTGGTGGTGAAAGGCACTACAAACGGTACGATCACTGATTTCGATGGAAATTATACGATCGAGGGTGTGCCCGCCGACGGAGTTTTGGTGATTTCCTATATTGGTTATTTATCTCAAGAGATCCCTGTAGGCAACCAATCTGCAATCAATGTTACATTGAAAGAAGATACACAGACTTTGGATGAGGTAGTAGTAGTAGGTTACGGTACGATGCGTAAATCGGATGTAACAGGTTCTATTTCTACAGCTAAAGGAGAAGAGATGTTAAAAGCTCAAAACTTTAGTGCATTGGATAACTTGCGTGGTAAGGCTGCCGGTGTAAATATCTTCTCTAACTCTAGCCAGCCGGGTGCTTATGGTAGCCGTGTTGTTATCCGTGGTCAAGCGACAATTAATGCCTCTTCTGATCCGTTGTATGTTGTGGACGGCGTAGTAATGGAGAACTTCTATTTGATGAACCCGAATGACATCGAGTCTATGGAGGTATTGAAAGACGCTTCCGCAGCCGCTATCTACGGTGCCCGTGGTGCCAATGGTGTTATCATGGTAACTACAAAGCGTGGTAAGAAAGATGGTGAAGGCGTACAGGTTAGCTATCAAGGTTCTGTCAGTGCAAGCCATATCGCTCGTAAGATGGATACGATGAACGCCCAAGAATGGTGTGATGCATTCATGATTGGTTTGGAAAACGAGAATAAGTGGCAAGGTAAAAATTGGTCTTTGAACCGTGCTGATTGGTTTAATGATTCAAATTTCTTTGATGCAAGCGGTAATCCTCTGTATGATACGAATTGGCAAGATGAGGCAACTCGTACCGCAGTTTCTCACAACCATCAGTTGAATATACAACAGGCAGGTAAGAACTCTTCAATGGGCGCTTTTTTGAACTATACAGATCAGCAGGGTATCGTAAACAATACGTATAATAAGCGTATTAATGCGAAATTGGCATACGACGCTAATCCTACGAAGTGGTTGTCTACGGCGGTCAATGTATTGGTTAACCATACATGGGGTCGCTATACGCCTGAGGATGGTGGTGGCCAAGAGGCTCGTCGTACCATGATCGAAATGGTTCCTTGGATGCCGATTCGCGATAAGGATGGTAAATATACCACTTCTACCTCTTCTTCCATTGGTGATGTATTAGGCTTTGAGGGTATGTCTAACCCTGTCATGATCTTGGATATGCAAAAACGTATGCGCTACAACACGCAGGTGTTTGGTAACGCCGCTTTGACATTTCATTTGGCTGAAGGTTTAGATTTGAAAACTCAATTAGGTCTTGATCACCATAATAGAACGTATAGAGGTTATTCTTCTATCGATTTGAACAACATCTCCATGCCGAACGGTTGGGCTGAGTACCAAAACTGGAATACGCTTTATTGGCAAGAGGAGACTTACTTGACTTACAATAAGGCATTTGGCGATCATCGTATCAACGCAATGGCTGGTTTGTCTTGGCAAGAGCGTGTACAGAAATGGAATAAGGCTCGTACGACAGGTTTCTCAGATGATTTCTTTGAGGACAATAATATGTCAGCAGGCACAACACCTGATGCTCCCGAATCATCTTACGATCGTTGGGCGATGAACTCTTATTTCTTGCGTTTCGCTTATACATATAAAGATCGTTACTCCGCAACCGTAACAGGGCGTGTCGATGGTTCCTCTAAGTTTGGTGAGAACAACAAATATGCGTTCTTCCCATCCGCTGGTTTGGCATGGAATGTCATACAAGAGGATTTCATGCAAGATCAGAACACAATCAGCAACTTGAAGTTGCACACAAGTTATGGTTTGACCGGTAACTCCGAGATTGACACTTATAAGTCATTGGCAAGTGTTTCTTCCGGTACGCTTCTTATCAACGATGTACGTGCTCCGTATTCTTACATCAGTTCTATGGCTAACCCTGATTTGAAGTGGGAGAAGACCGGTCAGTTTGATGTTGGTTTCGAAATTGGATTTTGGCAGAACCGTTTGTCTTTCGATCTAGCTTACTATAACAAGAAGACAACCGACTTGTTGTTGGATTGCCCGATTCCTCACACGACAGGTTTCACTACGGTATATAAGAACATCGGTTCTGTAAGAAACCAAGGTATGGACTTGATGATCAGCGCACGTCCGGTTCAGACTCAAGACTTCAACTGGAGTTCTACGATCAACTTAAATTTCAACAAGAACAAGATCCTTCAGTTGGGTGACAATAACGAGGATATCGAGATGAACAGCTGGGTAGGTGGTCCTGAAAGTATCTTGCGTGTAGGTGAGAACATGAGTTCTTTCTATGGCTACAGACGTTTGGGTGTTTATACGGAGGAAGATTTCAACAACGGATTGTGCGAGAAGAACCAGATCGGTCGTGCGAAACGTACGGATAAGAAAGAGATCATCGGCAAAGGTATGCCGGACTGGACTGGAAGCTGGATCAACAACTTCTCTTACAAAAACTTCGATTTGACGATGGACTTGCAGTTCGTATGGGGTGTTGAGACAATGCAACAGTTCTACCACTCTACTTACGACCGTTTCGGTATCACGAATGGTTTGAGCAATATTTTATATGACGCATATAACGGATCGAACCCGAACACGATGCAACAGGCTGTTTACTTATGTAACGCAGGCCATGCAGGTCAGGATACGACAGTAGATTCTCAATGGATCGCTAATGGTTCTTACTTGCGTTGTAACATGTTGCAATTGGGTTATACTTTTGACTCAAACGTGATTGGCAAGATCGGTTTGTCCGCTTTGCGTTTGTACGCAAGTGCGAATAACTTATTCTTGATTACAGCTAGCGATTTCACTGGTTACGATCCAGAGGGTACATCACAAGGTGATAGTAATAAGTTCGGTCAGAACATGGTATTCTTCTCTTATCCGAGAGCGAGAACATTCACGTTCGGTGTTAATGTAACATTCTAATTCATTTAATCAGTAGAGTAAAAAAATGAAAAAAATATTGACAGTAGCGATTGCATGTGCTTGTTTAACCGGGTTCAGCTCATGTAATGATTTCTTGGAAGAGAAACCGCAGTCATCGTTGACAGCCCCGGATTATTACCAGACAGAGGCTCAAGCTCAAGCTAACGTGAACTATTTGTATCGTACAGGAGCTTCAAATAAGCTCACAGGTGCGGGTAGTGCTTATGTTGGTCCGTTTGCCTCTATCACAGGACAATTGACTGGTTACTTTACAAACAGTTATGAAGGTCAGGAGTTGACTTGTAAATATTCTCGCGAGTTGACTCGTCAGCAGAATACGATGACTGTTTCCGTAACTATTGACGGTATATGGGATGATTGCTACAAGGCTATCAACGTAGCGAATGGTGCGATCAAGCATATTCCGGAAATCTCGATGGATCAATCTTTGGCCAATCGTCTGGTTGGAGAGGCTAAGTTCTTCAGAGCATTCAACTATTTCAACTTGGTAAAGATCTTTGGTGGTGTTCCATTGACAGTAGAACCTTACGAATCTATGGAGAACATGTATTTGGAGCGTGCTTCCGTAGAGCAAGTATATGCTCAGATCGAATCCGACCTGAGGGATGCCGTTAATGCATTGCCGGCTGCTACTTTCTACAACAATGGTAACCGTATCACGAAGTATGCGGCAGCGATGGTCTTGACTTCCGTTTATATGCAACAAGGTAAGTATGCGGATGCGGCTTCTGCGGTAAAGACTGTGATCGATTCTCCGCACGCTTTGGCAACCAATAATGACTTAGCGCTAGGTTCTGCCTATAATAAGATCCGCACGACAGACGGACTAGATGAGTCTATTTACTCTTATGAATACAACGCTACGATCAGTAACGGTGGTTGGTGGCCTACTTATGCGTTCAACTCAGCGGCTACAGCTATATTTGGTACGTATTCTATCTTTGAGCGTACATACGGGCCAACGAATCAATTCTTGAACGTGTATGCAGCAAACGACTTACGTATTCAGCCAAATCAATTCTTCCATTGGGATTATACAAATCCGGACAATGGCAAGACTTGGACGGCTCCTAAGGATGCTTGTGGCTGTTGGTTCTGGTATGATGAGGACGCTTTGTTGAACTCAGGACGTTCTACGAAAGACCGCGATATCTATCGTTATGCGGAGGCTTTACTTGACGCTGCTGAATCTATCGCTCAGTCTCAAGGTGTAACAGCTGAGGCTGCCGGCTATTTGGCACAAGTCAAGGCTCGTGCAAACATGGAAGGCAAGACGGTAGCCGCAATTACTGCCGATCTTCAGAAATTAGGTAAGCAGGCCTTTATCGAGGAATGCTGGACAGAGCGTTTGCGTGAGTTCCCGTTGGAATTCAAGATTTGGGATGACTGTTTGCGTACAGGCAAGTTCCCTGTAATCTCTTCTACAGAGAAGGGTAAGGTTACATACGTTGACTTAGTTGGCGCAAAGAACGCTTCCGGCGCAACCTTCAAGTCTTCCGACTTGCTATGGCCGATCTCTTTGAACGAGATGCAACGTAACCCGAGTTTGACTCAGAATGAGGGCTATGCCGTTCAATAATAAATTTCAATAACTGATGGCTAGAGAGGGAGGGAATGAGCGATCATCCTTCCTTCTCTTTTTGGTAGCTCGATTAGTCAGCGAGTTGCATGAAACAATGTATAATATACAGAATTTTGGTTTGGTTGTCTTATTATTCACTTTCAACTATGAAAACAAAAGAGCAAGAAATGACATACTGGATTCTGCTAAGTTAGAAGGACGGTTGGAAGGTGAAGAAAAAAGAATGATTTTCTGAGCAGTACTACTGACTTGCTCAAAGGATATATACTTATTTTGCCCACGCAGTATATATTACTTTGCCAAGTCACTAATACTTCATAAACATCCTTTACTTTGACACAGGCTAGAGCATAAGCAATTGCTTCCTTCTGTAAACAAAAAACGCCCAAAATTGCTCTCTGCTATAAACAATTTGTTATATTTGCATATATATAAGTACGATTATGGAGCGATTGATAGAGATGTATCGAAAGAAGTTGCGATTTACCTCTACCGCCTTTATTAGAAGCACGGTGTACGAGATTAATCGGGATGCCCGGTTGATCGGTATAAGAGGTGCTCGGGGAGTGTACCGCAACAGCATATCAAGCGAAATTTTCCGCAAGACGAACGAACCATATATGTCAGCTTAGATAGTATCTATTTCTCTGACAATACATTATATGACTTTGCGGATCGTTTCGTGAAACGAGGAGGAACACGCTTACACTTGGATGAGGTACATAAATCCCCCCAGTAAAGCCAAGAGTTGAAGAATATATACGATGATATGCCAGAACTGCAAATTATCTTTACCGGCCCCTTTTATCCCGAATATCAGTAAGCTCTGCGAATGGATTAGTATCACGAGAAACGTTTTATTGACTTATCTAAACGTATTGGCAGAAAGTAAGCTGACCTACAACTGTTTCTACTTTTGGTATCTCTCGCCTGCAAAAGCCGGACAATATCTACTTGAAAAATAGAAATCTGATGTATATCCTCTCGCCTTTGAAAGCGAATATCGGCAACATGCGGGAGACGTTCTTTGCGAACCAATTGAAAAAGTCTCACCAAGTAACAACCTTAGATTTACATCCGAGTATTACAGATAAAATAGAAAGGATAAATTTGTAAAGTATGAGCGAAGCCAACGATTTTTTGGTGGATGGAATTTATACGTTCGAGATCGGTGGCAAACGAAAAAGGTACTCACCAATAGAAGGGATACCGGACGGTTTTATCGTTGCGGATGATATAAAAATAAGATCCCGTTATGGATGATGGGGTTCTTGTATTAAGGAAGAAAGGGAAGAATAATCACTCATCCTTCCCTTTCAGCCATCAGTTATTGAAATAAAAAGTAATTACTTCGCTGAATATCCCTCATTCTGAGTTAAATTCGGATTACGTTGGATCTCGTTTACAGGGATCGGCCAGTATAAGTCTGTTGCCTTGAATGTAGCACCGCTACCATTCTTAGCGCCAATTAAATCAACGAATTGAACCTCACCCTTGTTTGTAGCGGAGATTTGAGGGAATTTACCTGTACGAACACAGTCATCCCAAATCTTCATTTCCAATGGGAACTCACGTAAACGCTCTTTCCAGCACTCTTCAATAAAAGCTTGCTTGCCTAATCTTTGAAGCTCGGAAGCGATTGTAGAAACATCCTTACCTTCCATGTTAGCACGTGCCTTAACTTGTGCCAAATAGCCGGCAGCCTCAGCGTTTACCCCACTAGACTGAGCGATAGCTTCAGCGGCAGATAATAATGTTTCAGCATAACGATAGAAGTTCCAGTCTTTCGTACCCTTACCAGTCTCTAAGATAGCAGTCTCATCATACCAGTACCAGTTACAAAGCATCTTCATATCCAGAGTTGTTCCATCAACAGGATGCGTATATGTACGATGGAAGAACTGATTCATCTGGGCACGCAAGTCTTTCTCACCATACACATTCAAATAACGCTCGCTAACACCATACACATTTACCCACAAAGAGTATTTGTTTCCAGTAGAAGAATTAGCGAAGAATGTCGGAGAAATCAAATTGAATGCGTGAACCGGGATATTACCGTTAGGAGAAATAGCTGCGTCATATTCACGGGCATAAATAACCTCTGGCAGATCATCTGTTGTACGTAACTTATTGAACGCACTACCTTCCGCAAGGTTATCGTTAGTAGCCAAAGCGAATTTTCCGCTATTGATTACATCTTTCAATGGAGTAACCGCATTAGCGTACTCTCCTAGTCTCATGTAAACATCGGCCAGCAACATATCAGCCGCATATTTTGTCACACGGTGACTATTTCCTGCAAAAGTAGCATTAGGTAAATTCTCTACAGCAAACTGTAAATCAGGAATGATAACTGTATTGAAAACTTCCGATGCAGCCGTACGAGTCGGATATTCAACCAAAGTAGCATCTTCTGTAGGTTCTGTAACCATTGGAACATCACCAAACATTTTTACAAGATAGAAATAGTTCAATGCACGGAAGAAACGAGCCTCTGCTTTATACTGAGCTTGATTATCCATTTCCACACCATCAACATACTTGATAACTGCGTTCGCTACATTGATCGACTTATAACAACTTTTCCAAGTGTCATTAGTCAAATAATTACAACAAGATTGCGTAAAGTCCTGACGAGTCAACTGGCGAGCATAGGAACAGTCTACTTCCTGACCTTCATATTCATTCACGAAATAACCAGTTACCATGTTCATTACAGACAAGCTAGAACCTCTATAAGCACCAGTCATATTACCCATCTTATCAGGAGCACCATCACGATATAGATAATTGACATTGCCAATAATATCAGCACTTGTCTTATAATAGGTATCCAAAGTCAAGGACGACTTCGGATCCTCATCCAAAAAACTGTCACATGCGGTAAATCCTACCAATCCCGCACATAAAATAGCTGTTGTTAATATTTTTTTCATTGCAATTTTCTGAATAATTTAATTAATTAAAATGTTACATTTACACCCAACGTAAACGTTCTAGCTCTCGGATAAGAGAAGAAGGCCATATTCTGACCAAATTGTTCTGGAGATACTGAACCGTTAGATGTAGAGATCTGAGATGTACTTTCAGGATCGTACCCATTAAAGTCTTTCGCTGTAATCAAGAACGCATTGTTCACATTCAAATATAGGCGTAAGCTACTAAACGGAGTCTTTGCCAATTGATTTGAGTCAAAAGTATAACCTAACTGGATTAAGTTCGCACGTAAATAAGAACCATTAGCCACCCATTGAGAGTCTGTCAAAGTATCCTGTCCTGCGTGACCACCGTTGAACAACCAGATAGCTTGCTGCATAGAATTAGGATTCGTTCCATTATATGCGTCATACAAGATATTTGTCAAGCCGTTAGTCTGTCCGAAACGGTCATATGTAGAGTGATAGAACTGTTGCAAGGTCTGAACACCAGCGACAAATTGTAAATCCAAAGTGAAATCCCAATTCTTGTAACGTAATGTATTGATCATAGATCCAGTCCAATCGGGTACACCTTTACCTATGATCTCACGCTCAGAAGAACGTTTCGCACGACCGATCTGTTTCTTCTGGCAGTTACCAGCTTCATAATCTTCTATTGTATAAACGCCTAAACGTTTGTAACCATAGAAACTACCTACGCTTTCGCCTACACGCAAGATAGAAGCACCGCTCACCCATTCGTTTTTCAAGATATCCTCGTCATTGTCACCCAAAGATAAGATCTTATTTTTATTGAAGTTAGCATTGATGGATGTTGTCCATGTGAAGTCTTTTGTATCAATATTGCGAGTAGATAACATCAGATCCAAACCTTGGTTACGGATAGAACCGATATTCTTATAAACAGTCTCGAAACCTGTTGTATGAGGAACCGGAGCATCCAATAACAGATCAGAAGTCTTCTTGTTGTAATAAGAAGCATCTAACGTAATTCTATTATTGAACAAACCTAAATCGAAACCTATATCGAACTGGGCGGTTTTCTCCCATTTCAGATCAGAGTTAGGCAATCTATTTAAATAAGAATAGGAATTACGTGTTCCGTTCAATAATAACGTTTCGCTCTTAACTGTTGCTAAAGATTTGTAAACACCAATCTCAGAGTTACCAGTCAAACCGTAGCTGGTATGCAACTTCAAGTTGCTGATCGTATTTTGATCAGACATAAAGTCTTCTTGCGTGATGTTCCAAGCCAAACCCGCTGATGGGAAGAACGCATATTTATTATTCTTACCAAACTTAGAAGAACCGTCATAACGACCAGTAATTGTAGCGGAGTAACGATCCTTGAATGTATAAGCGAAACGTAAGAAATAGGAGTTCATAGCCCAACGTTCCCAATAAGTCTTCGGAGCATCAGGCTTCGTACCTGCGTCCATATTGAAGTCCTCAAAGAAATCGGTAGTGAAGTTTTCTGTATACATTCTAGAATAATCATACTTGCGCTCCTGCCAAGACAAACCGGCCATAGCGTTGATACGGTGCTCGCCAATCGTCTTATTATAAGTCAAGTAAGTCTCTTCCTGCCAATAAAGAGTATTTGCATGATATCTTTCAGCACGTCCATGTTGGTCATATGCCAAATTCACCAAGTCACTTGGCATATATTTATGCAAAGTCTTAAAGTTAGCGTCAACACCGAATTGAGTCTTCAAATCCAAACCTTCGATGATATGGAATGTCAAGGCTGCATTACCGAATACTTTTGTATTATAGTTCATATTCTTATAGGTCTTCAAGATATGAACAGGGTTAGACATTGCCTCAAAGTCCATTGGCATCCCTTCTGGAGTATTGGTGGAGGTATATTTGCCATTATATTGAACCGGCATCCAAGGAACCATTTCAATCATAGTACGACGAGCATCCTGTCCACCACCGTCTTCTGGAGTAGAGTTACCCCAAGTATGGTTCACCGCCAAGTTGATCGCTGTAGATAACCATGTTGTAGGATTCGCATCATAAGCGATCTTTGCATTCAAACGTTTTGAATAGGTATTCAACATGATACCTTGGTTATCAGTATAGTTCAAAAATGCACCCATAGATGATTTCTCGCCACCTTGCTGAACATTCAATTGATGGTTATGAGAGATCGCTGTACGAGTTGCCTCATCTTGCCAATCTGTATCATAAAGAGGATTACCGTTAGAATCGAAGAAACGACGATCTGTAAACCAATCCGCACGATTAGTAGACCAGTTAAATGGATTGCCATCTTTATCAGATCCCCATCTATTCTCATTCTCAATACCTTGCATAAAAGCATCGCACCACTCCTGCGCATTCATCGTATCCATCTTACGAGCGCGATGAGCCAAGCTTACAGAACCAGAGTAGCTAACCTTCGTTCCACCTTCTTTGTTACCACGTTTCGTAGTAACCATGATAACACCATTGGCACCACGAGCACCATAGATAGCTGTGGCAGAGGCATCTTTCAAAATAGAGAAACTTTCAATCGTTTCTGCAGGAATTTTGTTCAGGTCTGATGCTGAAATTTCCACGTCATCCAGCATAATCAGAGGAGTGGCCCGTCCACCAAACGTTCCGATACCACGGATGTAGAAAGCGGCAGCCTCACCCGGAGCACCGCTATTGGTAGTTGAAATAACACCGGCCAGTTTACCGGCAAATGAGTTGGTCAGCGAAGAGGTTGGAGAAGCTAAAGCCAGACCTTTCACCGATGTAATGGCACCTGTCACAGAGACTTTTTTCTGTGTTCCGGCACCGACCACCACAACTTCGCTCAGCAATTCATTCTCTGTCTCCAATTTAATATTGAAAACACCCAGATCCCCTACCTGCACTTCTTTTGTTTTGTATCCCACAAAACTGATTTGAAGTACATCCTTGCTGGTGACTGACAATGAAAAGTCACCATCCAATCCCGAAATTGTACCTGCGGATTGACCTTTGATTTTGATTGTGGCTCCTACCACAGGTGTTCCATCGTTTGCATCGGTGATGACACCGGTAATAGTTCTTTTTTTGGGGACTTCTTTTCCTTGCATTATAGTCTGCTTCATCACCGTTTCAGTGCTATCAGCAGCCCATGCCGTTGAAGATAACGGTGCTGAAAACAACAATGTGCCTGATGTTAGCAACACCCCTCCCGTCTTCATAAAAAAATGATAATTTTTTAAATGCATGAAGTTCGAAACTTTAAGGTTTAACATTATTTTTTATTTTCGGCTCAAAGATAAATAATATATTT
>OMCT01000920.1_pt1 | contig 19706 bp, 12 predicted proteins | sample 1674301 | NCBI WGS metagenome assembly OMCT01 (sample SAMEA103958158, study PRJEB25191) | human gut metagenome
GCAGAAATTCACCTTCTTAGTAGTTTCTTTATGATCCAACTGCGAATTGTACTTTCTGCGATATCGACCATGGAAGCAATTGAGCGGATGCTTTTACCTTTATCTAATAATATTTGTATTTCACACATCAACTTTTTATTGATTTTTTTGGGGGAGCTATGTATTGTTTCATTTGGAAAATCGATCTTTTTTTCTTTGTATGGGTGTAGGAGGTTACAATGGTTTGCTCTTTCGATGGCTTCTTGTATAGAATGAACATTCAATTTAACGAATAGGGCCTTGATTTGATTTTGTATCGTATGTTTACTACGACATAAGGTTTCTGAAATCTCATTTGAATTTAGTCCTTGCCGGGAAAGATTTAATAAAATTCGTTCCCGCTCGTTTAGGAGACTCATTGTATGTGTGCTCCAAGAACCGACTGCAGGTTCATATTTTTCATAAGTTAGCGAGTTTTTGTAATGTAAGTAGAAGCCGTTTTTTTTATATGCTACACTTTCTACAGAACAGATTAAATAGCTTATTTTTTCATTCTTCCAAACAGGAATCATTCTTTGGTAGAGCACTTGTGATAGTGGATCTTTAGTATAAGAGTTCTTACGAATCAAGCGGACTGTACATGAAATATGATCTATCTCATTTCGCTTTTCATGTAATGCTTGTAGGTGTTGAGGGATAATTTCTAAAAAGTTGTTCCATAAAGATAGATCTTCAGGATGGATAATCAGAGGAAATAAATCAAAGTTAAGTTTCATAGCTTCCTTTACAGAATAACCACATAGTAATAAATCATCCGGTTTGATATAGATGAAACGTTTTTTTGATATATCTAGTACGTAAAAACTACCAGTAATAACCGCAGAAAACATTCTACAATATTGAATCAGAAGAGGTTCTTGTTCTTCTGAAATTTCAATTATATTATTTATATATTGGTAGATCGACTCTTCAATGGGGTTCATAACAACATCTATTTATCAGTTATTTTCTATTAGTTTAGCCAGCTGCCGAAAAAGTAATGTATGGCAAATGACTTCTCTATCTTACTCTCTACATTCTTGGTTGTTTCATTGTTTATGATTGTTTTTATATCTGTATAGGTTAGAGGTGCTATTAGTTCTGCTGGAATTAATGTCACACGCTTTTGATAATTGCTGTTTTTGTATACTTGAGTGGTCATGCAGGGGCCTGTTGTATTAAGAATCAACTCGCAAAGATCAGAGTACATGTTGCTATTTTTCTCAGTACAAAATACAGTATCGATCAGCTCTTTGAAATAAGGATGCTCCGGAACTGTCGCCATAAAAGCATTTCCAACAATGTAAGGCACATGGATACGGAAAGCGTGAGCTTCCGGTTCCAATCCCATGGCACATTCTGTATTACATAATATAGGAGTGATATTTTCCGTACATTCATAATCCATGTCTACATATAGACCACCAAACTTATAAAGTATTAAATACCGGATTGCGTCCCAACGTTGTACATTATGTGGAAAAGCATTATAGGCCGGAATAAATTCCGGATAATAGGTTTTCAAAAATGTCTCTATATCATTTTTATTCCAAAACCGATACTCCCAATCGGGATTTAGCTCTTTCCATGATTGGGAAATCTCGACTAAAGAAGGAGGTGGTCCCGCTAAATCCTCATAGATCTGATGAATGATCTGTGGAATTTTAGGATGTATATGATTATTTCGGATTGCGGTGACAAAGTGCTCTTTTAAGTAAAAGTATTCTTTAGGCATATACAGTTCCTCGAAAGATGTATTATATTCTTTGGTTTGTGAATATAAATCGGCTTCTATGTCCGGACAGATGAAAGATGGATGAACAATATGGTCGATTTCCTCGTTTTTGATGTTTGTAAAAGGATGATTCTTTATGGCATGGGGCGTTTTGTCATTATATGCGATCTTTGTTATTAAATTTTTGTTTGGAATGATCGATAATCTATTATTGATAAGGTTTGTGTAAGCATATTTGGCCTCCCAAAAACCTTCATTGTCATGATTCGCCATATTGAAGAGTCTGTTCCAACGATATTGGAATGGAGCGTGAGAGGGTAAATTTGATAAGTAATCTAATTGTTTAAAAAGGTCGTACTTGTTTTCGTGAAGGCAGTGCTCTTGCCAAACTCTTCTCCAACCAGCCCATCCGGATACGTGGGTTAGGTTTGAATAATAGAAAGTACCGTCTCCCCTGTTTTTCCCGAATTGGTAATTGCTTCCGGATATGTGTCCGATGCGTTCATCGTGTCTGAACTTTTCCAGCAATGTCGTACAAAAACCAAAGAATGAAATGGAAGGTACACAATCATCTTCTAGAATGACTCCTTCTGGCTCTTGCTCGAAGAACCAAGAAATCGAATCAAAACAGTGTTTGTCGTATCCTTGATTTTTTTCCTGATATAGTTTAAATACTTGGCATTCCCAGTCAATGTGGGAAACAATGAACGTTGTTTCCTTACTTATTTTACGCTGTGTGTCATTAGTTGATCCATCTACTGCGATATATAGTCTTCTCGGTTTCACCACTTTGATGCGATCAAATACTTGCTTTATATTTGATCGATTAAAAGCTATAAGGAGAATCGCTATTTTGGGGTCGTAGATTATCATAATATGTATTAGTTCTTGATTAATGACAAACTTAGTATTTTTGTTAGGTTACGCTTAGAATTCCTAATAACATAGTTCAATGCAAGCATTCAGGAAAAACGTATCATTGGGGGCACTGTACAGTGATTATCACAATAGTGATGGATCAACTATATAATACTGTTTAATCCTGAAGCTTGCATATGATAAAGAATAATACCTAATTATTTTGTATGATGAATTCTCCCATAAGCCAACCTAACTGATGCTCTAACTTTACGTAAAATCGTCCTGTACTCTCATTGTTTAAAATGATAGTTATACATTCTCCTGTTTCACCAGAGATGTTGTCTTCCATTATTACAGTACCTTGTTCGTCGGTTATAGTGATGGTTAGGTTTTCAAGCGCATTCATAAAATCCACACTCAAAATGTTCCCTTGTATGGATAATGAAGGTGGAAGAGGATTAATTGAGCGATAATATTTATCCCCCCATTTCCCTCGTGTCTCAACCGGATCTCCATAGACCAACTGCACAGAAAGAAGAGCTATAAGCCCTAATAAAATAGCAAATCTTTTTCTCATGGTATTAAATTTTCTTGTAGGCAAATGTAAGACTTTAAGGATGAACTTGTTTTTATAAAACTGCACATTTTGTAATAAAAATTTGTGCAGTTTTGTAAAAAAATAAATGTGAAAGTGTTATATATCAAGTATATATCTATCAAACTCCTTAGCCGGAACATCTTTGTTGAATGCTTTTTTATATAATCGCTTTCGTAGCATCGTAATATTTGTATCGCTACAACATAACAATCGAGCAATAACTGTTGGCTTTACTTGTATCTTTAGTAGATAACATAAACGTTTCTCTGAGATGGTTGATCCGGGTAATGTTTTACTTAATGTAGAAGCAAGCGTAGGATAAATGAGATCGATTTTATCGAGAAGAGCTTGCCAGTCTTCCGGGGCCGGTGTCCAATTTTTCTTATCATGGAATTGTGCATATAATGATGAATTTTTAAAAGCTATCTCTTCCGCACGGTTTTCTTGAATATGCTTTTTATGTTTGAGTGATTGTATCTCATTCTCCAAGTGCGTGCGCATAGTATTCAAACTCTCTATTTTCAAGTTTTGATCTTGTAAATGTTCTTTCAAAGAATGTAAAGTTTGCTCATTCAAGGCTATTTGTTCTTCATAGTCGTGAATCTGGTTTTCATAGATGGACAATCGTTCTTTGTTTTGGATATCTTTTTCTTGTTGTCGAAGAATTAGCTGACTTTTTTCTTGTTTGTGTTTAAAATAAGCATAAGTTGATAGCGAAATTACTAAAAAACAGACTATCATAACGATTATGATCCTCAAATTAGATACCGCATTCTTGGCTTGTTCTTTTGTTAGTTTTAGTTCTGTCTCTTGATGATCATAAAGTGCTTGATATTTCCGGATAGATTCCATTTCTCCTTGTGCATGAAGAGAATCATGCATACTTGTATATTTCTGATCTAACAGGACGTATTGCTTCCAGTCATTTTGCTTATAGGCTATTTTTTTGAGGGTGGCATATGCGGAAATACGTGTGTCTAGCCTTGTCGTTTGTTCTTTGCAAATATTCAAATAGAATAAAGCGGAATCTAATTTATTTACTTGATTGTAATAGTCTCCTAATGTCGCATGAAAGGAAAAATCGATATTGTCAGAAAAATTATTCGCTTGCATTCTATCCAAAAATGATTTCATTTTCATTAAATACTGATTCGCTAGCGAATAATCTTTCTTTTCTATATATAAATTTCCTAACTCCGAATAAATAGACCATTCATCGAAAGATCGTATTAGGGCAATTGCGTCTAAGTAGCAAGCGATTGCGCTATCAGGAAGTGCTAGCATTTGATAAACACGGCCTAGATCACGTGAAGCGTAAGCTTGACCGATAGAATCGTTAATCGCACGAAAATTTGAGACAGCTTTTTTCTGGAAAGATAACGCTTTTTCGTAGACATCTTGAAAAGTGTAGAGTATTCCAATATAGTTATTTACTCTTCCCAGTAAAGCGTGATCTTTTATCGATTCTTCATCCCGTAAGGCTTTTAGATAACACTCTTGGGCCTTTAGTGGATGGTTCTGATCTTGGCTGATTCTTCCCCTATAATACCAAGCTTTCGCTTTTCGTTCCAGATCGTCTGTTTCCTCATAATAATCCGTTGCGATCGTGATCAGCGAGTCGGTTTCATGCTTAACAAAAGTTTTGTCTTGCGCTTCCGTCAGCAATAAATAATAATGTGCCTTATCTTTTCGGGATAGGTTTTCTTTGTTCTCTATTTGCTCAAGGAGCATTAAGGCGCTATCCGGATGTTGGGGCATAAGGTTCTCTATTTTTCGGAAGTCTATGGTTTGATGGCCCATTCCGTCGCAAGAGATCCATATAATAGGTATTAGAATTAACAGGAAAACAATGTTTTTCTTCATCTGCGTATTATTTGTTGGCGATAAAGATAATACAAAAAGGCGAGGATATTCCGGCTGGAAAGTCCGACTTTTTTGAACGGTTTTTATTTATGTTGTAAATGCATTGAATAACAGATTGTTACGCTAGGTGTAAACTGTCTGTTTATGGCTTGTCAAATGAATAACTTACGGTTTGTCAAGTGAATAACTTACGAGTAGGGGTAGCCGTAAGCTTACGAGTTGGGAAATGATTAGTTATTCACTTGAGGAGCCTTTTGGGGGAGAAATATACTTCGATGCCACTTGAAGTATATCTTCTCCGGGCATAGGATATATACTGTATCGGCAAAGTAAGTATATCTGGATAAAAACATGACTTTTTCACCCAACCAGCCACTTCTCGATATTGCGGGTCTCGGAAGAGAAGTTCACGCCGATCTTGAAGACTTCCCGGTCGTCTCCGGCGAAGGGTAGGGCGTAGCCTTTCTCCTCGATCTGCCGCAGGGCCTCCTCGGCGGTTCCGTTGAGCTTGAACTCCATGATATATACATAGCGATCGGTTTGCAAGACGAGGTCTATACGCCCGTTCGAGGTATGGTACTCCACTTGCGTGTACAGGCCGACCAGCTTGAAGACGATGAAGAGGACGTTCCGGTAATGCAGCTCCGTGTCTCGTTCCGGCTTTTGCCCGGCGATCACCTCGTAGGGTGTGTCGGCGAAGAAGCTTTGGAGGCGGTGGAAGAAGGCGTCGTAATTGCCAGACCGTATCTCCCGAACGAACTGTCCGATCTCGAAGGGGGTCTTAGAGGCTTGTATGCTCGTATAGAAAGGAAGTAGGTATTTGACGAAACCTTCTTCCACCTCCTTGTTCGGGAAACCCAGTCGATAAATGCCAAACTCAGGATCATAGCCCTTGATGGTAAGATACCCGCTTTGGTAGATGACGGGTATGGGATTGTTCGAGGCGGAGTCGATGCTGTTGAGCACGTCGGCGTCGGTTTCCGTGTTGGCCATCTCGTAGAGGTCGTAATGGGTGTGCTTGCTCCACGAGGTAGGAGGGTGTTCCGGTCTCGAACCAGTAGTCTCCGAATTCCATCTTAGCGAAGGTATTCAATAGGCTGAATGGATTGTATATACCCTCGGACTTGGCGGTGAAATGGTATCCGTCATAGCGTTGCTTGAGTTTTAGGCAGGTTTCCTCGTAGGTCGTCATTTGGGTATCAGCCAGTTCCTTCACTTCGTCTTCCAGATAGGCATGTATCTCTTTCTCTGTGATGCCGCATATCTCGACGTACCGATTATCCATCGACAGGTCCATGAGGTTGTTGAGGTCGCTGAACACGCTTATCTTGCCGAACTTGGTCACACCTGTGAGCAGGGCGAAACGGATGGCCCTATCCATGGTCTTCAATACGCCGTAGAAGGGTTTGAGCATGTTCCGGAGCCGGTTTTGCATCTCCTCGTCGTGCAAGTTCTGTAGCAAGGGCTTGTCGTACTCGTCTATCAGGATCACGGCCCTTTGTCCGGTTTTGCGGTAGGCCCGGTCGATGATTCCGGCGAAACGGAGGGGCAGGGTCACTTCCGAGGGACGTGTCCCATATTCGTCTTCGTACCGGGACAGGATGTCGTTTAATATCTTGTATAAGCTATCCGGAGAGTCGTATTGGGAGATATTCAGGTCAAAATGGAGGATCGGGTATTCTTTCCAGTCCTTTTCCAGTTTCTCCATGGCCAGTCCTTCGAACAACTCCTTTTTCCCTTGGAAGTAGGCCTCCAGCGTGGACAGCAACAGGCTTTTCCCGAAGCGCCGGGGGCGGCTGAGGAAGTAATACTGTCCGGTAGTAACCAATTGATAGACCAAGGCTGTCTTGTCAATATAGAGATAGCCGTCCTTGCGAATTTTCTCGAAGTTCTGTATGCCGATGGGATAAATTGTCTGGTTCATATCGTCCTATATTTTATGCGACTTATAAGCAAAGTTACATAAAATATAGGAGAGGAACCGTATCTTTAGAAGTAAATTTTCAACAATAATATCTTACTATGAAGTCTATTTATAATTCGCTGATAATAAGATAGATAAATATGCTTGTCGGATTTCCGTAAAAACACGTACATGTTTTCACGGATTCACGTACGTGTTTTTGGGAATTCACGTACGTGTTTTCCGAAAAACATGTACGAATAAAAAACAAGTCTGGAAAAATAGACAATAAGTAAGAAGTTTTTTACTCCTTATACTTAGCCACCATAATCACGGGGTTGGATTCCTCATTCAATCCCGCTGCGATCTCATTCAATCGGCCTTTCAGCTTACCTTTCTCGTAGGCTTCCACCAACTCATTGGCTTCTAGTTTCTTTATGAAAGCGATCCCATCGTTATTGATGATCTTTAGTATTCCGTGTTCGTACCACATATTAACGGGTGTCTGATCTACGAAATCGTTATTATATACGACACACTCAAAGATAGCGTCCTCTTGTTTATCATATACCAAGTCGGTTCTGGGGAATCCGGTTTCTTTCTCAAAATCCCATTGTTTCTTTGTTGTTTGCATGAAATAATACCGGTCGGTAAGAATACTTGGATAAAGAAATACTTCCGGGGCCATAGAGCGGATAGGTGGAGTCCTTACGATAAAGGGTTTGATAGAGTGATCTTGCGAATAACTATAAATCGTATCTGTAGATGGCTCTACTAAAACCCAACTTCCATTTTGGGAAATTAATTCGGTATTACGAGGTCCCGCGGCCCAACCTCCTTTCGATAAAAACGGTGATATCTTATGCTCATAAGGGAGTTCGATTTCCTTGACAATGCTCCCGTCTTGTTTGGACAGGAGCCAAAATGCGCTTTTTCTCAGATTTATATAATTGCCAATCTCATCGTAGCAGATTAAGTTGTCTTGATCGAAATTGTATGTCTTCCCGCTATTGAAATTAAAATCTTTATCGTACTTTAAAGTTCGCTTAAAGTTTCCGGACAGGTCGTATACGATAAACTGGCTCGAGTAGTAGTTGTTGATAAACAGCTCACCTTTCTCCTCATCGAGGGCAATAGACCCGATATTCGTGTATTCTTGGCTACCTTGGCCGCTGCGGTTGATTTTTCTCTGGCCTTTTCCGGTCCGGTCGAAGATAAATATATCTCCGTCTTGTCCGTTCTTGTTTCTAAGGATTATGAGATTTTTGCCGATGGCTTGCATGCTGGCTGAGGTTATGAATTCCTCATTCGTTTCTAATGGGATGTATTCCACATCCAAAAAGTCTTGAAGAATCAGTTCCTTCTTCGGATAATTTGCCGTGATATCCACGGTTAAAAAGTCGTTAGCCGGTTGCTTGCCACTTTCGCATCCCGTTATCAGGAACAGGATCATCGCAGAGATTGTGAGTATAAGTTTCATGGTAGTATGTTTTTAAAGGTGTTCTTTTAGCAAACATATGCTTTTCTCACTGTCAGAAAAATATTTTATACATCTATTTTCGTGAATGTGTTGTTTAACATTATCTTTGCAAGTCAATGAACGTGAATATGGAAGATGATTTTGATATAAGGGATGCCCGGATGCCGGAAAACGAGCGAGAGTACGAGAACGTGCTTCGGCCGCTTTCGCTCCGTGACTTCAGCGGGCAGGCGAAGGTGGTGGAGAACCTGAAGGTGTTCGTCATGGCTGCCCGCATGCGTAAGGAGGCGCTGGATCATGTGCTTTTGCATGGACCTCCCGGGTTGGGAAAGACGACGTTGTCGAATATTATAGCGAACGAGTTGGGGGTTGGTTTCAAGGTCACGTCGGGGCCGGTGCTGGATAAACCGGGAGATCTGGCCGGGGTATTGACCTCGCTGGAGAAGAACGACGTGCTTTTTATCGATGAGATTCACCGGCTGAGCCCGATCGTGGAGGAATACCTGTATTCCGCTATGGAGGATTACCGGATCGATATCGTGATCGATAAAGGACCGAGCGCCCGCTCGATACAGATCGATTTGGCTCCGTTTACATTGATTGGCGCTACGACCCGTAGCGGCTTGCTGACTAGTCCGCTGCGTGCCCGTTTCGGTATCAATATGCACTTGGAGTATTATGATATGGAGACGCTGACGAAGATCGTGCTCCGTAGTGCTAATATCTTGAATGTAAAATGTGAGTTGAACGCCGCTAGGGAGATCGCTTCCCGTAGCCGGGGTACGCCTCGTATCGCCAACGCTTTATTGCGCCGTGTGCGTGATTTCGCTCAAGTGAAGGGGAACGGAGATATCGATAAGGCGATCGCTTGCTTCTCTTTGGAGGCGTTGAATATAGATCGGTATGGCTTGGATCAGATCGATAATAAGTTGCTGACGACGATCATTGATAAATTCCAGGGAGGCCCGGTCGGATTAACGACGATCGCCACGGCTTTGGGCGAGGACCCCGGAACGCTAGAAGAAGTGTACGAGCCTTTCTTGATCAAAGAGGGCTTTATCAAACGCACGCCCCGTGGCCGTGAGGTCACCGATTTAGCTTATACCCATCTGGGACGTAGCCGGGTGGGGGAACAAGGTTTTTTATTTGATTAGACAGATAGATATGGCAGGAGGAATGAAGCGGCTCGCTAAAGAGACAGCCGTTTATGGATTGAGTAGTATAGTGGGGCGTTTCCTGAATTGGATGTTGGTGCCGATGTACACACGTGTGTTGGCCGGAACAGGGGATTATGGGATCGTGACGAATTTATATGGTTGGACAGCCCTGTTGCTGGTCTTGCTTACTTATGGCATGGAGACGGGGTTCTTCCGTTTCATCAATAAGAAAGAGGAGCAAGAGCCGATGCGGGTGTATGCTTCCGTGCTGTATTGCTTGCTGGGAAGTTCGGCGCTGTTTAGCGTAGCGGTTTTCGCCTTATTGCCATCTATTAGCGCCGGCTTGGGATATGGCGACCATCCGGAGTATATCGGGATGATGGCGGGTATCGTGGCGGTAGACGCTTTTTGTTGCATTCCGTTCGCTTATCTTCGGTATAAGGGGAAAGCATGGCGTTTCGCCGGGATTAAGTTGCTGAGTATTTTCTTGAATATTATCTTGAATATATTCTTCTTGATCACTTGTCCGTGGTTGCATACGCACTATCCGGAGGCGATAAGCTGGTTCTATCGTCCGGATTATGGGGTAGGCTATGTATTCGTGGCGAACGTGTTTACGACACTGATAACCTTATTGCTTTTGATCCCGGATATCTTGCCGGGCATATGGGCGAGAGTAGACGGAACGGTATTGAAACAAATCTTGCGTTATTCCTTCCCGATCCTCATTCTAGGTATTGCCGGTATCTTTAACCAGACGGCAGATAAGATCCTGTTTCCATTCTTGTTTGATGATAAGGAGTATGCGAATGAGCAATTGGGTATATACGGCGCATGCTTCAAGATCGCCGTGGTGATGGTGATGTTCACGCAGGCTTTCCGGTATGCCTATGAGCCGTTTATTTTCGCTAAAAACAAGAGCGATGATAATAAGAAAGCCTACTCGGAAGCGATGAAATATTTCATCATATTCGCCTTGTTTATCTTCCTCGGGGTAATGTTCTATATCGATATCTTGAAGTACTTTGTCGGGCCGGCCTATTATCCCGGATTACGGGTGGTGCCGATCGTGATGTTGGGCGAGTTGTTCTTCGGTATTTATTTCAACCTCTCCTTATGGTATAAGCTGATCGACCAGACACGATGGGGCGCCTATTTCTCCACGATCGGATGTGTGGCCACGGTCTCTATCATCTTGCTGTTCGGTCCCTCGTACGGTTATATGGCTTGTGCGTGGGCATCGTTCTTTTGTAATTTATTGATGATGCTTTTATCCTATTTTGTAGGACAAAAGAAATTCCCGATCGAGTACGACTTGAAATCTGCGTTTCTTTATTTCGGAGTGGCGACGGTGTTATACGTGGCAGGCATGGCACTGCCGATACAGTCTGAATGGCTCCGGTTGGGATACCGTACGATCTTATTAGGCGTATTCATCGCGTTTATGGTTAAAAGGGATTTACCTTTACGAGAACTCCCGTACGTAGGACGTTTCTTTCGTTAATCGGTAGGTTCGGACGGCTTGGACGGCGTGGCGATTGGCATCGTGATAACGAAGCGTGAGCCTTTCGTATAAGACGGATCTGTCTTTATCTTACCGTTTAGCCGGTTAACGATCAAGCGACATAGGTAAAGCCCCAGGCCAGAGCCGGGAATGAAATCATTGGTCTTCGTGAAACGCTCGAATATCCATTCCTGTTTGTCTTGAGGGATGCCGCAACCCGTATCTGTTACCGACAGGGTCACTAAATTGGCTCCGCTATCCAGATGGTATGAAAGTGTGATGCTTCCTTTCTCCGTGAATTTATTTGCGTTTGCCAGCAGATGTGAGATGATCAAGCTGAAATAAGCGCGGTTGGTCAAGATCATATCATTCTCCTTATCGCCTTCCACCACATAGTTGATCTCCGGCTTCTCTTGATATTTCTTTACCTGTTGCATCTCATGTAAACAAAGCTCATGGATTCGTGTGGGAACAAGAGGAAGGGAATCATTGCCGCTATCGAGCTGGGCGATCTCAAGGAGATTGTTCAGCATGGAAGTCAAGTGGTAACAGTTTTCATAGATAATACGGCTGAAAGCCTGTTTCTCGTCCATGGAGATATCGTCGTTGGTGATGAGTTCCGAGAAACCGTTGATCGCGTTTAAGGGAGTCCGTATCTCATGCGACATATTCCGGATGAAGGCGGTCTTCATCTCCTCGCTCTCTTGTGCTTTCCGGTTCGCTATCAAGACCTGCTCGTTGGATTTCTGTAATGCTTGATAAAGAGATCTCATCTTGCCTAACCGGAAAAAGATATAGAACACGGCGCATAAGGCTAGAAGCAATAGGGATATATATAGGTAATTCTCCTTCTTGCTTTTCTGCAATTCCAATTCCAATGATTTCTTTTCGATCACCAACTTGTTCGCCCCTTTCTCGATCTCGAGATTCTCCATTTTCTTCCGGAGTTCTTGCATACGCAAGGTATCTAGCAATACCGCATACTCTTTGGATGTCTCATAGGCCTCCTTGTACATCCGGAGGCTGTCGTAGGCGGCGGCTTTCGCGGATACATAGGCGATTACATGCTCCTTGTAAAGCGGTATTTGTTTGGAGAAATTGATCAAGGAGTCGCTGAACTCGATGAATTTCTTATAGTCCTTGATGCCTAGGTAATAATTCGCTGAGGTATAATAAAGCTCATATTCCGGTATGGCGCTGGCTGATTCCGGATAAGCCTTCAACAGATTCATGAACTCACGGTAATAGGAGGTCGCCAAATCTTTTCCGATAGCCTCGGCGCTAATGGCAAGGTTTGAATAAGCGCTTAATAAATGGCGTTTGTTGATCGCGTAAGGACGTTTCCTCATCTCCGGGATATTAGAGTAGCCCAAGATCGTGTTTAGGTAACGGGTCGCATACCGTCCCCGTTCTTGGGAGTCGCTCGCATAAGCGCATAGCATGAAATAGGTATTAGGCAGGAAATTGTATGCGTATCGTATGGGTAGTTTCTCCGCCGTGGTCAGGACATTATCGAAATATTCTTTCCCTTGCTTGAAGTCCTCCTTAAGCATGTTCTCCTCCATGACGCTGTTGCTGACAGCCATACCAAGTACATAATTGCAGGCTATTTTCTCATAGGGAGACAATTTGTCGGGTTCCTCCAGCTTGAATAGGCAATTCATGAGGACTTTCCTTCTTGGTTCACCGGATGTGTAGAATATGACGCGCGTATCTTGGATCATTTTCATGAACGATACGAGGCTGGTTCTGGCTTCTCCTTTTAGCTCCTGCTCGGCTTTGGCGATATAGACATTTGCGCTATCGGTTTGGTCCGTGTTGATATAATGCCGGAGAATCTCGGTCAATGCCGCTTCCTTATAGTAATTGTCATTCGCTTTTAAGGCTTCCTGATAGAGTTGTTTAGCGTTTACTAATATGTCATCGTTTCGTGAGATATCCATCAAGTTGGCGAGGATTTCCAGCCTTGTGCGCTCGGAGGTCGTTTTTTGCAAGGCGCTTTTAAGCGAGTCTGGTGTAGTCGTTTGAGATGAAACGACAAAGGACATAAATAATAAGCATAAATGTATTAGATATCGTTTCATACAAATAGAATCTCTTGTTGTGTTTATTGTATTACAAATGCAAATATACGTAATCTCACCATAAAAAAGCTATTAAATAGTTAGAAAAACAAACAATTGAAATATCTTTGCATAAATATGGGACAAGATTAATACCGCATGGAAAAAGGATTGCTACATAAACAGATTATGGATTTTTTTGTCCGTAATTTCGACGTCAGGCAGGACAAAGAGGATGAACTGGACACGATAGAATCTATTAAGAAGGGAGTCGAATTTAAGGGGACAAATTTATGGGTACTTATTTTCGCTACATTTGTGGCCTCTCTCGGATTGAATACGAACTCTACGGCCGTGATTATCGGCGCCATGCTGATCTCGCCGTTGATGGGACCGATCATGGGATTCGGCTTGGGATTGGGAATCTCCGATTTCGAGTTGATCAAGCGTTCGTTCCGTAATTTCGCTACCGCTACTATTTTTAGCGTGATTACCTCCACCTTATATTTCTTGATCTCACCGATCAGCGAGGCGCAAAGCGAGTTGCTTGCCCGTACGCAACCTACGGTATACGATGTATTGATCGCTTTCTTCGGCGGTCTGGCCGGAATCGTGGCGAGCTCGACAAAGAGTAAGGGTAACGTGATTCCGGGTGTAGCTATCGCTACGGCTTTGATGCCTCCGCTTTGTACGGCTGGATTCGGGTTGGCGAGTGGCAATTTGTATTACTTTTTCGGTGCTTTTTATCTGTATTTTATCAATACGGTTTTTATCAGTTTGGCTACGTTTGTCGTCGTTCGTTTGTTGAAATATCCGAAGAAAGTTTTCTTGGATAAACAACGGGAAAAGATCGTGACTCGTTACGTGGGTATCATTGTTTTTTTCACGATCGTGCCGAGCCTTTTCTTGAGTTATAACTTGATCCGGAGTAGTTATTTCAATGATCGGGTACGTAACTTCGTATCGGAGGAGTTGACTTTCCCGAATACGCAAATCTTGAATAAGGTCGTTACGGATACGAGCGAGAAAAAGGAGGTGAAAGTAGTCTTGATCGGCCAGACGGTACCGGATGAGATGATCGCTAACGCCCGGGCTAAATTGCCTAAGTATGGATTGAAAGATGTGCATTTAGTCGTGCAACAAGGCTTCGGACAAGAGGCCACGGATATCAATGAGTTGAAAAGCCTCTTGATGCAGGATTTATATAAGAATAGCGAGGAGGTGCTACGTGCGCAGACCATCCAGATAGATTCGTTAAAACGACAGGTTGACAAATATCAGAGTTATAGGCGTTTGACATCCGAGTTGATCCCGGAGATGAAGGTTCTTTTCCCCTATGTAGTCGAGGCTTCTTGCTCGAATACGTATATCGTGAATACGGAGACGGCGAAGCCGGATACGGTTATGCTGGTTTATCTGAAAAGTAAGACGATCATTAAAGATGCGGAACGTAAGAAGATCAAGGAATGGCTGTCGGCTCGTGTGGAAATGAAAAATATTAAATTACTAATCGAATAATTTAGACTAATCAGAGTAGAATGAAGTTGATGAAAAGAGTGTGGGCGGCTTTGTTGCTTTTAGCCGCTTCCGGCCAGTTATATGCCGATGAGGGCATGTGGGTGCTGAAGGAATTAAATAAGCAGAATTTGGCGAGAATGGCCGAGTTGGGTTTTACCCCATCCTATGATCAGTTGTATAGTGAGACGGATCCTTGCGTGGCGAACGCCGTGGTAATCTTCGGTGGGGGATGTACCGGTATTACGGTCTCTAACGAGGGATTGATCTTCACGAATCACCATTGTGGTTTCGGAGCCATCCAGCAGTTGAGTAGTGTGGAGCACGACTATCTGAAAGATGGTTTTGTCTCTCAAAGTAAACAGGAAGAACTTCCGGTTCCAGGCTTGACAGTACGTTACCTGAAAGAGACCGTAGACGTGAGCGATCGTATCAACAGCCAGATCTCCGGTATCGAGGATGAGTTCCAGCGTTTGTCGGCGGCTGATTCTATCGGTCGTGTGATTTGTGATTCCGTGGGAAATAATGAGTTCCTAGCGGCTGATGTTGTTCCTTTCTATAGCAATAATAAATATTTCTTGGTGGTGTACGATGTTTATCGTGACGTGCGTATGGTTTTCGCTCCGCCTAGCTCTATCGGTAAGTTCGGTGGCGATACGGATAACTGGATGTGGCCTCGGCATACCGGTGATTTTTCCGTATTCCGTGTGTACGCCAACGCGGATAATAAACCGGCGGAATACAATGCGGATAATAAGCCTTATACCCCGAGATATGTAGCGGAGGTGTCTATGCAAGGCTATCAAGATAAAGATTATGCCATGACAATCGGTTTTCCGGGAAGCACGGATCGTTATTTGTGCTCTTGGGGCGTGCAACAGCGTATCGAGAATAGTAATAAGCCCCGTATCGAGGTGCGTGGCATCAAGCAGGGCATCTGGAAAGAGGCGATGTTGGCTAGCGACGCCGTACGTATCAAATATGCCTCTAAGTATGCGGGAAGCTCCAATTATTGGAAGAACTCGATCGGTATGAATAAAGGATTGGCGAATCTAAACGTGATCGAACGTAAACGTGCGGAGGAGACGGCCTTCGCTGATTGGGTAGCGAAAGATCAGGCCCGGGGCGCTAAATATGGCGAGGTCTTGAATTTGCTGGAAAAAGGATATACCTCGACCAATAAATATAGAGAGGCTTTGACCTATTTGAATGAGGCGTTTTCTAGTGGAGCGGAGATTATTCGTTTGGCCCGTATGGTGCAATCGGTGGATATTGAAGGAGCTACCCCGGAAGAGATTACTGTCTTTTTAGAGGATCGTATCCAACCGTTCTTCAAGGATTACGAGCCGTCTTTGGATCAGAAGGTACTGGCCGCGATGATGAAGATCGCGAAAGAACGTGTATCTCCGGAGTTCTTGCCGGATATTTATACGAGCGTTGATAAGAAGTATAAAGGAAATTATGAGAAATATGCGGCGGATGTATTTAAGAAGACTTCCTTATTGTCGTACGACAAGATCGCCGAGATGTTGAGAAATCCGAAGCAATATGAGAAATTGAGAAAAGATCCGGCGGCGGAACTGAGCTTGTCCGTATTGGTGTCTATCTTCCAGTTACAGCAGTTGATGGGTGATGCGGAGTATGATATCGCTAAGGGAGAACGTTTGTATTTCGCGGGCTTGAAGGAGATGTATCCGGAGAAAGCTTTGTCTTCCGACGCTAATTTCACGATGCGTTTGAGCTATGGTTCTATCGGAGGGTATCGTCCTTATGATGCCGCATGGTACAATTATTACTCAACGGATAAAGGTATCCTAGAGAAAGAGGACCCGACGAGCGATGAGTTCTGGGTACAACCGGAGATACTGGATCTGGTTCGTAGCCGTGATTTCGGACCTTACGCGAATGAAAAAGGGGAATTGCAGCTGTGCTTCCTCTCGAACAATGATATCACGGGTGGTAATTCCGGTAGCCCGGTATTCGATAAAAACGCCCGTTTGATCGGACTTGCTTTCGACGGTAACTGGGAGGCGATGAGTGGTGATATCGCTTTTGAACCGGATTTGCAACGTTGCATCGGCGTAGATATCCGCTATGTCCTTTTCATGATCGATAAATGGGGTAAATGCCCGAGGTTGATTGAGGAGTTGAAGCTGGTTCGATGAGAGAAAAAAGAGATGGGCATCCGTGATTTCCGCAGATGCCCATTCTAAGGAGCTTATGATGCCCATCGTAAGGAGCTTTGAATGCCTATTGTAAGCGCCTTACGATGGGCATTGTACTAAATGCCTAATTTAGACTTGATTGCTTTCGGTATTGCGTCCTTATGCACCATGATGTAAATCGTCTTGGCACGGACAAAGCTATCTGACATGTTGAGGTAACCGCCGAATGTATTACGTTCGGTTCCCCAAGAGTTCTTCGTGATATAATATTTCGTGCCGTTTTGATCCTTGGCGATGCCGGTAAGGTGCATCAAATGGTCATCGGTCGTGACGAACGCCTCGAAGCCTTCTTGACGGACCTGCGGGGTGACGTTTACTTCCGGGAAAGGTTTCTCGAATTTGTAGACTTCCTCCAGACGTTCCTTCTCGTCCATTTTCTCGAAGCGGGCACGGTCAGTAGTCGAGTAATCTTCCACCTTCTTTACCTCCGGGTTGATCGCCACGCCATTCTTGAAAGAGAAGCCTTTCTCGCTCACGTCGCCATCCCAGCATACCGTGTAACCGTTATTCAACGCATAATCCGCTACTTCCATCATTTCATTCAATGGTAGGTTATACATTTGCGCATGCTCCCAGTTATCGGGAACCTCTACCTCGAATTTCTGGTAATACGGATGATGCGTGAAGCTTGTCAGCTCGATATAATCGTCCATATTCAACCCTAGGGAGGCGGCGAATGTCTTCGGGGTATATTCCTTGCCTTGATAGGTGAATTTCTCCGGAAGCTTGCCTAGGTAGGTATCGAATAGGTTATCGATTAGTTTGTAATATTCCGGGCTCCGTTTTTTCATATCCACGGCGGTCGTTGCGATCGCCTTGATGTATTTTACCATCTCGGCATGATTGTGCCGGTCGGAATCGTAGTTGATACCCGAGTACACCTCTTCAGGAACGATACCTACTTGGTTGAAAGCGTTCATGAAGGTGTGGGAGAGACTTCCTTGACCGATATTACCTCTACCTTGGCGGACATAATTATCCTGCAACTGGTTCATGTATTTCTGGCGGACGATAAACATCTCGGAGAGATCGTACGTCCCTTTTCCCATACGGAGTAATTCGGACTCCATGAAAGAGGTCGTGGCGAAACACCAGCAGGTTCCCGTGGATGCTTGATTCTTGACTGGCGTGGCGGGTACCTTTACTACATCCGTAAATTGGTAGCCTTGGGCGAATGTGCTCAAGGAACCTAACGCTAAGGCGCATGATAGAATGAATGTTCTCATTGTATATGAATTTAAGTTTATATTATTATTGTAGAGACGGGGCGTGCCTCGTCTTTACTATCGGATGTGGTGATTAGAAGCCTCTTTCGAATTGGGTCCAGAATGAGTCTCCCATTTCTCTCCAGCGTAGCATCGTGGCTCCGGCGAAATCGGCGGTATATCCGGTTAGGTATTCTTTTGCGGCCTCCTCACCTTGTTGGGTAAGAATCTCTTTGTAACGGCTCTCTACGAAAGGAAGTTCTGTCTGCCCTTTCTCCGTAAAATGGGCGATAGATGCTTTCATACGATCTTTAGTCGCTCCCCAACGTACGGTAGCGAGTTTGTTGGCACGACGGAAAGCCCATACGGCGGCATCTTCCCGGTAACGGTGCTGTCCGCAAACCTTGAAGCAAGCCGGGAGATCTTTCGTCCCACAGAAGATGGGGATGCGGGGGCTTTGTCCGGGATTATCATAGGCCATCCAAACCACGCCGCCTACCGCGTCGGGCAGCCAGTCACGCAATTGGATCACGGTAGAGTAGGAGCATTGCGGCACGGCTACAAGGCGGTAGCGTTTCACGGCATCCGGTCTGAGTCCGTTTAACATGTTTACCATATCCGTAGTCATCCACGGATTCGCTACCGGGCTGATAATGGTATCTGTCTCGTTACTATCTTTTTTCTTGACGGCGACTTTCAGGTTCTTCGTCATATCATATTCCGTCCCCTCATACGTCTCGGAGAGAAGGGCCATCACGTCGGTCACGTCAACCGGTTTTTCCGGTTTTACGCTGATCGGAAGTTCCTCGGCATCATAAGAAAGATGCAAGGATGGCGCCAGCTTATTCAAAATGAAAAACTCACGGATGCTGAAGGATTTCAATTCTCCCGAATAGTTCCCGCCGCCATAGGCCTCCCAGAAGCGGAACGGTTTCTTCCCGTCCCAGAAGCCCATGCGCTTGGCTACCTCGAATACGTTGGCGGAAGCCATGCAATTCTCCTTGTCGCTCGGATCTACCTTGGAGATACGGGGGATATTGGCCGATACGCCCACATGATCGTCGGGGATGCGGATCGCCGCCCATACGCCACCGATCTTATCCGGACCCTCGCCGAAGACCTCGAAATGCCATACCTCTTTCGGATCCGCTATCGTAAGGCACTCGCCCCAGTCGCCATATCCGTATTTCTCGATCAACTCGCCCATTAAGCGGATCGCGTCACGGGCGGTCGTGCAACGTTGCAAGGCGATTCGCTGAAGTTCCTCGATCATGAACATACCTTTCTTGTTGACAAGGGCTTTCCGGCCGGTGATCGTTGTTTCCCCGATGCCTAGTTGCTTCTCGTTCAGGCAAGGATAGGCCGTGTTGAGGAATTGATACGTAGACCGCGCTTCGGGTAGCGTTCCTTTTGCGATCATCCCCCGGGTTCCCTCGGCGTATTCGGTATGCATACGTCCGGTATAGACTGTGGTTGTCGTATCGTGATCGTACGAGGCGGAAGGTACGATATCCATCCAAGTGCGGTAATTGCTATCGCAGGTGTGGCTGGTCATCACGGAACCATCCGCCGAGGCTTT
>OMCT01000927.1_pt1 | contig 19584 bp, 15 predicted proteins | sample 1674301 | NCBI WGS metagenome assembly OMCT01 (sample SAMEA103958158, study PRJEB25191) | human gut metagenome
CAACTGCGCAAGCTACTGTACAACCTACCATCGGGTTGTTACCGATACCCAGGAAGCCCATCATTTCTACGTGAGCAGGAACTGATGAAGAACCAGCGAACTGAGCATCAGAGTGCATACGGCCCATAGTATCGGTCATACCGTAAGAAGCAGGACCGGCAGCCATATTATCCGGGTGAAGTGTACGGCCTGTACCACCACCACTGGCTACTGAGAAGTATGGCTTACCAGCCAAGATACGTTCTTTCTTGTAAGTACCTGCAACCGGGTGTTGGAAACGAGTCGGGTTGGTAGAGTTACCCGTGATAGATACATCTACGCCTTCCTTCCACATGATGGCTACGCCTTCGCGAACATCGTCGGCACCGTAGCATTTTACTTTGGCGCGAGGACCGTCGCTATAAGCGATTTCCTTCACAACTTTCAGTTCGCCAGTGTAGTAGTCGAACTGAGTCTGAACATAAGTAAAGCCATTGATACGAGAGATGATCATGGCAGCATCTTTACCCAGACCGTTCAGGATACAACGCAGAGGCTCTTTACGAACCTTGTCGGCCTTAGCGGCAATCTTGATGGCACCTTCGGCAGCAGCGAATGACTCGTGACCGGCCAGGAAGGCAAAGCATTTTGTTTCTTCGCTCAGCAGACGAGCAGCCAGGTTACCGTGACCCAGACCTACCTTACGGTCATCGGCTACAGAACCGGGGATGCAGAATGACTGCAGACCTACTCCGATAGCTTCGGCAGCTTCAACAGCATTCTTAACGCCTCTCTTCAGTGCGATGGCGCAACCTACTACGTAAGCCCATTTTGCATTTTCGAAGCAGATAGGCTGAGTTTCTTCACAAGTCTTATAAGGATCGAGGCCGTAAGATTCGCAGATTTGGTTAGCTTCTTCGATATCCTTGATGCCGTTTTCGTTCAAAGCAGCAAGAATTTGCTTGATACGACGGTCTTGGCTTTCAAATTTCACTTCTCTAATCATATTTCCTTCCTCCTTATTCTTTACGTGGGTCAATGTATTTAACTGCACCGGCCTCTTTGCTGAAGCGTCCGTAAGTACCGGTTACTTTCTTCAGAGCTTCGTTGGCGTCTGTGCCTTTCTTGATTTCTTCCATGAACTTGCCCAGATGAACGAATTCGTATCCGCAAACCTGGTCGTCTTTGTCAAGGGCAAGTGTCTTGATATAGCCTTCGGCCATTTCCAGGTAACGGGTACCTTTGGCCAAAGTACCATAAAGAGTACCTACCTGGCTACGCAAACCTTTACCGAGGTCTTCCAAGCCGGCACCGATCATCAAACCGCCTTCTGAGAAAGCAGACTGTGTACGTCCGTACACGATTTGCAGGAAGAGTTCGCGCATGGCGGTATTGATAGCATCGCAAACGAGGTCGGTATTCAGGGCTTCGAGGATCGTCTTGCCCGGAAGAATTTCAGATGCCATGGCGGCAGAGTGAGTCATACCGGAACAGCCGATAGTCTCGACCAGAGCTTCCTGGATAACGCCTTCCTTTACGTTGAGGGTTAATTTACAAGCACCTTGCTGAGGGGCACACCAGCCGATACCGTGTGTCAAACCAGAGATGTCAACAATTTCTTTAGCTTTTACCCATTTACCTTCTTCGGGAATAGGAGCCGGTCCGTGGTTAGGACCCTTCTTTACAACACACATGTGTTCCACTTCGTGTGAATAAGTCATAATTAGCTCTTTTAGATTAGTTATATAATAAAAAGTAAATCCACTTTTTCGGAATCGGTCACAAAGTTAGTGCTTTTCCACGTTTCTGGCAAACCTGTGATTTGACTTTTTTATTAAAAATAGGTAACGGGCTGCTGATTTTAGGTCGAATGCTATGTCGAGATGGCAGTTGCCGGGCTTTTATAAAATATTTGTTTGGATTGTTTCTTTTTTATCGGAGAAGTTTCGATATTTGTCTTTTAAAGCTTCTGTAAGTTGCATGTAATCAGAATTTGTTTGCATGTTGGCTTTGGTGTCTGTTGTGCGATTGCGTAATAGAAAATTTATTGATTTGACATAATATAAATATAGGAATGGAAAGAATCGAAGTGACCGATGCAGCTCTGCGTCAGGCTGCGGCCGAGGGGATGGACGCATTTATCCAGGTCTTTACTGATGCCTATCGCAAGGCGATTGGCGATGAACTTACGGCCGAAACGATGCCGTTGCTGACAGGCGAGCAGCATACGCTGTTGGCGTATCAGATTTTTCGCGACGAGCTGATGGACGGAGGTTTCTGTCAATTGATACAGAATGGTTATGGCGGATACATCTTCGTGAATCCTTTTGCCAAAGCAATGCGTCTTTGGGGATTGGGCGATTTAAGTAAGATTGTATATGCTGCCAAGAAGATTTACGATGCCCATCGCGAAGATTTGGAACGTGAGCGTACGGACGATGAATTTATGGCCATGTATGAAGATTATGATGCTTTCGACGATCTGGAAGATGAGTTTGTGGAGCGGGAAGAGGAATTTACCGCTCAAGTAGCTGCTTATGTCGATGAGCATTTGGAGGAGTTTGCCAAGATTGTATAGGAGTGGCCGTCTGCTTTTGCTATATGGGAAAATAGAGCCGGAAACGACGTTCGAATACTGAATATTTGTTAATATAGAGATACTTTGTGCAGTATTCTGCTTAATTTTTCATTTAACCTTAAAAACAATGAAAAAATGAAGAGAGTCGTTCGTAACTTCATTCTTTTATCTAATTTTGCAAACCAAATTATTTTTAAATTGAAATGAAACAACTAAAATTTTTTGCGGTAGCCCTTACGATGTTGATGGGCATCTCGTTGACTTCTTGTTTTAATGATGATGACAATACGTTGCAGACAGGTATCTACATGGCTAAAGTCCAGTCTTCGTATTTGGGGTTAGGTTATACGTTTAAGACCGGAGATGGTCTGACGATAACCCCTACTACAAGTTCTATCTCTTCTTTGGAAGCAAACGGCTTGAAATTGTCAAGCATGGTAGGACATCTTGTTCAGCTTTGGTTCACCTATGATACTGCAGTGCAGCAGATTACATCTGAGACAAAGGAAGTGAATAATGTTGATGTGTATGGCATCGTTGATTTGGATAATCCGCTTGAGGTTGTTTACGAAGAAGGGGCAAGCAACGATTCGATTGAAAATGCACCTATTATTTCGTTAGGAGATGTATCTAACATGTATAAGCCGGCCATGTACGATGAAACCACTTTGCTGCTTCCTGTTAATTATTACATTAATTCCAAATATCATAATTTTACGTTGGTGAATTATCCGGAAAAAAATACCGGATCGACAATGAGACTGTATTTGCGTCATAACACGAACGGTGATGTTGTAAATACTGGCAATTATGAAGCTTATAACATAGTAAATTCAGGTGGCATCATTAGTTTGTATTATCATGCCTATGATTTGACTACAGCTTTGCAAGCATTTGGAAGCACCAGACCGGCTGCAATTGAAATTGTTTATAAGCAGAATTCAAATTCTGTAAAACTGGATGATACCGGTACAACAGAAAAGAGTTACGCATTATCTTTAATGGAAAACAATTGAATTACAAAAGTTTATTTCATACCGCACTTTTACTGATTTCCTCTCCGGCTCGTGCCTGGGAGGAAATTCGTTTGGAAGAGGATAGGCGAAAGGTGTTTACTGCCTTTGTCTATCCTATGATTGGTTTATGCGGTCTTTCCGTCTTCATAGGCTCGTTGCTGTTGAAGGGATGGGGAGGTCCCGAAAGTTTTCAATATGCCATGACGCAATGCTGTGCGGTGGCAGTGTCGTTGTTTGGCGGTTATTTTCTGGCTGCTTACCTCATCAATGCCTTGCGTGTCCATATGTTGATGCAGGAGGACGACATTAACCTGACACGTCAGTTTGCCGGTTATGCCATGGTGGTGCCTTTTGTGCTTCAGATCATCATCGGTGTGTTACCCGATTTCAACATCATTGCCATGTTACTGCAATTCTACATCGCGTACGTGGTGTGGGAAGGTAGCCGAAGTCTGATGGAAGTGGAAGAGAAAGATCGGTTGCGCTTTACGATAGTAGCATCCATCTTGCTTATTCTTTGTCCGGCGGTCATTCAGATGCTGTTTAACAAACTGACGGTGCTGTTGAACTGATCGTTTTTTATTCGTTCTGATCTATTGTAGAAAAATGAAACAAGCTCCTATCAATATCAAAAACAAGCGTGCCACGTTCGATTACGAACTGATAGATACCTATACGGCAGGTATCGTGTTGACTGGTACTGAAATCAAGTCGATCCGGATGGGAAAGGCCAGTCTGGTGGATACTTTCTGTTACTTCTCCAACGGCGAACTGTGGGTAAAGAACATGCATATAGCCGAATATTTCTACGGCTCGTACAACAATCATTCGGCACGTAGGGAGCGGAAATTGTTGCTCAACCGTAAGGAACTGGACAAATTGCAGCGAGGTTCGAAGGATCCCGGCTTTACCATCGTTCCCGTACGAATGTTCATTAATGAGAAAGGACTGGCTAAGGTTGTGGTAGCATTGGCTAAAGGTAAGAAGCAATACGACAAGCGTGAATCGCTCCGTGAAAAGGATGACAAACGTGACATGGCGCGAATGTTTAAACGATAAGTTCAGTTGACGAGTGAAAAGTCTACAAGCTATCAGGTCTCGTGGTCTCGTTAACTTGTCAACTCGTCAACTTGTTGTCAAGTCGTCAACTCAAAAACTCAGAAACTTAAAAACTCAAGAACCATGACTTTGCAAGAGCTGGTGAACAGACGCATCCTGATTCTGGACGGCGCCATGGGCACCATGATACAACAATACAACTTAACAGAAGACGATTTTAGGGGAGAACGTTTTGCCGACCTTCCCGGACTGATGAAAGGCAACAACGACTTGTTGTGTCTGACACGTCCCGATGTGATTCAGGATATTCACCGCAAATACCTGGCAGCCGGTGCCGATATTATCGAAACCAATACCTTCAATTCTACCCGCATCAGCATGGCCGATTATCACACGCAGCATCTGGTTGACGAAATCAATCGCGCAGCGGTGAAACTGGCGCGTGCACTGGCTGACGAATTTACAGCGCTGACACCCGAAAAGCCCCGTTTCGTAGCAGGATCGGTAGGTCCTACCAACAAGACTTGCTCAATGAGTCCAGATGTGAATAATCCGGCTTTTCGTTCGCTGACGTTCGACGAATTGGCCGCAGCATATACGGAGCAAATGACAGCGTTGCTGGAGAGTGGCGTGGACGCTTTGCTGATTGAGACCATTTTCGATACACTGAATGCGAAAGCTGCCCTTTTTGCAGCCCGACAGTCGATGGAGGCAACAGGTATTTCTGTGCCATTGATGCTTTCCGTCACTGTATCCGATACGGGGGGACGTACCCTGTCCGGTCAAACGTTGGATGCCTTTCTCGCTTCGGTACAACATGCTGATATATTCTCGGTAGGCCTGAATTGCTCATTTGGAGCACGTCAGCTGAAACCTTTTCTGGAGCAGCTTGCCGCACGCGCACCTTATTATATTAGTGCTTATCCCAATGCTGGGCTGCCAAATAGTTTGGGCAAGTACGACCAGTCGCCCGATGACATGGCTGGTGAGATTCAGGAATACATTGACGAAGGACTGGTGAATATCGTAGGTGGTTGCTGCGGCACGACCGATGCTTACATTGCTCGTTTTGCCGGATTGGTATCCGGTGCGCACCCTCATGTGCCGGCTCAGCATCCGCAGCATTTGTGGCTTTCGGGGTTAGAACTGCTCGAAGTGAAGCCCGAGAATAATTTCGTCAATGTAGGCGAGCGTTGCAACGTAGCAGGTTCGCGCAAGTTCCTTCGACTGATCAATGAAAAGAAGTACGAGGAAGCTCTCAGCATAGCCCGTCGTCAGGTAGAAGACGGTGCACAGGTGATCGACATTAACATGGACGACGGCCTTCTTGATGCCGAACATGAAATGACGGTCTTTTTGAATCTGATAGCTTCCGAACCCGATATTGCCCGTGTGCCGGTAATGATCGACTCATCGAAGTGGGATGTGATTCTGGCCGGACTGAAATGTCTGCAAGGAAAATCGATCGTCAACTCTATTTCCTTGAAAGAGGGGGAGGAAAAGTTTTTGGAACATGCCCGTACCATCCGTCGTTATGGAGCGGCTGTGGTGGTGATGGCATTTGACGAACAGGGACAGGCTGATACATTTGAACGGAAAATAGCCGTGTGCGATAGGGCATACCGTTTGCTGGTCGATAAGGCAGGTTTTGATCCGCACGACATCATTTTTGATCCTAATGTGCTGGCAGTGGCTACGGGAATGGAGGAACACAACAACTATGCTGTTGACTTTATCCGTGCAGCGGGATGGATCCGCAAGAACCTGCCCGGTACACACGTCAGTGGTGGAGTCAGCAATCTTTCTTTCTCGTTTAGGGGAAACAATTATATCCGCGAGGCGATGCATGCCGTGTTTCTGTATCATGCCATTCGCGAGGGAATGGACATGGGAATTGTTAATCCGGCTACTTCTGTACTCTATACCGACATACCGGCCGATATACTGGAGCGTATCGAAGACGTTGTATTGAACCGTCGCCCTGATGCTGCCGAGCGGCTGATTGAGACAGCCGAGCGTTTGAAGGCTGAGGCTGATGCAGCCAGGAATGCCGGTGTTGCGGGGCAGTCGATCACGCATTCGCAACAGTCCTGGCGCGAAGGAACCACGGTAGAAGAGCGCTTGAAGTATGCTCTGACCAAAGGAATAGGGGATTATTTGGAAGAGGACTTGGCAGAAGCCTTGCAGAAATATCCTAAAGCCGTGGACATTATCGAAGGTCCGCTGATGGCAGGCATGAATCATGTCGGCGATCTGTTTGGAGCCGGCAAAATGTTTTTACCCCAGGTAGTGAAGACAGCCCGTACCATGAAGAAGGCAGTTGCCATACTGCAACCTGTCATCGAGTCGGAAAAGCAGGAAGGAACAGGTTCGGCAGGAAAGGTCTTGCTTGCCACAGTGAAGGGGGATGTGCACGACATCGGGAAGAATATCGTTTCGGTAGTCATGGCTTGCAACGGTTACGAGATTGTGGACTTGGGAGTGATGGTACCTGCCGAAATCATAGTTCAGCGTGCCGTGGAAGAGAAAGTAGATATGATTGGTTTGAGTGGGCTTATTACGCCTTCCTTGGAAGAAATGGCTCATGTGGCTGCCGAGCTGGAGAAGGCCGGCCTTGATATACCACTGATGATTGGTGGTGCTACTACTTCACAGTTGCATACGGCTTTGAAGATAGCGCCGGTCTATCATGCTCCGGTTGTCTATCTGAAGGATGCTTCACAGAATGCTACTGTGGCTGCCCGTCTGATGAATGCGGAAGCCCGGCGTGAATTGAAGGAAGAGTTGGATGAAACTTACCGTCGATTGCGCGAGAAGAATGGGGAACGGCAGGTGAAAACCGTTTCGCTGGAAGAGGCGCGTGCCAACAGACTGAAACTGTTTTAAGCCTTTCTTTCGATAAAAGATGAATTATAAGTATTTTTGTCTGTTTTTTTACTTTTTTTTCTAACTCTTTCTGAGGGAATGCTTACTTTATTTTCTTTTTGTACTGTTCGTATCGGGAGGTTACTTCGCGGACGAAGTTGTAAGTCTCGATGCCCCGGAAGTAGCCATTCTTGCAGACAGGGTCGGTGAAATATTCTTCGTTGCTTTTCAGTAGAATGTATTCTTCTACGTTGTCTTGCCAGACATACTTGTTTTTTCCATATTTTTCGGCCAGTGCCATGGCATCGAGTACGTGTCCGATTCCTGAGTTGTAAGAAGCGAGTACGAATTGTGTCCGTTCTTCCTTAGGAACGTCGGCAAAGCTTTGAGCAGTGGCTGCAATATACTTCACGGCAGCTTTGATACTTTCTTCCGGGTTCTGCTCTTTGCCTGGAGGTACCCCCATGGCGCGTGCGGTGGCCGGCATCAGTTGCATCAACCCTTTGGCACCTGCCCACGATACGGCGGTGGTGTCGAAGTTTGACTCCGTATAGGCTAAGGAAGCCAACAGTCGCCAGTCCCAGTCTATCTCAGGGGCATATTTTTTGAAAAGTTGGTCGTAATGTGATATTTTGCCTTCACGCAATGACAGAATCGGTGAATGAGGTATGGATTTGCTGATTTCGAAATAGCGTTTCATACTGACGGTGTAGGCGGGCGAGGTCATGTTCTCTTTGTGCCACTGGTTGGCAGCGGCAGCCAATTGAACAGAACTTTTGCGTACGGCCCACGACGATCGTTGGTCGAAACTGACGGATAGCTGGATGTTCAGGTTGGGGTAGTAGGTTTTGTTCAGTCGTGCTACATCGTTGTCGGCAATGGTGAAGGGTATTTTGCCTTGAGCAACTTGGGTAATCAGGTCCTCCATTGTGATGCTGTCGTTGGTCACTTTATGGATAAGTATTCCTCCACCCAGTTCCTTGTCGAGATTGACCAGTCGGTCGTAATGTTTTCCGGGTTTGACATATATATCTTTGCCTATTAGTTCGGTAACATCTTTCAGCGGATGTTCTTTACCGTTGGTTCGTTGTACGACGACTTGATGAGTGATGATTTCCTCTCCACAGTAGGTTACGCTGTCTTTCCATTCTTTCGTGATAGGCAGGTTGTAAGCAATGAGGTCGCCTTCTCCGGCAAGCAGCTTTCTGATCAGGTCATGAGTGTTTCGGGCTACTTTTATTTTCAGTTTGACCCCCAGACTTTTTGCAAACTGTTCGCTAAGTTCGTACTGAAATCCCATGTCCTGTCCGCGGTAGTTGAAGTAGGAAGTGGAACTGTATAAGGTCAGTACCACCAGTTCTCCACTGTCTTTTATTTGTTGCAGATCATTTTTATCTGTGTTGTCTGATGAAGTACGGTTCCCTCCGCAACTCCACAGCAGGGTAAGCAGCAGAAAAAACAGGCAGATGCCGACGGGCCACGGTGTGTGTTTCGGTATCGTCATGAGGGGTTAGTCTTTCAGGTGTTTTTTAATGTACATTGTCAGAATGTCGATAGCTACCTGGTTGCTGCCTCCTTCGGGAACAATGAGGTCGGCATATCGTTTGCAGGGCTCTATGAATTGCTGGTGCATGGGTTTCAGAATGCGTGTATATCGTTCCATAACGGCTTCTGCTGTTCTCCCTCTCTCTACGACGTCGCGTTGGATAACTCGTATGAGCCGTTCGTCGGGGTCGGCATCTACAAAGACTTTCAGATCCATCATATTACGCAGTTTTTTGTCGCATAGAGCCAGGATGCCTTCAATGATGATGACGTGGCGTGGCTCGATGTGGATGGTTTCCGGTTGACGGGTGCAGGTCAGGTACGAATAAGTAGGCTGTTCGATGCTTTTCCCCTCGCGCAGCATGGCTACATGTTTGGATAAGAGAGCCCAGTCGAATGCATCAGGGTGGTCAAAATTGATATTTTGACGTTCTTCGATTGGCACGTGACTGCTGTCTTTGTAGTAAGAGTCTTGGGGGAGCAGTACAACTTCGCCGGTTGGCAGGCTTTCGATGATTTTACGTACGACGGTGGTCTTTCCCGACCCGGTTCCGCCAGCAATTCCTATTATTAACATCCGTTTACATGTATATTTGAAACAAAACAAGTATTTTTGCAGTTGCTGATAGCAGCCGCTTCGGCTGACAAATATACGTAAAAACATTAAAATAACAAAGTTATGGTCAAGCACATAGTATTATTTAAGTTGAAAGATGAGGCTTCGGCTGCCGAAAAGTCAGAAGCAATGAATAATTTTAAAGAAGCAATCGAGGCACTTCCCGCTAAAATACCGACCATCCGAAAGATTGAAGTCGGACTGAATATGAACCCGGCTGAGACATGGAGTATCGCTTTATACAGTGAGTTTGATACATTAGACGATGTGAAATCGTATGCTGTCCATCCCGACCACGTAGCTGCCGGAAAACTTATTGCTCACGTGAAGGAAAGTCGTGCTTGTGTGGACTATGAGATTTGATGGAATCCAGTAACCAATTTATTGAAATATAACCGATGAAGAAAAGTTTGTTTTCGGTTCTGCTGTTGCTTTTAGCCGTGATGACCCAGGCACAGATTCAGGAACCGGTGAAATATAAGGCTGAATTGAAGAATGTGTCGGCCGATGAAGTAGAAGTTGTTTTTTCTGCAACTATTGATAACGGGTGGCATGTGTATTCGACGGATTTAGGAGACGGAGGTCCCATTTCGGCTACATTCAATACGGAGAAATTATCTGGTGCGGCGGTGGACGGTAAGCTGAAACCGGTGGGTAAGGAAATCTCTACTTATGACCAGATGTTCGAAATGAAGGTACGTTATTTTGAGCACAGCGTTCAGTTTGTTCAGAAGTTGAAACTGACGGGAGGTGAATATCATATCGAAGGCTTTTTGGAATATGGGGCTTGCAACGACGAGAATTGCCTTCCACCTACGCAAGTGCCTTTCCGCTTCTCCGGTAAGGCTGCCGGAAAGGCTGCTGATGCAGAAAAGACAGAGGTTACTGAAGAGACTACTACAGAACAAGCATCCAATGTAGAGACGACGGATGGGGTAGTCACGGCCGATTCTGTAACCACAGTTGCAGAAGTAAAAGACGAGGCTGCCGATCTTTGGAAACCGGTGATCGACGAATTGAAGGCAATGGGTGAAACTTCTTCCTCTCAGGAGGATATGTCATGGATATATGTGTTTATTACCGGCTTTGTAGGAGGTCTGTTGGCCTTGTTCACTCCGTGTGTGTGGCCTATCATACCTATGACGGTAAGTTTTTTCCTGAAACGTAATAAGGATAAGAAGAAGGGCATCCGTGATGCATGGACATACGGTGCTTCTATCGTTGTGATTTATGTTGCTCTGGGATTGATTATTACCGGTATTTTCGGAGCCAATGCACTGAATGCTCTTTCTACGAATGCCATTTTCAATATATTCTTCTGTTTGATGCTGGTGGTATTTGCTGCTTCATTCTTTGGTGCTTTCGAAATCACGCTTCCTTCCAAGTGGAGCAATGCCGTTGACAGCAAGGCCGAGAGGACAACAGGCTTATTAAGCATATTCCTGATGGCTTTCACCTTGTCATTGGTTTCATTCTCTTGTACGGGTCCTATCATTGGTTTCCTTTTGGTCGAAGTTTCTACCACAGGCAGTGTGATAGCTCCCGCTATCGGTATGTTGGGCTTTGCCATTGCCTTGGCATTGCCTTTTACGCTGTTTGCCTTGTTCCCCTCGTGGCTGAAGTCCATGCCTAAATCGGGTGGCTGGATGAATGTCATTAAAGTGACATTAGGTTTTCTCGAGCTGGCTTTTGCATTGAAGTTCTTGTCGGTGGCCGACTTGGCATACGGCTGGCGCATTTTGGATCGTGAGACATTTCTGGCCTTATGGATTGTGCTTTTTGCCCTGCTTGGTTTCTATCTGTTGGGCAAGATCAAGTTCCCGCACGATGACGATAATACCAAAGTCAGCGTACCTCGTTTCTTCCTGGCTTTGGCTTCGCTGGCATTTGCAGTTTATATGGTTCCCGGCTTGTGGGGTGCGCCGTTGAAGGCTGTCAGTGCCTTTGCTCCGCCGATGAAGACTCAGGACTTTAACCTTTATAATAATGAAGTGCATGCTCAGTTTATGGATTATGATCTGGGTATGGAGTATGCACGTCGTCAGGGGAAACCGGTAATGCTTGACTTCACGGGTTATGGTTGTGTCAACTGTCGCAAGATGGAGTTGGCTGTATGGACCGATCAAAAAGTCAGTGATATAATCCGTAACGATTATGTGCTCATTACGTTGTATGTGGATGACAAGACACCGCTTCCTCAGCCGCAGAAAATAGTCGAAAACGGTACGGAACGCACGCTGCGTACGGTGGGTGACAAGTGGAGCTATCTGCAACGTGTGAAGTTTGGTGCCAATGCACAGCCATTCTACGTATTGATAGACAACGAAGGCAAGCCACTGAACAAGTCGTATTCATATGACGAGGATGTTCCTAAGTATGTAGAATTCTTGCAGAAGGGATTGGAGAATTATAAAACAGTGAAACAATAAAAACAATAACACAGAGAATATATGGGAGGATTTTTTGGGACAGTTGCCAAGGCAAGTTGTGTGACCGATTTATTCTACGGAACCGACTACAATTCACATCTTGGTACTAAACGTGGCGGTATGGCTACGTTCGATTCGGAACAGAAGGTGTTCGCACGTTCTATTCATAATTTGGAGAGCACTTATTTCCGGACGAAGTTTGAAGACGAACTGGATAAGTTTAAAGGAAATTCAGGCATAGGAATTATCAGTGATACCGATCCGCAGCCCATTATATTGAATTCTCATTTGGGACGTTTTGCCATTGTTACCGTTGCCAAGATAGCTAATATAGATGAGTTGGAAGCCGAACTGTTGGACCATAACATGCACTTTGCAGAGTTGAGTTCCGGTCAGACCAATCAGACGGAATTAGTGGCTTTGCTGATCATTCAGGGCAAGAATTTTGTGGATGGCATCGAGAATGTATATCGTCGGGTCAAAGGTTCTTGTTCCATGTTGTTGCTTACCGAAGACGGCATTATTGCCGCACGCGACAAGTGGGGACGTACTCCCATCGTCATTGGCCGGAAGGAAGGTGCTTATGCCGCTACCAGCGAGTCGAGCAGTTTTCCGAATCTGGATTATGAAATAGACCGTTATTTAGGCCCGGGTGAAATCGTCCGTCTGCATGCCGACGGCGTAGAACAATTGCGCAAACCGGAAGAGAAAATGCAGATCTGTTCGTTCTTGTGGGTATATTATGGTTTCCCGACTTCCTGTTACGAAGGGGTCAATGTGGAAGAGGTGCGTTTTACAAGTGGTTTGAAGATGGGACAGACCGATGCTTCCAAGGTAGATTGTGTCTGTGGCATCCCCGATTCGGGGGTCGGCATGGCATTAGGATATGCCGAAGGCAAGGGAGTACCTTATCATCGTGCCATTTCGAAATATACGCCGACTTGGCCGCGCAGTTTTACTCCCAGCAAGCAGGAAATGCGTAATCTTGTTGCCAAGATGAAACTGATTCCCAACCGAGCCATGTTGCAGGGCAAACGTATGTTGTTTTGCGACGACTCTATTGTGCGCGGCACCCAGTTGCGTGACAATGTGAAGGTTCTTTTCGATTGCGGTGCCAAGGAAGTGCATATCCGCATTGCCTGTCCGCCCCTCATCTATGCTTGTCCTTTTATTGGTTTCACTGCATCGAAGAGCCCGCTCGAACTGATTACGCGTCGCATCATTAAGGAGTTGGAAGGCGATGAAAACAAGAATCTCGACAAATATGCAACCACCGGTTCGCCCGAGTACGAAAAGATGGTTGAGATTATCCGTGAGCGTTTTGGCCTGACATCGTTGAAGTTCAATACACTGGAGACTCTGGTTGAGTCTATCGGTCTGCCCAAGTGTAAGTTGTGTACGCACTGTTTCGATGGAAGCAGCTGCTTCTAAATGTAGTATTATTCATGGTTAAGTTCTTGAGTTTATGAGTTGAACTTTACGGATTGACTTGCCAACTTGAAAACTCAAGAACTTACAAACTAATTATCCCCTTAATCATATGTCTTTAGTAGAGCGTTTTTTGAAGTATGTAAGTTTCGATACTCAGTCAAGCGAAGAGACGGGACTTACCCCAAGTACTCCGGGGCAGATGGTATTTGCCGAGTACTTGAAGAGTGAATTGGAATCCCTGGGATTAGAAGAAATCTCATTGGACGAGAACGGTTATCTGTTTGCTACGCTGCCTGCCAATGTTGACAAGCAGTTGCCGGTTGTAGGTTTCATTGCCCACATGGATACCAGCCCCGACATGAGTGGAAAGGATGTAAAACCACGTACGGTGACCAATTACGACGGGACGGACATTGTGCTTTGTGCCGAGGAAAACATTGTCCTTTCTCCTTCACGTTTTCCCGAACTGCTCGACCATAAGGGTGAGGACCTGATTGTGACCGATGGAAAGACGTTGCTGGGTGCTGACGATAAGGCCGGCATTGCCGAAATTGTTTCGGCTATCGTTTATTTGCAGCAACATCCCGAAATCAAGCATGGCAAGATTCGTGTCGGATTCAACCCCGACGAAGAAATCGGATTGGGTGCACACAAGTTCGATGTAGAAAAGTTCGGATGCGACTGGGCTTACACCATGGACGGAGGTGAAGTGGGTGAATTGGAGTTCGAGAACTTCAATGCTGCTTCAGCTAAAATCATTTTCAAGGGTCGTAACGTACATCCGGGCTATGCCAAGGACAAAATGTTGAATTCACTTCGCGTGGCCAACCGTTTCATTTCCTTGCTTCCCGAAAACGAGGCACCTGAGCATACGGAAGGCTATGAGGGCTTCTACCACCTGATAGGTATGAATGGCGAGGTAGAGCAGACAACTGTATCTTACATCATTCGCGATCACAACCGCGCCCGGTTCGAGCTGCGCAAGCAACGCATGGAGCGTCTGGTTGCCTTTATCAATGCCGAATATGGCGAGGGTACCGCTACCCTTGAACTGCACGACCAGTATTACAACATGCGTGAGAAGATTGAACCTGTCATGCACGTCATCGACATTGCTTTCGAGGCCATGAAGGCTGCCGGAGTCGAACCGCGTGTGAAAGCCATTCGTGGCGGTACGGACGGAGCACAGCTCTCGTTCAAGGGGCTGCCTTGTCCGAACATCTTCGCCGGCGGGCTGAATTTCCATGGGCGTTTTGAGTTTGTTCCCATCCAAAGCATGGAGAAGGCTATGAACGTCATCGTGAAGATTGCAGAAATCGTGGCAAAATAAACAGTCGGATACTTAACTTTTTTACATATTATGAAAACAACTCCATTTACCGAAAAACATATCTCGCTGGGTGCCAAGATGCACGAGTTTGCGGGATATAACATGCCGATCGAATACTCCGGTATTATTGACGAACATCTTACGGTTTGCCAAGGCGTAGGCGTATTCGATGTTTCTCATATGGGCGAGTTCTGGGTGAAAGGTCCTCAGGCTCTTGCTTTCTTGCAGAAGGTGACGTCGAACAACGTAGCCGCCTTGACGCCCGTTACGGCCGATGCTCCGGGCAAGGTGCAATACAGCTGCTTCCCCAACGAGGATGGTGGTATTGTCGATGACTTGCTTGTCTATCAGTACGAACCCGAAAAGTATCTGCTGGTAGTAAATGCGTCCAACATCGAGAAAGACTGGAACTGGTGTGTGAGCCACAATACCGAAGGTGCCGAGTTGGAGAATGCTTCCGACCGCATGGCTCAGTTGGCCGTACAGGGACCGAAAGCCATCCTGACTTTGCAGAAGCTGACTCCGATTGACCTCTCGGCCATACCTTATTATCATTTCACCCACGGCGAGTTTGCCGGTGTGAAGGATGTCATCATTTCCAATACCGGTTATACCGGTGCAGGCGGATTCGAGCTTTATTTCTATCCGGAAGATGCTATGAAGATATGGGATGCAGTCTTCGAGGCAGGAGCCGAATTCGGCATCAAGCCTATTGGGTTGGGTGCGCGCGATACGTTGCGTCTCGAGATGGGATTCTGTCTGTATGGCAACGATTTGGATGACACGACTTCGCCCATCGAAGCCGGTTTGGGATGGATTACCAAGTTTGTGGATGGGAAGAACTTCATCAACCGCGCCATGCTCGAACGCCAGAAGCAGGAAGGAACCGTGCGTAAGCTGGTAGGTTTTGAAATGGTGGACCGTGGTATCCCCCGTCATGGCTACGGCCTTTTCAGTGCCGAGGGTGAGGCGATTGGTACGGTTACTTCGGGCACCATGTCGCCAACCCGTAAGATTGGTATCGGTATGGGGTACGTCAAGCCGGAATACAGCAAACCGGGTACAGAAATCTGTATCGATATGCGTGGCCGTAAGCTGAAGGCCGTGGTGGTGCGTCCGCCTTTCCGCAAATAAGTTTGTTTCTCAGAAGAACAATGGATAAAGTAAGGGTATCCTGTCGGGGCAGTAGTCATGCTGTTTCCGGCAGGATATTTTTGCTTTTATAAACGACTGAAAATCAGTATGCATTTTTAGCTGTTGAGAGACACAAGTGTGGCTCGCGAGCGACACTTGCACGGCTCGTGAGCAACACTTGCACGGCTCGTGAGCAACACTTGCACGGCTCGCGAGCAACACAAGTGCGGCTCACGGCCCATGCAAGTATGATTCGTCTGTCAGGCTTGCATGCAGATAGCGATGCACAAATCTACTATGAAATTTGGTTAAAAAACCTATAGTTCCTATCTTTGCAACCCTAATTCTAATTCATTCACTATTTATGGCTTTCACAAATAATGTTATGATTGTTCGCCACAAACTGTTGGCGAAACTTGTTGATCTTTGGAATCAGAATCGTTTGATCGAAGAAATCGATCGTCTCCCCATCGAGTTAAGTCCACGTCGCGCCCGTCCGTTGGGACGCTGTTGCATTCATAAGGAGCGTGCGGTGTATAAATATAAGATGTTTCCTTTGCTGGGCTTCGATATGTCGGACGAGAAGGACGAACTGACTCCACTCTCCGAATATGCCCGTCAGGCATTGGAGAAACGTCGCGAGTTGAAGGAAAACATTCTCTGCGTCATCGATGAGGCTTGTTCTTCCTGCGTGCAGGTCAACTACGAGATTACGAACCTTTGCCGTGGATGTGTGGCCCGCAGTTGCTACATGAATTGTCCGAAAGACGCCATTCGTTTCAAGAAAAACGGGCAGGCCATGATCGACCACGATACGTGTATCAGTTGTGGCAAGTGTCATCAGAACTGTCCTTACCATGCCATTGTTTATATTCCCGTGCCATGCGAAGAGGCCTGTCCGGTGAAAGCGATCAGCAAGAACGAGGACAATGTGGAACATATCGACGAATCGAAGTGCATCTATTGCGGAAAGTGCCTCAATGCCTGTCCGTTTGGTGCCATATTCGAGGTTTCGCAGGTATTCGACATTTTGAAAGCCATCCGTGAAGGAGAGCAGGTAGTGGCTATTCCCGCCCCCTCTGTTTTGGGACAGTTCAATTCGAGCATCGAAGAAGTTTACGGTGCGTTGCGTAAAGTCGGTTTTGCCGATGTGATCGAAGTCGCTCAGGGGGCCATGGATACCGTAAGCCACGAAGCTGCCGAGCTGAAAGAGAAGTTGGAGGAAGGACAGGCGTTTATGACGACTTCCTGCTGTCCGTCTTATATAGAAATGGTGGAGAAGCACGTGCCCGAACTGAAGAAATACGTTTCTACAACCGGTTCGCCCATGTATTATGCTGCCCGCATAGCCAAGCAGCGTTATCCCGAAGCCAAGATCGTGTTCATCGGCCCGTGCGTGGCCAAGCGCAAGGAAGCCCGTCGCGACGAGTGTGTGGACTATGTGATGACATTCGAGGAGATTGCTTCCGTATTCGAGGGATTCCACATCGACCTGAAACAGACTCCGGCATACGCCGTCAGCTATACCTCGGTACGCGAGGCACATGGCTTTGCACAGGCCGGAGGGGTGGCTGGAGCCATCAAGGCCTATTTGGGCAAGGAAGCCGAAGGCATTCCTATGATACAGGTATCCGACTTGAACAAGAAGAACATCGGACTGCTGCGTGCTGCTGCTAAGACCGGCAAGGTGCAGGGACGTTTCATCGAGGTGATGGCATGCGAAGGCGGTTGCATTTCAGGTCCGAGCGCTCACAACGACTTTATGGCGGGACGCCGTCAGCTCAATCAGGAGCTGCTGAAACGTCGCGAGTCGTACGAGAACAGAGACAAAGAATGAGGCAATGACTTCACTGAACAGGTTGAAGGAATATATAGACTGTCTGGCGGACGGCGATGAGTCATTGCCGTCCGAAGCTTTGCGCTGTCTGTTGCTGACGACCGACGTAGATGCGGCAACGTATCTGACGGAACGGGCCAGGCAGGTGGCGCAAAGTCATTTCGGTACGTCTGTCTATGTCCGTGGACTGATTGAAGTCAGTAATCACTGCCGTAACAACTGCTATTATTGTGGCATCCGCAAGGGCAATCGGGAAGTATCGCGCTATCGGTTGGGTAAAGATGACATTTTGGAGTGTTGCCGTCATGGTTATTCGTTAGGATTTCGTACCTTTGTGTTGCAAGGTGGAGAAGATCCGCTTCAGACAGACGATTTTGTGGAAGAAGTGGTTTCGGCTATCCGTTCCCTCTATCCCGACTGTGCCATTACGCTGTCATTAGGCGAGAAGTCGCGACAGGCGTATGAACGTTTCTTTCGGGCGGGGGCCAACCGTTATCTGCTTCGGCACGAAACCTATCACGAAGCGCATTATCGACAGTTGCATCCCGATGAGATGTCGCACGACAACCGTCTGCGCTGTTTGCGCGACCTGAAGTCGATTGGTTATCAGACGGGTACGGGCATCATGGTAGGCAGTCCCGGACAGACGCCCGACGATATCATCGCCGACCTGCTTTTCATGCGCCGGTTGGCTCCGCAGATGATTGGCATCGGTCCTTTTGTGCCTCATCATGCTACTCCTTTTGCCCGTGAAAGGGCCGGAAGCGTAGAGCTGACGTTGCGTCTGTTGTCCATTCTGCGGTTGATGCATCCCCGTGCGCTGATACCGGCTACTACCGCTCTGGCAACCTTGTCGCCCGAGGGTCGGAACCGTGGTATATTGGCCGGAGCCAATGTCGTGATGCCCAATCTGTCTCCGCTGTCAGTTCGGCGGAAGTACGAACTTTACAACGATAAGGCAGCACTGGGAGCCGAGTCGGCCGAAGGCTTGCAAGCTCTTCAGAAGGAATTGGACCTCATCGGTTACCACATAGATTACGGAAGAGGAGACTATGTTTAATAAAAGAATTTATTTAAGTTTTGCAAGTGCTCAACTTGTTAGTTGACAAGGCTTCAGTCAACAAGTTTACAAGGTTGGGATGCCCTGTTTGAAAAGTGCCGCTTGGGACGGCTCGTTACAAACGCTTTGTCAACTCGTCAACTTGTTACCCGTCAACTGCAACTTGAGCTTGCGAAAGTTGAGGAATTTAGAAAGAAATATAAAGATAATGGCTTATAATCCGAAATCGTCCATAGCGACGGAGTTTATCGATCACGAAGAAATATTAGATACGCTGGAGTACGCCCGCCAGCATAAGGACGACCGTGCCCTGATCAGTTCGCTGATAGAAAAGGCGCGCGAGTGTCGTGGCCTTTCGCATCGCGAGGCTGCCGTACTGTTAGAATGCGATCAACCCGACCTGACGGAAGAACTTTTCCGTCTGGCCAAGGAAATCAAGCAACGCTTCTATGGCAACCGCATTGTCATGTTTGCCCCGCTTTACCTTTCCAATTATTGCATCAACAGCTGTGTCTATTGCCCTTATCACGTGAAGAACAAGACCATTGCCCGCAAGAAGCTTACGCAGGAAGAAATACGCCGCGAAGTGATAGCCTTGCAGGACATGGGGCACAAGCGTCTGGCACTCGAAGCCGGCGAAGATCCTTTGCACAATCCGATCGAATATATTCTGGAGTCGATACAGACTATTTACAGCATTCATCA
>OMCT01000941.1_pt1 | contig 19397 bp, 10 predicted proteins | sample 1674301 | NCBI WGS metagenome assembly OMCT01 (sample SAMEA103958158, study PRJEB25191) | human gut metagenome
AAATTTAAACAAATTATTAATCAGAATTCTGTTGCATTTGCAAGTTGAATTCAGCAGAGAATTTATCAGAGCGTTGTGAGGAATGTACTAAGGCAACTTTGATTAGGGCTGATTGAGTTATGGCTTTAAACCATAGTGAATGAAAATTACTATACTTCACTGTAATAACTTTAATACTTTTATCGTGGTGTTCCGGTTTCTTAAAAGATATATTTATTTTTATATTGAATTCACGTTATTTTCTATGTATTTTTGTAATAAAGTTATGAGTTGCATAGTAGTAAGACAATAGTTTGATGAAGAATCATTATTTTCAGATGGATGACAGAGCATTGTGGTCAGAGTTGCGTAGTGGTAGTCTGATTGCTTTGGAGGTTATATATAGAAGATACTATTCATTGCTTCTCAATTATGGGATGAAATGTACTCCTGATGATGATATGGTTCGCGATTGTATTCAGGAGCTGTTCGTGAAGCTGGCTAAGAGTTCAAATCTTTCGGATACGGAATATCCTCGCTCTTATCTTCTGAAGTCGTTGCGCAATATGATTAATGATAAGTCTACTTCAGCAAGGTCTCAGGTAGAATGTTTCTCATTTAATGATGAGATTTTTTCGGATATTATGGATGATGATTCTTTTGAAAAGATTTTTGGAAACAGTGATGAGGATCTTCGGAAGAAGAAGGCACTTGTCCAGGCACTTTCTCAACTTACCTCTCAACAAAAGCATATCCTTTATCTTCGGTATATAAAGGGGCTATCTCATAAGGAAGTAGCTGAGGCTATGGATATGAATGTACAATCTTCAATGAATCTATTGTCTCGTAGCGTTTCAAAACTTCGTGAGATTCTTGCAACTCATTCGATAATGTGTATCACATTCCTTCAGTGGATGCAAATTATTTTAAAATAGTTTCTTGATTATAGACTCCGATATATATTTTGATGAATATATATCGGATTTTTTTTCTTTTTATATTATCCTGAAAGACATTGTGTTATAAAAAATCGCATAAAAAAGTCATTAAAAGTGAGTAGGTTTTTGTTATATTATCGTATTAAAGATAAAAGGCAGAAATAATGAGTAGAGAAAACAATATATCATACTTTAGGAAATTAATTTATTATTTTAAATCGTGTGAGGTATCACCAACGGTTGATGAAGAAGACAGATTGTGGAATAATATAATGTCTGAAATCAGTGCTTCTAGACGTCGGAGAAGATATGAGTTAAATAGATGGCGTATCTCCTTAATTTCTTTGGGAGTAGCTGCGATGCTTTCAGGAATAGTCTGGATACTTCAGGATAATAACAGAAATGAGTTGCACTCTCTTTATGTAGCCTATCAGGCAATGGATGTCAGTACGCATATAAAGAGTGACAAGGTGAAGATTCTGACTGGTGAACAAGAACTGGTTTCTGTAGATAATGGTGTGAGAATAGATTATACAAAATCTGATGAGAAACTTGTTTTAGGAGATAGGGAAGTTGCGATGCCTGATGATGCAGCATATCACCAGCTTGTGGTTCCGAATGCTAAACATGCATCTTTAGTTTTGTCAGATGGCTCTGTTCTCTATGTGAATGCAGGTACACGCGTGGTTTATCCTGATAAATTCAAGAAAGACTATAGAGAGATTTTTGTGGATGGTGAAGTCTATATAGATGTGGTAAAAAATGAAAAGGCTCCTTTCAAGGTTCATACTACCTCTTGTGATATAGAGGTTTTAGGTACGTCTTTTAACGTTCAGGCATATAGCAGTGATACCAATGCGGAGGTTGTATTACTTCGCGGTTCTGTGAAACTTAAGGATAAACATGAGGAAGAGTTGTTGTTGCAGCCTGATGAACTGGCTGTGATAATGGGCAGTAGCATAAAAGAGAAGAAGCATGTTAATGCTTCAGATTATATATTGTGGACGAAAGGTCTTCTTAAACTTGATGCCACACCTCTTTCTGCTGTATTTAAACGGTTGGAAAGATACTATGGAGTTAAATTAGCATATCCTGAAGAAATGGAGAGCATGAAATTATATGGTAGTCTTGATTTGCAATGCTCACTTGAAGAAGTACTTCGCCGTATAAGTTTGACAGCTCCTATTTCTTTTCAAAAGATGGATAACGAGATAGAGATACATATAAACAACGTGCATAAAAATAACTGACTTGTAGATCAAGAAATATAAGTCGGATAAATATTAACCCAATAAAATCTGTATACTATGGTTTTAATGAATTATTACTCAACTTAAGAAAAGTCATTGTCTTTTTTGTATTTGAAAAAAGATGTATGAAGAAGATTTTTAACCTTTTAATTTAATAACAAACATGGAAAGCAACAAAAAGATTTTCAGGAGTAATAGTATAAGAACACTATGTACTCTACCTTTATTTTTACTGCCTATAGCAGAAATGAATGGAACTACAACTTATGCTCAGTCAGTGCAGTTTAGTTTTAGTTTATCTAATTCAACTGTAAAAGAAGTGTTGGAGCAGATAGAAAATGAAAGTGAATTCGTTTTTGTATATTATGAAAACACATTTGACCCTTCAAAAAAAGTTAGTATAAATGCAAACGGAAAAGAAGTCGATGAAATTCTCGATGAAGTATTTGCCGGACAAGGAGTCAGTTATGAAATAAACGATCGTCAAGTTATCTTGAAAAAAGGAGATGTTGCCAATACTGCTTCCAATGCTGTGAGCCAGCAGGAAACAAGAAAGGTCAAGGGAATTGTAAAAGATAGTTCTGGAGAACCCATTATTGGTGCCAATGTATTGGTGAAAGGTACATCTATAGGTACTATAACTGATATGGATGGCAATTTTATTCTTGATGTTCCGTCAGATTGTACTCTTCAGATTTCTTATATCGGTTTTAATACTCAGGAAATAAAGGTAACGAACCATACCAATGATTTAACTGTAAGCCTGAAAGAAGATACAGAAACTCTTGACGAAGTGGTGGTTGTGGGATTTGGATCACAGAAGAAAGCAAATCTTACAGGGTCTGTTTCTACTGTAAAAATGGATGAAGTAATGGGTAGCCGTCCTTTGGTTTCCGCGTCAGATGCTTTACAGGGTACTATGCCGGGACTTATGGTATCTAATAATGGAAATGCTCCAGGAAAGGGAAAGTCCTTCCAAATTCGAGGTGCCTACTCGCTGGGTGCACAAAATACCACAGATGGTTCTTATGGAGCCGTGATAGAACCTTTGGTTCTTATAGATAATGTGGAAGGTGATTTAGATTTGGTTAATCCTGAAGATATTGAAAGCATTACTGTTTTGAAAGATGCTGCTTCATCTGCTATTTATGGTGCAAGAGCTGCTGGTGGTGTGATATTGGTAACCACTAAACGTCCACAAAAGAACACTCAGTTCACGCTTAACTATAATAACAATTTTGCTTTTGCTAGTGCTATAAATCTTCCAAAACAAACGTCTTTGGAAACTTACTTACAAGCCTATTCTGATGCAACAGGTGATGCATTTTGGACAAAAGGAACTCCTAGTGTAAGTAAGTGGCTGCAGTATCTGGAACAATATAAGAAAGATCCTTCTTCGATGAAAGTTTATGGTGATGGAATCTATAAGGATGCTGATGGCGGAATTTATTTCTTGAATGAAAAAGATCTTGTGAAAAATATGTTGGAAAGAAGTTTCCAGCAGACACATAATATTTCGGCAAGCGGAGGTACTGATAAGGTTCGCTACAGACTTTCTGCAGGTTATTTGTCAAGTGATGGAGTGCTTATTACGAATAAAGATAAATATACCAGAATGAATGTAAGCGGGTTTATGTCAGCTGATTTGACTAATTGGTTTACTCAAGAGGCTACTTTTTCTTATGCACACGGCAAAAAGAGTGAACCTAAATCGGCTTTAGGAGCAATATATTCTACTCGACTCGCCTCATTCTATCCAGAAGGAACTATGCCGGAAGAGATTGTTCCAGAGGTGGCTGGCTTACCATTCTTTACTTCTAGAAATCAGATTCAATGGTCTAATCCCATGACTGAGAAGACTGATAACCCGAGAATATTCTTAAAGTCAATATTGAAGCCGCTGAAAGGTTTGCAAATAGCTTTTGAATATACATTTGATAAGAATATCTACGATTATCATTGGTATACAGGTAGTGAATATTACACTACAGTACAGGGTGATAAGAGTGTTACTCCTGCTGAAGATTATTTGGAGAAAAGAAAACGTTCTACAAATTATAACGCTATAAATCTTTATGCTACTTATGATCTTACTATTAAAGATATTCATAAGATGAAGTTTATGGCTGGATTTAACCAGGAATCCAGTTATATGGATGAATTGGAAGCTTATTCTTATGGTCAGGCAGTGATTGAGGTTCCTTCGCTTGGTGGAGGTACTTCTACGCTTAAAGCCAATGACAGCTATGACGAATATGCTGTAAGAGGTGGATTCTTTAGGGTAAATTACAGCTATAATGATATTTATTTACTTGAAGTTAATGGTAGATATGATGGCTCTTCCAAATTCCCGAAAAATTCACGTTTCGGATTTTTCCCTTCAGTATCAGCTGGATGGAATATTGCGCAGGAGTCTTTTATGGAAAGAACCCGTACGTGGCTGGATGGTTTGAAATTGAGAGCTTCGTATGGTGTGATAGGTAATCAAAATATTCCTACTTATGCCTTTAATCCTACTATGTCTATCAACAATAAGTACAACGGATGGTTGCAGAATGGAAACTATGTGGCTGCTATAACTACGCTGCCTTCTCTTGTAAGTCAGAACTTTACCTGGGAAAAGGTTGGAACTGTTGACGTTGGTCTTGATTTGACAATGTTGAGTAACAGACTTACCGGAACTTTCGATTGGTATCAGAGAAATACTAATGGAATGTTGGCTCCGGGTATGCAATTGCCTGCTGTAGTGGGTGCAGAAGCACCTTATCAGAATACTGCAGATATGCGGACCAGGGGATGGGAAGTTGCGCTGAACTGGAGAGATATGGTTGGTAATCTTGAATATCGGGTAGGTTTCAATCTTTCTGATAGTAAATCAATCATTACTAAATATGATGGAAATTCTGATTATTTGCTTAGTAGCCAGCGAACAAATATTTATACAGGAGGAACATATACATTCTGGGATTATTATGAAGGAAAAGAAGTCGGTGAGATTTGGGGGTATGAATTCGATGGATTTTATACAGTAGATGATTTTAAGAATACTACTACTTGGGAATTAAAAGATGGCATTGCCAAACCGGATAACGCAAATCCTATGCCGGGTGATGTGAAATTCAAGAATTTACGTGATGATGAGAAGGGTACTAACTTGATTACAAGTGGTGATAATACTTTAAAGAATCCTGGTGATAGAAAGGTGATTGGAAATGAGATGCCTAGGTACCTTTACGGAATCAATTTGGGCTTGGGATATAAGGGCTTCGATTTAAGTGTGTTTATGCAAGGAACCGGTCGAAGAGATAAATGGATTGCTAATACATTGACATTCCCGTTGTATTCTGACTTTAAATTTATTCCATTGTATGAAGGTCTTGAGAATTATTGGAAGCCTGCTGATGTAGCAAATGGTGATTATACCTGTGTTAATCCGGATGCAGAATATCCTCGTATTTATGGAAGCTATGGTAATCAGGCTTCAAACTATCGTGAATCTGATAAATATCTTTGTGATGCTTCTTATTTCAGAATTAAGAATGTGACACTTTCTTATACATTCCCAAAACCGGTGATTTCTAAGTTGCTATTGCGTCAATTGAAAGCATTTGTGAGTATAGAGAACTTAGCTACATTCTCGTCATTACCTAAAGGTATTGACCCAGAAACATTGACGTGGGATTATCCTGCATTCCGTACGGTTTCATTTGGTATAAATGTTACATTGTAAAATCTAATATGTATAGTTTTATGAAAAAGATTTTTATTAATATGATGATATTGTCAAGTATTGCATTTACAGGATGTAATGATAGCTTTCTTGACAAAACTCCTGTTACAGAATTGACAGAAGAAACAGCATTCAATTCTTATGATAACTTTAAGGCCTTTATGTGGCCTTGCTATGAAATGTTCACCAATACAACGATTAGGACCTCTATTGCTTCTGGTTCAGCATGGGGAGCTAATGGGCATTATCTTGGTGATGTGGATGCAGGTTACCTCCAAAAAAATAATGTGGCCGGTTATAATGAGTTTGCCAATCAGGTGAAAGGTAGTACTGCTTCTGGAAATGGATGGGATTTCAGCTCATTCATAAGAAGAATTAATATAATGTGGTCTCATTTGGATTCTTCACAGATGACACAGGCCGAAAAAGATCATTGGCGAGCTGTAGGAAACTTTTTCCATTCATTCTGGTATATGGAACTTATTGACAGATTCGGAGATGTTCCTTGGGTAGATACGGTCTTAGATGAAAATTCTCCGGAAGCATACGGACCAAGAATCAGTAGAGATATAGTGGCGAAGAATGTCATGACAAATTTAAAATGGGCGTATGAACATATTGGTGACTTTAATGATGGTGAGAATACCATAAATAAAGACTGTATTCTTTTTGCTATTTCACGATTCGGTCTTCGCGAAGGTACATGGCGAAAGTATCATGGTCTTGAAGGAGGGGATGACTATCTTAAAGAGTGTATTGCTGCGAATGCGATTCTTATGAAAGCATATCCGACTCTATATAAAGGGACCGACAAGTCTCCAGCTAGTGGATATGGTGAAATGTGGACTACAGAAGACCTGAAAGGTATTCCTGGTATCATATTGTACAAATCGTATGTGGCAAATATCAATCCTCATGGGGCTTGCTATGTAGAACATACTTCTTCTCACCCCATAGAAATGAATCAGTTTACTGTGGACTTGTATTTGATGAAGAATGGCAAACCTATTGCAAATTCGGCTTCTGGTTATGAGGGAAAGGATAAAGATATGTATCATATCTTCAGAAAACGTGACCCCAGACTTTACCAGACTGTCATACCTCCGTATAAGGTAAGTGCAGGTAGTGGTGATTATCCTACCTGGTCGTTTACAGGAGAGAGTGCAGATAGAGAATATATAGATGTAATGGGTATAAATGAAACTTGTTCTAATCCTGGTGTTGGCATGAAAAGATTGCCAGGACAGAATTGGACGGCAGCTTTGGTGCCTGAGATTCCACGACTTGGAACAGGAGCGTTTGTGATGTGCCGTTCTGGATATTATGTATGGAAAAACTGGGACAGTTGGGAAACTAATTTCAATAATGGAAATTTGAATACAGCAGATAAGCCTATATTCAAGATTGAAGAGATTCTTTTGAATGAGGCTGAGGCCCAGTACGAACTAAATGGAAGAATAGAGCAGACCACAGTTGAAGAAACTATAAATAAGCTTCGTGAACGTGCAGGTGTTGACAAAATGGTTGTTGCAGATATTGATGATTCTTTTGATCCTAACCGAGGAAAATACTATCCAAAGGATAATGAAAATGGTGTGTTGGTAGACCCTGTTCTTTGGGAAATACGTAGAGAAAGAATTGTGGAACTCATGGGTGAAGGTTTTGGCTTTTATGATATTCGCAGATGGAGAATGGCGCCTTGGTTCCTGAATAGAGTAACAGTTGGTACTTGGGTCAAGAAAGAAGTGGCTAATGCGGCTGGACTTACATTGTACAATCCTGCTACAGGTGAGTCTGATGGCGTAAATGGTTCCTTGGCAGAGGGTAATATATTTTTATTCCCGAAACCTAAAGGATGGCTGGAAAAATATTATTTGTATCAGGTTCCTACAACTGAAATCGTTCTTAACGATAAGCTTGAACAGAATCCTGGCTGGTGATAGGTAATAATTGAAGTGTAAGTCCTGGTTTATTTCAAATAAGTTTATAAACCAGGACTTGTTTTAAAATCTAATATGATGAGAAAAGACGTTTTATTTACAAGTTGCTTCGCTGCTCTTCCTTTGTGTATGGTCAGTGCAGCATCGGAGCAGAAGCCTAATATTATTTTTATCCTTTGTGATGATATGGGGTATGGTGATTTGGGATGTTATGGACAGCAATACATTAGTACTCCCAATATAGACCGTATGGCTCAGGAAGGTATGAGGTTTACCCAGGCGTATGCCGGGAGTCCAGTTAGTGCCCCTTCACGTGCGACTATCATGACCGGACAGCATTCTGGGCATTCTCATGTGCGTGGAAATAAAGAGTATTGGGGAGATTCTCCGTTGATGAAGTATGGAGATAATGATGAGTATACGGTAGTTGGACAAGAACCATACGACCCTAATCACATTATTCTTCCTGAAATAATGCAAAAGAACGGATATACTACCGGTATGTTTGGGAAATGGGCTGGTGGATATGAAGGCTCTTGTTCTACTCCGGACAAGCGTGGCATTGATGAGTACTACGGGTTTATCTGTCAGTTTCAGGCTCATCTCTATTATCCTAATTTCTTGAACCGATATAGTAAATCGAATGGTGATACTGCTACTATACGTATCACATTGGATGAGAATATCAAATATCCGATGTATGGCGATGATTACAAGAAACGTCCTCAGTATTCTGCAGATTTAATTCATCAGGAAGCATTGAAATGGATAGATTCCCAGGATGGTAGTCGGCCTTTCTATGGATTTTTTACTTATACGCTTCCTCATGCAGAACTTGTTCAGCCTAATGATTCTATTTTGAAACAATATAAAGAGAAGTTTTTCCATGATAAGACTTGGGGGGGATCTGAGGGTAGCAGATACAATCCTGCAGTACATACACATGCAGAATTTGCCGGTATGATAACCCGTTTGGATGCATACGTCGGTGAAATACTTGCGAAACTGAAAGAAAAAGGTCTGGATGAAAACACAATAGTAATATTTAGTAGTGATAATGGCCCTCATGAAGAGGGAGGAGCTGATCCTGAATTTTTTGGTCGTGACGGAAAATTGCGTGGCTTGAAGCGCCAGTGTTATGAAGGTGGCATACGAATCCCGTTTATCGTGCGTTGGCCAGGGAAAGTGAAAGCTGGTACCGTGAATGATCATCAGCTTGCTTTTTATGATATTATGCCTACTTTCTGTGAGCTTATAGGAGATAAGAAATTTCCTAAAAAATACATAAATAAAAATCTTGAAGGTGATTGTTTTGACGGTATTTCTTTTGTTCCTACGTTGTTTGGTGATGATGAAAACCAGAAAAAGCATGATTATCTTTATTGGGAGTTCCATGAAACAGACCAGCTTGCAGTACGTATGGGTGACTGGAAACTTGTGGTTAAGAAGGGTATTCCTCATCTGTATAATCTGGCTGATGATATTCATGAGGATAATGATATTTCGACCAATCATCCGGAAATAGTAAAGCAAATGATAGAGATAATAAAGAAAGAACATAAGGAAAGTGATATATTCAAAATAACTTTACCTCTATGAAAAAGAATTGTGTGATTGCTTTTTCCTCTTTGATGTTGTCTTGTGCATTATATGCTCAGAACAAAAGAATGAATGTCGTGTTTATTATGGCCGATGACCTGGGGCTGAACGATACGGGGTATACGGGAAGTGATTTTTATGAAACTCCTAATATCGATAAATTGTCTGAAGAAGGAATGGTGTTTACGAACGCATACTCTTCTGCGGCTAACTCAGCTCCAAGCCGGGCCTGTTTTATGAGCGGAATGTATACGCCCCGGCATGGAATCTTTACTGTAAGCCCTCCTGACAGGGGAGACAGAACGAAACGTAAACTGATTCCCATTCCCAATGTGGAGGATTTGAGGAAGGATATACCTACTATGGGGGAGTTGTTTAAAAGAAACGGCTATAGATGTGGTCATGTTGGAAAATGGCATTTGGGTGATGATGAAGATGGTACAGGACCGTTATCAAGAGGTTTTGATGTGAATGTGGCTGGAGGAAGGGCCGGAACGCCATATTCCTATTATTATCCCTATTGCAACGATAAGGGAATGTGCCATATAGGGCTGGAGAAAGGTAAACAAGGAGAATATTTGACAGATAGATTGACAGATGAGGCTGTTGCTTTCATAAAAGAATCTGCACATGGAGAAAAACCCTTCTTCCTTTATCTGGCGCACCATGCTGTACATACACCAATAACAGCTCCTCAGAATATTGTAGATAAATACGAGAAGAAAGCCAAAGGTAAATATCATACGAATTCAGTATATGCGGCAATGGTTGAAACACTGGATAATAGTGTCGGAAAAATATGTGGCATAATTGATTCGTTAGGTATAAGTGATAATACTATAATTATTTTTAATTCGGATAACGGTGGTTCGGAGCCTATAACAGATAATTATACAGTCAGAGGAGGCAAAGGAATGCCGTACGAAGGTGGAAACAGAGTTCCTCTAATAGTTAAGTGGCCTGATGTGACCAAAGCCGGTAAAATTTCGGACTGTCCTGTCAATAACATTGATTTTTTCTCTACTTTTCAAATGTATTTGGAAGGAAAGATAGGTGATAAACTTGATGGAGTAGATATTTATCCTTTATTGAGTAATGAAAAATCTTCTATTGAAAGAGATTTATTCTGGCATTTCCCGGCTTATCTTGAATCGTATACAGATAATGGAAAAGGTTTTAGGGCAAAGCCGTATACTTCTGTGCGTTCAGGCAAATGGAAATTGATTTATTATTACGAAAATGAGAATACAGAGTTATTTGACTTGGATAAAGACCCTTTGGAAGAACATGATTTGTCTTGTGTAAACGAGGAAATGGTTTCGATTTTAAAGAAAAAGATTTTTAGTTGGATAGAAAGAGTAAATGCTCCAGTTCCGACAAAATTGAATCCTTATTATGAAGGAGATTAACGAATATCTTACCCGGTAGTGCTTATCCTTTTTAAGGTACTACCGGATTTTTAATTAGTACTTTTATTGTTGTGTTATAAATTCAGGTGAAAGATTTATTCTAATTTTTTATACTTAAAATTTTATAGCATCTGTCTGTTAGAAAATAATAAAATAAAAAATGTAATTTATATATCCTTTTTTACTTCAATAAATAGTTATACATTCGTGCGGTTTTTGCAAAATATGCAAAGAGAGAAAATAGAGAAGTCTAACCGTTAGTAATGTTATACTATGAAGCTAAAGTATTATTCTGTCTTGTCTCTGTGTGTACTTGGGGGCCTGTTGACTACCCCTGCCTCTGTATGGGCTGCACAGCAGACTGAGATAACTATCAGCAGTGCCAGTGTGCTGAATCCGTCGGCGGTAGAAGTGGTTTTTTCCAACCAGCAACGCATGACGCTTGATTTTTATGGTGAAAATATTTTCCGGATGTTCCAGGACAATCAGGGAGGCATTGTGCGCGACCCGCAGGCTTCTCCTGAAGCCCAGATCCTGGTAGACCGTCCCCGAAAGGAGGTCGGCGAGCTGTCGCTGACAGACAAGGACGGAGTGATTACGATTTCTACGGGCAAAATTCAAATAGAAATGGACAAGCGTACATCGCTGTTCAAGATTACGGATAAAATCCGTCAGAAGGTGGTAGTGGAATCAGCACGTCCGGTGGACTTCATGGAAAAACAAGTCTGTCTGTCACTCAAAGCACACGATGATGAGTATTTTTATGGAGGTGGTGTACAGAATGGCCGTTTTTCTCACAAAGGGAAAAGCATTCGTATTGTCAATACGAACCAGTGGACAGATGGTGGAGTGGCTTCTCCTACTCCTTTTTACTGGTCTACAGAAGGATATGGGGTTATGTGGTACACGTTCCGTCCCGGACTGTATGATTTCGGAGCAACTGATAAGGAAGTAGTGAAGCTGTCGCATGAGGAAAACTATCTGGATGTCTTTTTCATGGTGAATGACAGTCCGGTAGCCTTGTTGAATGATTTTTATCAGTTGACCGGTAATCCGGTGCTTTTACCGAAGTTCGGTTTTTATGAAGGACATTTGAATGCCTATAACCGTGACTATTGGAAAGAAGACGAAAAGGGTATTCTGTTTGAAGACGGAAAGCGATACAAGGAAAGCCAGAAAGACAATGGTGGTATCAAGGAGTCGCTGAATGGTGAAAAGAACAATTACCAGTTCTCGGCACGTGCGGTAATTGACCGTTACAATGCGGCTGATATGCCGTTAGGATGGATTCTGCCTAATGACGGTTATGGAGCTGGCTACGGACAGACTTCTACGCTGGATGGTAATATCCAGAACTTGAAGGAACTGGGTGAATATGCCCGTGCCAAGGGGGTGGAAATCGGATTGTGGACACAGTCGGACTTGCATCCCAAAGAAGGAGTAGAAGCTTTGCTTCAGCGTGACATTGTGAAAGAAGTGCGCGATGCAGGTGTACGTGTATTGAAAACCGACGTAGCCTGGGTAGGAGCTGGCTATTCTTTCGGATTGAACGGAGTGGCCGATGTAGGGCAGATTATGCCTTATTACGGTAACAATGCACGACCGTTTATTATTTCACTGGACGGATGGGCAGGTACACAGCGTTATGCAGGTATCTGGTCGGGCGACCAGACTGGAGGTGAATGGGAATACATTCGTTTCCATATCCCGACCTATATAGGTTCAGGATTGTCGGGACAACCTAATATTTCTTCGGACATGGATGGTATTTTCGGTGGAAAGAATATTCCGGTCAATGTACGTGACTTCCAGTGGAAAACATTTACTCCTATGCAGTTGAACATGGACGGATGGGGGGCAAACCCGAAATATCCGCAAGTGCTGGGTGAGCCGGCAGCTTCTATCAATCGCTGGTATCTGAAGATGAAATCGGAGTTCATGCCTTATACTTACAGTATAGCCCGTGAGGCCGTGGACGGAAAGCCGATGGTTCGGGCCATGTTTCTGGATTATCCGAATGATTATACATTGGGAACGGCTACCCGCTATCAGTTCCTTTACGGGCCTTATGTACTGGTGGCTCCGGTATATCAGAACACACAGGCCGATGCGGACGGAAACGATGTACGTAACGGCATTTATCTGCCTGAAGGAAACTGGATAGATTATTTTACCGGTGACTTGTATCAGGGCGGACGGATTCTTAATAATTTTGAGGCTCCTTTGTGGAAACTTCCATTGTTTATCAAACAGGGGGCTATTTTACCGATGACTACAGCGCATAACAATGTGAGTCAGATGGATAAGCACTTACGTGTGTATGAACTTTATCCGGCTGGCGATACAGAGTTTACAGAATACGACGACGATGGAGTGTCTGAAGCTTATCGTGCGGGGCAGTATGCTACTACGCATATCCGTTCCGTGGTAGAGGGAGAGAACTTGACAGTGTGTGTAGAACCAGTGCAAGGCTCTTTCGAAGGAATGGTAGCACGTAAGCGTACCTATTTCCGTATCAATGTAACTGCACAGCCGAAGAAACTGACAGTACGTGTAGGCGGAAAGAAAGTGAAACTGACTCCGGTGACTTCTTTGGAAGAATTGCAGAAAGGAGCGAATGTATATTATTATGAGTCGAATCCGGAGTTGAATCGTTTTGCCACTCCGGGTAGTGAACAGGCTCGTCTGCACGTCATTAAGAATCCGGTGGTACATGTGAATCTGGAAGAAATGGACGTGACTCAAAACGATATTCAGTTGGAAATGAAAGGTTTTGTATTTGCACCTGCTGAGAGAATGCTGGTGAGCCAAGGTACACTGCGTGCTCCGGAAGCAGAGGTAACGGAAGAAAATACAGGGGCTTATGCACTGACTCCTTCATGGAAAAAGGTTGACAATGCCGATTATTATGAAATCGAATACAACGGTATGCTGTATAGTACTATTCGGAACACTCAACTTCTGTTTGAAGATTTACGACCGGAAACGACCTGCACGTTCAAGGTACGTGCGGTGAATGCTACAGGTGCATCAGAATGGACTAATGTGACGGCTACTACTAAATCAGATCCGTTGGAATTCGCTATTCATGGAATCAAGGGAGAAACCACTTGTCCGAACCAGGGAGGTCAGGGGGTGAATAAACTCTTTAACTTCGATGAGGGAGATACATGGCATACGAAGTGGAGCACGGTTGCAGTTCCTTTTGATTTGATTATTGACCTGAATAGTGTAAATCAGTTGGATAAATTCCAGTACCTGCCTCGTCTGGATGCCGGGAACGGTACATTGGGCAAGGGTACTGTATGTTACAGTATGGATAAGTCTGATTGGCACGAAGCTGGCACTTTCGACTGGAAAGGAAGTGACGTGAAGACCTTTGTATTCGAGAAACAGCCTGTTGCACGCTATATTAAGTTGTCGGTTGTATCCGCTACAGGTCAGTATGGTTCAGGTCGTGAACTTTACGTGTTCAAGGTACCTGGCTCAGAAAGCTATATTCCTGGTGACATTAATCAGGATAAGCTGGTAGATGAAAACGATTTGACCTCTTATATGAATTATACAGGATTGCGCAGAGGAGATTCTGACTTTGAAGGTTATATCAGTAAGGGTGACCTGAACGAGAACGGTCTGATTGATGCGTATGATATTTCGGCAGTAGCCATCCGTATGGAGTCTGGAGTGAGCAGCCGTCAGGTACCTTCAGTAGCTGGAGAAATCACAGTTGCTTCATCTAAGAAGGTGTATAATGAAGGGGAAACCGTAGAAATTCGTGTTTCAGGTAAGGGATTGCGTTCGGTCAATGCTCTCAGCTTTGCATTGCCTTATGACCCGCAGGCATTGGAGTATGTAGGAACAGAGATGACAGGTATGAAGGAGATGCGTAACCTGACCAATGATCGTCTGCATACGAACGGAACGAAGGCCTTGTATCCTACCTTTGTAAATATTGGAGAAAAACCTTATTTGGAAGAGGATGCTGAACTTATGACAATCAAGTTTAAGGCAAAACGTAAACAAAAGATTGACTTGAACGTACTGGACGGTATGCTGGTTGACAAGAATCTGAATACAGTGAAGTTTTGATAGCTCATCCGGGACTCGTTCCCGGATATAAAATAAAAAGAGAGGAAAATGGTTGTCTGTTGAGTTGGACAATCTTTTTCCTCTCTTTTTATAATGCAGATAAAGATTCTATCAGATTTTTAATCCGTCCAAGATTTGCACATAGGTTGAAATTGCTTCCTCTATTTCACTGACGAGAATGTATTCATCGGCGGTGTGCGAGCGGGAAGATTTTCCTGGTCCCATTTTTACAGAAGGGAAGGGCATTAATGCCTGATCGGATAATGTGGGTGAGCCGAATGGTACTTTCCCCAGTTCTATGGCACGTTTTACAAACGGATGATCAGACGGAATGCTGGAAGAATTGAGGCGGAATGAGCGTGCTTTGGCCTCACTCTGTATATGTTGGCAGATTTCGGCGAACAGCTCCTCGTTAGAGTAACATTCGTTGCTTCGGATATCCACCACGATGCTGCACAAATCAGGAATTACATTGTGCTGTGTACCCGCATTGATCTGAGTGACACTCATTTTGACAGGTCCCAGAATGGGTGATTCTTTAGGGAACTTATATGTACGGAACCATTCAATATCTGGCAGTAGCTTGTAAATGGCATTTTCTCCTTCGTTACGTGCAGCGTGTCCGGATTTTCCATGTGCTGTGACGTCGAGTACCATAAGTCCCTTTTCTGCGATGGCAGGTTGCATTTCCGTAGGTTCACCTACTACTCCTAATGCAATAGGAGGGAGTTGAGGCAGGACGCTTTCAATACCGTTTTTTCCGGATACCTCTTCTTCGCAGGAAGCCAGGAAAATCAGGTTGTAGCTTTGGGTTGTCATGCTAAGGTGACGGTACACCTGGAATAATGATACCAGACTGGCACCGGCGTCATTGCTGCCCAGACCATATAATTTCCCGTTTTCATTTTTGGGAGTAAACGGCTGTTTTCTCCATCCGCTGACCGGCTTCACGGTGTCGATGTGTGAATTGAGCAGGATGGTAGGTTTATTGATGTCGAACATGGGGCTGATGCACCAGATGTTATTTCCGGATCTTCCGGTCATGATTCCCGTTTCTTCTATGTAGTTTTGCAGGAAGTCTGCTGCGGCTTCTTCTTCCCGGCTGATGGACGGGATTCCAATCAGGGAATGTAACAGAGTCAGTGCTTCAGATGTGTAGTAACCTGTGTCTATCATAAATAATCCGTTTTTTTGATTCTTTGCAAAGATAGTCTTTTTTAGGAGAAATGCTTTAGATTGGCCGGACATTGCAAATAAAATCCTATATTTGCAGAATAAACCAATAAAATGAAGTAAGATAGATGGTTAATTCATGTTTGTCCCGGCTTGTACGACAACAAGCTGAAAAATATGGGGATAAAGTTGCCTTAAAATACCGTGATTACACCACTGCTACATGGATTCCTGTCACATGGAACGGGTTTGCTGATCTGGTAGATAAAACAGCCCGTGCGTTTGTAAAATTAGGAGTGGAAGTACAGGAAAATATAGGAGTATTCTCTCAAAATAAGCCGGAGTGTCTGTATGTAGATTTTGGAGCTTTTAAAGATAGGATTGTAACTGTGCCTTTGTATGCCACAAGCTCAGAAGCGCAGGTACATTATATTGTAGAAGATGCTGGAATTCGTTTTTTGTTTGTAGGAGAGCAGTATCAGTATGATGTGGCTTACCGGGTGCAAGGCTTATGTCGTTCATTGAAGAAGATTATTATATTTGATCCCGAAGTAAAGCGTGCCGAAGGTGACAATAATTCTATCTATTTCTCAGACTTTTTGCAGATGGGTGAAAAAGAGGAGTGTCAGCCGGAAGTGGATAAAAGGGTTTCTGAGTCTTCTTTGGATGATTTGGCGAATATTCTGTACACCTCTGGTACGACAGGTGATTCAAAAGGGGTAATGCTGCATCACTCTAACTACGACGTTGCTTTTAAAGGGCATAACGCACGTCTGACCAATCTGGGTGAAAATGATGTCGTCATGAATTTCTTGCCGTTTACGCACATTTTTGAAAGGGCATGGTCGTATTATTGTTTGTACAAAGGATGTATGCTGTGTATCAATCTGCGTCCGCAGGACATTCAGAAGACAATCAAGGAAGTACGGCCTACGGCTATGTGCAGTGTGCCTCGTTTTTGGGAAAAGGTATATGCCGGAGTACAGGAAAAAATCAATGAGACTACGGGCCTGAAAAAGAGCTTGATGCTGGATGCGCTTCGGGTAGGGCGTGAACATAATATTACGTATCTGATGAACGGAAAGACGCCTCCTTCCTTGTTGCACATGAAATATAAGTTTTATGAGAAAACAATTTATAGCCTGTTGAAGAAGACAATTGGAATAGAAAACGGGAATTTCTTCCCTACAGCGGGAGCTGCTATTCCAGAGAAAGTAGCAGAGTTTGTGCATTCGGTGGGCATTAATATGATAGCTGGTTATGGACTGACAGAAAGTACGGCTACAGTCTCTTGTGAATGGATTGGAGATTTCCGTTTGGGAGCGGTAGGGCGTGTACTCGACGGAGTAGAAGTTCGTATTGGAGAAAATAACGAGATACAGCTTCGTGGAGGTACCATAACGAAGGGATATTATAAGAAAGAAGCCATTACCCAGCAGGCATTTACAGAAGATGGCTGGTTCCGTACGGGAGATGCCGGATATATGAAGGATGGTTTCTTGTACTTGACAGACCGAATCAAGGATTTGTTCAAAACTTCCAACGGTAAGTACATTGCTCCGCAGGCCATTGAAACCAAGCTGGTGGTAGACCGTTATATTGATCAGGTGACCATTATTGCGGACCAGCGGAAATTTGTATCGGCCCTGATTGTGCCGGAATACAGTCAGGTGGAGAAGTTTGCGCAGGAACATCACATTGCTTTTGGAAGCAGAAAGGAGTTACTGGAGAATCCTCAGATTATTGAGTTGTTCCGTCTTCGAATTGATACGCTTCAACAGGAGTTTGCGCATTATGAACAGGTTAAGCGCTTTACTCTTCTTCCGGAGCCGTTCAGTATGGAACGTGGCGAGCTGACCAACACGCTGAAACTGAAACGTGCGGTGGTAGCCCGTAACTACAAGGATATTATCGACAAAATGTATGAAGAAAATGTCGGTTAAATAGCTGACTTTTATCTACAGGCACTCTTTCAGGGGTGCCTGTTTTTTCATATCTTTGCAACGAGAAAAAATAACAGACTAATTTATTGTATTTTATGATTACCATAGAGCAACTGAAAGACGTGAAGGAACGTACGGAAGCCTTGTATCGTTATCTGGACATTGAAGGAAAGAAAATACAGGTGGAAGAAGAACAGCTTCGTACGCAGGCACCCGGTTTTTGGGATGACCAGAAGGCTGCCGAAGCGCAGATGAAAAAAGTAAAGGCTTTGCAGCAGTGGATTACCGGTTATCAGGAAGTGAAGACATTGGCGGATGAACTGCAGTTGTCTTTTGATTTTTATAAAGATGAACTGGTTACTGAGGAAGAAGTGGATGAGGCCTATTCAAAAGCTATCTCTGCAGTGGAAGAGCTGGAATTGAAGAATATGCTTCGTTCGGAAGCTGACCAGATGGACTGTGTACTGAAAATCAATTCAGGTGCAGGAGGTACAGAAAGTCAGGACTGGGCTTCCATGCTTATGCGAATGTATATGCGATATGCCGAAGCTCATGGCTATAAAGTTACGATCAGCAACCTGCAAGACGGCGAAGAAGCCGGCATTAAAACCGTAACAATGGAGATTGAAGGCGATTACGCATACGGTTATCTCAAGAGCGAAAACGGTGTGCATCGTCTTGTAAGGGTTTCGCCTTATAACGCACAGGGCAAACGCATGACTTCGTTTGCGAGTGTGTTTGTTACACCGCTTGTGGACGACACGATAGAGGTTTTCGTTGATCCTTCGAAGATTAGCTGGGATTTGTTTCGCAGTGGCGGAGCCGGCGGACAGAATGTGAACAAGGTGGAAACCGGTGTTCGCCTGCGCTATCAGTATGTCGATCCCGACACGGGCGAGGAAGAGGAAATCCTGATTGAAAACACGGAGAGCAGAAAGCAGCTTGAAAACCGCGAAAACGCCATGCGACTGCTCCGTTCCCAACTCTACGACCGGGCATTGCAAAAGCGCAAGGCGGAACAGGCTAAGATTGAGGCGGGAAAGAAAAAAATTGAATGGGGAAGCCAGATTCGTTCATACGTGTTTGACGATCGCCGCGTCAAAGACCATCGCACGGGTTACCAGACAAGTGATGTGGGCGGAGTAATGGACGGAAACATTGACGGATTCATCAAAGCTTATCTTATGGAGTTTGCAGACTCGCAGGATAGCATTTAGTTTAATAACTTAACTTGAAAATGCCATGAGTGAACAGAGAAGACTGAAAGAAGTAGAAAGACGTAAAAAACAAAGCAGGCAGGCGGGAAGAATAGTCAACGGAATCTTCATCGCTCTTGTGGTTCTTATG
>OMCT01000948.1_pt1 | contig 19312 bp, 22 predicted proteins | sample 1674301 | NCBI WGS metagenome assembly OMCT01 (sample SAMEA103958158, study PRJEB25191) | human gut metagenome
TAAACGTATGTAATATTGTATATATGTAACATATGTTATTCTGTTATATATTTACGTTTGTTACATAATTACTTATTTTGTCCTTGATTTTTTAATCCAGATTAATTAAATCAATAAAATCCCCGGGGTTTATTGCTTATTATAATTATCTTGATTACTTTAGTACACGCAAGGTATGTTTTTGTACGTACAAAAACACCTTGCATCAACCGAGTTGATGTTTATAACTCACTTTGTTCATTATAATAATATAATTTCATGAATGAGAAAAGAACAGCTCGTTTAGAGTTAAGACTAACTTTTGAGGAGAAGGAAAAGTTGAGTAAAATGGCTCAAGAAAGAGGTAAAACTATTGCTCAAATTATAAGAGAATTAGTTATTAATGATAAATTAGTTACTAAAACTGATATTCAAACCGTTATAGAATTAAAGAGAATAGGGAACAATATCAATCAGATAGCGAAACAAATTAATCTGATTCCTCATGAAGATAATATTAAACTTTATCTTCAAGAACTACACGATATTTTAAATATGCTATCAGTAATAACAAAAAAACTTGTTTGATATGATTGCTAAAATTGAACCGGCTTTTTCATCCATGTCAACATTAAGCAGAAAAATAGATTATCAGTTGGAGAAGATTTCTTCTGGTGAAGCAAAAGAATTATTCAACTCTACGGGTGATTCTTTATCTTCTTTTTCTGATTATATGTTTCTTTTCTCTTCGCTTAATGACAGGGTGAAATTACCCTATTCTGAAATCACCTTGAATCTTTCTCCAGGTGAAAGATTGTCTGAGGCTAATTGGATTAATCTCTCTAAGGAATATATGGAGAAGATGGGTTATGGGAACTGTTGTTACTCCATTATTTTAAATAAGGACAAGGAACACTCTCATGTCCATATATTACACAGTCGCATAGATTCAGAAGGTAAATCCGTATCAAATTCTTTGGATTACAAACGCTCTGAAAAGTTAGCACGGGAACTTGAAAAGAAATATAATCTTGTCAGCCTTAAAGCAAACGAAAGAACTAAAGAACGATTATCCTCAATATCCGGACAGCGCTACTATTTTGATAATGCTTTGAAGAAAGCACTCAGAAATTATTCTGTTAAAGAAAGTGTGATGCAGATTTTATCTTCTTCAGGTGCAGCAGAACTGCTTGGCGACAGATTACAAAAATCAAAGCTGAGCAATGAAGAATGGATGTCAGTTCTTGGCAATCATGAATATGATTCAATTCTTTCTATCCTTAAAAAAGGTGGCTTCCTGAAATCCTTATATAAGGATGATCTTTTATCTAGACTTGATAAAGCTTTTGCTTCAAGTACCACCTTTCAGGAGTTCAGAGCCAATTTGCAGAAGGAAGGAGTGTATATGCGTCTTACAAGTAAGAAAGACAAGTCCTATTATGTTTATGGCCTGTCCGAGGATTCTTTTTATATTAAGGATACATCCTTGCCTCAGAAATTCAGATATGGATATATGAACTTTGATGCAAAGTCAATGTCATACGATGAACAAAAACATTACCTGTTCAATAAGCTGAATCTGATACTGGATAAATCAGATTCTTATGATGAATTTAAGCGTTTATTGAAAGAATCTGGTATCGGTATAAAGGAACATGTGAATAGTAAAGGCATATATGGACTTACTTATTCTGTCATGGATACAGATATTCCATTTGAATTTAAGGCATCCGATATATCTCGCAAATTTACCTATGCTAATATCCAGAGTCATTTCTCCAATGAACCGTTGTTGCATGACAACACGATTCACAGAGTAGGGGAGTGGCGAGAGTCTTTAGAACGCGATAATGAGTATATGTCACATTCTGCTCTTCCTTTTATACCGGATATTGATATTACCGGCGGTAGCAGGAAAAATAGAGAAGATGATCTTCCTCCTTTGAAACGGAAAAAGAAACATAAAAATAATGATTTGTCACTTTAAAAATATCAAATATGAATTTCCAGTCGCTTTTCAAAGAATATACTCCAGTAGAGTATGGTGATTTTTTTCGCCTTTATAGAATCAACAATAGGGGTTATGTCATTTACTGTAATGAAAATAACGTAATTTGCTGTATGGAATTATACGGTTTTACGGATATTTCGGTTATTATGCTGGCTGAATTACTGAAGGTTAATTTAGAAGAAATGGAAGATTGCGAAGAGTTTTCCTTGCCTGTTCATTGCAGCAGACAACAAATAATAGATTATTTGTTTGATGTTTCGGCAAAAGAAACAAATGTGAAACTAAAGCATGTATCTGGACTGCATGGCTATTTGCTCAAATCTATACATCAGGATAAATCAGGGCTTGATGCCTATCGTAACCTTTTTCAATTTGATCCTGTTAAGGGAACTACAAGACTTTTGTTTGACGATAATCAGTGCCTGGCTTCAATACGCACAGATAAGTCTGGTTCTGTATATATCTGCTGGAATCCTATCTTGTTCTTTGGTCTGGATAAATCCGGTGATCCAGACTCAACAGGGTATTTACTTGCTTCATCTTCAACTTTGCTGATTGATTATGTTTTGTCCAAAATATCTTGTGATAGAGATATAATAGTAATGGCTGGTAGCAATTATTTAGAGGCTCTGCTTTTTATTTCTTCTTTCGTTACATCACAAGATCTTTCTTATAAATTATCTGTTTGTTATGATGATATGAATGTGACCATTCAGTTCTTGAACTGGCCTACTCCTCAAAAGATTATTAATTTTATCTCTCAGCTTAATAAGCATATCCCTAACGGTTATGAAAAGCTTTCGTGTGTTATGGTAAATAAGAAAATATATTTGCAGGTTCCTGCTATCCGTTCTTATTTAAAACCGTTGCTTTACTTATACTATGATTTGTTGTGTGATGGCTCTTTAAAATTGTCATTATTGAAATCTGATGCTTCCTAATTATTATCTTTGTGCCCATTTTAATGCATTTATTATAAACCTTTATAAATAGCTATATGACAAAATCTGAATTAGTTAAACAAATATCTTATTCTACTGGCATTGATTACGCAACAGCATTAACAGTAGTAGAGGCATTCATGTCTGAAGTAAAATCTTCATTGGCAAATCAGGAACCTGTCTTTTTAAGAGGCTTCGGCAGCTTTATCCTGAAGCATAGGGCAGAGAAAACCGCTCGCAATATTTCCAGAAACACTACATTAATTGTGCCGGAACATGATATACCTGCTTTCAAACCTGCCAAAGAGTTTGTTGCTTCAATAAGTAAATTGAAAAATATTTAATAGGGACGGTTTTACACAACTATCCATTTATCTGTATCACAACTATCTGTAGAGGGTGTATGATTAGGATAAAATTACACAACTAAATTATTCTATGCTATTTTTGAATTTGTAACATAATCAAAACATGAAAGATCAACTTGCTTTATTACGAAAATGCGTCTTAAATCAAATACCGGCTACTGTCTTTCAAGGTGATGATACCTGTACGGTAGAAGTATTGGAAGCAGCCATTGAAATCTACAGAAGACATGGCGCTTCTCGCGAATTTCTGTATGACTTCCAGAATGTGATTGAGGATGTCAAGGCTTATCAGAAACAGAATCCCCACAGATTAAAACTGGCTGATATGACTGAGGTTGAGAAAGAACTTCTTCGTAAGGAAATGCTGGAGAAAGGGCTTCTGGGATGAGCATAAAACTTACCATGTACTCTGCCGACCTGAGCAGCGAACTGTCATTACCGTTTGCAGACCAGGGTGTGAGAGCTGGATTTCCTTCACCTGCTCAAGACTACATGACTGATAGCATAGACCTGAACCGGGAACTCATACGCCATCCGGCAACTACTTTCTATGCCCGTGCTTCCGGCGATTCAATGCGTGATTGTGGAATTGATGACGGAGACCTGCTTGTCATAGACAAAGCCCTGGAACCTCAGGACGGTGACATCGTTGTGGCTTTCATTGATGGAGAGTTCACGCTGAAGACAGTGCGCTTTGACGATAAGGAAAAGTGTATCTGGCTTGTTCCGGCCAACGAGGAATACACTCCGATTAAGATTACAGAGGAGAACAACTTCCTGATATGGGGAGTTCTTACCTACAACATAAAAAGACAGCTTAGAAAAGGCAGATGATAGCCCTTGTTGATTGCAATAACTTCTACTGCTCATGTGAGCGCGTGTTCAATCCGCAGCTTCGTGACAAACCTGTCGTTGTCCTTTCGAACAATGACGGCTGTGTCGTGGCCAGAAGTAATGAAGTTAAGGCGATGGGCATCAAGATGGGTACACCTCTCTATCAGATCCGTGACATCTTGGAGGCAAACAATGTGGCTGTCTTCAGTTCCAACTACAATCTGTATGGTGACATGAGCCGCCGGGTAATGATGTTGCTGTCCGAGTTCACGCCCGAACTGACACAGTACTCGATTGATGAAGCGTTCCTGGATCTCTCAGGCTTCGGAGAAGGAGAGAAACTGGTTTCCTACGGCCGGAAGATTGTAAAGACCATCGGAAAGGGTACAGGCATCCCGGTTACAATGGGCATTGCTCCTACAAAGACTCTGGCAAAGGTGGCAAGCCGTTATGGTAAGAAATACAAGGGATATCAGGGTGTATGCATGATTGATTCTGAGGAAAAGCGCATCAAGGCGCTGCAGGGCTTCGAAATTGGCGATGTCTGGGGTATCGGCCATCGGAGCTTGGATAAGCTTCGCTATTACGGTATAAATACCGCCTGGGATTTCACTCAGAAAAGCGAGAGTTTTGTGCGAAAATTGTTTACAATAACCGGTGTACGTACTTGGAAGGAACTTCGTGGTGAATCTTGTATCGATGTCGAGGAACTGCCGCAGAAGAAGAGTATCTGTACCAGCCGTAGTTTCCCTGGCTCCGGTCTGTCAGAACTCTCAAGCTTAGAGGAAGCAGTCGCCAACTTTTCTTCCGAATGTGTCCGCAAGCTTCGTATGCAGCACAGCTGCTGTACGGAAATAACTGTCTTCGCCTATACCAGCCGTTTCCGTCTTGATCTTCCACAACACTGCATCAACCGTACCATTCACCTGCAAGTACCTACAAATGACCTTCAGGAACTTGTAAGTACCGCAGTCCAGGCACTTCGCATGGATTTCAGCAAGGAGGGCGGTTATCAGTACAAGAAAGCCGGTGTCATTGTCTGGAACATAGTTCCTGACTCAGCCATCCAGACCAACTTGTTCGACACCATTGACCGTGAGAAGCAGTCACGCTTGGCCGCTGCCATAGATGCGATTAATCGCAAGAACGGTCATAACACAATAAAGGTAGCTGTCCAGGGTACTACAGACAAGTCGTGGCATCTTAAATGCGAACATATTAGCAAACAGTACACCACCAACCTCGATGATGTCATCCTCGTAAAGTAAACTTTATAAGCAATGCACTCTGTTTAATATTATAAATTGCTGAAGATTAGAACTTACTTATTTATTGCATAAAGATTTGGCATGTGTTTCTACTTTCAATTATAAACACTATATTTGTGATATTAGCTGCTTATAATTATAATCAAGTGCAAAAAAATTGAATTAATACAAAACTATTAATTTAAGTATTATGAAAACAAAAAAAATGATCGGAAAGCTTATGCTATTCCTGCTTTCATTTACATTCATCAGTTGTAAAACTTATAAGAATAGCGAGGTTAATTCAATTGGTATAATAGGCAGTGCAGACGGGCCTACAGCTATTTATATAAAAGTCAATCCTAATTTTCTTATTCAGAAGAGTTTAGATATAATACAGAGCTTATGCCTTTTAGCTAAAGATTCAACATATATAAATTATTCTACAAACAATACAGAAATTATAAAGGTCATTGATAATTTATCTTCTTGTGGTCTTAATTCTAAATATACGCTCTTTAAGGTTGAAGATTTACGTCCTTTCATAAGTGCATTCCTGGGTGATAGCATAAACAATGACAATATTACAGAAAGGATATATAAGAGCATACCTATGAAGATAAATTCTTATTCTGGTTCTCTTAAGTTAGCTGCAACCTCTTTACTTTCTTGTGATGATGTTTTCCATTATGATAAATTAAAAGCCCCCTGCTTGTTTATTTATAGCTTCGATAAATTCTGCTGTATGGTTTTATTTATGCCTCACAACGAAAGTATTGTACAATCTTATGCGAACTTTATAATAAATCCTATGCTTATAAATTTGCAGACAGAAGCACAGATAAAAGATTTCTTTAGTAAAGTATTGGATGTTCAAGGGTTAGATATTGAGCTTGTAAAATGATATAGTGCACCATTTTACAATTGTTCTAGTTTATATAAAAGCTTCGTTTTACTGTAGGTTTTGTGACTTTTGTGTAAAGAAGTATAGATTATTTTGCTCATTGTTCGCTTAACTATTTTAATGACAAAGGAGTCTGATTATATGTTACTTAAGAGAAATGTAATTATTCATTTGCTGTCTTTGGGTGTGCTTTGTATTGGTTTTTTGTTGTTTAGATATGTATTATTTGACATTCACGGTATGAAGCAGTTTCCACTTGGTTTGTTTGTTATCGGAGTGATTTCATTGGTAATCTCTTTTTTCTTTAATGGCAAAATAACTCCTATCTGTACCGCTTTTGCATATATTATTGGCTTTAGTATAGGTGTTTTGTTTCAAGAAGATGGTATTGATGCAGGCGGCACAGCAACAAATAATCTATGGATAATTTGGTCTGTTGTGTTTGTTTTCATTATATTGGGAGGTATAATTTTTGATAAGTTCGTAAGTCCCTTTAAAAAGAAATCTGAATAGTTTTTTTATGGATGTTAATATCTACCCTTACAATTATCAAATAATGATAGTCTTTATCTTGTTATATTGTAAATATAACCTATTCTGAGTTGATTTTCTCAGTTTTTATTGTTATTTTTATGGTATTCAAGTAGCGGTTCTGGTAATAGCCTATTACTGAAGACGTGCATGGCTCTGGGCTGTTAAGGCAACTTAACCGCTTTTTCTTTTCAATTTTTCTTTGTTAATAGAAATTTCTGTATCTTTGCTTCGTTATAAGACACAAATAACTTCTAACACTGTCATTCTCATTCATTTCTTCAATCTTGACAGTAAATCAAAGCACATTATAATTTAAGTTTATAGCTGCCTTAGCAGCCCGTCTATCACATCCTATCCAGGCTGTGATAGATGTTTTCTCATTTATTCACTTTTCATTAATCATTTAATAAATTTCAATATGGAACAGGTATTAATTGGTCAGAATGCCGGCGTTATCTGGCATATTCTCGATGGTAAAAAGAGTGTTGAACTTTCACACCTTAAAAAGGAATCCAAACTTTCAGATGCAGAGTTCTGGGCTGCTATCGGTTGGTTGTCTAAGGAAGACAAACTTTCCTTCTCTACAGAAAAAGTAGGTAAGAAGATAGTGAAGACATACTCTTTGAAAGACTGATTCATTGTGCGCTCATGCTGTAGGCTTGCTTGATTCCTGATGGAATAGGCAAGTCTTTTTTTTTACAATAAATTTTACAACATAATACGTTCAAATTATTTAATTTTGATTTTGTGACATAATCAAAATTTACTATTTTTGTCCCAAACCACATAAATTAGCTTATATGGAAAATAAATTTGAACTAGTTGAAAAATATAATATTGATGTGGATGTCTTTATTGAAGAAAACGGTGTAACTCCTGTTGGAAAACTGCCTGACAACCATCTAACCAAAGAGTTTCTTCGCCTATATTTCACTGGACAGATTACAAAGGTCTGGAAGAGATGGCTTTCTGATATATATTATGCGATGACAACAAAAGGTGAGGAAATCTCGCTCCCTAAAACTAATCTTACAGCCTGGGATATTGAGAAGATTATTAATGACAAGCGTGGTGGTAAAAGGGCAGGTGCGGGCCCCAAGCTGAAGACCGGTTATGTAACGACAACTTTAAGGATTCCTTCTACCCTGAAAGAGAGTTTCAAGTGCTATATCGATATGTACACTCAGTACTACAAAGGTGATGAAGAAAACATTCCATATTTCACAAACGAAGAAGATAGGCTGAACACAATCAGGGATATGATGAGTGTACTAAAATATGAAGAGCATCTGATATATGAACGTAGAAGAAGAGCTGCCGAGGAAGTGGAAAACAAACGTCAGCTCAAACTCTTTGGTGACGAAAATCAATGATATTATAGCTTTTGAATCTGTAACACAATCAAATCAGATTAAGGTATGCCTGGTTGTTTCTTGCATACCTTTTTTATGTCCTTTGCTTTCTTTTCCCTTCTATCCCTTATAAACATTATTCTTTCTGGAACCTCCAACATTTACTACAAAAGTAACTCTAAGGATGTCCCTTACAGTTGCCTTATAATCCTAATGCTCAAATTATCAACACTATACATTTTGCCATCTTTTTTGTCTCTCACCAACATTCTGTACAAAATTAACTCTAAGCATTCTCTACGAGCAATAAACTATTTCCTGGTGTAGGTAAATATGATAAACAAAAAGTTGTTCGTCACACCTTTCAGGAAGACTAAAGCCTGTCCGTTACTGGTCTACTCTCTTTACAGTGAACCTTGTTCTTTTGTCCCATATCTCTTAATCGGTATAACTCTTTTTCCGATTGTCTTAGATTGGTCTTTTCTGCTGTCCGCTTCCTCATTCCAGGTCGAAATATCCCCATCTGAGAGCCTTTGTTTTTTGACGGCAAATTTATAAGGGTTAGTGGAAATGAAAGAGTTCCGGCTTAGAGCCTTTGCCCTGAAAAAAATAACGATGTTGTCTGCGACTTCCCCAACATTTTTTTCGTTCAAAACTTTTCTAATTCCACTTTTCCTGAAAAGACAATGCCGTAAAAAAAAGGCTCAAACTCAGATGGGGAATGATTCTCAATCTAAAAAAAAGTCAGCGGACAAAAGACCAAACCAAGACAAAGGTTTTAAAAAAAAGGTCTAAAGCTCGCTGAAGAATAATTCAAGTTTTAACCCTCTAAAGCATACGGATATGAGAAAAGGATTTGAAGTGAACGGCGATTACAGACTGATGGACAGTTCAGAACTTGTGTACATTCTTACAAACAGTGCAGTTATGGTAAATAAGGTACAGGAAAAGGAAGTGGTTTATGGCGAAGAATGCAGCTTTGAGGATGTGTTGGCGAAGATGACCCCGGGCAAGCGCAATCTCGTCATGGCAGGTGTGGAGCTTTACAAACGCTGCAACTCAAATAAGAATCAAAGACCGGTTATCAGACAGAGTACAGACATTTATGACTATATGCAGCCTGTTTTGGGAGATAACAAGACCGAAGAATGTTGGGCTGTCTTAATGAACTCGTCTGCAAGAGTTATCAAGAGAATACGCATTTCTTCCGGTGGACTGAATACATGCCTGATTGATATAAGGGTACTGCTTAAAGAGGCTATTCTTTGCGAGGCTACCTCATTTATCCTTTCTCACAACCATCCGAGCGGAAATAAAAAACCGAGTACAGAGGATGATAAGCTGACCCAATCGGCAGCAACGGCAGCCAAGACACTCAATATCCGAATGCTTGACCATGTTATCATCTGCAATGATTCTTACTACAGTTATGCAGATGAAGGCAGAATCTAAGTGAGCAGAGTAGCACAACCTTAAAAATAGGTTGTGACTACTTTTTCTTGAAAAAGTAGCAAAACAATTAAATGACAAACATTATGAAGTGGATTGAAATGATGGTTAAGAAATTGACCGCAAGATATATGAGCCTGAACCGTCAGTTTAAGGTACAACGGCATACCATTGTGTGTCAGAGTGGTATGGAGGACTATGTTAGTGTAACGATAGACTGTACTGAATCTTTCAGCTTTGACTTTTGGACAAAGGAACTTACCTGTGAATATGGCAACAGATACTTTGATGATGTATCAGAAGCATTCAGAAAAGTGTACGGAAATATTACTATTATCAATAACTCTAAATGATTGTATTATGGAAAAGAACTATGAAACCTTGCGCATTAAATTCAACAAACCGCTTACTGAAATAGATAAGGAGTTCGAAGAAGAAAAGGAAATGTTCGGTGTCGAGAGCTTAAAGGAGTTCATAGACGGATATGAATCTTCAAGGTTCACTCAGATAAGCGAAACGGAAGCTATTATCACTTCTGAATACAACATGAACCATATTGTTGACTGGATAGAGAGGTTTGCCGAAGATATGGTTTATTCTTAATCTGATTATGTAACAGAATCAAAATAGTATTAATCATCAAAATTTACCGATATGAACACAACAACGATACATCCGGCAGAAGCATATCTCCGTAACCACAACAACCCGTCTTCACTGTACGTAAAAATCAACGGTAAGCGCAGAAGGCTTTTTATCAATCGTCAGGAAGGAGTGATAGGTATAATTGCAGAGAGAAAGAAAAGGAAAGGCTATAGGTTTTATGATTGGGCATCCATTCAGGCTGTTTATTATCCGACCGGTGAGGATGATAAGGAAACCGTCAGAAAAGAGGTCTTGAAATATAAGAAGCTGGCGAGACTGGCTTCACATACCAATGCCTGGCTAAGACAGATTGCAGACGCAGATCCGGAGAAATCACTGTTTGAAAACCATATCACGACAGGAACCACCATTGACGGAAAATGTATCAGACTGAGCACCATCGAGAAGTATTGCGGCTACATTGTGATGGAGTGTTTCAGTTTCAGGGAAGCCTTCAAAAAGAAGGAGAAGTATTCAAGCTATAGGTTTGACTTTTGTGGCTATGACGGCACACTCTGGTGTGAACCCCGTGAGGACGGTGACATGGCAGCAGGCTTTATGAAGGAATACCGAAATACCGGGAACGGCTATTATTATCTGCTTATCAATGACAATACCATGATAGGCTATGACATTGACTGACTCATTTTCCCTATCCTTTGTATCAAGGTATAAAGGATAGGGTATAATCAACCAAAATTATACAATGCTAACGATTCAACTAGCCCTTAGTATTAAACATACCCAGACCACTAGTAATTAAATAACCATTCCCTTTTTTAAATAACTCATATATATCAGGTCTACGTAATTTTTTGTGAGTTAAAAGCCTCGCAGGAAATCCACCTATCACACAATATGGTGGGAGTTTGTATACCTGATTAACTAATGAATGTTGAGAGATTATTGTCCAATCTGGAATTACGGCACCTTTTGATATGGTTACTCCCTGACCAACCCATACACAGTTACCAATAACTATAGGTAATGATTTTGGCTCTGTAAAATTCGTTTCAATATTTTCTATATAATGATAATCTGTATCACAGATTTTTGTGTCCCAAGAGCAAGAGAAGCATGTTCCAATTTGGATTCGCTTTTCACATCTTACATTTATATTACCATTTAAAACAAAATTATGACCAATAATAAATACAGAACGGCTGTCACCAAACAGCCTAAACCCATTACCAAAAACACCAGAACCTTTAAATATAATTGTACCTTTATGATTAATCATAGCACCAGAAGGAGACTCTGTCCCAATATCAAATTTTAGTCCAATCTTTATTATCCCCAATTTTATATTTGTCTCAGGTATCTCAAGAATGAGTTTCCCAATTTTTAAACATTCACATTTTCCATAAAATAATATAGGAAAGCGAATAGCTTGTCTAAAAGGTAGCATACAATTTATACGTATAGATGCTAACCAATTAACTCTTAAAATTACTTTTAATAATCTATTCATATTGATTACATAATTTTCCTTTAGACAATGCTGCGATTTTTGCAAAACTTCCTTTATACATCTCTTTTGTAGAGATTGACCAAATGGACTTAGCTTGACTAATAGTCATAAATTCAAGAAAAACTTTCATTATACCACCTTCATCTTTTGAATTGTTTGAATGAACAATTGGACCGCAGATTAAAAATGTATTTGGTATGGTGCCTATTTGAGATATGAAACGTTGACTATCTGAAGTAACTAAAAGTTTGTTACCACGTTTATATACAGAATTGGCTAATCGTTCAAGTAATTCATTGACCTGATTTAGAAGTATAACTTGTTTATCCAATGTAAGAGGATTAAATATATCTGGGAAATCACCTAACAAATTACCAAACCGAAGAGAAACCGATTCATAATCATTACCAAGACAAGACTCTATCTTTTTCAGTTCTATGCACAAATTGGAGCTTGGACGAAATAATTCATTGAAATCGTTCTGAAATTCATTAATAAAACATAATGAGTTTGAATATAAATGAATTTGTCTAACCTCTGATTTAACATCTGAATAAAAACGTTTACGATGAAGGCATAGTTCATCGTTATTTTCAGTTATACAACGTATAACTTTTGGTATAGATAACGATAAGTCATATATTATATCGCATTTTTCCACACTCCAATCGTATAAATTAGGTAAGAAATATTCTCTTAAATCAAAAGGCTCAAAAAATCCTATACGAAAAGGACGATTTGTTTCTTTACAAAATCTATAAGCGGAAACTATTCCTCGCAAACGATCTGCCAAGCCACCATGATGTAAATGTCCGTCACAAAGATATATTAAACAATTTGAGGGTAGTTTAGATTTTCTATTAACTTGCTGATAATATTTTTCTATAAGGTGCATCTCTATTTCACTTATTTCCATAGCGCTAATCTCATCTTAATATAGTCTTTCCAAAATACCCATTTTAGTCTCCATACATAGTGACGGGCTATGTAAGCATTTTGAATCGGTAAAGATTTATTAAAATCTGCTATTATATCGTCAATAGAAGATATTATTTCATGGTTAGTCCACATATCTGAATAATCAAGATTTAAAATAGCAAAAAATGTCTGTTCAGAGTATTTTCCTGGATTCTGAGACTCATATTTTATACATTCCATTGCACGATCAGTAATTAAATTCATACAATTCTTTATAAAAACCACTCCACAATTAACAGGATTAAGTGTGTTATTTAATATACCCATCTTAAAATTATTAATATAATTTTGGTCATAATTATGTGAGTTGTCAGTTGATAATTTCAAACTTATTTCTTCAATCTCATTCGGGCTTAATGGTGTATTAAACCATAAAATGTCTGAATCTGCAAACAGCAGTGGTGAATCAAATGAAAGTGCAAGTATTGTAAGTAATTTCCTTCCCCATATCTGTTTTAATGCCCAATGTGTCAATGAAGGTATTAATGGTTCAATTTTAGGAATAAGATCTTCCCAAGATATGAATCTTACAATAGAAGCCATTTTCCCAAAATTCGCTTTTCCTTCTTCTTCATTCCACGTCCCATCCGAAACAACAAAAATTTCTTTAGGATATAAACTTGCATTCATCAAAAAGGATATTATCGAAGCCTTTGCACGTTTTAATTCTTTTATGGAGCATATCGTCGCATACAATAGTTTATCATGCTTATTTACTGTATTTTGATAGAGGGGGAAAGTTAGATCTGGTAACAAACCATCAATATATTCTAATACATCAATCCAGGCAATTTGCTCATCTATACGCTTCCCATTTACCTCCTCAATGAATGTTTTCAAAGATATCATACTAGTTGAATATTATTGATAAAAGTATTCATTTTAGTTTTAAAATGATCAAATGTAAATTGATTAGTATATGTATTCCACATATCGATAGAACACTTCTTTCTATACTCTTCATCTGAAAGAAGACGAATAATGCATAATGCTATATTATTTATATAATCTGTTTGAAAAGAAGTGTTTCCATAAATTGACACACAATTTTGAGGTGTGTTGCTCAACATCTCAGAAAGCCCTGTTGTATTTGATCCAATTATAGGTAGTTTATGCATCATCATTTCAATAGCAGAATAACTACATTGTTCATGAAAAGATGGCAAAACACCTATGATTGACTCACTATATGCTTTATGAAGTTGTTCTGAAGTGAGTTTTCCAACATATTTTATATTTTCCGCATCGTAAAGACAATCATTAAGGTATTTTTCATCTGTACTATCACCTGCCAAAATAAGGCGAGCCTGAGGATACACTCGTTTAACTATATTCATTGCCTTTGCTAAATAATACACACCTTTAATCGGGTCAATTCTACCAGAATAAATTATTTGTTTATCTTTAATTGGACTCCTTAAAATAAAATTTTCATTAATATCTAGACCATTTGGAATTACATATATCTTTGTTGGGTTGATTTCAAAATAATCAACTAATATTTCTTTTGTTTCATTACATAAGACTATTACGAAATCACAAAACATTATATTTTTTTTGTTTTCCAAATAATATTTATATGTAATAGATGCTTTTGGATGTAAATCAACGAGGCCTTTATTTGCAATAATTTCCTTAAATAGAGTTTTGTTACCCATTAATGAAAAATACCAACTGAGAAAGTGTATCGTACATACCACTCTGCTATGCCTGATCATATTGCGAAAAATCGCACCAAGTTCTTCTATGAGAAGACCATTAAAGTGAATAATAGTAGGCACAGCTACATCAATGAAATTTCCCAAATATAATTCAAGACTACTTTTGTTTTCAAACATTGCTCGCGAAATCCAAATATCACCAAATACTGAATCATGTTGAATGTTTTGAATCTTTGTAACATGGATAATAATGAGATTTATATCAGATCGCTCGCTGAGAACCTTCTTTAAACATTCTACATATTTCCCAATTCCATAATTCATACTTCTTGTTGAATCTTCAACAACAATACAATACTGCCATTTCATTTCTTATCCACATTGTGTATTATCTTCCATGTATTCCTTTAAAAATAAAGGAATATAATCTTTCATTTCACAATCAATCTTTGAATTCTCTAGAATCTTAATAGCCAAGCAGCTACCTTGACAAAGAGGCAGCATCTTACAATTACGACATTGAATATCTGTTACTTTCCAATTACAGAAGAACTTAAAGCATTCATGTTCAACATCAATACCGGTGGTAACAGTACCAATCCTATATTGGGGATACTGTACTAATCGGTGACATTTAAAGATGTCACCATCAGCTGTTATTGTCAGATTATACCTGTTAGATGCTGAACAAGGACTTAATTTAGGAAGTAAATCATAAGAATATAATTGATATTTAGGATCTGTTTTATCAAGATTCTTATTACGTTTATTAAATTCGCGAGCTTTTATCATTATTTGAAGTCTTTCTTCTTTTGATATGTTAAAAGCTTTATTGGGAAGAGTAATTGTAGCTAGATATATAATATATTTTTCTGGATCGCAGTCTCCAAAGATTTCTTGAAGTTGTTTATGTATCTTAATGCCTTTGTCAAGTTCATGAAATAGATGATTAATTCTTATTGAAACATGAAAACCAAAATTCATTGTCATCTTACAGTTCTCAACAATATGTTGAAATGGATCTTCAAACGAAGTATCAGTATATCTTTTAATTAGATTATATCTATCTCCTATGTCGTCTATTGTGATTTGAAAAGTAGTAGTTTCGTAATATCGTTTGAAAAAGTTCAAAATATCCTTTGATATTAGTGACCCATTTGTGGTTACATGAGTACTTAAAATATAACCATTTTTAACAAGACAATGAGTTATCCTCTCAATCGCCGGCATATTTAATAAGGGCTCTCCACCAAACCATTTGATAGATAATTTCTTCTCTGGATAGAAATTCATTAAAAATTTTACAACATCATCGGCTGTAGATTCACTCATATGATTGCTATTTATCCCTTTTTCAAAACAATAATAGCAACGAGCATTACAGCGATTAGTTGAGAATATCGTTACAATCTGTTCTCGTTTCTCTATTTCTTTTTTTCTGACCTGTTCAATCTCAGCTAGGTCTTGCTCATTGTCTGTTGTCAAAATGCCTAATTCTAAAAGTGTTGAAGACATTTCTTCATCGCTATAATTTTTGTTTATAAATATCTGATTGTACAAATCCTCAGTTAATTCAACAACTGATGTAGATAATGAATTAAAAACAGCATAATTACCGCTTTCAAGTTTTGTGCATATATTAAATTTAGATAATTCCATTGTCTTCAATTTTAGAATAAGGACAGAAGAATATAATATCCTTCTGCCCATTTAAAGATTTAAAATAATTCTGACATAACTCCATATAAATGTTACTGGAATTTTTCAGAATTTAATCAGCATAACGACGACAATAACCATCGCCACAACAATTACCAGCTAGTTCAAAATTACGCTTAATAGCAATAAAATCATGAAGAGATTTTGAATTTGAAAAGCCTTTTCTAATAACTTTAATCATGTGATTTTAGTTTATTGGTTATACTCTGTTATGATTATAGTGGTCAAGAGACTTTCCCACTTTTTCTACAACTAACTTTAGTAAAGATATAGCATTTACAATATCAGTTTCGTCAACAATTTCTACAGGAGAGTGCATATATCTTAAGGGGATTGATATAATGCCTGTTTTTACGCCCTTTCCAGATATCTGAGCAGTACGTGCATCTGTTCCACTTGAAGATGGATTAACCTCAATCTGATATGGAATAGCATTTTCGACCGCTATTTCTTTTATTATATTTGATAACTCCCTATCAACATTTGCACCAACAGGAATTACTGGCCCATAGCCTAGACTAATTTCTCCCATTTTTTTTTTATCACATCCTGGAAAATCTGTAGCAAAAGTTACATCTACAACTATACATATCAATGGCTTAATGCGTGTAATAGCAGTAGAAATACCCCTTAATCCTATTTCCTCTTGAACTGATGATACAAAACAAATAGGAAGATTAACTTGTTTTAATACTTGTGAACAAATATACACGCCTACACGATTATCAAGGCTTTTACCTCCTATTCGTCCTGTGCCAAAAACAGAAATATCTTCAGCATGATATGTAGCAAAATCTCCAATAGATACTCTTTCAAGAGCTTGTTCACGGCTTGTACAACCTATATCAACCCATAATTCATTAATATCGCATGGTAGTGTTCGAGCTGATTCTATTGTCCTTTTTGCAATAAACCCTCTTATTATAGAATCTCCATGGTATATATCAATTTTTAAGCACTCCAATGTACTAACATCAATACCCCCTATATTACAAATAGAGATAAAGCCGTTTGAGTCAATGTATTTTACAATAAATCCTACTTCATCGCAGTGTGCGGTAATCATTAGAGAACACTCTTGATCTACATTAAAGGCTATTAAGTTTCCGATGGTATCGATTTCGATAGTTTCACAAAATTTTGATAGTTCCTGTTTCAAATTGTTCTGAAACGAGAATTCAAAATTTGATGGTGCTCCAATTTTTATTAATTGATTTAATATATCATTCTGCATACAAATTTAAAAACAACGAATTTCAAATGTTTAAATAGTATTGTAATAAAAAACGTAGCAATTTATGCCTAATATTTTAAATAAGTAAAAAAACATCTACCATGGTGGTAAATATATAAAATTATTTTGTATAAGTCGTAAGTTTCCAATTTTAGGGTGTCACCTTTTAGACGGGTGCCTGCTGGCACCCGTCTAAAAAAGAGTCCATAAATTTAACGATTATTATTTGCATATTGTCATGGGAAGAAGGTTTTCGTAATCAGTTCTCCCCTTTTTTAATTCTCTAAGCAGCTTGCAGAAGTAATCCCTGAAGGAGACTCCTACCTGTTTGCAAGTTTCTATAAAGGTATTATAGATTGCGGAGTTTTGTATTCCTTTCACGCTTCCGAAGAACAGGCTGTTCTTTCTTTGGACAGTGATTGGTCTTATCGCCCTTTCTGCCGCCATATTGTCTATGGAGTATTCTCCGTCATTTCTGTAGGAGAAGATCTGATTCCAGAAGTTCTTCAGATAGTTAAGGGCCTTGCTCATAAGTTCGCTTCGGCTCTCATCCGGATTTGCCAGCAAATCATAAAGCTCCGTCCTTAACTTCTCGATGATTTCCGTCGTTTCCTTACCGTTCCTTCTGCTGTAAATCTCGTCCGCAGTAAGTTTTTCCCGACGGTAAGCCTCTTCCATGCCGTATAGCTTTGCTATCAGCTCAAGGAAGATTCTTGCCTGCAGACTTCCTTGGTCGTAGGCGTACTTGAACTTGGCTCTTGCATGAGCCAGACAGCAGAGATGCTCTATATCCATAAGTTCATTGTCTAGATACATATATACGTTGTAACCGTCACTCTGCAGTGATTTGATTTTTGCATCACCAAGAAGCTCCTTCAACACGTTTCTGTTCCTGCCTCCATGTTTCCGTACACCTTCATCGTCCGTTGTGTCCTCATAAAAGAAGATGACTATACGGGCTTTCCGGTTTACCAGACACCACATATACGTCTTACGTTTCTTATTGCAAGCGTGGTAACGAAGCCATGTCTCGTCCACATTCACATTGGCACTTTCCTGAAGGGCAATCTTTTTGAGGGCAGGTATCAGCTTGTTGAGCTGTATCGCACCCTTGTCTGCCCAGTTCAGCAGGTTCTGAACAGAAGTGTTCCAGTCCATATCCGACAGACGGTTCTTTGCCTCCCTGTATGCAGGCGTTGACATCTGGTAGCGGTTGAACATAAGATACGAGAGCATGCTTGCCGTAATGCTTGTACCCGGTACTATCTCGTCATAAAGACTTGCCTGTACGTCATCCTTCATAGGAAGGAACATGCTTTCAATCCTGCCGTCGGCATGTTTTACCTTGAGAACTTCAAAGTGATGTTCCTCAATGTGGCTCACGATATTTCTTATTTTACGGTAGCTTGATGATATCACTACAGAACCCTTAGGAAGCATTGTATAATCGGACTTGTGTATTATCGGAGTGCCTACACAATCCTTGTTGTATCTCATTCCTTTTCTATACGGTCTTTCCTTGGAAAGAGGAGCGACCGGAGTATCCTGAGTGTCGCATGATGCGGCAGAGTCTGCCAGTGGAACTTCTATTGTCGGAGCAGTGGGAGTTCCGTCAAAATCATCCTTGTCATCATGCTTTCCCTTCAGAACCTTCTTGCGTTCTATGCCCTTCAGACTTTTGGATGAAGCGTATGTTTGAGCGTTCATAAGGGAAAGACGTTCGACAAGGGCGTTATGCTTCTTCTCAAGCTTTTTGTATTCCTTGTCGCGGAGCTTGTATTCAATAGCAGCCTTCTCAGCCTTGCTGTTTGCCTTAAGCAGTTCATCTGTTAGGGAGTCAATCTTACGGTTGGCTTCCTTCAGGTCTTTTCCTATTTCATCAAGCCGTGCTATCATTTCATCAAGCTGCTTACTTTTGTTCTGATTCTCTTCAAACAGGAACAGGGCGAACCTCTTTATCTGCTCATTATCCATACCTTCAAGGG
>OMCT01000949.1_pt1 | contig 19287 bp, 13 predicted proteins | sample 1674301 | NCBI WGS metagenome assembly OMCT01 (sample SAMEA103958158, study PRJEB25191) | human gut metagenome
CCCCTTCGGGTACTCCTCCTTCCAGAAGGAGGAGAGTTTCAGATACTTTTGTTTTTGACACCCTCATGCAAACCGGACATACCAGAGCATAAAAAAAGAATGAAGAACCACCTCGCACCATCCGGCAGGCAATTCTTCATTCTTCATTATTCGTTCTTTATTTAACAGCGTTTATTTCGCCAGGTCGGCAATCACCTTCATAATCTGCTGACCGATTTCCTCGGCTTCTTCCTGCGTGTGAGCCTCGCTATATACGCGGATGATAGGCTCGGTGTTACTCTTGCGCAGGTGTACCCACTTCTCGGGGAAGTCTATCTTCACACCGTCGATGTCGTTGATCTCCTCGTTCTTGTAGAGTTCCTTCACCTTGGCCAGGATGGCATCCACGTCGGTTTCGGGCGTCAGATCCACACGGTTCTTGGCCATGAAGTAAACGGGATAAGTGGCGCGCAGCTCGCTCACCTTCTTGCCTTCGTGTGCCAGGTGGCTCAGGAAGAGGGCAATGCCTACCAAAGCGTCGCGGCCGTAGTGGCTGGCGGGATAGATGACACCGCCGTTGCCTTCACCGCCAATGACGGCACCTACTTCTTTCATCTTCGTGGTAACATTCACTTCGCCTACGGCCGATGCGTAGTATTGCTGACCGTACTTGCGGGTCACGTCGCGCAGGGCACGGGTCGAACTGAGGTTCGATACGGTGCTGCCCGGTGTATGCTTCAGAATGTAGTCGGCTACGCTAACCAGCGTATATTCTTCGCCATACATGCGTCCGTCTTCGCAGATGATGGCCAGACGATCGACGTCAGGGTCAACAACGAAAGCGACGTCGTTCTTGCCATTCTTCATCAGGCTCATGATGTCACCCAAGTTCTTTTCAAGCGGTTCGGGATTGTGCTGGAAGTCACCTGTCGGCTCGCAGTAGAGCTTCTCGACGTGCTTCACGCCCAATGCCTCGAGCAACTGGGGCAGGATGATGCCACCTACGGAGTTCACGCAGTCGATGGCTACATGGAAGTCGGCCTTGCGGATGGCTTCTACATCCACTAAGTCGAGAGCCAGCACGCTGTCTATATGTTTCTGGTTATAAGTCAAGTCTTTGCGATAAGTTCCCAGTTTGTCAACCTCGGCGTATTCGAAAGTTTCGGCTTCGGCTATGCGGAGCACTTCGTTGCCTTCTTCCTTGTTCAGGAACTCACCTTTCTCGTTCAGCAGCTTCAGGGCGTTCCACTGACGGGGATTGTGCGAAGCGGTAAGGATGATGCCGCCGCTGGCACCTTCCATCGTAACCGCCAGTTCGGTAGTCGGTGTCGATGCCAGGTCGATATCGACCACGTCCCATCCCATACCCATCAGGGTACCTACTACTACGTTCTTCACCATTTCGCCGGAGAGGCGGGCGTCGCGGCCTACTACTATTTTGTTGCTTTTAACTGTACACGTTTTACGAATGAGGGTGGCATAGGCCGAAGTGAATTTCACTATGTCGAGCGGATTGAGCCCCTCGCCTGCAGTGCCGCCAATGGTACCGCGGATGCCGGAAATAGATTTAATCAGTGTCATAGATTACAATTTAAACTATTGGTTAGAATATGAGAATATCAATATATCTGATATTTCGTTATGTCATAATAATAAGGATATACGTACTGCATGGCTGTCTGATGCCCCATCTTCGACGGTACAATCAGGCGTACATGAGCACGGTCGCGCACGTACGACAACGGGACAAGCCATCCGGCCGGCACAGCCGTCGTGCCATAATAAGAATACATGTAGCCACTGGCATTCGTAAAGATACCGGTGATGGAGGAAGAAGTAACCTGGTAGAGGAACTCGTCCACATCGATTGCACTGATGTTGGACAGGGTCGTGTCCTTGTCGAGCAGGCTGTACTCCATGAAGCGCACCAGAATGATGTCGTTCGGCTTCACCGTATCGGCCGGATTGTCGGAGCCTTTATCCACAATGTTCATATAGACTCCGCTGGCCAGCTGTACGTATTCGTTCTCGGCCGTCATCGAATCTTGTGCATAGAATTCGCTTTGTGAAATGACCTTGATGCCATGTTCGTTGATGAAGTCGGCTATGGCTGCGTCTTCATCTTCAAGCATCTCGGCGTAGGTCTTTGTATCGTCACAGGCCTGGAAAGCCAAGCTCAGTGCGAACAGGGTAAATAAGAATAAGGTAAGTTTCTTCATTTCTGTCAATTAGTAATTCTGTACAAAAGTATCTGATTTCCCTGAATATTGAAAGCCACGGACAGAAAGTTCGTATCTTTTAACCTTTTGTCACGTGCATTGAGAGCAGCGACAGCCGGTGTATCCGGCAGCCGGAACTCATTTCAGCAACAGGGGTTTGTATTTTTCCAACGCCTGTTCGAGTACTTTTTTCGCTTCGTCCATCGTCCCGTAAAACTCACCTCCCGATGCATTCAGATGCCCACCGCCGCCGAAGAACTCGGCTGCCAGCTGGTTGCAGGGGAAGGTGCCTACCGAGCGCAGCGATACCTTGATCATGGGCCGTTCGGTGTCTTCGCGCAGGAAACAGGAGAAGACGACGTCCTTAATGCTTAGAGGAATGTTGACAAATCCCTCGCTGTCGCCACGGATGTAGCTGAACTGGCTCTGCTCTTTCTTGGTCAGCGTGATGAGGGCGGCACGGTAGTCGTGATAGACCTGCATCTGCGTCAGCATGTGCCCCATCAGGCGCAGACGGCTTTCGGAATAGGTATTGAACACCTTGCGATAAATCTCGTCCTTGTCGATGCCTTTGGTGAGGAGCTCGCTGATGATGAAATAGATTTCGCGGTTGTTCGAGTTGTACGTGAATCCGCCCGTATCGGTCATCATGCCCGTATAAATGCACTCGGCACACTCGCGGGTAATGTCGCTGAAGTAACCCATGCGGCAAATCAGACGGAACACCAGCTCCGACGTCGATGAAATCTGTGGATGCGAGATGGTTATCCCGCAGAAGTCCTCGGGATGCAGATGATGGTCGATCAGAATCTTGCGGGCCGGCGAGGCCAGCACGGCTTCCTTCATGGCATCGATGCGGTTGGTGGCGTTGAAGTCGAGGCAGCAGATGACGTCGGCTTCGGCTATCAGCTTGTCGGCAAACTCCTTGTAGCGGTCGTACAGCAGGATGTCCTTGCTGCCCGGCATCCACTTCAGGAAGTCGGGAAAAGCGTTCGGAACAATCACGTTAGCAGTCTTTTCCTGCGAGTTCAGGAAGTGCCACAATCCCAGCGAAGAGCCGATGGCATCGCCGTCGGGACCCACGTGCGACACAATCACCATCTTGTCCGCACGGTCCATCCACTTGGCAAAATGGTCAATATTGGCTTGATCAATAACTTTCGTCAACATGTTCTTTTCGTTTTACTTCGAAGGGACAAAAGTACAAATAAAGTTTGGAAGGACAGGCACGACCCACCATAAAAATCCCAGCACCCCTCCGCAACCACACTTGCACGGCTCGTGAACAACACTTGTACGGCTCGCGAGCCACACTTGCACGGCTCACGAGCCACACTTGCGTTGCTCCAAGCCCACCTCAGAAACGCTCAAAGGCAATTATAGGTACGCGAGGATGGACAGTTGTTTATAAACGTTAAAAGAAGTTCCCGCCCTAAACATTCCATCCGATCCATTGTTTAACGACTGTGAAAATCGGCCGGAAATACCGCAGACAGAATGCGCAAAGCGCCGAACTCCTCAAGGATAACAAACGAAAAAGAAAGGATAACCCCAACGCATAACAGGTATTAGCGAACCACAACTTACAGAGACAGGATGAAAAAGATTGTTTGGATAACATTTTTATGCAGTCTGGCCTTTATCTCCTGCCAACAGGATGAATGGACAGACCCCTCACAGACGACGGCAGGCACACCTGCCGTCCGACTCAGGAGCGACCGTTACGAAAACGACCATGCCCGCACCCGCCAAGCTGCCGAAACCGATACCCCCTACGACCGGGTAGAGTTCTGCGTAGCCGACGAGGCAGGCACCATCGTCAGCGGCGTGAAAGGCATCTACAGCCCCCAAAGCCAGGAGATGAAAATCGAAGGGCTGAAGGAAGGCGAGTACGAACTGATGATTCTCGCCATCAGAGGCAACCTCCTTGACGACGGTGCCGTCATCCACCCCATGAAGCAGAAATCGGATTGCTGGATCAGCTTTCCGGCCGATCTGCAGAAACCCCTCGAAGCCGAATACTTCTATTCGAAGACCGCCTTCCACGTCAGCCGCGAAGCTGTAGCCGGTGGTCACGAATACACGGTGCACCTGCCCGCCGAAATCGTGCAGAAACGCATCATGGGGCGTGTCGATCTCGACCTGCTTTACAACAACGACGACGTACGAACCGCCACCACGCAGAAGACGATCACGTTCCACACGGCCACCTTCTACACCGCCTTCACCGCCAACGGCGGATACGACGGGCAAAGCAACAACCGGATCGACCCCATCGAACTGGACAACCGCAACACGTACTGGTTCATGCCCACCACGGCAGGCACACATCTCAATGCCGAAATCAGCCTCAGCACCACCCATTACCGGGGTGGCGAACGTGCCTGCAACTACCTGTTCGAAGTTGACGCCGTAAGTCCCAACCGCATCGACCACGTGCACGCACGGATGGGGCACCCCGACGACTATCAGGGCACCCTGTACGTCACCCGCCAGGCCTACAACGAAGGCAATCACGCAAAAATATTGCAGGACGGCGAGTCGAAAAACATCTATTCCGATCCGGCACAGCGGAAGTTCAACACGGCACAACCTCTGCAAATCGAGGTGACCGATGCCGGACAACTGCACGCCCGCTTCTACTCGCCCCGCGACCTGAAACGGGTGCTGGTCAAGGCACAGATTCCGTCGGTCAGCGACGAATATTTCGACCTGGCCTATTTCGACTCCATACCGGCCTTTGCCGACTTCTTCCACGAAGCAGCCCTCAGTACCCGAAGCGGCATGTACCGCACCGAGTCGGGCAAACTCATCGAAATCGGCAACCTGACACCTGCACAGCTCAAAGGTGTCAGCTATAAAATAGAGTCCGACGACCCTTATTGGGCCAAAATACAATCCATCGTACACGGCTGGAACATCTACTTCGGACTATACGATGGCGACCCCGACCTGCCCAACGGAGGTCCTGTAGGCAACTGGATGGGAATACGCCCCGTACATTGCCGCGAAGTCGTAGCGCTGTTCATCAACTTCACCTACATGATCGACATGGACGAGCACGAAGAAATCCTCCGCGAGAACGAAGACATCCTGTACGGCAACGGTGGCGTCAACGATAAAGTGACTGCCGACCGCGTACTGTCGCAGATGCGCCAGGTACGTACCCTGAAAGTCGGACTCGTTTACTCGGGAAACGGTGTAGTCGGATTGGGCGGCGGAAGCTCCTTCGGAGCCTATCAGAACGCCTGGATCACTCATTACACCAATACCTACGCCTGCGAAATCATGTTCCACGAGTTGGGACACGTCATGGGGTACAACCACAGCAGCTCGTTCACGTACGGGCCGTGGGCACAGCAGCTGATGAACAAATTCTATGTCAACAACCTGCACAAGTTCCCCATCGACTCGCCCGACTACCTCAATAGCCGGAACAACCCGACGCTCTATCCCTGACGCCGGGTTCCGGTACGGCGCCATGCGCCGGCATACATACAACTTATTCACACCCCTAAACAACGAACAATGAAATATCCATTTATTGCTTGCTGCCTCTTCGTGTCCCTACTCTGGACCGGATGCACCGCCGAAACCGAACTCGCCGGAACACCCGCCGGACAACTTGCCGTCCACCTGCAACCCACCGGGCTGCAAGGCACTGCCGCCACAACCGACGACAGCCGAATGAATGACGTCAAGGCATTCCGCTTCGAAGACGGAGTGTTGCAAGAGGCCTATGGACCGCTGGCTCCCGACACCGACGGCCGTTGCTACCTCAGCCTGGCACACGACCGGGGCACCCTCTACTTCCTGGCCAACGCCTCGAAAGCTACAGCCTTGGAAAGCCTGTCACCGGGTACTACGCTCGACGAATTCCTGGCCCTCTCGGCACCGACAGCCGAAATGACGGCTCAAGGCCTGCTGATGAGCGGACACACAGAGTTGGGCAACACGTCGGCTGCCGAACTGACGGTCGGCATGACCCGCAGTGTGGCCCGCATCGACCTCGAATCGACCGACCAGGGCGTCGAAGTGCTGCAAATAAGTATCGACCGTCTGGCCGATGAAGGCTACCTCAACGCACGGCCCACTGCCGCACACCCCGAGCATGCCGCAACAACCCGCTTCGACAAGCAGTACAGCCAGCCGCTGTCCAATGCCCGCGAAACCCTCTTTTACCTCTGCGAGCAACAGAATGCCGATATACAGGCCGAAGTGCTGGTGCGCTTTCGCGACGGATTGCACAAGATGAAAGCCCTGCTGCCTGCCACCATCCGACGCAACACGGTTTACACCATCCACGTGTATGGCCGTGGCGGCGACGTAGCGATGGACATCAGCGGCGGCGACTGGGAACAGGGCGAGACCTCCGATTCCGAAACCCGGCTCAAGGCACGGGTCAACACCGAAGCCTCCGCACTGCCTGCTAACATCACGGTAAATGCCACATGCGACAGCGTCTTCATCCCCTACACGGCCAACCGCTTCGACCTCGTCCTCGATGCCGAACCCGGAGCCACAGTGACAGTGGACGGACGCATCACCGGCGTCAGCGTACAGGCAGCCGGCACACGTACCCTCGAACCCGTGGCGCGCCTCACGGTGGCCAATGCCCATCGCCTGCCGGGCACCATACGCGAGTACATTCACCTCGACGTCTATCAGGGACAGATTCACAAAGGCCGCGTCGTGCTGGCTTTCTTTCCCAATCCGGTCATACTGGAAGGCAGCGTCAGCCTCAATGAAGACGGGGTATGCGACTTCGGCCGCTACGTAGAGGGCGAACTGGGACGCCTCATCCTGCCCGAGGGCAAAACAGCCACGGTAGAAGCCGACAACGGACAGACACCGTGGATCAAGATAGACGGCACTGCCGGCAACTACCGCATATTGGGCGGCTGGAAACCCAACGACCCCGAAGCCGACGGACGCATGCAGGAAGCCCGCTTAGTCATCACCGACAGCGACGGAAACAACCGCGAAGCCTATCCCATACGCCGACAGAACAGAGGGTTACCCGTAGTCAACATCGGCGGAACGTGGTGGTGCAAATACAACCTGCGGGGCAACGTCAAGAGCTTCGACGATCAGATCAGCATTGCCGACGACCTGGCAGCAGGTACCTCAGTCATGCAACGCCTGACCGACTGCACCGACGACGAACTGCTGGCCCTGATGGGCGGACAGTATCAGGGAGGCAATCCCGACGAGCTTCCGCTGAGCCACGACGGTACGGGTTTCTACCACGAAGGCATGAACAGTACCGCACAGAACTGGGGCTCGATGCCGGCCACGCAGATGGCTCCCGACGGATACCAGCTGCCCGACTACGACGACTATGCCTTCTTTGTATGGGGCACCAACTGCAACATCGGTGGCATAGGGTCACGGACGCATCAGAACAGCCAGGGACAGACCATCACCGTGAACATCGTCGAACGCGAAGCCAGTTTTCTGGGACACCCCTACGGCACCATCGCCTTTTACGACTTTGAATACGAAGGCGCCCACTGGACGCTGTACGGACTGGGACACCAGTGGAACACCACCATAGGAAACATCTCGCCGATGATGATCATGATGGCTACTGCCGGCAACACCTCGAACACCTGGTACATGGAAGGGTACGCCCAAGCCGACCGCCCCAACCAGAACTGGTTCAAGTTTACGGCACAAAACGCTACCAAGACCCGCGCAATACGTTGCATCAAGAGTCCGGTAGAATACACTTACAACTAACAACAAACGAACAGCTCGCAGCTTGCAACGCGCAGTCTGCGGCCATTTATCAATCAATTACTAACTTTTAAAAGCAAACTAACGATTATGGAATTGAAGTTTATGAAGGCTATGACCTTTGCAGTATGCACCACATTTGTGATGACCTCTTGCTCGAACGACACGGAAGAGATATTGCCGTCCGACAACTCGGGTACTACAATCATCAACGCCCGACTGGCCGCCTACGAAAGCCTGATACAGGCCGCCGATGGTGAAAATGACATAACCGACGTAAAAGCGTTCCTGTTCAAGGACGGGAAAATGGCTAAAATCTACGAACTGGGCGCTCCTCAGTCCGAAAGCTACAACCTGCAGGTTGACAGCCGCTCGGGCAACCTCTACCTGCTGGCCTATACGGGCGGAAGCATTCCCACCGAAAGCCTGCAGGGACTTGACATGAACGAAACCGACTGGAAGCAAAGTGTCATCGACATGCCTGCACAGACGGCACACTTCTTCACCGGCGTACTGGCTCTGGAAAGCACAGGCAGCCCGGCCGGAGCAGCCTCCGTCTCGCTGAAGCGGGGTATGGCACGCTTTGATCTGGCCGTCGAATCGCTCGAAGAAGTATCGGTGAAAGACGTCACCCTGCGCAACCTGGCCCATTCGGCCTATCTCTTCCCACAGGAAAGCATACAGTCGCCGGCCAGCGCCAACCGCAAGGACACGACCGTGGTATTCGAGCAACCCATCACCGACGGAAAATCAGGCATGCTCTATGCTTACGAGCAGGAGAACCAGGACATACAGATCAGCGTGACAGCCGTCATCGACGGAGAGGAAAAGACCTTGACCAAGGCCTTCGACGGACCGCTGAAGCGAAATACCGTCTATACCATCACCGTGCGCCAGGACCGCATCGACATCAAGCTCAACGTGTCCTTCGACGAATGGGAAGAAGGTACCAACACGGAACTGACTCCTTATAGCCGACGCCAATCCTGACAGTGGCGACAAGCCCCGGACGTCCGCACACCACGGCACCGGGGCAACGCCCTGACGTTATTCACCCTTTACGAAACCCTTACGCCTGTATGAACATCAGAAGATACATCACCCGAACCACCGCCCTGCTCGCCACCCTGCTGGCCCTGCAAGCCTGCTCGGACGAACGCACCAACGAACTTTTCGCCGACAACGGACAGGCTCTGCTGAAAGTCAGCCTGAGCGACTACAGCGCCGAAGGCCAGACCCTGCCCGTGGCCGGAGAAAACCACATCGAACGACTGGATGCCTACTTGTTCGAGAACGGCACGCTGACCACCTACTACCCCAACCTGACCGCCAAAGCCGAAGGCCTCTACAGCCTCGAACTGAAGCGTAAGAGCGGTACCCTCTACGTGCTGGCCAACGTGGCAACGGACGAAGCGCCCGAAACCGACGTACTGGACGAGGCCGACTTCCGAAGCCGTATCCTTGCCGCCGAAGCCGGACAGGCGCAACACTTCCTGACCGGGCAGACCGACCTGAGCGGACAAACGGGATACTCCATTCCGCTGACCCTGAAGCACGGAACAGCCCGGCTTGACTTCCGCGCCCGTGTGGCCGGCAACATCAAGGTACACGCATTCGGCGTAAAGAATGCCGCCCGACAGACCTTCGTCCTGCCGCAAACACCCATACAGACACCACAGGGAAGTGAAAAAGGCGACCTTCTGCTGACCTTCGACCCCAGATTGGAACGCGACTCGGCAGGCATCGTTTACCTCTACGAGCAAGCCAATCCCGACCTGAAGGTATATGTCAAGGCCGAAATGGACGGAACAACCTACGAAATGGAGCAGCCCTTGCCCGAAACACTGAAACGCAACACAATCTACACCATAACCGTGCGCAAAGACCTGAGCGGCGCACACCTCGCCGTGGAAGAATGGGCCGAAGGCGAAGGTACGGAACTGATTCCCGGCTTGGACAGCCGACTGACCGTGGATCGGACCGCCTCGCGACTGCCCGACGACGTACAAGTGGCCGATGAAGGTGCAACCCTCGTCTTTCCGCACAGCGCCACCGAGGTGCTGCTGGCCGTCGATTGCGACGACGAACTGGAGATGCTTCCCCTCGAAGGCTATCCGCTGACCGTGGAACCCGTGGCACCAACGCGCAGCCTCGAAGGCAAAAATCTGTTCCGCATACGCAAGTCGCTCTATCCGCCCGGAGTGGCCGCCGACGAAACCACCCTGCAATTCCACCGCAAGGGATTGGACAACTCTTACCCCGAAGACCACATCCGCCTGGTGCTGCAAGCCAATCCGGTGCAGATAGACGGACTGATGAGCTTCGACACGAAAACCTATGCCCACCGCTTCGACCGCTACATCGACAACGAACTGGGCACGTTCACCCTGACCGAAGGAAAGGAACTCGTGGCCGAGTTTGACGACGGCGAAGACCCCTGGCTGAAAATCGTGCCGCAGCAGGAAAGCAGCAACGTATGCCGCGTACTGGCCGGATGGAAACCAAACGATCCCACCGCCAACGGCCGCCTGCAGGAAGCCCGCCTCGTCATCCGCAACCAGGCCGACGGCTCGGCACGCGAGGAATACACCGTGTCGCGCCTCAACTACGGACTGCCCGTCACCTGGCTGCACGGCGTGTGGTGGTGCAAGTACAATGCCCGCGGCGACTCGAAGTCGTTTGCCGACCAGGTGCTTTCGTCGGCCGACCCTGCCGTACAGGCCAACAGTACCGTACTCGACTATCTGACCCACTGCACCCCTGAACAATATTACGACCTGTGGGGATGGGCCTATCAGGGAGGAAGGCAACAGGGACTGCGGGTCGTGGTGCAGGACGGCATTGCCGTGCTCGACGGCTTCCGCACCACGGACAACGTGCACATGAACAAGCTGCCTCCCACCACCCTTGCCCCCGATGGCTACGAGGTGCCCTCGATGGAGGACTTCAACCTCGTGTTCGACGCCACCGACTACGTGTGGGTGATGTGGAGCGGAACCCACATCCTGAAAACTCCGTGGGAAGGCCACAGCAAGATACAGCGCGAACAACGCCGCCGCAGCGACTTAGTGATAGACAGTTTAGCCATCGGCGAACTGATCTACGTAGGCATGAAGAGTCCCGACTTTCCAGAATACGAACCCGTTGTGTGGTACGGCCCTGCCTCCCAGTGGAATGCGTCGGGCATCTACCACGGCCACTACAACAACATCCTTTTCACCGTCTATTCGCCCACAGGCAGCGGATGGTACTTCAACGGCAGCATGGCAGGTCTATATCTGACCAAAAACGGTGCCGGCGTCAACGACACCCGCATCCTGCGCTTCAAGAAGTCGCCCGTAGAGTACATCTACGGCAAGGAATAGACGAAAAAGAAGAAACGACGGGGGAGTTGCGTTCAACACGACGATTTGTTGAACACAACTCCTCCCATCGTTTTTTTATTCCCCGAAGTCATCCTATATTTGCAGCCGGAAGGGACAGGACGAACTATGCACGTATGGTTCGTGAGCCACGCAAGTGTGGTTCGCAAGCCACACAAGTGTCTCTCGCGAGCCGTGCAAGTGTGGCTCGTGAGCCGTACAAGTGTGGCTCGTGAGCCGTACAAGTGTTGTTCACTATCCATGCAAGCATAGTTCGCACGTCATGCCTGCACTGTCAGTGCACCGCAATAGCCCGCAAATATTACGCAATATGTCGTCGATAATCCCTTTTCTGCAACATTTAAGGGCAAAAAGGCAGGTTGAACCTGCCTGCGGTACACAAATAATAGAAAAGAAAACAAAACAAAAGCATACCCCCTCCTTCATAGTTCCCCCGAAAACGTGGGAACTGCCGGCACGGAGGCCGTGGAGAGGAGATGTTGATTTTCAACGCTTCTTCATCACGCTGTTCACCACACGGACGGTTGAGACGAGCTTGTTGGTCGAGGTAAAGACATCCACGTTCCAGACATGCGACGAACGTCCCTTGTGGACGATGGTGCCTACGGCGCGCACCGTATCGCCTTCGAGTGCCGACGAAATGTGATTGCCGCTCACCTGCATTCCCACGACCATCTCGTCGGGTTGGCAGAGGATCATCGAGCCCAGTCCGGCCACCGTCTCGGCCAGTGCCAGCGTAGCCCCTCCGTGCAGAATGCCGAAAGGCTGCCGCGTACGTTGATCCACCGGCATGGTGGCTTCCACACGGTTCTGGTCGGCGTAGGTGTATTGTATTCCCAAGTTGCCCATCAGGGCATGGCGTGCCTGGGCGTTCAGTTGGTCAAGGGGAATATCGCTGATACGCGCTTCGGACAGAATCATCTTCTCGACAGCAGCCGCCACACCGTCTTCCTCGTTCGAGGCAGTGATGTAGTCGGCACACACTTTCACCGAGTCGGGCGCCTGCCCCATGGCTACGCCCATGCCGGCCAGCTGAAGCATGGCTACATCGCAGGTGCCGTCGCCGATGGCCATCACTTCCTCGCGCTTCACGCCCAAGTGTTCCAGCAGAGCGCCCAGCGTATTGGCCTTGTCCACCGAACAGGGCACTACCTCCAAGAAGTAAGGCTCGGAGCGGAACACGTCGAGCACGCCGCTCAGGCGTTTCTTCCAGTGCTCTTCGAGGGCTACCAGCGCTGCTTCGTCGTCGCTCACTAACATGCACTTGCACGGAGCAAAGTCGATGGCCGTCGAAAACTCTTCCTCCTCTATCACCACCAAGTCGTTCAAGCCGGCTTCGTCCAGCACATGCTCGTTCTCCGAATCGTTGGTCAGAATCAGGTTATCGTGGTACGTAAACAGGGCAAAACCGTTCTTACGGGCTTTCTTCTCTAAGTAAGGCAGCATTTCGGGGTTGATCCGGCGTTCGAAAAGTATCTCTCCGTTCTGTGCATTGATTATCTGGCAACCGTTGTACGACAGGATGAAGCCGCCATAGTTGCCCAGTTCCAGCGTCTTGGCCACCTGCATCAGGCCATAGGACGGACGGCCCGATGCCAGCACTATACGCACTCCCATCTGCTGAATCTTCAGCAGGGCCGATAAGGTACGCTTCGTTATCTCCTTCGCATTGTTCAGCAGCGTACCGTCCACATCAAGAACCAATAACTTGTACTTCATGACTATAAAGATTTAAAGGTTTCCTTATTGGGACACAAAGTTAAGGATTTGAACGAGATAACCAATTTTTCGTTACGTTTTTTGCTGAAAGGGGCATGCTGATTGCAAAGAGGAGGAACAAGCAGTTCCCAGTCACCCCGTCCCTTATCAACTTGTCCCTCGTCAACTCGTCCCTTGTCAACTCGTCAACTAAAAAAAGCACATGCCCCCCGCGTCACCGCCAGCATCCCTATACTGCCTAATGCCCAGTAAATGGCACGTACTGTAGGACGATAAAAAGCCCGACGGAACAGAAACAGACAGACATAAATCATGATCAGTTCTGCCACATGCAGCTTAATGCCGTCGATCGACGAACCCGGCAACGCCTCTATCCAGCGAAGCCCCTCATTCTGCAGGCGCACCAGCACCCGAAGCCCCTCCGCCAACGGTTGTTGCAACACGGGGAAAGGCGTAAGCAGCAGCACGCCCACCGCCACATACAGCACCAGCGACACCAGCGGAATCACCCACAAGTTAGTCAGCAGAAAATGGACAGAAAACCGTCCGAAGTAGAAAGCCACCAGAGGAGCTACCCCCGCCTGTGCCGCCAACGAAACAGCCATCAAGCCATACACCCACCGCAAGAAACGGTTGTCGAACGGGCACAGCGACCACAGCCCCGGCATCAGTAACAGGATAGCCGCCACAGCAGAAAACGACATCTGAAAACCGACATCGAACAGCCAGCACGGACGCCAGCACAGCATCAGGAATGCAGCGGCAATCAGCGCATCCATCGTCAGGACCTTTTCGGCCCGCAACCCCACCAGCACAAACAGCGAACACATCAGCACCGCACGCACCACCGACGACGAAAGCCCCGTCAGGAAAGCAAATGCCCACAACAGCCCCACAGCTATCAGCGACAGAAAAGGCTTCAAACGCCTCCACCGCTTCCACAACGGTACAAAAAAAACAAGAATCAACGCATAGATGAAGCCGACGTGCAACCCCGAAAGCGCCAGCACATGACTGGCACCCGATATGGAATACGTCTCCATGATATCCTCGCTCAGGTCGTCCTTGTCGCCCAGCGTCAGTGCGGAAAGCACAGCCAGCTCATCGCCCTCAAAGCCCAGACGGCGGTAAATGCCCAGCAACTCTTCGCGCAAGTCGAGCGCCTTTTGCCGCAAGGTGCGTTCCGAAGAATGTCCCGTCTTCATCCACTGCCACGCCGGCACATAGGCAGTACCACTCACACCGTTGTGTTTCAGGTAGCGGGCATAGTCGAACCCGGCAGCCACGCCTTCGTTGGAAGGAGGTTTGAGCCGCGCCCTCACCCACAGCGTATCGCCCCGCTGCAAGGCAAGCGAAACGGAATCTTTAGCTATATAAAACAGAAATTCGGGCCGTCCGTAGATGAACGACAACGTATCCCCCCTCGACTCGGTCAATAAACGGGCCCGGCACTTGACGGTCTTGGGCTTCGGCTCGGGAACCTCGGTCAGCAGAATCTGACAGTCGGAAATTCCGTCCTTGATGTCGTAACGCGTAAGTTTCAATTGCTCCCCCATCAGCAGAAAGCCAATGGAAAACATCATCACATCAACCACCAATCCGGAAAGTAATCCGTAAGAGCGCCAGTTGCACACGATCAACAGCAGCACACACGCCCCCCATACCGCAAAGCTGATGTCCGTCCATTGCCACGACGGGCAATAGTCGGCACACGCAATGCCAGCCATCAGCATTATCAACAGCCGCAGGGAAGGATGTCGCCGCCAGACAGACGACATTTACAGCCGCTTTAACGAACGGATAGCCTCTTCCTGATCGGGAGCCGCAAACACGGCACTGCCTGCCACCAGCACATCGGCACCGGCAGCCAGCAAACGCGAGCCCGTATCCAGATTCACGCCGCCGTCCACCTCGATCAGGGCATCCGAACCCGAAAGCGTAATCAGTTCGCGCAACTCACGCACCTTATCCACCGTATGTTCGATGAACTTCTGTCCGCCAAAGCCGGGATTGACACTCATCAACAGCACCATATATACGTCGTTGATGATGTCCTTCAGCATGCACACCGGAGTGGCCGGATTGATGGTCACCGCCGGCTGCATACCCGCCTCACGAATCTGTTGCACCACGCGGTGCAGATGGGGACAGGCTTCGTAGTGCACGTTCATCACGTGTGCGCCCAGTGCCTTTACTTCGGGAATGAACTTCTCGGGCTGCACTATCATCAGATGCACGTCCAGCGGTTTGCGTGCCAGCTTGGCAACGTACTTCAACACAGGGAAGCCGAAAGAAATGTTGGGCACAAACACACCGTCCATGATGTCGATGTGCACCCAGTCGGCTTCGCTGCGGTTCAGCATCTCAATGTCGTCCGCCAGATGACCGAAGTCGGCAGACAGGATAGAGGGAGAAATAATCGGTTTCATAACACAGTCATAGTATCTCTAAAGGTTCTTTTTTCTGTTTCATTTCACGAAGCGCGCCTCGTCCGTCAACCGGAAGCCGCGCAGCAGTTCGTCGGTCTTCAGCCGTTTCTTGCCGGGAAGCTGCAAGGCGCAGATGCCCACAAATCCGTCGGCTGCCGCCACGCGGATGTAGGTCTTGCCGTCGGTCTGCAGCGTACCGGGCTCCAGCGAATGGGGCATCACGACCTTTTCCGTCTGGAAGATTTTCACCACGACCGGTTCGCTTTCGGGCAGTTTCAGTTCTGCCCATGCGCCGGGATAGGGCGAAAGACCGCGCACAAAGTCGTAGATGTGCTTCACCGGCTGGTTCCAGTCGATGCGGCATGTCTCCTTGAAGATTTTGGGAGCCGGTTTCAGCTCGCCCGTCACGCCCATCTCTTCCTGCGGGATGCTGTGGATGCTGCCGTCCAGAATGGCGTCCACGGTTTCGGTCACTAATTTGCCGCCCAGCACCATCAGCTTGTCGTGGACGATGCCCACGTCGTCGGTATCGGTTATGGGGACGCGCACCTGCTGAATGACTTCGCCCGTATCAATCTCGTGCTTCAGGAAGAAAGTCGTGATGCCCGTCTCCGTCTCGCCGTTGATGACTGCCCAGTTGATGGGCGCCGCGCCACGATATTGGGGCAGCAAGGAGGCGTGCAGGTTGAAGGTGCCCAGGCGGGGCATGTTCCACACCACTTCGGGCAGCATGCGGAATGCCACCACAATCTGCAGGTCGGCCTTCCAGGCACGCAAGGCTTCCACAAACTCCTCGTTCTTCAGTTTCTCGGGCTGAAGCAGGGGCAGGTTGTGTTCCAGCGCATACTGCTTGACGGGCGAGTATTGCAACTTGTGTCCGCGACCGGCAGGCTTGTCGGGCATGGTGATGACGCCCACTACGTTGTAACCGCCTTCCACCAGGCAGCGCAGGGCCTCCACGGCAAAGTCGGGAGTACCCATATATACAATGCGTAAATCTTCTTTCTTCATTTGTCTAAGGATTTTAGGGGCAGCCGCAACAGGTGAAGCCGCTTTAGTTATCCGCAAAGGTAGACAATTCTTCCTTATCGTCAAAGATTTATCTTTAGAATGGTGAATGGTTAATGATTAATGGTTAATGAAGGGGGATGGTGAAGCAGAAAAGCGAAAAAAATATAAGAAAGATATTGATATATAATGATAAAATCTTATTTTTGCGATTAGTTCATAGCACACAAATCTGATATTTATGGCAGAAAAGCACTCTGTAATAAGCACAACGCGTATGGCCAGCTTCGCAAACAAAGAGCAGCCTTCCCCCCTTTACTGGCAAAGGGAGGTTTCTTGTGTGCCCTTTTCCATTCATCATCCATCCAATAAGTCAGCTAAGAATTTGGATATGTGCGGAATTTGTGTAAACACACACACACACATTCTCACCTGACTTTAGTCGCGCGCGTCAATATACCTTATTATTATATATATGCAAGGGCGGAAACTCTTTATTCGGGAGTTTTCCGCCCTTTTCTGTTGTTTCTCGCTGCACTTGGGCGGGGAAAATGAAGAACAGGAAAATGAAGAATGAAGAACGAAGAATGAAGAATTTATTAACCATTTACCATTAATCATTAACCATTTACCATTAATCCATGATAGACTTGAAAAAACTGATTGCGACCGCATTGTTGTCGCTGTTGCTGCTCCCGGCCATGGCGCAGCAGGGGGCAGGCATAAGCCCGGCCGAACCCCGTTTGTCCCTGCGGGCGAATCTGTTGCGCTGGGCATCCCTTACGCCCGATCTGGGACTGGAGTGGCGCATCAACCCCTCGTGGGGCATACTGGTCAGTGGCTCGTGGACCGCGTGGAGCTGGAGCAACCGCGATCGCCGCTATGCGCTGTGGGAAGTGATGCCCGAGGCGCGTCGTTATGTCGGCAAGGAGAAGCGCGGCTATCTCGGCGCGATGTTCAAGACGGGCGAGTTCAACTACAAACTATCTGAAACTGGCAAGCAGGGAAGCCTGACGGGCGGCGGACTGACGGGCGGCTATCGGATGAGGCTGACCGACGCACTGGTGCTCGACTTCTCGCTGGCCGTGGGATACCTGAAGGCCGACTACGACCGCTACGAGGTGGTCGACGGTGTGCGTGTCTTCCGTGGCACGAAGACCCGTAACTGGTGGGGACCGATTGACGCGGGGGTGACTTTGGGATGGAGAATTAAATGAAGAATGAGGAATGAAGAATGAAGAATAAGAGAATGAGGAACAGGAAAATGAAGAATTGGTTGGTATGAAGAAGATATACTATATGATAGGTGTGGCAGCCATGTTGCTGTCCGCTTGCGTGAAGAACACGCTCTACCGCACGCCCCACCCCGACCGGGGAGCTGTCACCATCAGCCTGACGGGACTGGCGGCTACTGACGATTATGTGATGGACATCGACGGGCAGACGGCCGACATCGACGGTTCGCCCTTTACCTGCCCGTGGCTGCTTGCGCCGGGAGCGCACAGCCTGGTGGTCTACAACCGTGCCGAGGGCTTCACCTTCGACGGACGGACAGCGCGGGTCAATGCCCCCGGCGGCATGAGCCGTGCGGACGGTGCATCCGTCATTCCCCTGCCGGGCTACCTGAAGACCGCCTGCCGGGAGATGACGGTGGCTGCCGACGATACGCTGCGCGTCAGCCCCGCCCCGCAGCAGCGCGTGCGCGACCTGCAACTGGAGCTGGAGGTGACGCAGGGACGCCCCGAACTGATACAGAGCGTCACTGCCACCCTTGGCGGCATAGCCGGTGCCTTCGACATGGAGGCGGAACAGACCATCGGCGAACCTGTCTCCACGGTCTTTGCCTTTGCCCGCGAAGGCAGCAAGCTCACGGCCAACGTGCGCCTGCTGGGTGCGATGGGAGCCGTGCAGACCATGGTGCTGGACATCGTATTTGTGGACGGCGGACGCACACAGCGTACGGAGGTCGACCTGACGGAAGCCCTTGCGGACTTTAACGGCGATATGACCACCGCCTACCGCGTGACCGGCACGCTGGAAACGCCTGTCGGCATGGAGGAAGGCAACGCCGAAATCACCGGTTGGGAACCGGTGGACGGAGGCGATGTGGATGCGGAAATGTAGGAAAATTAATAATTAACAATTAATAGTGAATAGGATGAAAACAAGACATTTTGCACTCGCAGCGCTGGCACTGACACTGGCCGCCTGCAACAACGACAACGAGAACCTGAACGGTGGCCCGGTAGCCGCCCAGTTTACGGCCGAAATCTATGAGGCTACATCTACCCGCGTCAATTCGGAAGGAACCGACTGGACCGACGGCGACCGCATCGGCGTCACCGGCGCAGGCTTCACCAACGTGCCCTACAAGAGAGAGAACGGTAAGTTCGTGACCGACGGTACGACCATCTATTTCAATGACACCGAAACGCATACCTTCCATGCCTACTATCCGTATCAGGCTGAGGGCGGAACGGTGACCGTCAGCACCGCAGCCGACAAGCAGGGCACGGGCATCGACTTCCTCTTTGCCTCGGGAGCCACGGGCGACACCCACAACCCGACGGTGAGCTTCACCGGCGACCATGCGTTCCACCACTGCATGAGTCTCATCAAGTTCACCTTCAAGGCAGGCGATGGTCTCAGTTTCAACGAAACGGAACCTGCCGGCTACACGTTGGGCGGGCTGAAGCATGAAGGCACATTCGACACGGCTACCGGCACGACGGCCGTAACCGCAGCCTCCGAATCGGCGATTACCATGCAGCTGGGCGGTGCCACCACTTCGCAAGTCATCATTCTCCCGCA
>OMCT01000952.1_pt1 | contig 19241 bp, 20 predicted proteins | sample 1674301 | NCBI WGS metagenome assembly OMCT01 (sample SAMEA103958158, study PRJEB25191) | human gut metagenome
TCGGCTTGCAGATCTCAGCCACCAGCGCAGGACGTTCTTCGGGAGGGGCACGGGCAACAGATGCAATCTCAGCGGCAGTCGGCTTGACCTCACCGGAAAGCACTTTCTGCCGTGTGCCGGGAACGGCTTCTTCGGCAGCGTCTACACCTTTGGCAAATTCCTCGGCTCGAATAACCGTGTTTTTACAAACACCGTTTTCTGTGGCGATTCGTTTGCAAGTCTTGGGATTCCCGATCAGGTTCCCAATTTGGGAACCTGATTTTGCAGCAGGACTTTTTCTGTCACCGCCGTTGGCGCATTTTTCGGCTTCATACTGTTTCCCGATGAGGTACTTCTTCTGCTCCGGGGTTAAATTGCGCCGCCCCAGCTGATTCTTGCAGATCCAGATGATGGCTTCATAACGGCTTGCAAACTCCTTTTCGTGAACGGTGAAAGGAATCTCCGGGTGCTTCTTGGCGATGGTGTAGCGGTTGTGCCCATCTACGATCAAGCCCTGCCATACGATGATGGGATTGATGATGCGGCCATCTCGCAGGATGTTAGCTTCGAGCTGGTTCAGTTCTTCAAAGGTAAGCGGCGGGATCTTGCCCTGAAACTCCGGGTCAATCTTAAGCGCATTCAGATTCATCATCAAACCGTCCTTTCTTAAAGTAGGTGGTTTTCGGGCTGGTGGGCTGGATGTAATAGTCAAACCCAAAGCGGGTCTGGCAGTAGGTGCAAGGCTCCTTAATTGTCTGTCTGGGGTCTGCACGGCGGACACGGATGCCACGGGCATTGCGGAACGCATCCAAGCAGCGGGGGCAGAGGGTGGTCAGGGTTGATTCGTCAATCTTGTGGGTAAAAGTACGGCTCATAATCAATACCTCCGTGTCATCAGAATGAATATTCGGTATGGAAAAAGCCCACTGCCTTGATTCAGAAGAATCCCGGTGGTGGGCTTTGAAGTTTTTGTTTTAAGTGTCCCACCCTATTTGTCCTCGACGCCCGGTGGGGGGTTGGAATACACCTCGGTGAGGGGGACTGCACCCTTCCTCTCATTGGCTTTTCAGCCACCCCGCCTTCTTTATGGCCGGGCCGCGAATTACGGAAGTTTCATTATTTTGTCCGAGGGAATGATATTCAGTTTTCAAGGTACGGCTACCAGCTTCGGGCTTTCTCCCCGTCTGGGGTGTTGCCCTTGCTGTGACCATAGTGTACCTGAAAACTGAATGCTTTTTTAGGAAGTAATAGTTCCGCTTTTTTCGCCAAAACCGGAACTATCACTTCCGGTTTTGCGCAAAATTATGCGCATTTGCGCTATATTTATTTTTACAATTTTCAGAAAAACAATTTAATTTTTTTCAAAGAAAAAAGCCCTTCCAGATAGCAGCTCATTTGAGCCGACTATCCAGAAAGGCAGTCATGTGTAATTATAAATCGTCCGCAACGGCATCTAAGCTACGCGCGATACGATGCAATTTTGTACAGATTTTCTTCTTTAACAGTTCTTCTTCCTCAGAGGGGGACTTTCCCACAATCAAGTAGTCCAGCGTGGTACGAAAAGTCTCCTTGACCTCAACAAAAAGGTCAATCGACGGTGCTTCTTCCCCTCGTTCAATTCGACGGAGGTGACGGTCACTGATATTCAGTTTGATTGCCAACTCCTCCTGCGTCATGCCGTTGGCCTTGCGCAGATGCTGGATACGTTTGCCTGTGGCGTAAGAATCAAAGTACATAAGCCAGCCCTCCGAACCCAAAGTGCGGGTGTTCGCGCCAGCGATGCCACTCGTGCATGGGTTCAGAGGCTTTGCAGCCAAAGGGGGCTTGCGTTACAATTTTGGAAATCTTAAACATCTTCGTCCTCGCTTTCTGTCGTTAAAGGCATAGTGGGGGCGGAGTTGAAAGAAAAAACGGGCGACAAAAATCAGACCCGCGTCACCTCGCCGCCACGACTTAATAGCGAGATGCTCGAAATCTATTTTTGCCACCCTGCGCAGAGCGTTTTTCCTTTCGTTGATAGGAACGGAAAAATTGTCCCTATACTAATAATGACAAAAAATGCCCATTTGTATGGGTATTATGCGAAAACTTCACAGTTCTCTCGCAATTTCGCTAATGCAGCTTGAATGCTTTCATTTACACTGCCTCTTGTAACCCCCTCCAAGTGCGCGATTTCTTCTATTGTCTTATTATGGTGATAACGCTCGATCAGTCGTTTTATCTGTTTTTCAGAAAGCATCCGAAACGTATCACCAAGCTGCGTTAGCTGCCACCTCTTTTCCACTGTATCACAGGGGTCATTTAGAAAGTGCAGCACATCACATTCATATTGAGCATAAGGATTGTCCAAGGAGTGCTGTGCATGATAACGACACACTTGGCGCAAATGCGCTTTTTCGCGCCGAACCATTTCGTGCATGACTTCAAATATTTCTTGTGTCACCTCAATAAAGCAGTCTTGCTGGTGTGCATCGGGATAGTGGTCTTTCAAATTGATTTCTGGCATCGTGTTCCCTCCTTATACGAGCGGACAAGCGGTGTCGAGCCGAGATAATAATATAAATAAAGATGGCAATATGAGATTCGGCTTGCACTCTATCGAGGATGCCACGAAAATCATATTGCCACCCAAAGTCATTCTGCGAATACGTTACAAAGTCTGTGTATGTTGAACAGAGCATTTGTTTGGCTCATCGGCTATGGAGTCATCATCTTTCAAGGGGCGCTGTGCTTGATAGAGCCATCCAAAGCATTCGGGTGGCCACGCTTCCATGTCTTTTTTGATCATTTTCTGAATCAAAATTTTAGCGTATCTTTTTGTTGTTACATTCATATGTAGCATCCTCCATTTTATGCTGGCTGACCTTATTATAATGTGCAACAATCAGAGAAATTGCATCTGCAATTAAAGCTGCTGCTACACAACGGAACAAATTGCCTAAATAGATTATATCAAAAAGGCAGATTAAATTTATAACAATCAGTCGAATTCGAGACTTCTTTCTTAACGCACAAATTTCGTCAATTGAAAGATGAATGCACGCATTATTACTTGGAGAATTAAACCAAACAACCAAATCTGATATTATTAGAAATATCGTTGTGGCAAGTAACGAGAAGCGATTCGAAAACCATAGACAGCAGATTTCCATACACAATGACAAAAACAAACAACGCATATATGAAGTGGCGTGGAAACCATTAGTACATGCTCTCAAAAACAAAAAACAGAATCCGAACACTATTGTTTGCACAAACCCAAAGAATAAGCCTCCTACCAGTATTAAAAGCGCCCAAGTTACCCAAGTGGTAAGCCGCTTTAACATACTATATACAAGCCATTCATAAGACTTGGGCTCTATAATGTTGAGAGCAATACATTTTAAAGCAAAACATTTTATTAATGAATCCATATACTCTTTCTTTCCATCGGTTGTTCGTTTTATTTATGATAGCATAAAATATGTGCATTATCTGCTTTTTTGTAACAAAAACGGTATTTTATGTCATGAAACACGAGAAAATGCTATTTCCCCTGTAAACTGAAACCATCCATCTTTATAAGACATGGCGTAATCACCGCTGTATTTTTTTAGGATAAGTTTGACATTTTCCAATCCAAAGCCATGCATCTCAGGCTCTTGTTTTGTTGTGGGGATGCTGTCATTTATAATTTCAACTGGAGCAGAGGTATTACGCACCGTAAAAAAAAATGTATCATTGGCCACTGCTGTAATCTGCACTATTTTCTTTCCGTTAAGTTTTTGACACGCTTCAATTGCGTTGTCTATCAGATTGGATAATAACACTACCATATCGGCTGCATCCAATGAAATCTTTGATAAATCATTTACCTCAAAGTCCATTTCAACACCCACGCTTTCAGCAAATGAAGCCTTTGTATTAAATAGCGCATCTAAGATTGGATGGTGTGTGTTAACTAAAAGCAACCGTTCTGACTGAAATTCTTTAACGGAAACAATATACGCCTCTGCTGCGGTGTATTCATGCGTTTGCAGAAGATTATCAAGTACATTGATATGCGCACGAAAATCATGAACTTTTTTTCGTTGTGCGGCATATAGATTGCTTGCTGCTTCCATGTTTTTGATTTGAATTTGAAGTTGCTGATCTAAAGCTAATAATCGTTCCCTTGTTCTTGCAGCCTGCTCTATTTGTTCCAGCAAAAAAAGGACGGCAATATTTGCAATAAAAATCACAATGCAACAGACGGCAATCATTCCATCACTGAGAGGCCGAGCGCTGGATGCATAAAGAAGCACAATAAGCATCAAAAAAGAAGAAAAAGGATACAAAAAATACAGGCTCAATTGAGAAATCCCTAAAGTAGAAGCCTCACGTGAAGATGGTTTTACCCACGAAAATTTCCGAAAAGCGAGAACGATTGTTAACTCAGATGAGTAATACAAAGCGGAGTAAATAACAAACGGAACTTGCGCATAGCCGAATTCGTTTCCTTCAATTCCATAAAGCGTAGACACAAGCATTCCCATTCCCATTGAAAGTGCATAATTTAATAAGTACTCTATCGTAACAAGAAAGAAAATATAAATCGATGTTATTTCTTGATATAAAATTCGTGCCAAGAAAAAGCTCGTTACAAGCACAATAATGATTTTTGTGCTTTGTTCGCCAGAAAACAGCAGACGGTTTAAGAACAATCCGCCAAACGAAAGCAAAACAAATGTAAGCAGAACGCCCCAAAAACGCACTCCTGTCCAACGACGTGTTGCAAAAGCATCCAAAAAGAAAACCATGCAGAGAATATCAATCAATGTAAATGCAAGACTCAACAAATACTCCATTTGTTTTCTCCTCTCCAAAGAAGATATTTTTTCTTTAATTCCGCCCGATTCTTTTCGCTGGGTGTCAACACAATTCCTCCTGCAAGTTGAATTCGATTGTGTTGAAAGATTTCAATGTATTCCATATTAACCAGATAGCTCTTTTGTATTCTTAAAAAGCCCAACATCTCCATTCTTTTCTCCATGTTGGTCATACTTTCATAGAAGCGATAAGTGGCATGACCGTTATGCACCAAATGCATCACAATAATTCGCCCCTCTGATTCAAGGTATAGAATATCGTGAATCGGGATATCAATACTCTCAGCGTTGATTTTGATTGTAACAACTTTACGACATTTTAACATTTCTTGAACAGCAAGATCAAAAAACTCTACCAAACGAATTGAAATATCCGATTTTAATAGGTAACGGAACGCCTTGACCTCATATCCTTCGGGCGCATATTGAATAAAATTTGTTACAAAAATAATGACGGCTCTCGGTTGAACGAGTCGCAAATTTTTAGCCAATGTAATTCCATTCATGCCAGGCATATCAATGTCCAAAAAGGCAATGTCAATAATTTCCAGAACATTCACACATTCAGGCTGCGTATATGAATATAGTTTGGCCGAAATGCATTTTTCTTGGCATCGCGTCTGTAGCATTGTTGTTATCGTATTAACGGCATTTTCATTATCATCACATATCAAAATATTCATCTGTTTTTCCCTCCAACGAACATGGGCCAAACCGGATTCTGAACATAGCATAACTTTCCTACCCCCTACAAGTCAATCGAAGTTCAATATAATCGAACATTATATGTAGTATAGTACGATTATATTGAAATTTCAAATAGTACACTTTATATAGGATAGGAGTGTACTGGAATGGAGCATTATTTAGGAGAAAAGCTAAAAAAGCTGAGAGAAAGTCGTGGCTGGACGCAGGCGGACTTGGCTAAACGGTTAAATAAGGCTGTATCCACGGTCAGTGGATATGAAAGTGATGCACATGCAATTCCGTTGGATGTTCTTTCAAGCATTTCATCCTTATTTAGCATTTCAACAGATGAACTCCTAGGACTGGATGCGCCAGAACTGTTGTCTCTTTCAGGACTGACGGAAGATCAAAAGAAAACGTTGGTAAAGCTACGGGATGAATTCTTAGCACCAAGTCAACAGGGAAATGACCTTTCTCCACAACAAATGGAGATTTTGCATGATGTTATAAAAGCCTTTGGCTGATAGCTGGCTTACGATATGGCGCGAGTACGCGGCAATCATCCGTTCTGATATGTCCCCCGATGCTGGAAGTCCAGTGTTGGGGGACATATCGTTATATATGAATCCGACTTCGTTACAAATTTTCTCCATTTTGCTACAAAATTGTGGACTTTAATTAACTCTTGTGCTTTGATATAATCAATAGTTGTAATAAAATTTGAACTGGAGGTGGTTCCGGTGCAGAAGCAGTGACCATAAGACATGCATTGTATAAAAACTCTATACAGGAGGAAGAACTATGAAATCTATGAAAAAGACGTTTGCACTTTTTGTGCTGTTTTCGATGATGGTTACCTGTCTTTCTCTTTCTTCCTTTGCACTGGAGCCTGACACCGTTCCGTCGAACACCGCTCCCGATGCGGATGTTGCCATGAGTGAAACCGATACCGTAGCGGATGCGATTGAAGAAGATGCGGTTATTATGCCTAAACACGAGGCGATGCTGGATGATGTTGTCTCAGAGGGCGCTTCCGAAGTAGAGATCGTAGACCCGGTTGATTCGGCTGGCACTTACCCAGCATGTGATCATAATTATGTCACATCACCTGTAGGAAGCCCTCGTGAAGTGTATGATCCCACTATGAAAATGTATGCACATGAACAGGACTATATCCACCGTTGCACTAAGTGCGGCGAATACTACTATACGACTGAAATCAGATATCATAGCTAATATTATCTGTGTAAACAGATAGGGTTCCTCTTAGAAATACTAACTATCTCTGTCTGTTCACAGGAGTTTGTGGGCAGACAGAGTATTTTCGTTTATACAGTGAAGATGCCTTATGAAAATTAAAGAAAGTTCGTCTATTATTCTAGCGTTTCATGGTATGATTGGCCGTAAGAAGCAGACCGGCCTATTGCTGCTTTTGCTGACACTGGTTTTCTCGTTCCTGACGGCGGCGGTGATCTACTCCGTCAGTTCTGCACAGGTATTGCAGGACACCCGCTGTGAGTTATATGGCGAATGGCAGTACCTGCGTTTGTCGGATACAGCTGAGGATGCCGCACAGGTACAAAACACCTTGCCCGCATCCGCACAGGTCAGCACAGTGACCCAAAACGGAATCGTTCTCGGTGCAGACGATGGTGTGGCGGGCGGGATCGGAACGGTAGACGATACCTTTGCACAGCTGGGACGTATCGTGCCGATCAGCGGTGATTTCCCCACGCAGCCCGATGAGATCGCCATGACGACGACACTGCTGGATGCGCTGGGCTGCTCCTATGACGTAGGGCAGACGGTCACGCTGAAGGTCGCTGCCAATGATTACGACCCGCTGGCGGGCTCTGGCGCAGTGATGGAAAAAGCCTATACTCTGTGCGGCGTTTTGCCTGCCTATGATGTGTATTGGAATCTGAACGGCAATCTGACCGTCAGCGGCATTGTAGCAGAGCCGCTTGCCATAGACGGGCAAAAGTTCCAGACGTTTTATTACTTGAATGCAGCCGCACCCGTGACCGCTTCAACCGACCCTGCTTTAGTGGCAAACGAGTATGCCTACCCGCAGGAGGATACCGTTTCGTTCTCCCTGCGCTTTTTGCTGGTCGCAGCGATTCTGGTCAGCTTTTTTGCAGTGGCGCAGTATTTTCTGATCGTTCTGCACAAGCGTGTACATACCATCAATACCTTCCTGACGCTGGGGGCTAAGAATCGGGATCTCCGGCTTATGTGCCTGTGGGAAGCGCTTTTTGCCGGGCTTGCAGCAGTTGCTGCAGGGTTTGCACTGGGCTGCGGTGCTGCGGCCGTCGGTCTGGGGCTGCAGAAGCACCTTTCGTTCTTGGCGGTCCCCGCTGCATCTCTTGTGCCGTTGGCGGTGCTGTTTCTGCTCTCCGTACTGCTGGGTGCACTTTTGCCTGCGGTGCTGGTTCGCCCGCAGACCGCAAAACCCAAAGAGAAGCCTGCAAAAAAATTCCGCTTGGCACAGCTGCCGCTTGCACCGCAGATCGGTGTCGGCTGCGCGGTATTGCTGATCGCCGTCAGTTGTTTGTATGTCGGCTGGCGTGTCATGCTGCCATATGATCTGGATGCACCGTATGCCTGTCTGTCCATCAAGATGAACGGAACCTCCGGGATGCCGTTTTCTCTGAAAGAGGATCTCGCTGCATTGCCCGGTGTGGAAGAGGTTTCCGCTGCAATTGATCTGACCGATACCTATACCGTGACGTCAGACAAGATCCAGTCCAGCAAGATGCTTGCCGATATCTGGGTCAAGGACAACGGTTTCTATACGGACATTCCGAGCTTGCTGCAAAATGCAGAAAGAGGAACGCTGAACACGACTGTCTGCGCCTTGCCGGAGGACGAACTGCGCCGCATTGCCGCAGATGCCGGCGTTTCGGACGAGAAAATAGAGACACTGCTGTCCGGGGATTCTGTTTTGACCCTGTGGGGAGATTGCTATTATGACCCCGCTGCGGATGAATATTATCAGGGCTTCCAACCGGATGGCAGTACGTTGGTTGAACCGGTTTTTGCGGCCGGAGACAAGTTGAGTATCCAATATCGGCGTTATACCGGGCAGGATGAAGCCGGGAATGAGGTCTACCGGACGTACACCGCCCAGCTGCCCATTGCCGGTGTCGTAAAGTCTGCAAGCAATTACACACTGCTGACAACAGACCGGCTCCTTTTCAGCGGCACAATTTTTGTCAGTACGGCTCTTTACCATAAAATGTTTGAGAGCGCAGGAAGTTTCTTTATGGAAAAGGAAGGATACAGCAGCCTGAACGTGAAACTGTCCGCTGGCAGCAATTTCTCTTTGCGGCGGTCTATTTCCTCCATTGCGACGCGCAGGAATGGTATCCTGAGTGCAGATAACTACGACCTGATCAGCCAGAGCTACACCGAGGGCACACAGAGCGCTTTCCTTGTCGGTATCCTTGCGGTATTCGGGGTCCTTCTGGGGTGTGCGCTGCTGGTGGTTTTGAATCTTTCGGCTTATGAAGTCCAGCAGCAGCGGCTGTCGCTTCTCCTGACGCTGGGCGTTTCCCCGAAAAAACTGGTGCTGTCCTATGCAAAGCTGCTGCTCCCGGTCATCGTTGGGACAACGCTGCTTGTGAATATCGTTGTCTATGCGGCGGTCTCGCGCATCGTTCCGATCCAGAGTATTCTCGACCTGATCCGTATCCATACAAGCGGACGGGTGTATGAATTCCATAAACCCGTGGGAAGTCAGATCATGGTCAGCATTCTGCTGATGGTGTTCTGGCTGTCTGCAGCGTTGCTGCCGATCTTCTCTTTTATTCGTAAAAAAGCATCCAAGGGGGACGTCTTATGAAAGATAAAATTCTGGAAGCTGTACAGATCTCCAAAACCTACGGGGAAGGGGAAAGCGCGGTTCACGCCCTCAGAAATAGCGACCTGACCCTTGAAAACGGTACATTTGCGTCCATCATCGGTTCCAGCGGCAGCGGAAAATCCACGCTCCTGAAAATTCTGGGAGGGCTTCTACCGCCCACCACCGGCAAGGTGCTGCTGGACGGTCAGGACATTTATGCAATGAATGCGGAGCAGCTGGCACAGGTGCGGCGGCAAAAGATCGGCTTTATTTTTCAGGATTTCCGCCTGTTCCCGGAGTACACGGTGCAGGATAATATTCTGATCCCGTTTTATCTCGACCATAGAGCGCCGGATGAACAGATGCTCCATAAGCTGACCGGGATCTTGGGCATTGCGGGCAAGCTGCATTCCCGCCCCGCACAGCTTTCCGGTGGACAGCAGCAGCGTGTGGCGATCGCTCGTGCGCTGATTGCAAAGCCCCGCATCGTTTTTGCAGACGAGCCTACCGGAAATCTGGATACGCGGACGGGTGAGGATACGATGCGGCTGCTGATGGAATGTGCTGCGGAGTTCGGGCAAACGCTTATCGTTGTTACGCATAACCCGGAAATTGCGCAGAAGGCGCAGCAGATCATTCAGATCGAGGATGGGCAAATTCTGAGCAACATTTGATCGATTTGATTGTAGGGTCTCTCCTTTGCATAATGATTTTCTGACAACTATCATTTTACAGGAGCCCTAGTGGCTTGTCTATTACTGATTCAATTTTGCGAACTCAATTATACGCTATCATGGGTAAAGTCTAACCACCGTTTTATTGAGCACTTACGATAAAACAGATTTGAATGTACATGCCCATTCAAAAAAGAATGCGCTCCCCAAAAGTGTACAGCATGCAAACAACAGATTTGCTGAACAATCAAAATGACGCATTCACTTCGATATTTGGTGAGCGGCTTCACCTCCGTCCAACTTCATAGCGAAAAGTATCAACCATGTAAAAAAGATTTTTGAATAACGCCGATGGATTATGAGTGCCCCTCAAAATCCATCGGCTTCTTTTTCATTACAATAAAAACCTTGATTATAACAAAAATGTTGATTTATTGAAAAAGTATTATATCATATGAACAAATCAAAATGTTCAGCTCCGCTATAATTTTGATTTTGAACGGTCAGACATGATGCTTAAAGCATTTTGAACCCATTAGGAAAGGACGCTCGACGGTATGAAAAAAGTTGTTGTTGTTCAAAGCGCTATTATTGCGGTGCTATTATTGCTTTCTGGAGTTTTGGTGATTGCACAGGCAAATGGAATAAGCTTGTCATCCATATTAAATGATTCGAACGTATCATATATTGAATTCGGAGATGAGTTCTCCGGATTTGATTTATGGGATCATGAAGGTAAAGCCGTGACTAAGATTTCCAAAGGCAAGAAGTACACAGTTACCTTTTATCTCTCCAGTTCCTGTTCAAGCTGTCTTGACAGTATTTCTGATTTTGAGAGGTTTGCAGCTACCTTTGGTGACCAGATTGATTATGCGATTATTTGGCAGGATAAAATCCCTGATCATTATATAAATAAATATTCGCTTGACCCAAGCATCAACTATTCGTTAAATGGGGAAGCTAAATTGTCCACCGCTACTCCGACATTCTTTATACTTGATGATTCTGGATTTGTAATATTTAAGGATGTTTCCCGAGAAAATTTGATTGAGAAGCTTATTCTACTTGACGTAACAGATAGCGACGAATTAAAAAGCAACGCCAATAAATATATTGTTGATAATTATTCAAATAGCTCATCAAATAAACCCGTGCTTATCTATTTTTACATGCCCGGCTGTTCTGATTGCGATGCCGCAAGCAAATTGTTTGAAAGTAACAACGTTTCAGACGATTATGAAATTATCTATATTTATAAATATGATTCGGAGAATGGGGACTACAATATAGACAAAGACAAACTGTTTGGACTGGTGTACGATATTAACTGGTATCCTTCATTTATAATGATAGATAAGGGTTCGTACCGAGAAATCGGGGAAACCCCAGTTGAAAACCTTTTATCTGTCATATATCAGCGGTAATCTTCATGCCCCAACATTTGTGTGCTTTCTCGGCTAGTCACACAGAAAGGAGTTCAATAATGACAAATATCTCAAAGGCTGTGAATCGTCTTGTGGTTGTATGTATGCTATCTGTAATGATTTTCCTTGGGATAATCTGTAACGGTGCAATGCAAGCTAATGCTGCTTGTGGAAATTGGACCACATATAAAACTGGAAGTCCATACTGCGTGGATAAGGGATGCGGTTTATTCTGGTTAAGTGATACAGAATATCAAAAAGCATATCGTAAGCAAGTATGCACGACATCCAGTGGAACCACTAATACTAATTATGATGTACAAGAGAATAGGTTGGGATGCTGTTAATAGGGCTGCAATTATGCACATCTAACGGTGGAAGTCTATGTTGGCTTTAAGCTTTTGCTACAATTTCAAATAAGGAATCGCGATAGTGAATGTTGAGCCCAAACATTTTTCCCGTTCCAATAAAAACTCAATTCTTTATTGCTTGATTGTGTGACTGGCCGAGAAAACATATAAAAAGTATGAGGATTCAATTTATGAGTATGGATTGTAGTGACAATTGAATTCAATTTGTAGAGTAGTGAGGATACAAAACAGATGAAAAAAATAATACTTGCTATCGTAACTGTTTTGGCCGTGTGCATCATAGGACACACGATGAGCTATCCCGATAAGCAAAACATGGCTGCGGAAGAAATAAGCACAATTGTAAATTCCGACTATTTTTTTGAAAGGAAAATCAAATACTCGCAGCTCGCAGGGATAGCGAACTTTGGATCAAATATAGTTGTAGCGAGGCCAGATCAAAACTGCCTGGAAATATTGGATAGTTTTGGCGAAATCAAAGGACAGGTTGGAAATTTGGGAAATGCTTCAGGAGAATTTGTTCGCCCTACAGGTCTGGCCGCCTGCAATAACAGGCTTTATGTTATTGATTCCGGAAATTCTCGTGTTCAAATTCTTGATGAGAATTTTCATACAATTCGGTCAATAGAGCTCGACCAATTGTCTGATTCCCAAAACAATTACTATATGGATATCTCAATTTCCGATGATGAGACACTTTTTCTTACTAATAATTGTGCAAATGAGGAGGAATCTTACGTTTCTCTAATTGGTTCAAACGAAAAAAAACAAAGGTCTTCAGAATCCCTTTATGGCTTTATAACATGTACGGATAAAACAGTCTACGGTGTTAATACTTTTGTACATTGGAAAGATTCTCACTCATTTCATGCCAGTGGTGGAGAAAGTTATCTCTATGAAATAACGGCACATGGAAAATTGAAGAAAGTGTTTGCTTTTCCTTATAAATATTGTCCAACAGATTTTTGCATTGACGGTGAGGATATTTATGTGCTCACATGCGCTTGGGCGCGGTTAGATCATTATAAGTTGGACGGCACATATGTTGAAACCTTGATAGAATTTGAAGAATTATCTCCGGAATCTTATCTTGTACGTACTGAAGATGGATTTTGGGTATCTGATGCTACACAAGGCACTCTCTATCATATAAAACGCTCAAATTCTCCCTCTGAGGTATCTTGATGAAAACGAATAGTTTTTCTTATTACATTTGGCTTTCAACCGTACAATTTTGTCATGAATTTAAAATCAATGTGATTTTGATTGTTTCTATGGCATTAGGGCTACTGTTCCCTATTTTTTGTCTTGGCAACATTAATGTATTCGTACAGAACATCGAGACTATGCGTATTCAGGGGGGAGCAGATACAACCGTGCTTACTTTATATGGCGAAGATGTCGCATTTCAGGATGTTCAAAGAGCTATACAAAACGTAGGAATAAAGTCGGCGGATTTTGCCCTCATTGCGTATTGCAATAGTACTATAGACTGGAACGATGAGCGTCACAGTGAGGTGGTCTATTATACAACTGAAAACATCACAGACTTTGAAATGTTTGTACCTGTAGCAGGAGAATCCGTATTTTCTAAAAATCAAAATACATGCATTATAGAAAAAACGGATTTGGAGCAATATGGTGAGTTGTCTATAGGCGATACTGTCACGGTTGACGGTCAAGCATACAAGCTGGCGGGTGTTTATTCTTCTGTGCGCAACAACGGCAAAATTTTCCTTCCGCTTGCGCCGCAGACCAGTAAAGGCGCTTTACAGTACAGTCGAATCTATTTTCGCAATACGCAACAAAGTGATTTAGAGCGTTTGTGCACTGCGCTCGAAACCATTGGACTGAAAGTTCGTAGCGTTCGCAATGGTGAGCAGGACTTTCAAAAGCTTCTCAGTCAGTGCATCCAACAGTCAGTTCTCATATTCAGTGCGGGGGCTGTCAGCCTGCTGTTTGCAGGTCTTAACATTGGGCTCGTGCTTACCGGAAAAATCCTACACAATAAGCGGCTCATTGGCATACATATGGCGCTGGGCTCTTCCTACAGCACGGAACTTTTCTCCGCATTGGTAGAAAACCTGTTGTGTTTCGCTGCTGCGTTTATCCTTGATTTGGCGCTTGTGCAACTTTTGCGGCCAACGGCTCCCCAAACCTTTGCTCTTGCCCTTACTGCTGGCGTATACATCGGAGCGTTTGTCTTCGGAGCAGGAATGGTATTGCTTGTCACGTGGGCCACCATGCGAAAATTGAAAAGAAGAAAGCTTGTAGAATTGATGGAGAGGGTGTCATGATGTTATATCCGCTCTACCGTGCGGTGCAAAAGCTGTGGCTGAACCGTAAAACCTATCTTTTTCTGCTTATAGAGTTTGTGCTTGGCACGACAGTTGTACTTTGTGGATATTTGTCCGGCAGAGCCGCCACATACCGTTTGGAAGCCTACGAAATGCAGAGCAGAAAAAGCAGTATATCCATTCAGTATTATGGCGGCGATGGTCTCAATGCTGCCGTAACACCTGAAGATTATACTCAGTTATGCGAAATATATGGATCGGAGTATAGCTTTTCATATCTGTTGCTTGAACGAACAATCTATACATTTGAGCTACAAGAGGATAAGGTACAAGATGTCATATTTTCTTCTATGGATGAGAACACTTTTGAATTCTTCTTCGGCGTACAGCCAGAACCGGATACGGTTTATTTCGGTTCGCAAATAGAAAAGGACTTGCCCAACAGATTGTTCTTTTGTCGTGATTGGTTTTTGCTTGATGAACAAGGCGCAACGATAAACGGACAGCTACTGCACACAGCAACCTTACCTGACAATTCTGATCTTTTGCTATTGAGCGCTATGGAAAGTGGAAATGTGGATACCTCACAGCTTATCGTTTTGCCGTTTTCTCAGCTAAATATGTTGACTGCCAATGCTGACGCCCCCATGGCCTATTTGAGCGTATTTTTACAAAGCGGACAGGGTATTGACGATGTACAGAGAATTGCCGATTGGCTACAAAGCCGTCATCCGTCCTACAGTTATACGGTATCTGACCAACGCGCGGAACTCAAAAAATCCATCCGCGATTTAACTCAATGGATGGAGCTGTTTGTATGGGTGGCAAAATGTTCGCTTGTCATTACAACGGTGGGCATCATCGGAGTTTTACTTATCTATGTCGAACAACGCAAGCGAGAATTCGTTATTGCGTTGACTTTGGGGGCAACACACGGTACGCTTATTTTTGAACTGTTTTGCGAAGTGTTGCTTTTTTCACTTTTGGGAGGCGTAATAAGTTTGCTGTTAACAATATTTATTGCACCGCAGCTTTCCACTGTGACATTCACAGTGCGTTTTTCCTGGACATGCGCGATACTTGCAATAGGCATGGCATTTGGAATCACGCTTATATGTTGTGTATGTACGATCCTCGGCACGCGTGGTCGCTACCCAACGAAGATTTTATAGCGCTAAAAGGAGCAAAAATGAAACCGATTCTAAAGCTGCAAGATGCAAGTAAAATTTATCGGCAGGGTGGTGTGAAAACTGTAGGGATCGAGGCGGTAAACCTTGAAATCTATCCTCACGACTTTGTCGCTATTACAGGTCGCTCAGGCTGCGGCAAATCGACCCTGCTAAACATTTTAGGCTGTATGGATGAATTGACAAGCGGCAGTTATTTCTTTGACGGCGAGGACATTACACGACTGAAAAGTAGAGCCGGCGCAGCATTACGTAACGAGAAAATTGGCTATGTATTCCAAGCATTCAACTTGGTTAATGAAATTAGCGCGCTTGAAAACGTCTGTATGCCGCTTGGTTATGCGGGTGTGTCCAAACGGGAAAGAGATGCGGTTGCACATGAACTGCTCGCACGCGTTGGCATGGCCGAAAAAGCCAACAAGCGACCAGTAAATCTTTCTGGCGGTGAACAACAGCGCGTTGCCATTGCAAGAGCGCTGGCTCGTTCGCCGCGTGTGTTACTGGCCGATGAACCTACCGGCAACTTAGACAAAGCTAACAGTTTTGCCATTATGGAACTGTTTTCCAGTTTCAATCGCAGTGGCATGACGATTGTTATGGTGACGCACTCTCCAGATGTGGCAGCGTACGCAAGTAGGCAAATACATATCTGTGATGGAAAAATCATTGAATCCTTTTTGGGAGGAACATATTGATTTGTTTATCTCACTTGGTACAACCAGCGATGTGATTTATGCGGTTATTGATTGAATATCTAACGATAGAATCAAAAGCATAACATTACCAATCAGCAGCGGCAAGCAGGGCGTCCGTATATACAAACGCCATTTTTGCTCTGCAAAATGCTTGTTGGGATAGTCCCAAACCCTTTGTGTACTGCATCCGCTGGATGCAGGCTGCGCATTTGCGCCAAATGCTTCTATAACGAAAAAGAACACCGAGGACTCCCCAAAAACGGGAAGAATCCTCGGTGTTCTCTGTTTATCGGGTCTGCGCTTTATCCTTGGGGACCTTTTCTTCTGCGAAAAACATCTCTACATTCTTCTGAGCTTTCATCAGTTCCTGCATCTCGTTCCGTGCCTTGCGGTAGTCCGGGTAGGCTGCTTTCTTCTTGGTCAGCAGTTCTGCGAACTCCGCATCCAACGCCTTGACCTTCGGCAATTTTTGTAGCCCTGCCTCGTCAAAGGCAGCCTTCGCCGCCTTGTGCAGGGTGATTTCCTCCCGATGAGCTTCCAAAAACTTTTTACTGTACCCTGACTTGCGGTAGGCATCATAGACCGGACGGGTCTTGGCGTAGTTGATGATGTGGGTTTTCAGCACGGCAATTTCTGTCAGCCTTGCTTCCGCTGCCTTGATGGAATCGCCCATGGCATGATACCGTTCCGTTGCCGCCGCTGCACGTTCCCGCAGCTCTTCGGCGCTGCCGATTTTCTGCTCCTGTAAAAATAGCAGCGTTTTGGACATCTCTTTCAGGTTGAACTTCGTTGCCCACTTTTTGTAGCCGATGCTTTTGCCCTCTGCCATTTTTCCCTGAATATCCACCAGCAACTGGAAGGGCAGCTCTTTCGGCGGCTGCTTCTGGTACAGCTGGTGTTTTGCCTTGCCCTCCAGCACCGCCTTGATTTCCTCCTCACTGTACCCGGTGCCCAGTGTGCGGAACCGGATAAACCGTTTCTGCCCCTTGCCCTTCACCGCCGTGTGCTTGCCACGCTTCGCCTCATATCCCTGCCGCTCCAGTTTTTGCAGAAAGACTTCAAAACTTGCAGGCTTCTCGTTCAGCAGGATACCGTCGATTACGGCGCACAGCTTATCACGATTGCTTTCTTTGAGTGGATAAAGTGTGCGCTTTTGCCGCTCCCGGCACGGCTTGATTTCAATAACAGACAGCTGATGTTCCAGACAAATCAAATCGCTCAACCGCTGTACCGCAAGCCCGGACAATAAAAAATCCCGGAATTTCCGGGTGCTGTCCAGCGCAGTGGAGTTATAAATAATGTGGTTGTGGATGTGCTGCCGGTCCGTGTGGGTAGCAACGATAAAAGCGTGCTTGCCTTTCGTGAACCGCATGGCAAGCTTATAACCGACCTTGTTGGCTTCTTCGGCGGTGATTTCTCCGGGTTTGAACGACTGCCGAATCTGATATGCGATCACATCACTTTTCTGCCTGCGCCCAGTCATCAGTTCATACTGGCGTTTGGAGAGCATAAATTCTTCATCCACGGTCAAGGGACTGCATTCGTAACTGCTGACCAGCTCGCCCTGCTGAGTTTTGTCCGGGTTCTGGGCGTAATCTGTTCGGCTTTTCAGGCAGGCCGCAACGGATTTTCCCTTGTTTTTGTGCAGTGCAATCAATCGTGTTGCAGCCAGTTTGACCACCTCCCGGCAAAAAGGAAATGCCGCACATCGGCGGCATAAAAATTTTATAATTCTGCAATCCAACCGCTGAGCCATTCTACGGCTTCCACAATGACCGTTCCGGCGGTGATGAGCAGGAAGCAGCCAAACTCTGCCACCAGCAAAATCAAAAACTGCAGCCACTCCCGGCAGTACAGTGTATAAAGACCACAGCCGAAAATATACAGCATGGGCAGAGCCAGCACGAACGCTGACAGATTCAGCGTCCATTTCAGCATCAGCGCAAGGAAAGCCGTAAGCAGCCAAAACGGGAAAACGATCATCTTGATAACGAACCTCATATCCAGCACCTGCCTTTCGTCCCTATTATAAAGGTGTCAACGATTGCTTTGCAAGGATGTCACCCCTTATGTACCCCCGCAGCCCTCCAACTGCGGGGGAAAATTTTAGAGTTCTGCCAGCCGAGCGAGAATTTTTCTGCCAATGTCGATCAGCTCGTCAAGCCTCTGCCGCAGGTCCTCCATGTCGTCCGCATAGACCCGACCGGTTTCATTGGCAGCTTTGGCGTACTGGTTCAGATTGTTACTGCACATTTGCAGGAGGTACGCCATGCGGCGCAGCTCCTTCAGGTCGAGGTGCAGGCAGTAACCGTCCAGTGCCATCTTGCGGATATAGGCGCTCAGGCTGCGGATGCCCATGCCCAACATCTTTTCATAAGTCTCATTCATCTCAGTATTATTCTTATCAGTCTTATTACATCGTGGTTTTGCAGGGTCTTGACTTGTGCTTTTGAAGCCTCCAGATTCGTGATTTTCACGATTCTGGAATCGTGCTTTTGAAGAATCTGCCGAAAAGTTCTTCACATACACCAAACTTGGCTTTCCCAGACCTCTTCGTTTTCGTTCAATCAAACCAAACTTTTCAAGTTCCCGGAGCAGCTTGGTCGCTTTGTTGTCTGCGCAACACAATGCCCTCTTGACATCCTCTATCGTGAAGATGATGAACACCCGGTTCTGCTCGTCCAGCCAGCCGTTTTTCACAGACAGGCTCATGCGGTCAAGCAGGATACCGTACAGGATTTTTGCATCGGTGGACAGACTCTGGAACCGTGGCTCCTGAAAAAGAGCCTTGGGAATGCGGTAGAACGAAAACAGTTCTCCGGTTTTCCCGTAGAAATAATCAAGGATCATGCTGTTTTTCAACCGTCTGTCCTAAAACGAACGTGATTCTTCGTGCGTAGGAAGATGTTTTTGCAACATAAATAACAGGCATTTTGAAAACTCACCTCCAGTCTTCCAGTTGGGATATGTACGAAAAATTAACGCTATACCGTATATGTTTTGCAGTGCGTATACCGATTGCTATATTTTGTATAGAGTAAGGCAATATTTGATAGCTTTTTTAGGCATTTTCATCTTTGTTGGGTGCGTAGCTGTCGGCGCTGTTTTTGCCGATTTGTGCAGTCAAAACCACCGGCTGAGCCGGTGGCTTGAGTAAGCCCTAGAAAGGCATAATACTAGTAAAGCCCCTTAAGGGGCCACGAATGGGTCTGCCAACTGCATTCCTGTCTCGTGGC
>OMCT01000956.1_pt1 | contig 19200 bp, 15 predicted proteins | sample 1674301 | NCBI WGS metagenome assembly OMCT01 (sample SAMEA103958158, study PRJEB25191) | human gut metagenome
TCTACAAGGGCAAGGTGACCCGCCTGATGAACTTTGGTGCCTTTGTGGAGATCGCCCCGGGCAAGGAAGGCCTTGTGCATATCTCCAAGCTGGACACCAAGCGCGTGGAGCGGGTAGAGGACGTGGTTGCCGTGGGCGATGCCATCGTGGTCAAGGTGACCGACATCGACCAGCAGGGCCGCATCAACCTGAGCCGCCGCGACGCCATTCTGGCTCTGGAAGCCAAAAGGGCCGCCCAGCAGCAGTAAAAACCTAATACAGATTGCATAAAACAAGAGCCGCTGTACTTTTTGTACAGCGGCTCTTTTGCGTGTACCCCCTCAGGCTCACTGCGTTCGCCAGCTTCACCCAAAAAGCTCCCCCTTCGGGGGAGCTGGCATCGAGCAAAGCGAGATGCCTGAGAGGGTTCGTGCCCAAACCCCACCCGTGAAAAGGCAATTCTGGAAAATCCGCAGATTTTCCAGAATTGCAAATTTAAAAATATATTTTCCGCTGATTATGCGCAGAGCAACGCGGAGCGCATTCAAAATCGTGCTGCGCCCGGCAGGGGAAGGGCACAAAAAATGCTCCCCCTTGCGGGGGAGCAAATTCGGTACACAACGCCACGCTGTGCCGAAAAGAAAGGAGTGCAAAGTCAGTTTTCCTTTTTACCCTGACGGTTCAGCACCCAGCCTGCGGCAAACAGTAACACGCCGCTGCAGGCCAGCACCGGCACGGGCCAGTTCAACTGGCCGGTCTGGGGCAGAACAGGCTTATCGGGGTTGGAAGGGGAGACCGGGTTATCCGGATTTTCGGGGCTTACCGGGTTGTCCGGGCTGTCGGGACTTACCGGGTTATCCGGTGTGCCGGGGCTCACTGGCGTATCCGGGGTGTCCGGCTGCTCCGGGAGATCGGGGGTGTCCGGTGTGTCGGGCGGCGTGTCAGGCACATCCGGGGTGTCGGGGGTGTCCGGCGTTTCCGGGATGGTAGCGCCTACCTTGGGGGTGGCGTCCACATCGTAGATCCAGTTGTCGCCATCGGGCATGGGGATGGACACAAGGAAGGGTTTGATGGCCTCGTAGCCGTGGGATGCCTCGGTCTGCACGACCAAGTACAGACCCTGCGGCAGCTTGGTAATGTTGGCATAGCCCTCTTCGTTCACGTCCTGCTGGGCGGCAATGGCGGGCACAGCGGGCAGATACTTTACCAGCTGGTCTGCCAGCGTGCTGTCGGAAAGATCGCCCAGCACGACACCGCAGCCCGTAAAATCGCCGGTATAGTCAAAGTACAGGTTGCCGTTGGTGCGCTTGACGGAGGCCACCTGATACAGGGTAAGCTCGCCGCCGCGCAGGGGCACATCGTTGTGGGTGTCGTACAGACGGACATGGAGCGAGCCCAGACGCCCCAGCACAATGTTGGCACTGGTGGCAAACGCCGGCAGGGCGCAGCATACCACAAGGCACATAGCCAGCAGCACAGCCGCCAGACGATGACGCAAATCAATGCTTTTCATGTTCTTCACCTCTCGTTTTCTTAGGTTTGCGTGTGGAAAGCAGCATACCGATCAGCAAGATCAGCAGCATGGGCAGCGCCATAATGGGCGCAACAATAATGGGTTCAATTTTAAGCGCTTCGGCGGTAACGCGGAGGTGCTTGTACTGATCCGGGGTCTCCACGCGGCGGCCGCGCACCAGCAGGCGGTGGGTGTTGATGCCGTAGGGGGTGCAGGTCATCAGGGTGACGTAGTCCTTGCCTTCGGCGATCTTCAGCTCATCGGTCTCGGTGGGCAGCACGATGGAAATTTTGTCCACCTCGTAGGTGAGCACCCGGTCCAGCACGGTGATGGTAAAGGTATCGCCCACTTCCAGCTGGTCGAGGTTGGTAAACAGCTTTGCGCTGGGCAGGCCGCGGTGCGCCGAGATGACCGCGTGGGTGGACGCACCGCCCACCGGCAGGCTGGTGCCCTCCAAGTGGCCTGCGGCGATCTGCAATACGCTGTCGCCGGTGCCGTGGTAGATGGGCAGCTCCACGCCGATTTTGGAGATGGTGATGTAACCCATAATGCCGGTGCCGGTAATATCCAGCGTTTCGTTGTAGCCGGTAAGCTGATCCGGGCGGTAAAGGGCGTTTTCGTTGGCGGCCACCTGTGCGTTAAAGGCATCGGCGGCGTCAAAGTAGGCGCTGTAATCCGCATCGGTCATTTTGTCCACGTCCTGCGCGTAGCTTGCCACCGCGCGGGACTGGTTGCGCTGGTTGACGTAATCGCTGATAGTGGGGTATAACATCACGGATAGACCCACGAAAAAGACGAGGATCAATATAATGGTGCTTTTGTTCTTTTTCATGGGCTACTCCCTAACGTTATAGTTTCAGGATCAGGGCAGGGGGCTTTGCAGCCCCGCCCTGTGCTGGGAAAAAGGAGAGCTTAGCGGTTCTCCATGCGCTTTTTGGTAATGAGCAGGACGGCTGCTGCAACCATCAGGCCGCCGCCGACCACATAGAAGATGGTGGTGCCGATGCCGCCGGTGCCGGGCAGGGTAGTGCCGTGGTTGTTGACGATGGTGGTAGACAGGCCGGAAGTGCTCAGAGCAGTACCATTTATGGTGGAATCGGTCAGCTTAACATCATTTCCGGTATGGTTTGCCTTGATGACCACGGTGGTCACAGGGCAGGTGTTGAAACCGGTAGGAGTGCTGGTCTCTTTCAGGTAGTAGGTACCAGCGTCCAGACCCTTGACTTTGAACGTACCATCCGCAGCGGACTTCATCTCATCGCCAGCCTCAGATCCAAAGTAGCGGGAGTAAGTGCCGTCCGTATTCTTTTTGAGCTTGATTTCATCTGTGGCATTGCAAGTTACATCGCTGTACAGACGGAAGCCAGCGCCCTCCAGCGCGGGACCAGTCTCACTGTCCTGATGCTTGGTGTTGTTCAGCTGGTAGGTGAACACATAGACTTCTTCATACGGAGTGGTGTCGAAGGAATCCTCAACATTCGGGTTGTTAGAATACTGCAGGCTGACTTTATTCCAGTTTCCAGTGCTGCCAGTGGCGGTGGTGACAATTGCTTCTTCATTCAGATGTGCCTTATAAAGCACAGTAATCGTAGCGCCGCTGTTCAGGTTTGTAACAAGTTTTTTAACGTCAGAAATAGTTAACTCAAAGCTGTTTGTAGTGGGATAGTCTTGCTTCGTATAGTCGGCTCCTTCAGTAAGAGACTTGTTGTCAGAACCAGATTCAATGGTAACGCTCTCGATTCCATCAAAGGTGAGACCCTTAATCATGGCATCAGAGAAGGCAACCTTGTAGTATTTGTAGAAGTCGTAGGAGTTGTTTGTGCTTGCAGGAATATTAGCGGTCAGTTTGAAACGGAAAACTTCACCAATTGCATGGTCTGCGCTGGAACCAAAACCATCGTTATCACCGGTTGTAACACCGTCATCGTTATCCTCAACCTGCTTTTTCACAGTGGGTTTTTCAACCTTGGATTTAACAATAACGCTGCCTACAGTCGTGACCTTCAGCAGAGAAATATTAGCGACCGTGTAACCACCCGGAGTGATGTCGGTAGTATCCTTAATCAGGTAATAACCGGCTTCGCCAAAGCTAATGGAGCTACTAGTGCTGGTATAAGTGGCAGAGTCAGCCAGACACTCAGAGACCGCATTTGCAAAAGCAGTAGTCTTAGCATCGGTCTCAGCCCAGCCGTTCATTTTTGCAGCAACCTCTGCGGCAGTCGAAGTGGTAGTAATGCCAGGGAAGTAAGTCGAAAGAGTAGAATCGGTGGTCAGTTTATTCAGCAGGTCATCTTTCTTGATACCGCTGCCCCACGTAACGTTGGAAAGCGTGCTATCATTAACATCACCCTTGAAGATCTGGAAAGCGCTGAAAGAGTGGTTGCTGATATCCTCAGTAGCCGCAAACGCCGGGATCGCCATGGCGCAAACCATAGCAACTGCCAGCAGCGCAGCCATGAGTTTTTTCATTGCTTTTTTCATGGAAAAAGCCCCTTTCTTTTCTGCCCCTTGCCGCCCCCTGCGTTTTGCACAGGGGGGGGGTAGGGGTGTCGTTTTTGTTCGGTCTATCGCGTAAACTTTGCGCTGGGCGGGCGGGGTTTAAGCTCCGGGCGTCCGGCAGGGAAGTGCAGTTTAGTCATCTGCCCTCCCTTCGCGTCTGCACTTGCGGTGGATAAAGCTATATGCCAGCGCAGACAGCATCATTGTGCCGCCCACGGCTGTGTACGGGAGTGTACCGGACCCGCCGGTAGAGGGAAGTTCGTAGCCGGAGGAATCGGTCTCGGTGTTGATGATGGTAATAGTACCATGCTGCACACCATCATTGCCAATGTAGCTTACCGTGTAATTTTTGTTGGTGGCAACTTCCTTTACGTAGAAGTAGCAGTCTTTATAGGTTTCAGGGATCGCGTAGTTGTAAGTCCAGCTGTCCGTCTTACTCAGCGTGATGGTGTTAACCATTTTGGCGTTGGGGGTATCGCCCTTGGTCGGGGTGCACCAGAGTTCCAGCTGGATGTTATCCGGCAGGCTGCTAGCGTCTTTGGGAATGGCTTTGCCGTCTTTGTCGATCCACTGCTTTACAAAGGTAAGACGGTTGCTTTCGTTGGTCATTTCCAGATCAATGGAAGCGCTACCCTTGTAGACATTGACGTTACCTTGGGCTACGCCGGTGTTAGATTCACCGTAACTGCTGACAGCGGTTTTGTAGGCAACGTCATCCGAGGTGGAATCAGATGTCCAGATGAAGTAATGCGCCCAATCTGTATCCGTGCGGTAGCCATCCGGTGCCTGTTTTTCGGTCAGCTTGTAAAGATAATTGTGGGGGCGGTACACAGCACCGGCTGCGTTCTTACCGGGCTTTAAACCGGCAGCTGCAGAGAAGGTCAGGTCGATCTTACCGCTCTCGTCAGTTGTTACAGTCTGGACGTCCTCGTACTCACCGCTGCCGATGTTAAACCATTGCAGCTTGAACGTTGCACCGGGCAGCAGCTTTCGGGCATCGCGACTATCAACCTTATACAGATGCAGTCCGGCAGAATCAGCGGTACCTCCGGCGCCTGTAGCATATGTTTTTGTAGGAGTCGCTTCGAACGTTTTACCACAAAGCTCGGCGGTGTTTTTCATCTTGTAGCTGGTGTTAGAAGTGTTCCGGTAAGCATACTCCAGAACATAGGCATAACCGTTCGGGACGCTGACGGTAAGGATATAATGGTTGCGCTGATTTTTTTTGGTCTCCTTATAGTCCACAGTATATACACCATCGGCGATCTCTGCGCCCTTCTTATCGGGAGCGGTTGGGTCATAGCTGTACAACTTGACCGTAGAGCGTACCAGCGCGGCGGTATTTGATTCGTTGCCATCGGGGTGCATATCGTCTACCAGCTCGATCATCTTGTCGGTGCCAAGCTTCAGCTTGTCGGGGTTGATGACAACAGAGTACCGTACATAGCCGGTAGAATTATCATACTGTCCTTTCTTGCTTATGATCTGGGATTCATGCTTGACCTCAGTTTTGGTGGTAGAGCGATACTCTCCCCATTTTGCAGAGTTGCTGAAATATACGGTCTGCACCTGCTGGGTAGGATCCCAGATGCTATCATCCACTTGAGCAGCAAAACGGATCAGGATGCGGTCGACAAGCTGCGGGTCGGGGTATTTCAGATACTTGAAATTACCAGTAAGACCAAATGTCAACTTCTGGCCGTTCTGCTGGACGCTGAAGAAGTCAGCGGTTGAAAGGTTTCCTTGAATCTGGGGCTGTTCATCGCCATTTTTATACCATTGTGCATCGGACATGTATTGCTGACATGTATTGCCAGTGGTGTACATATCTTCAGCACCACGGCGCACTACTACATAGGCAGAGTCTTTAACATAGGTCAGGCCGTCCTGCAGGGTATCGGTGACGGTGGTGGCTGTCCATTTTGTCAGGTCGCCGGGAGTAAGCTCCAACTGGTAGTAGATATAGGTGCCCTCGTGCTTGACGCCATTAAAATCTGTATAGCCGTTGCCTTTTTCTACAGTGACATCGTTGGCGCTATAAGAGCCTTCACTATTCGTACCGCCGGCCGTATTAGAGGACGTTTTAACAAGCCCCATGCTGTTATCGGCGGGCACGGTAAAATAGTACGTGGCGGTCTTGCCTTTGCACTTATTCTGGAATTTAATCTTGTCACCGGGCTTCAGTGCAGTTTTATCATACGATGCCTTGGTAGAGTACTCGGAGATCACGACCTTATCCAGATCGAACGTATCGGTCTTTTCAAACGTCAGCTTGAAAGAGCGAACCTTGCCGTTATCGTTCGGGGAAGTGTACTCATCCTTATCCTTACAATCTTCTTCCGCGTAATAATGGATCGTAAGGTTAAGACCGGCCTTCGACAGGTCGTTGTAGCCGTAGGAATTTTCTCCCACAAACACCAGCAAGTTAGCCTTGATGTCTGCTTCCAACTCGCTCTTGACGGCATAATGGTCGCCGTTTTCGGGCTTTTTGATGGTATCCTGAATCTCGACCTTGTTTGCGCCTTCATTATCGGGCAGCTGAACTTCCAACTTCCAAGGCAGCGTAAAGAGCCCGGTTGTGGTATCCAGATCGGAAGTGGTCAGGGTGGATTCATTATTACCAGATTTAGTTGTTTTGCTGACGACCTCGCTGCCTTTGTTGTAGCCGGCAGAGCCCGTGCCTTCCCACTTCTTGCCCCCATTGAGTTTGATCGTTGCAGTGTTGCTTACAGTGGGGTTCGTTGCAAAGTCAGCCGGGGCAGTTGTGGTATAGGTTACTGTATACTTGGAATTTGCATTCGGGTCGGTGAAGGGAGATTTATTCGGGAAGGTGTAGGTGAATCCGTCTTTACCTGCTTCAAAATTAGGTTCGTTAACAAGCTTTTTGCCGTCCTTGTCCTTGATGATGAATTTGCCGGTCATTTTCATTCCGTTTTGCAGGGTATCATTCAATTCAAGCCCGGCCAGCTTGTTGCCGTTGGGGTAAATCTCGATCGTCCAAGTGATTTCTTTTGTTTTTGGGTCATAGCTGCCGTATTTTTGCAGCTCTTTTTGGAAACTGATTTCTTTACCGTTGCTCTCGCCATTGGCAAAAGCGGTATTTTTAATATTACCCCAGTCCTGCTTGGTTTTCTTGAACACAAGATCATATTCCAGCGTATAATACTGACCGGCGTTCAGTGCGGGCAGTTCGCCGTCGTTTATTGTTGTGATCTTGATTGCAGGACGACCGTATTCTTCAAACGGAGTCACTTTGCAATCGTTGTACGGATCAGTGCTACCGTTCTTGTACAGCTTGACATCCTGATACTTGACATCCGAAATATTATTGATCTCGGTGATCTTATCTACCAGATCGATCGTCTCGCCGCTGCCGTTTTTCGTGCTTACGGTAACTTTGTAGTGCACCTTATAGGTACCGTCAGCTTGCAGCGTATACTCAGAGCCGCTGGCGTTCTTTACGATCTCTTTTTTAACTTTAACGTCCGTCTGCTTTTTGATCTCAACAGTATGGTTGGTTCCGGGGAATCTGATCCTATTTTCAGTTGAGGTCGATGTTTCGCTTACGCGGCAATCAACGTAAAATGTGCCGCTGGTCTGTCCGCTCAGCGGTTTGTTAAAGGTGAGGGTAGCAAGACCGTTTGTGTCTACGGTAATAGTACCAATGGTTTCGTTTTGACCGTTAGTCAGATATCCGCTTGCAGTGTTTTTAAGCGGAATAAGATGGCTGGGGAGCTTGTAGGTCAGGGTGCTTACACCCTGGGCGCTCCCATCGGGAATGTCAAAGCCATAATGCAAGGATACATTGTCATTGACGGTAACGGAAACACCCTCGGGCAGTGTAGGGGCATCGGTGGTGGGAGTGCCCTTGACTGTATAAGTGTTGCCGTTGAGCGTGATCGTAGTGCCGGTGATCCAGTTATCGTTCAACGTGGCCGTGGTGCTTGCAGTCATGGGCTCACCCGCCAGCGTAAGCATATCGGGGGCTTTCAGTGCGCCGTCAACGGCAGAGGAGAGCATCTCGTCTGCGTACTGGGCATAGGCAACATCCACCACGGCCAGTACCTCGGCGCTGGAAAGGGTGACCTCGGCAACCTTGCCGTCCACGTCGCCGGAAATAACGGTCAGGGTGTCATCGTCCGCCTCGCTCACGATGCCCACGGTCTCCACGGGCTGAGCGTCAGTCACGGTGGTGGTCTGCGGCTCGGCAGCGGGGGACACCACGCTGGGGATAAGGGTGTCCGCGCCGGATGCAGAGGTGCCGGTGCTGTCCGCCGGCTTTGCGGCGGGCTGCTCCGGGTTGGCGGTGTCGGGGAGATCGGGGGTGATCACGCTGTCGGCAGCGGGGGCGTCCTCGGCGGCAGGGGCGGTATCCAGCGCAGCAGCGCCGGATTCCTCAAGCTCTGCGCCGTTCTCACCCTCAGCGTCCATGCTGAACTGGTCGTCCAGACCGTCTGCTGCACCATCGGCGCTGCTGTCCACAGCCACGGTGCGGGTGACGTACTTATTATAAATAACGATGTCGCCCACATTGGCGGCGCTGCCGTCCTCGCCGTCCAGCAGCCAGTCCATGTCGCTCATGGAGCTGCGCAGGGCAAGCACGCTGGCCTCCTGCGGGATGGCGCTCTGGGGGATACCGGCGTACTTCAGGCAGTAGGAGAGGAACATCACGTCCCACTCGCCGTAGGGGTTGCCGTAAGACTGGCCGTAGCGGGAGTAGTAGCGCAGGGTCACGCCGTCTGCGGGGTCGATCTCGAAGTTTTTCTCGCTCTGCTCGTAGCCCAGCTGGGTTTTTGCCACGCTGAGCAGGTCCTCGTCCCAGTTGCCGGTCATCACGGCCTCGGCGTTGGCGGCCTGCCACTCCTCGGGGGTCTCAAGGTCGGCGGAGGTGTCGCTCAGGCAGGCTACGGTGTGGTGATGCTCCGGCAGGGGGCAGGTAAGCACTTCCTCATAGCAGGCGTCAGTGTGGTGGTGGTAGATGGGCTCCACGGTGTCCACCGTCGGCTCCAGTGCCACAGGCTCGGCCACAGCCATAGCCGCCAGCTCGGCGCTCTGGGTGGGCTCCACCACCTGCTCCACAAGCTCGCCCTCTTCCAGTCCACAGGTCAGCTCGTACTCGGTGGTATAGCAACTTTCGTCGTGGGTATGCTCAAATTTGTCGCAGATCAGGCTGCCATCCTCGGGGTCGAAGCAGTCGTCACCGTGGACGTGCTCTTCCTCCATGCAGGTCAGAGTCTGCACCTCGGTGTAGCAGTCCTCGGTGTGCTCGTGGGGCACAAACTCGATCTGCGGCTCCAGCGACAGCGGCGCGGGCTCAGCCTCAACGGTGGGCTGGCTGGTGGCAGCAGCGGCGGCCAGCTCGTCCGCATTTTCAAGCTCGCCTTCCTCGTAACCGCAGGTGAGCACCTTGGTGTAGCAATCTGCGGTGTGGGTGTGCTCCTCCTCGCCGCACTGGTACTGCGCGGTCATCGAGATGCCCACGCCATGCAGCTGCCAGTTGACGAACAGGGTGGTGATCATGGCAAGTGCCAGCACAAACGCGGTGTAGCGCCGCAGGGTGTGCCGGTTCTCACGGAACCGCTCCATGTACGTTTTAAGAATGTCGTTCATAACGAAATACCTCCTCCCGGGGTCAATGGATCAACGAGAAGCTGGACAAGGGCCATATCCGCAGGAAAACCCTGCCCACGATCTGGCTTTTTTCAACGCAGCCTATCACGCTGCTGCGGCTGTCGATGGAGGTGGCACGGTGGTCGCCCAGCACGAAGTAGCGGTTTTCCGGCACCTGATAGGGGAACCGGATGTCGCATTCGCCCACGGTCAGCGCGTCCACATAGGGTTCGTCCAGCGCCACGCCGTTTACCGAGACTACGCCGTTCACGTCCATATCGATCACATCACCGGGCTGCCCGATGATGCGCTTGAGCAGCAGCTTGTTCTGCCAGTAAAACCCGCACAGCTCGCCGTTTTCAATGTGGTTGGATTTTACCAGCAGGATAATGTCTTTATCATTTAATGTAGGGTACATGCTGTCGCCGGAGACTTGAAGCACCGGCAGAAACAGCGTAGCCAGCAGCACGGCTGCTGCGGCCACCACCACCAAAATATAGATTGTACTGCGCAGCACCCGCTGGTAGCGGCTCTGGTACGCAAGACGCTCACGTTCTGCGGCCACTTCCTCGGTGGAAGGGATGGAAGCAAACCGGATATCGCGTTTTTTCATGTTTCCTCCGAAGGCAGGCCGTCAGTGCTGCGGTATTGATCCAGCAGCTCGTTGGCCTTGTGGTCAAATGCCTGCCAGCGCTGCTGCACCTCCTGCTCGGCACGCTCTACCATGGCCTTGCAGTCGGCCTCGGTCTGGGTGCGTTTTTGCGCGGCGGCGGCGGTCATGGCGTCACATTCCTGCTGCGCCTGCGCTTTCAGGCTGTCGGCGTCTGCCTGTGCCTGCTCCAGAATGCGTTTGGCCTCGCTGCGCGCCTGCGAAAGGGTATTGGCGGCGGTGGCGTTGGTGTCCGCAAGACTGGCCTGCACCGAGTGCAGATAGTCATCGGCGGCGGCCTGCGCGGCGGCGAACACATTGTTCAGCTCCAGCGCGGCCTGCGCGATGGAACCGGCGCTTTCCAGCCGTAGCTGCCGGTCCTGCAGCTGCGCGGTAAGCGCGGCGTTCTGCGCCTTGAGCTGGTCCTCGCTCTGCTTCAGCGCATAGATGATCTCTATCAGTTCAGCGCGGTGCATCCGCCGCAGTTCACGATCTGCCATTTGTGTACATACTCCCAAATCATAAAGAACGAAAAGGTTTTCGAAGATTACGAAATTACTTAACAAAAATACCTGAAAAAACGCTTGCCGCCACGATTTTTTACGCGGTCTGAAGGGCATTTTATAAACAACCTTATTCTAGCACACCCACTGTAACAGTAATATAACAAATCAGATACAAAATCAAGAGATAAAGCTGAAAAAATATCGCATTTTTTTGCTTTATATATTAAAAATGTCCAAAAAACGGCCACTGACCCCCCAAAAACTTAAAAAGTTGTTCACAATTCTGGAACGTGAAGTGCTGCGCAGTAATGTACTGAATTACAGTGTGTACGAAAAACGGGAGCCGCACTTTTCGAAAAAAGCGCGGCTCCCGGATCTGAACTTTGGGGTGATGCTTTTACTTGCCGAAGCTGCCCAGCAGGCTGTTCAGCGATACAAAGGACTGGTAGATGACGTTAACATTGTTGATGATGGAGCTTGCACCGGAGAAGATGCGGGCAATGTAGTTGAACACCTTGCCAACGTCCAGGAAGGCCTGATAAGCGTTGCTGGTGCCGCCGTCCAGATAGGTCATCTCCTCGGCTTCGATGCTGGAATAGCTGGCGGGCATTTTCATGGTAGAAGTAGTCATGGTAAGATCCCTTTCTTCAATAGTGTCATTGTGTTTACAGCAGTGTTCAGAGCATGGTGGCGACCAGCAGGGTGGTAAGCAGGGCACCGGCCACAAGGGCAGGGCCTACATACTTCTGCCACTGGACGGCAGGCTGGGTGGTGGGCTGCGGCACGGTAGAAGTACCGACCTTGGCAGTCCAGTGGGCGTAGATGGTGGCGTCGGAGGTGAACACGGTGGAGGTGGTCACCTTGCTGCCGCCCACCGGCTCGGTGTACCAGCCGTCAAAGGTGTAGCCCGTCATGGTAGGCTGCTCGGGCGTGCTCTCCAGTTTGCCGGACAGGTTCGTGTAGGTTACCACGGTGGAGCAGATGCCGCCCTGGGCATCCATACCAATGGCGTACACGTTCTCTTCCTTTTTGCTCCCTGAAGTTTTGTCGGCAGCAAATGCAGCCGGCAGTGCGCAGCACAGCAGCGTGAACAGGCAAAGCCCGACCACCAGCGTTTTCAGGAATTTTTTCATGAGACCCCTCGCTTTCCTTCACAAAGATGGAGACACTGCCCCGCCCGGGGACAGCCCGGACATCGGCGTAGTTTCTTCAACTTATTTTTATCACATCCAGTGTACCAGAATCGCAACAAAAAATACAGTCTTTTGAGAAAATAATAAGAAAAATCAGGAAAAAAATAAATTTCACCTTTGCAATATGAATCTTGTGCCCCCTGCGGACTGTGTTTTTTGAAAAACGCATCCCGCAAAACTTGCCTTTCGTAAAAACATGGAAGGATATGGAAAACGCAGGGTCCCGGCCGCAAAGCCCAAAAACCGACCCAAACCGCCGCAAGTGCGGCAGACAGCGCACAGAAAAAGCTGCAAAAATGCGGCGCACCTCTTGTGGAACAGCGGAAAATATGCTATACTGTTTTGCATGATGCGCCATCGCCAAGCGGTAAGGCAGGGGACTTTGACTCCCCCATCGTAGGTTCGACTCCTGCTGGCGCAACCAGAAGAAGGCCGCTGCACAGGGAACTGTGCAGCGGCCTTCTTTATTTTTTGTTCTCCGGCAGCTTGAAGTAGCCGCGGTATTCGTCCGAGTAGATCTTGCTGCCCATACGGCTCACACCGCCGTACAGGTGGGTGCGCATCAGCGGCTCGATGGCGTCCAGATCCTTCTCACGCAGGATGCGCAGCATCTCGGCGTGCTCGCTGACGACGCTGGACACGTTGCGTGCACCCACGATGTCCAGACGGATAAAGCGGGAGTAGTCTGCCTGCGGACGGGTCATCTGCTCCCAGAGGTACTCCTTACTGGTCTTGTGGAACCAGTACTCGTGCATGGCAAGGTCGCAGCTGAGGAAGTGGTTGAAATCAAAGTTCTCCGGGTCGCTGCGCCCTGCAGCGGCTTCCAGCAGCATATTATAAAGGTGTTCTACCGCAAGGATCTCCATGGGCGAGCAGCTCTGCACAAAGTCCCGGAACACCATGCCCTCCACTGCAACACGCTGGAAGATGAGCTGGTCCACCACGCCGGTGTCGATGGCTGTAACGATGGTGCCCTTGCAGGGAATGATCTGCACAAAGCGGTTCTGCTCCAGCCGCTGCAAAACGCTGCGGATAGGAGTGCGCGAAACGCCGAACCGCTTGCACAGCTGGTTTTCGCTCAGCGCTTCCCCGGGCAGGATCTTCAACGCGCAGATCTCGTCCTCGAGAATATGATAGAGCTCATCAGTGTGCTGTAATGTAGCCATAGTTGTTCTCCATTTATACGGTAAATGTAATCTTAGTATCATTGTACCGTTACAGCAACTGAATGTCAATGCTGGAATGGAACTTAATTTGAATACTTGTATACAAGAATGCGCACTCGCGCACGGAACTGTTCCTGAAACTAAAAAACTGATATACCACTTTGCAATGCGGGAAAAGTGCTGATAAAATGCTGCAATCAAGTGACTGTTGTACCAAATGCACAAAGAAAACAGGAAACAACTGTCAAATTGCTATAATTGCAAGGCGCTGTGCTTGTTTCGCGGTAACGCTGCGAGATGATATGCTGTATACAGGATTTTACTAAAAAAGCTGCAAGGGCACACACCCCGCAGATACCGGCTCGTCTCCGGCAAATACAACAGGGTGTTTGCCTTTTTTGCGTGCGTGCTTGCTTTGCCGCACAAAAGGCGGTAAACTGGGTACAGACAAAATGCCCAAAAAGGAGAAACGACATGGCATATACAAAGGCTGACCTCAAGCACGACCTTGCAGCAATGGGGCTGACAGGCAACGAGACCATCCTGATCCATTCCTCCATGAAGTCCATCGGCCAGGTGGAGGGCGGCGCAGACACGGTTCTGGACGCATTGATGGAGTTTTTTGCGGAGGGCTTGCTGCTGCTGCCCACCCACACATGGCGGTTCATCAACGAGGAAAACCGGGTGTTCGATGTGCGCCGCAGCCCGTGCTGTGTGGGCATTCTGCCGGAGCTGTTCCGGCAGCGCCCCGGGGTGGTGCGCTCGCTGCACCCCACCCACAGCATGGCGGCTTACGGCAAGGGGGCGGCTGCGTATCTGGAAGGGGAGTTGGACGCCAACACCCCCTGCACTCCCGGCGGCTGCTACGACCGGCTGCGGGCAGCCCACGGCAAAGTGCTGCTGCTGGGGGTCACCCACGCCCGCAACACCTTTATCCATAGTGTGGAGGAGGTACTGAACGTGCCGAACCGCCTGACCGACAAGCCCATGCAGATGACCGTGGTGGACGAAGCCGGGGCGCAGCACACCGTCTATATGCGCCGCCACTACAACGCACAGCAGCCGCACATCTCGGAGGATTTCGTCAAGCTGGAGCAGGCATATCTGGACTGCGGCGCAGCCCGGAATACAAAATTTGGCGATGCAAGCTGCATTTTGTGCGACGCCGAGGGGCTTTTCCGGGTCACCCGCCATGTTCTTGCCCCGAATCCCGAAGCCTTTGTCACCGAGCCGGCCATCCCGCCGGAGCGCTGGCAGGGGGAAATTTTATAATGCAATGCCGGGCAGCTTGCAGCTGCCCGGCATTTTTTACTTTTTGCTCAGCAGAAGCGGATACGGTACTCCCGAGGGGTGCAGTGCTTGATCTCCCGGAAGGTCTTGATAAAGTAGCTCGCGTCCGAAAAACCGCATTCCAGCCCCACCTCGCCGGTCTTGAGCCGGGTGGAGCGCAGCAGCTCGGCGGCTTTTTCCACCCGGAACTGCTTGACGTACTGGATGGGCGTGATACCCAAAAACTGCCGGAAGCTGCGCAGACAGGCACTTTCGCTCAGGGCGACGCAGCCGGCCAGCTTTTCCACGGTCAGCTCCTCAGCGTAGTGCTCCTCTACATAGCGCAGCATCTGCTTCATCCGCTCCGAGGCAATCTGCTCCTGCTCCGATACCTTCACCTTGCCGCTGACGCATTGGGTAATGAGCAGCCGCAGGGCGGCAGTAAGGTGGTAGCGCACCCGGTTCTCGTAGTCAAAGGGCTCGTCCGCCACGCCCTTCCACGCCTCCCGCAGGCAGAGCAGCACCTGCCGCTGCCATGGCACGGCCTCGTCCAGCAAAAAGAAGGGCGGTGTGCCGGGCTGCAAGAGCGGACGGATGAGTTTTTGCCAGAATACGGTGTCCATGCCGCCGACAAGCCGGGGCTGGAACACGCCGGAGTGCAGCAGCGCCCTGCCCTCGGCAGGCTCTACCGCGTGCAGCGCCCCGGAGTTGATGAACACCCCCTGCCCGGTCTGCAAAGTCAGCCGGGTCTTGTTCACATCCACATGGATGGGCCCTAGTGCCGCCAGAATAAACTCAAATTCCTCGTGCCAGTGCCACGCCACCGAAAAACAGGAAAGATCCTCGGCATAGCAGGCGATAGGGAACAGCGGGCTGCCGTGCTGGGTCTGCTCCCGCCCGGCGGCATCCGCCACCACGGCAGTAGCGCTGGACAGCCCCACCCGCCCGCTGGTATAAGAGGCACAGCTTGTCTGATATGCCATATTCACCAAATCCTTTCCGCAATACTTTGAATGTTTTTTGTCAATGCCGGTTTTGTTGCATATACTATGCGGTTCTGTTCTATAATTTGCGATTGTTTTGTGGTATTATCCTATCAGAGCTTCCAAGCTCAGTATAGCACCAAGGCAGCCGGGACGCAAGCTGTGTAAGCATTCCCCGCCGGGCAAAACTGCCATTCTCCCGTCGCCTGTCTGAAGAGGACTGGACGGCAAGTGTAACATAAACCATTTTATCAAGGAGGTATTCCTATGCTTCGTATCGAGTATTTTGATAAGGAACGTTTCATGCGCCAGCTTTCTGCCAGCCACGGCAGCGTGCTGCTGCATCTGGACAACGGCAAGACCTGCGACCTGAAAAAGGACACTACCGCACGCTCCATGCTGCAGATGATGGACACTGCCCCCAAGAAGGGCTTTGACCTCACCGTGACCGACCCTGCCGACGTGACCGGCTTCCTGCGCTATATGCTGGAGGCAGGCCGCACCGAGCGCGTGGCCGGCTGAGTAATGCCAATCTCTTATCCCAATAAGTGTCACAGCAAAAGCAAAACGCCCGCCCCGGTCATGCCGGGGCGGGCGTTTTGCTCATTTTACCGGAAGGCTTGCGCGGGCGGGCAGTCTGTGGTAAGCTGAAAGCAGAAAAAACAAGATGGAGGGAACGACTATGAACCTGAAGGAAGCATTCCGCTACCAGAACAAGCTCCAGTCTCTGCTGGACGAGGCGCAGGGCATTCTGGACTGCGATGCCAACGTGACCAAGGTGGCCAACACCTATCTGCGCCATAAGGTGATGCCCGAGGCCGAGGACGAGACCGTTATGGACGTGGCACAGACCGAATATGCAGAGCAGATCACCGACGTTGCCCGGTTCATGCTCTATCTGCTGGAGGAAAAAAGCCGCCTGTTTGCCGCCATCCGCAAGGCAAAGGATGCACTGGACATGGATATGGACAGCGAGGTCAGCCTGAATGCCGCGCGGCAGAGCATTGCCCGCACCTTCAAACGGATGAACGACCTGCGCAGTTCTGAGCAGTTGCTCTCCGGCGGGGGCACCGGCTACCGCTTCAACGCTGAGGGCAACCAGATCTCCTACTGCTGCGATGTGAAGCGAGTGACCACCATCAACTACGACCGCAAGGTCATCCATGCGGCGCTGAGCAAACTGAACCGGCAGGCAGACGAAACCTCCAACCGGCTGGACCTCTGCCTTGTGACCTCCAAGGTAGACTACACTGTCCCCTTTGATGTGAACGCCAGCTTTGCCGAGGCATTTGAGACCTATCTGGAAAATGTCCAAAACTAAATAAACGTTCCACCGGCTATTTTGGGTGCGGCAAGCGCCGGGTGCACAGCTGCCGGTTCAGGTGCAGATGAACTATAACGCTGCACATTTCCGCAAGGAAGTTTTGGTACGGCTCACCTTACGAGCCAGCTATTATGAAAAAATCTTGCGTTCGGCTTTTCCGCCACCGCCAGACGCTTTTTCGCCGAAACCGTCCCTTGCTTTTTCCCGCATTCCTGCTTTTGCGCTTACGTCTCCATGGGCAGGCAGGCAAGCCACCCTTCATGAATTTTGCCCGCAGATTTTGCGGGCGCACACCTTCTGCGTGCCGGGCGGGCGCTTTGCGCCCCTGTGCACACAAAAAATGGCAGCCGTCCCTGCGCTTGCCGTATCCAAAATAGCCGGTGGAAAACCAAAACCGGAGGTATGAGCTATGAAAAGGTGTAAGCTGTTTTATCTCATCGGGCTGCTGTTTTTTCTTGCTGCGGCGCTGAACTTTGTTACCGGAGGGGATCACGCTACGGCAGTGGTATGGCGCTGCCTTGGCGCTACCTTTTTGTTGCTAGGGTGTTCGCAGCAGAAAAAATAAAGCAGCAAGCCGGCCCCGGCGGGAAAAGAACTACCGGGGCTGCAATTCTTTGCGGGGCTCGTTCGTATTCCAGATAAAGGAACTGAATTTCGACAAAAGACGAGGTGCGAGTATGTCAACGAAACCAATCAGCCCCACTGCCGCGACCCGCTTTGACCTGAGCGCAGCGGCCCTTCATATCCTTGCCATGGCGCTGATGCTGATGGACCACCTGTGGGCCACTTTGCTGCCCGCGCAGGAATGGCTGACCTGTGCCGGGCGGGTGGCGTTTCCCATCTTTGCGTTTATGGCGGTGGAGGGCTACTTCCACACCCATGACCTGAAAAAATACACCCTGCGTCTGCTGCTGTTTGCCCTGCTTTCGGAGATTCCCTTCGATTTGATGTACGGCGGCACATGGTTCTACCCGGTGCACCAGAACGTCATCTGGACGCTGCTGCTGGGCATTCTGGGCATCCACTTGATGGAAACGGTGCGCAAAAAGCAGAAAACATGGTTGTACCTGCTGGTAGCGGCCCTTGTGGTGGCGGCAGGCGCGGTGCTGGGTACGCTGGGCATGGTGGACTACTACGGCGCCGGTGTGCTGACCGTGTTCATCTTCTACTTTTTTCACGGGCGCAGGTGGTGGTGCCTGCTGGGGCAGCTGGCAGCGCTGTACTGGGTCAACGTGGAACTGCTGGGCGGGCTGATGTACCCTATTCAGCTCTTCGGCATGGACTTTGAGCTTTGCCAGCAGGGGCTGGCGCTGCTGGCACTGGTGCCCATCTGGCTGTATCGCGGGCGGCAGGGCTACCACAGCAAGCCTTTCCAGTATGCCTGCTACGCCTTTTACCCCGTGCACATGCTGCTGCTGGTTCTGGTGCTGAATTTCGTGAACCGGTAAGGAAAACGGAACGCTCCAAAAACATTTTTACGCGTGGGGCGTAGAGAGGAACTTCCGCTGAAAATAGCCAAAGCGTATGCGGAGCCATTCGAAATCGTTCCGCCGGTATAAGGCCGCTGCACAAAGCGCTGTGCGGCGGCTTTTTTTGCGGGAAAACCGACACATGTTCACAAAAAGTTCAGCCTTTTGAGCAAAAAATACTATTTTTTTCGTGTAAAATAGACAACATGGATTGAATGCCGCCCGCGATTGGATTATAATAATGTATGCAAAAGCGCATTTGCTGTGTTTTTTATAACGCGTACTGTTTGAAAATGACGTAGATGCGCAATGCGGGAAGCTAAAAAGAAAAAACGCCGTTGCGGGTCTTTGCCGCAAACGGCTTGTTTGCCATAGCAGCCGGGGCGTTATGTTCCGGTTATTTGTCCTTAGGAGGAAAAACAAGGTGAGAGTAGGTCTTGACATCGGTAGCACCACCATCAAGTGCGTGGTGCTGGGCGAGCATGATGAACTGCTGTATTCTACATACGAACGACATTATAGTCATATTCTGGAAAAGGCGCAGGAGCTGCTGCGGCGCATTGATGCCGAGCATCTGCATGGCCGCAAGGCGCTGCTCAGCATCTCCGGCTCTGCCGGTATGGGCTTAGCCGACAGCTGCGGTGTGCCCTTTGTGCAGGAGGTATTCTCCACCCGCGTGGCGGTCAAGCGCTTTATGCCAAAGACTGATTGTGTCATTGAGCTGGGCGGCGAGGATGCCAAGATCCTGTTTTTGACCAACGGCACCGAGGTGCGCATGAACGGCAGCTGTGCCGGCGGCACCGGTGCTTTCATCGACCAGATGGCCACTCTGCTGAAGATGAGCGCCGAGGAAATGAACAAGGCTGCCGAGCAGGCGCAGCGTACCTATACCATCGCTTCCCGCTGCGGCGTGTTTGCAAAAAGTGACGTGCAGCCGCTGATCAATCAGGGTGCCCGCACCGAGGATATCGCCGCCAGCATCTATAAGGCCGTGGTCAACCAGACCATCGCCGGTCTGGCACAGGGTCGCCCCATCAAGG
>OMCT01000968.1_pt1 | contig 19045 bp, 16 predicted proteins | sample 1674301 | NCBI WGS metagenome assembly OMCT01 (sample SAMEA103958158, study PRJEB25191) | human gut metagenome
GAAATATGCTGCTGACAAAATATCAACCGGCACAGGCGTATATAGCAGGCGAAGAAGAATTTGAGAAGTATCTGCACAGTGACACCCCGGAAGTAATCCAGAAGCGCATCGATAAGAGCAAAATACTGGAACATAATGTGGTGACAGGATACCATCTGAACCCGCTTGGTGTCAGGCAGGTGAAGAATGATCTCGAGATGCTGTATGACATTATGGGGATGAAAAGCTACCCGGAGGCTTTTATGAAGTATGCGATGTTCGACCTGCACCAGCCAATCAAAGCGTATCGGTTTAAGGATCTGGGAGAGTGGCTCTATGCGCATTTGAATCAACCGATGAATCCAGAAGAAATGACAGCAGAAATTATAAAGTTTGGATATATTGAACGCTATTACGATAGAATGCCAGGACAAGTAAAATTGAATGACTGGCTTCAAGGGTATGGAGTCAAAATTGTGAGTGACAGAGATAGAAGGCGCGGCGAAAATTATCAGACAATGTATTGGAAATTGATTAAGATGCGTCAGAATTTGTAATATAAATAATATAATACATGACAAAAAATGACGCAAAAAATCTTTTTTCTCGTCTTGTATGTAGAACACGGAATGTGATATAATGTCTTATATAATAGACAACATGAGCGGAGGGAGGAACTGCTATGAACCACGATCTGCTGAAGAATATTATCTACGATCAGCACGAACTGATCCAAAATGCTGACATTGTAGCCCGTCCATCGTATAGCTTTGAACCGAATGCCAACTATGTTCTGGTTGGACTGCGCCGGGCTGGAAAGTCCACATTGCTGTTCAAAATTGTACAGGACCTGGTTGCAAAGGGAGTTACATGGGAACAGATTATTTACATCAACTTTGAGGATGAGCGGCTCTCTGAGTTCCAGAAAGAGGATTTTAATGACATTCTCTCTGTGCAAAGCGAACTGAGCGCAGAACGGGGTTACTTCTTTTTCGATGAGATTCAGATCGTTCCAGGATGGGAAAAGTTCTGCCGTCGGATGGCAGATACCAAGGAGCACGTCTATGTGACGGGAAGTAATGCCAGCATGTTAAGCCGAGAAATCTCTACAACATTGGGCGGACGCTATCTGACGAAATACGTTACACCGTATGACTTTGACGAATACCTGACTGCACAGAATGTTCCCCATGATACCAGAGCACTGCTCCAAACCAAGGCAAATGGACGCATCCGGAGTTATTGCGCGGAATATTTGCAGTATGGAGGCTTTCCGGAGGCGATTCAGTACACGGCAAAGCGTGAATACATTTCCGGCATCTATCAGAAGATTCTTCTCGGTGACATCATTACACGGAATGGTATTCGGAATGACTATGCCATCAAAATTCTGATGAAGAAGCTGGCAGAATCTGTTAAGAGCGAAATCTCCTACACAAAGCTGCATGGTATTTTGAAATCCATCGGTATTTCAGTGGGAAAGGAAAGCATCATCGACTACATTCAGTATGCAAAGGATGCTTACCTGATCTTCAGCGTTCAGAATTATTACGCCAGATTTGCAGAGAAGGAAAGCAACCCGAAGTACTATTTCAGTGATAATGGTTTGCTGAACCTGTTTTTGGATGATAAGAAGCCGTCACTGTTGGAGAATGCGGTTGCGGTTTATCTGACGCAGAACCATCCGCAAGACGTATTTTATCTGAAATCTCCCAAGACTGGAATCGACATTGATTTTTATATTCCGTCGGCAAGGCAGGTCGTTCAGGTGGCGTATTCCATTCAGGGGGATGCCTATGAGCGCGAAGTCGGAAATCTGAAAAAATTTGCAGCCACCACGACAGAAACGCACCGTTATGTGATCGTGACGTATGAAGAAGAAAAAATCATCAATGACTCTGACGTTAAGATCGAGGTTGTGCCTTTGATGAAGTTCTTGTTGAAGTGCTGATGGCGGATAAGGAATGCAGCCTCTTGCATTTCCATTTATTCGGGTCTTATGATGACAGGTGACCGGGGGTAGTTAAAAATCTGGAAGGCCGTGCGCATTCTGTGAAATCGGAAAGTTGTTTTATCTCCCCAGACTATGAAAAAATCGGACCTCTGCCTTTGCGTAGGCAGGGGTCTTTTAGCATAAAATAAAGCAGTTGTGTACCCTTCTGCAAAAAAAGAGGAATACTAAAGGCGGTATCTTCCATTTGAGTAATGGAGAAATTAGAGTGATTTCCTTTGATGCTTTTCCGGTAGCAGCGGGGTTCGGTGGGCTTGGACTCGCTGCCGGAAAGGAACCATGCAGCATTTCCGGCGCTTCCGCGCAGCTTTTTGGCATAATAAGCAGCTGCTTTGTGAGTGGAATTTCCCGGCGGGAGGTGCGGGTTTTGGACGTCTGGATGACCACCTTTGTATGGCCGTTTCCACAGGAAATTCTGCAGACCGTCCGATTGATGTTCAGCGTGCCGAGTTTCAGGTCAAAATCGCCCCATTGCAGGCCGCAAATCTCACCAATTCGAAGCCCCAATTCCAGCCCCAGTAGTAAGCCGATTTTGCGAGGCGTAGGGTTTGCCTGTACATATTGATGAAGTCGCTGCTGTTCCACCGGGGAGAGAGGCGCAGAAATTTTGTCGATGGCTTTTGGCAACGCAACTTCCAGCTCCATCGGACGGATCAGGTGTAAGTGCGCAGCATCGAGAGGCATTCTCTGGCAGAAGAGTTCCCCAGTGGCTTGTGTACGGCATCTGTGGGTGCGATGATTTGCTGCATGGCCTGCTCCAGAAAGCTCTCCTCAAGGGATGTGACGGGCACTTTGCTCAAAACCGGAAGAAGATATTTGTGCAATGTGTACGAATAATATGCATAGGTGGATTCTTTTATACTGTTCTGCAGAGAGTGCAACCATGCCACGGCCAGTGCTTCAAAGGTCAGGTCGGTTCGATTCAGATTGTAAAAGCCCGCCTCGGCTTTCCTTTGAATCAGCACCCGTTTGACCTCCACATAGGCCGTTCCGTAGACGTAGTCCCACTAGATTTTGCCTCCCTGTGTACGCGCTTTGATATAGCAGCCTTCCCATCGACCGTCCTTGCGCTTGCGAATGCTTTCTCCCCGTCGCGCCATCGCTGTTTCCTCCTGCTGTTTAGACCCTCATCTGACCCCTTATTTTCTCCATCTTCGTTTACAGCTGGAATTATTATACAGAACTGGGCAAAATACAAAAACAATCCGGCCTTCGCGATGTTTTTTCAGGGTCAAATGTGATACATTTATGATGTTTTCTATTGAATCCCAGATATAACCATGATAAAATAAGATGAGATTTTAGACAACGATGTCAAAGGAACGGTATCCTCCATTTTCAATGTGAAGGATACCCCTTTACTGCGGAAAGGGGTGAACAAGGTGGCATTGCGTCTGTTTGAGCACAACGAGAAAGCATATCATGCGGCAGTCCGGATGATGGAGCAGTATGGCAAGGCTGCCATTGTCCATCCCACCGGCACCGGAAAGAGCTACATTGCGTTCAAGCTGATCGAAGACAACCCGGAGAAGGTCGTAATCTGGCTTTCCCCTAGTGAATATATTTTCAAGACCCAGTTGGAGAGCCTGAAAAGGAACAACCCGGATTTTCCGTTGGCAAACGTTCATTTTTATACCTACGCCAAACTGATGTGCTGCACGCAGGCACAGCTGGACGAAATAGCAGCGCAGAAGCCTGCCTATATTATACTCGATGAATTCCACCGTGCCGGTGCTGAATGTTGGGGCGAAAGCACGGTGGCTTTATTAAAGTTATGCCCGGATGCAAAGCTTCTGGGGCTGACGGCAACAAACATCCGCTATCTGGATAATAACCGCGATATGGCCGAAGAACTTTTCGATAGCCGTGTTGCGAGCAACATGACCCTTGGCGAAGCAGTCGTCAGGGGTATTTTGCCTGCCCCGAAATATGTGACCACGGTCTACCAGTACCAGAAAACGCTTGCGAAGTATCAGGCACGAGTGGACAACTTGCGAGCACCGGGCATTCAGGATGTGAACCAGAAATATCTGGACGCGCTGCGCCGCGCATTGGAGCAGGCAGACGGCCTGGATAAAGTATTTGCCCATCATATCACGAATAAGAGTGGCAAGTACATCGTGTTCTGCGCCAACAAGGAGCACATGGACGAGATGGTGTCCCATGTGCCGGAGTGGTTTGCCGGGGTCAACCCGGACGTGGTGGTGTATCAGGCTTACTCGGATGACCCGAATACCGACAAAGCCTTTTCGGACTTCAAGACAGACACCAGCAACCGGCTGAAGCTGCTGTTCTGCATCGATATGCTCAACGAGGGCGTCCATGTGGAGGGCATTTCCGGCGTCATTCTGTTCCGACCCACCATTTCGCCCATCATCTACAAGCAGCAGATCGGACGTGCCCTGACCGCCGGGGACACCGCAGCCCCGTTGATTCTCGATGTGGTCAACAACTTTGAGGGTTTGACCAGCATTTCCGGTCTGCAAAGTGAGATGCAGGAAGCAGTTCACCGACTCTATGCCAACGGTGAGGGCGACAAGATCGTGACCGAGCGGTTTGAGGTAATCGAGCAGGTGCATGACTGCCGGGTGCTTTTCGAGCAGCTACAGGCAAGCCTTTCTTCCAGTTGGGAGCACTATTTCTCCGAGGCAAGCATCTATTACGCGGAGCACGGCAATCTGAACGTCCCGAAACTGTATAACACGCCCAGCGGTCTGAGCCTCGGTGTGTGGCTGGTGACCCAGCGCCGTGTGCGGGAGGGGCAGATCCAAGGAAATCTGACCGAGCAGCAGATCGCGCGGCTGGACAGCATCGGGATGATCTGGGGCAACCGGAAAGAAATCGCGTGGCAGCACGGATTTGAGGTTGCGAAAAAATACCACGACACCTACGGAAACCTGATGGTGCCCGGCAAATACAACGACCCGGACGGCTACCCTTTGGGACAGTGGATTATCAAGGCCCGGCAGCAAAAGCTGAACGGCCGCTTGAAGGAAGAACGCATCGCACAGCTTGATGAGATCGGCATGGTGTGGAACATTTTCGATGCCAAGTGGGAAAAGGCGTATGCGCTGGCTGCAGCTTACTATGAGGAAAACGGCAACCTGAATATCCCACGTTCCTATGTGACAGCGGCTGGTGAACGGCTGGGGCAATGGGTTGCAAGCCAGCAATGGGCGTACCCGAAAGGAAAACTGACGGACGAACAAGTCGAGCGGCTGAACAGAATCGGGATGTACTGGGGCAACCGCAATGACCGCCAGTGGAACGAAGGATATCAGGAAGCCAAGCGCTACTTTGATGCCCATGGAGACCTGAACGTCCCGGCAGAATATGTGTCACCGGGCGGTTACAACCTTGGAAATTGGGTCAAGCGGCAACGCTATACCCGACAGAATCCCGAAAAAAGCTGCGCTGTCCTGACAGAGGAGCGTATTGCAAAGCTGGATGAGATTGGGATGCGGTGGGAGAAAGCGGATTCGAGACCGCGCCGGTTGGAGTTGGCACAAGGACCTCATAGGGAAAACGAAAAACTGAATGTTTCAGCTAACCACAAAACGGGGGAAGATATCGGTTTGTGTAGTTGATAGCGCGATCCAAAGCACTTGCTGCAATTTGGGTCGGAGAAGTTACGTGAGTCGTAAAAAGAAAATCTAAAGGAATTATTGGAGAGGATTATGTCAAAGTTTCAGCATGATGTGATGTTGAGGATTGTGAAGATCCTGAATGTTCTGATGATCGAGCTGCCGTTTGCGGCCTGCTGGTTCCTGTACTACTCGCACCAGACCTATGCAAATCTGGCATGGAAGGGTCATTTTGCGATTTTAGGCCTGTTTTTTATCCTGTACATTGTACTCGGTAAAATCTACGATGCGTTCTGGATGTCGATGCAGCGGGTCTCAGAACTGGTGTACGGCCAGATCCTTGGCGCTATGGCAACCGATGGTATTTTGTACATCGTGATCTGCCTGATGTCCGCAAAGCTCTGCAACCTGTTGCCGGGTATTGCGGCAATTGCGGGGCAGTTGGTGATGGCCGCGATCTGGGCATCCTGCGCACATAAATGGTACTACAAGACCTTCCCGCCGCAGAAGACCGCGGTGGTCTACGATGTGCGACACGGTATGGAAAAGCTCATCAACGAGTATGGTCTGAGCCAGAAATACGATGTGCAGGTCACCTTGAGCGTGTCGGAGTGCTTGGCAGACCTGAGCATTCTGGACGGCATGGAGACTGTTTTTGTCAGTGGTGTTCACAGCCATGAACGAAACATTATCCTGAAGCACTGCGTAGGGAAGGGCATCAATATGTTCGTCATTCCCCGTGTTGGCGACGTTATTATGAGTGGCGCTTGGCCGATGCATATGTTCCATCTGCCGATGCTGCGTGTCGGTCGTTACATGGCAAGCCCGGAGTTCCTGTTCATCAAGCGCGCGATGGACATTGTGATCTCACTGCTGGCACTGATCATCCTGAGCCCGTTGTTCCTGATCACGGCCATTGCGGTCAAATCCGATGGTGGTCCCGCCTTCTATAAGCAGGTTCGCCTGACCAAGGATGGCAAGCAGTTCGAAATCTTGAAGTTCCGCTCCATGCGCGTGGATGCAGAAAAGGATGGCGTGGCGCGTCTTTCCACCGGCGACAAGGATGACCGTATTACAAAGGTCGGTCACATTATCCGCGCCTGCCGTCTGGACGAACTGCCTCAGTTGCTGAACATCCTAAAGGGTGATTTGTCTGTTGTGGGCCCTCGTCCGGAGCGCCCGGAGATTGCTGCCCAGTACTGTGAGGAGATGCCCGAGTTTGCACTGCGGCTTCAGGCAAAGGCTGGTTTGACCGGCTATGCACAGGTGTACGGCAAGTACAATACCACCCCCTACGATAAGCTGCAGATGGATTTGATGTACATTGCCCATCCCAGCCTGATCGAGGATTTGAAGATTATGCTGGCAACCGTCAAAATTTTGTTCATGCCGGAGAGTACTGAAGGTGTGGCGGAAGGCGCGACCACGGCGATGGGGCAGGAGTAAGAACAACGTTTTTGAGGTGAGCCCAAAGACGCTTTAACCGGTATGTGCGACAATTATTTGTAGAGACACTGGGCTTTGGCCAAGTGAAGAGGAAAAAGAAAATGCTAGTTAGTGTGATTATGCCGACTTACAACTGCGGCAAGTTCATTTTGCAATCGCTTGATTCTGTGATTGCCCAGACGGTTACAGACTGGGAGGTTCAGATTGTGGACGACTGCAGCACCGATAACACTGCCGAAGTGTTGAAGCCGTATTTGGAGAAGTATCCCAATATCCACTACTATGTTCTTCCGCAGAATGGGGGACCGGCGGTTGCCCGGACGGAGGCCATGAAGCGGGCGACTGGCAAGTATATCGCATTTCTGGATAGCGATGACTTGTGGATGCCGGACAAACTGGAAAAGCAGATCGCCTTTATGGAGCAGACTGGTGCAAAGTTTAGTGCGACCGGTTATGGCTGGATGGACGAGGCAGGAAACGACCTGCACACGGTTTTCATTCCTCCGAAGAAAACGGACTACAAAAAGATGATTCGGCTGTCCAATCCAATCGGTAATCTGTCCGTGATGTACGATCAGGAAGCACTTGGCAAGTTCGAGGTGCCTCCGATTAAAAAGAGAAACGACTTTGCCCTGTGGCTCAAGATTCTGAAAAAGACGGATTACTGCTACGGGATGGAGGAAGTTCTTGGTACATATCGCATGGGTCGTGCAGGCTCGGTGTCCAGCAATAAGCTGAAACAGGCAAAGTACCACTGGCAGCTCTATCATGAAATCGAAGGGCACAATGTGGTTCGCAGCCTGTACGAACTAGGCTGCTGGGCTTGGGTCAAGGGCACTGGAATGGGTATTGATAAGAGGAAAGTGTAATGAATCCACTGAGATACATTAAGGCGTTGTTTGGCTTGGGGGATGTTGATGCCTTCTGGATGGCAAGAGAGGAAATTTTGAAACGCCCCGGGAAACATTGCTTAGAAAATTATCTTTGTAAGATTATCAGAAAGCATTATGGTGCGGGCATTCCTATTTTGCCTGATATCAACCGCTTTGCAACGCCACATGGCTTTTACGGGATTTTCATCTCACAGAGAGCGAAAGTCGGCGAGGGTTGTGTGATTTACCAGCAGGTTACGATTGGCTCGAATGACCTCCAAAATTCTCGGGGGGGGGCACCAACCATTGGCAACAACTGCTTAATTGGTGCAGGTGCGAAAATTATCGGAAATGTCCATGTCGGCAATAATGTGAGAATTGGAGCAAACGCAATCGTAGTGGATGACGTTCCGGATAATTGTACAGTGGTTATGAACAAGCCGAGAGCGATCGTCAGAGAAAATGAGAAAACCTGAGAAGGAGGGACTCCTTTCAAATGAATAAGAAGGAAGTATATGGCGGGTTACTGTCGTGTATAACGGCAGTCGCTGGAATTGATAATGCGAAGAAGTTTGATACGCTTTTTCGTGATCATAAGAAACTGAATCTGAAGAATCCGCAGACGCTTTCTGATAAGGTGTCTTACATTGAGCTGCATGAGCAGTCTCCCTTGGCGGCCAGTTGCACTGATAAATATGCAGTGCGAGAGTATGTTACGAATAAGGGTTTAGGAGATATCCTCGTTCCAATTTATGGGGGGGGGTACACTCGATTTGAAGATATCAACTTGACTGAGCTACCCGACAGTTTTGCAATTAAGGCAACTCATGGCTGCAAGATGAATTACCTTGTGCCGGACAAGTCTAAGTTCGATTCAGAAAAATGTAAAAAAGAAATCCAAAGATGGATGGACACTACATACGGAACATACTCGATGGAGCCTCATTACATTGAGATTCCACACCGGTTCTACATTGAAAAGTATCTTGAAAAGGCAGATCAGCTTGTGGACTACAAGTTTCATTGCCTTAATGGGGAACCGCAGTTTGTGCTGACGTGTAGCAACCGAAAGAGCAACGGCGACAAAGCAATGCAGGTGACATTAGACCTGTTTGACATGGATTGGAAGCCGATTCCTGAAATTGTTTCTTCTGGGTTGGAGCGTCCCGGCAACGGAGAATTACCGAGGCCGGAAAACCTAGATGAAATGATTCGGATAGCCAAAATTCTGTCAAAAGACTTCAAGTTTGTACGAGTGGACTTGTATGAGCTTGAGGGAAAGGTCTATTTCGGAGAACTGACATTCTCCCCAGCGCATTGTGTTTTTCCGTACCTTTCGGATAAGTTTGATTTAGAGATGGGCAAATTGCTGCAGATCTAAGTCGGGCGGTTCATATTCCATCTTTGTATAAAAAAGAATGGAGTATGAAAGATGAACATTAAGGTAATCTACGGAAAAATGCTTGTTACAATGAGCCATGTGTTTGGTGTGGATTTTGCTAAAAAGTTTGATACTCGGTTGCGATTCCACAGGACTCTCAATTTAAAGAATCCGACTTCTTTGGCAGACAAAGTCACTTACGTTGAATTACATAAGCAGTCTTCGTTGGCATCCATGTGTACTGATAAATATGCGGTTCGTGACTACATCCGTGAGAAAGGATTGGAGGATATTCTGATTCCGGTGGTTGGCGGACCTTGGGAAAATGTTGAGGACGTTGATTTTGACAGCCTTCCAGATAGCTTTGCTCTGAAAGCAACGCACGGATGCAAGATGAACTATTTGGTGGCAGATAAGAAGCAACTTGACAGGGAAAAGTGCAAAGCGGAGATGTCGCGTTGGTTGGCGACGACCTATGGCGCATATTCGATGGAACCACATTATTTGACCATCCCGCACAGAATCTATGCTGAAGAATTCTTGGCAGACGCAGCGCAGTTGACCGATTATAAATTCCACTGCGCAAATGGAGAACCGTTGTTCGTTCTGACTGTCTATGATAGGAAAACCGATGGCGATAATGGTATGAGCCTGAGCTTTGACATGTTCGATATGAATTGGAAGCAAATCAAAGGGATGATTCCTCATAAAAAAGAACTTCCTGGAGATGGTACAACTCCCAAGCCAGAAACGTTTGAACGTATGGTGGAAATTGCACGGATTCTATCGAAAGATTTCGACTTTGTAAGAGTTGACCTGTATGAAAGAAATGGAAAGGTCTTGTTTGGAGAACTGACATTCTCACCAGACTGTTGCGTATTCCCGAACTTTCCGCAGAGTTTTCTGGATGAGATGGGAAAGAAGCTTCGAATTTAATATTACCGGAGGATCGTATGACATTGCAGGTGTTGGTTGCAACTATGCACCAGACGGATCATAGTTTGCTAGAAAAAATGAATATTCAATCTGATGCGATAGTTGTTAACCAGTGTAACCGCAATGAAGTAGAGCGGTTTATGTACAATGGACATCAAATCTTATGGATGTCTTTGAATGAACGTGGAATTGGATTGAGTCGAAATACTGCTTTAATGAGAGCGAATGCTGACATTATTTTGTTCGCAGATGAAGATGTGACATACAAAGACGGTTATGTCCAAATGATAGAGTCTGCCTTTGAGAATAACCAGAATGCAGATATGTTGCTGTTCGATCTGGAAGCTATCGGTGATGTGAAGAATCCAGAGAAACCGTATGCGTTTCGCCGAGTAAAATGGTATAACTCCATGCACTATGGTGCAGTTCACTTTGCATGCAGACGAGAGAGGGCCTTTGCAAGGGGGCTGTCTTATAATCTGCTGTTTGGTGGCGGAGCAAAATACAGTTGTGGTGAAGACAGCATCTTCTTAGCAAGTGCCCTAAAATCCGGTCTGAAGGTTTGGACAGTTCCGGGGTATATCGGATCTGTGACCCATGGAGATTCTACATGGTTCAACGGATACACAGATAAGTATTTTTATGATAAAGGGATACTTATGGGTACAATATTTGGAAGAATGGCATATCCGTTAGTGATTGCTCTGTTTCTTAAAAATAGGGGGCAGACAAGAGATTACGGCTTAAAGAAGGCGATTGAAAAAGCGTTTGACGGAATTAAGCAAAGATAAAGAAGGTGGATTAGAGCATGTTGAGAGAGAAAGAATACATCTTTTTGTCATTGATGATTCCACAAGAAATAGCGGATGAGGTTAAGCAGTACTCGTCTAATAATATGGCAGACGCTGCAAACGCATTGGAACACAATCTGATGGAAGGATTTACAGCGAATCTTCCTACTCCGCCGAAGGTAATTAATGTACTTCCGATTGGAAGCTATCCACAGTATTACCGAAAAGCGATTGTAAAGAAATCAACATTTCAATTATGCGGTCGTTCCGATCATGAGAATTTGGGCTTTTGTAATATAAAATTTATTCGCAATTTTTTCATTGAACGAGCTGTGTATAAAAGCCTGAAGACATATTGCAAAGCAAAAGCAGGCGAAGTAGTTCTTTGTATTTATTCTGCTTCGGCCGAGTTTTTGGCGGCGGCTGAGAAATTGAAAAAAAAGTATCCAAACGTGATTGTGTGCGACATTATCGCAGATCTTCCTGGTATGACAAATCTCTCAAGCAAGAAATCTGCTTTGCTTCAGTGGTTTATTGACTACAAGGCAAGAAAATCATTGAATCGTTTGGAATGTGCGGATTGCTTTGTGCTTCTTACGAAACAAATGGCAGATTACCTGCATATAAAAAAGCCATATTGTGTAGTAGAAGGGATAGCCTCTAAAACACAGCAGATTGAGAGAAAAGAAAACGCAGAGAAGACGATTCTGTATACTGGAACGTTGCATCAGAAATTTGGCGTTATGAATCTCGTAAATGCGTTCAGTCAGATTGAAGACCCAGATTACCGGTTGGTGATTTGTGGTATTGGGGACAGTGAACAGGCAATTAAGGATGCAGTGAAAGATGATTCACGAATTTCCTTCCTCGGGCAGCTTCCGAGAAATGAAGTTATAGAGTGGCAGAAAAAAGCAACGGTTTTGGTGAATCCGAGACAGAATAATGAGGAGTTTACTAAATATAGCTTTCCATCAAAAACGATGGAATACCTTTCTTCCGGAATTCCAGTTGTGGCCTACAAGCTGGATGGTATTCCGGACGAGTACGATCAATACATCCAATATGTGGCGGATGACTCCATCGAAAGTCTGAAGAAGAAGCTTGTTGAAGTATGTGAAATGACAAGAGAAGAACGCCAAGAACTTGGAAATATTGGACGCAATTTCGTTCTGATGAAAAAAAACAGTACGATTCAGGTGCGTAAAATTCGTGAAATGATAGATTCTGTTTTAAGAGGTAGAAAAATCAATGACCGATAAACTTCAAATCAAGCGAAGATTTTTCTTTGAAATACTTATATGGATGATTTGGACACAAACAATATTAATGCAGTATGTTCGGGCAGCAGTTATGAGAATACCGGTTATGGGCTCATATCCTGATGCCGTTATGACTACATTATATATTATTGTTATTGCCTTGGCGCTTCCGGAATTTAGATTGAGCCCCAAAGATATCCTTTTTGTATTAGGATTTTCTGCAGTATTTGTTTTGGAGTGTTTATTCCAAGAAAATCCATATTTGGATGCATACTTTCCAAAATTTCTTATAACAACACTGCCTTTATATTTTGTTGGAGTAGCTTTATCTGAATACGAAAATGAGGATAATGTGATATATCATCTTTATATTCTATCGGTAGTGACGATAATTATAAACTTCATTTATAAAGTAGTTTTTGGAACTCCAATGGATGCGGTAGTATCACAGTATCAGGGAGATATGGATCTTGCGTACAATTTGTTGCCACACTGTTGCCTGGTGGCATTCTACGCTCGAAAAAAGACAAACATATTCAATATTGCTCTTACTATATTTGGAGCATTTTATTTACTGATGCTTGGGACACGCGGAGCAGCGTTGATATTGCTGATTAATATTGCGTGGAACATTGTTTCTGGTAATAATTCAAAAAAAACAGTTGCGAGGATAGTCGCTTTATTTGGAGCTATTGGTGCATTTCTTGCGAGTCCAATTTATGATGCTGTAATTTTATGGATGTATAAAAATGCACAAAAATTTGGATTAAGCATTCGAATTTTTGATAAACTTCTTTCGGGAACACAACTGGGATCTTCTGGAAGAGACCATCTAACAGAACAGTTGCTTGTTTCAATACGAGAACATTTCCTCTTGGGAACAGGTCTTTGCTCAGATAGGATGATTATAGGAATTTATGCACATAATTTACTAATAGAATTGTGGGTGGAATTCGGTCTAATTATTGGCACTGTGCTTCTGCTGTCTTTAGTTATCACCTTGTGGCGGGCTTACATTAATAGTAATAGTGAAGTCGAAAAAGGCATAATAATCACAATGCTATGTGCGTCCTTCTTTAAAATGTTTCTGTCTGGTTCGTACATAGACGAAGGTCCCCTTTTTTTGTTAATAGGACTTTGTGTGGGTGTCATAAGAAAGAACTCAGTAGGAATTAACCGTTCAGAAATTTATGAATAAGGAGGTGGTTCTACCGTGCTAAAAAAAATTGCAAGACTAATGAAAAATGCCATATATAAACTTAAATTTTCTGGAAAGAAAGTTGCCATTGATTGGTCGTGCAATCTTGCTGCAAAAGGGGTATATTGTGAAGGAATGAACACCTTTCATGAAAATGTCTCTTACAGGGGGAGCATTGGTTATGGAAGTTTTATAGGGAAAGATAGCGATCTAAATGCAAATATTGGAAGATATTGCTCAATAGGCGTAAATGTTAAAACAAGTACGGGAACGCATCCTACAAAGGTATTTGTTTCTACGCATCCGGCTTTCTATAGCACAAGGAAACAAGCGGGTTTTTCGTATGTAACAGAGGATATATTTTCTGAGGGAATATACGTTGACGATCAAAAACATGTAGCTATTATTGGAAACGATGTCTGGATAGCCAATAATGCTCTGCTCTTACCAGGAGTTCACATTCACGATGGTGCAATTGTTGCGGCGGGTGCAGTTGTTACAAAAGATGTAGAGCCGTACACTATTGTGGGGGGTGTTCCAGCAAAGGAAATCGGAAAAAGATTTGATGATAGAATAATCGAACAACTTTTGCGTATACAGTGGTGGAATTGGCCCGAAGAAGTGATTCAAAAAAAAGCCTATTGCTTTAATGACATAAAAAGGTTTTTGGAAGATAACAATAAGGTGAGTTCAAGATGAAAATAGTACACATTTGCTTAGCTGCAGTATATATTGAAGGGTTCGGTTATCAAGAAAACATACTACCTCAATGCCATCGTGCGATGGGATATGACGTGACGGTATTGACGTCTGATCATGTTTTTGACAAGAACTACACGCAAAAAATACGGGAAGAAAATGACTATGTAAACCCATATGGAGTTCATGTTATTGCCTTACAGCGCACAAAAAGATATGGACCGTATTCGAAGTTTGGAGATTACGCAGATTTATTTAAAACACTAAAAAAAGAAAAACCAGATATCATTTTTGTCCATGGAGGTCAATTTGTTGCTCTTATGGACGTGATTGCCTATTGCAAGCGTAACTCGCAAGTTAAATTATATATCGACCAGCATGGTGATTACTACAATATGAGGCTTGATCGCTGGCAAAATCGGTTCGTTCAACATTGGGTATATGGTCACTGGATGAGAAAAGCAATTCCGTATGTCAATAAGTTCTGGGGAGTTACCCCTTGGCGGTGTCAATACCTAAATGATGTTTACAAAATCCCCAAAGAGAAAATTGATTTATTGGTCATGGGCGGAGATGACACATATATTCATTTCAAAGTGCAAGAGCAGATTAGAAAGCAAATTCGTGAAGAGTTGGATTTAGGCCAAGAAGATTTCGTTCTTATATCAGGAGGAAAAATTGATAGAAAAAAAAATATTCATGTGCTTATAAACGTTGTTGAGGAGATGAACCGTAACAATCTTAAACTAATTGTTTTCGGACAGCCAGATAAAGATATGAAAGCATTAATCGAAGATATGTCACGAGATAGCCATGTGCGATATATTGGGTGGTTGGATTCCACGAAAGTATATGATTATTTCCTCGCATCGGACCTTGCAGTATTCCCTGGAACACATTCTGTGCTATGGGAGCAAGCATGCTCGTGTGGCCTTCCAGGCATTTTCAAGGACTGGGTTGGAATGCGACATGTCGATTTGGGTGGAAATGCACGGTTTGTTCGTGGAGATGATAAGGAAGAGCTGAAAACAGTTATCTCTGAAATACTTGATTCGACAGTTGAATATGAAAAGATGAGGGAAGTAGCAAGAAATAAGGCGATTCCATATTTTTCATATGCTAGGATTGCTCGGCGAGCAATAGAACTTGAATAGAGAGATTGTTAACATGTTTTTTAATGTATTAAACAGTGATTTCAATATCAATAGGATGGTTGTTCCTGTAAAGATTGGATATAATTATTAACCGGGGGTGTGCAAGGTAAATGAACAAAATACTCAACAAGGTAATACAAAGATTTAGGAATAATAAAGAGGTAAAAAATGCGAGTTGGCTAATATGCGGTAAACTTGCTCAGATGATACTTTCATTCTTTGTTAGTATTTTGACTGCACGATATTTAGGCCCAAGTAATTATGGTACGATCAGTTATGTGAATGCGTATATTGCCTTTTTTACATCATTGTGTACATTAGGAATTAATTCTGTCATAATTAAAGATTTTGTTGAAAAACCACAGGAACAAGGGGCGGCAATTGGGACAACTCTGATTATGCGGTTTGCATCGAGTTTTTTTTCAGCAGTGATGACTTTCTGTATTGTTAGCGTTGTTGATCACAATGAGCCTACAACAATAGTAGTAGCGGCGCTTTGCAGCGTTTCGTTATTGTTTCAGGTTTTTGATACATTTAACTATTGGTTTCAATCTCGTTATGAATCCAAAATTACCTCAATTGCTACTTTTGTGGCATACACAGCGACAGCTTTGTATCGACTCGTGTTGTTGGCACTCCATAAGGATGTGAGGTGGTTTGCATTTGCCACATCGGTGGATTATATCGTTCTAGGTGTGCTTTTATTCTTATCTTATAAAAAACATGATGGACCAAAGCTTTCTATATCACTCGAAAAAGGTAAAAGTCTTCTTGGGCGGAGTTATCACTATATTTTGTCTGGAATGATGGTAGCTATCTATGGGCAAACCGACAAATTTATGCTTAAGCAGATGCTGGATGAAACCTCCGTTGGATACTATTCGATAGCAGCCTCGGTTAATTTAATGTGGGTGTTTGTATTGCAGGCGATTATAGATTCACTATACCCCACGATTATGCAACTATTCGAGGAAGACAGGGAACAATTTAACAGAAAGAATCGCCAACTCTATGCGATAGTTATTTATGTTTCTATGGCTGCTGCAATTTGCTTTGTGCTGTTTGCTCCGCTTGTTATAAAGATTCTATACGGTGATGCATATATGCCTGCAGTTGGACCGTTAAGGGTCATTACCTGGTATACAATTTTCTCTTACCTTGGTGTGGCTAGAAATGCATGGATTGTCTGCATGAATAAGCAAAAATACCTCAAGTATATGTACCTGAGCGCCGCCTTTATTAACATTGGTTTGAACTATATTATGATTCCAATATGGGGAGCGAGTGGAGCAGCGTTGGCGTCGTTACTTACAGAGGTTTGCACAAGCCTAGTTCTTCCGTGCTGCTGGAAAGATATGAGGCCGAATGTTAGACTGATGATTGATGCTTTTTTACTTCGTGGAGTTAAGTAAAAAAACTCTGTATCGAGCTCAATGCAATGAATTCGGTCGAAAAAATTCTAATGGCTATAGGAGTTGGCTTTATGGTTCGTGTTAAGCAGTTGATAAAAAAGATGGCATTTGACTTTTTGCCATCTTCTACTGTTTTGATGTTCCATCATATTGATAATGGAAACATCATTGTGAAAAGTGGCTGCAGAATGAAGATAAAATCATTCGTGGATATCCTTGATTCAGGAGTATCTTTTATATCGGCAGAGGAATACACGAAATTTCATCTATCATGGCAAAATCCATGCATGATTACTTTTGACGATGGGTTGAAGGATATTTATGATGTGGCTTACCCTGAACTGAAACGAAGAAACATACCGTTCACTGTTTTTATTGTGACTGATTTCTTGGATAAAGAAGGATATATATCATCAAAGGAGTTGCAATTATTAGCGAATGATCCGCTGGTTACAATTGGGTCACATGGGACAACACATAAAATTCTTCGTGGAATGAGCGAGGCAGAGCAACGTTTGGAATTGTTGGAGTCCAAACATATCCTTGAGGAAATAACAGGAAAAAGGATATGGCTGTTTGCCTATTCGCATGGACTGTATGACAATACTACGGTTGATATTCTACGGACAGAAAGATGCTATGATTACGCATTTTCGGCCGGGGGCGGTGAAACGAACTTGATTACAAAAAAATCCATATATACCTTGCCGCGATTGAATATGGAAGATGGTTTGCAGGATTATTACATTGATAGTAGATATCCTCGATTGAAGCAAGTGCTTTAAATGGATCTATAATAAGGGCACTTTCGTTTGTAGTGCTTCTGGACATTGAGATTCTACACCTAAAGTTAATTTATGGAGGTTATTATTATGTCTGCATTTGATAACGCAACCCTTATGATCACTGGTGGTACTGGTTCTTTTGGTTCTACCGTTCTGAAGCACTTCCTGGATTCTGACCTGAAGGAGATTCGTATCTTCTCTCGTGACGAGAAGAAGCAGGACGATATGCGCCATGAGCTTCAGGCCAAGCACCCGGAGAACGCCAAGAAGGTCAAGTTCTACATCGGCGATGTCCGCAATTCCCAGTCTATCCGTGACGCAATGCCCGGTGTTGACTACATCTTCCATGCTGCTGCGTTGAAGCAGGTTCCTTCCTGCGAGTTCTTCCCCATGCAGGCGGTTCAGACCAACATCATCGGCACGGACAATGTGCTTCACGCCGCCATTGATGCCGGGGTCAAGCGTGTTGTTTGCCTGTCCACCGACAAGGCGGCCTATCCCATCAACGCCATGGGCATCTCCAAGGCCATGATGGAGCACGTCATCTACGCTAACGCCCGTGTGGCTGCCGAGCGTGGCGGCACCACCATCTGCTGCACCCGTTACGGCAACGTTATGTGCAGCCGTGGCTCTGTCATCCCTCTGTTCATTGACCAGATTAAAAACGGCAACCCCATCACCATCACCGACCCCAACATGACCCGCTTCCTCATGAATCTGGACGAGGCGGTGGATCTGGTGATGTTCGCCTTCCAGCACGCCAACCCCGGTGACCTGTTCATCCAGAAGGCAGATGCCTCTACCATCGGCGATCTGGCGAAAGCTGTCCAGCAGCTGTTCGGCGATACCGGCACGAATATCATTGGTACTCGTCACGGCGAGAAGCTGTTCGAGACCCTGATGACCCGCGAGGAGCGTCTGCGCAGCGAGGATATGGGTCATTACTTCCGTGTTGCCGCCGACAATCGTGACCTGAACTATGACAAATTCGTGGTCAAGGGCGAGGTACATACCATGGCGGATGAGTCCTACACCAGCCACAACACCGAGCGTCTGGATGTGGAAGGCACTGTCAAGAAGATTCTGACCACCGAATATGTCCAGAACGCTCTGAAGGGCATCCCCAATGTCTAAAGAAAAGCTGTTGCTGGTGGGTGCCGGTGGCTTCGGACGCATGGTGGCGGAACAGGCGATGATTCAATACGACTGCGCTTTTGTGGATGATGGACAGCCTGTGGGCGCTGAAATCTGCGGCATTCCGGTGGTTGGCGGCCTTGCAAATCTGCCGGAGTTGCGGAAAGAGTACAGTTTGCTGGTGGTAGGCATCGGCAACAACCAGTTCCGGGCACAGGTGTATGAGAAAGCAAAGGCACTTGGCTTTGCTTTTCCCAATATCGTTGCGCCCAGTGCCTACATTAGTCCGTTTGCTAAAGTCGGCTGTGGCTGTGTGGTGCTGCAAAACGCTTGTGTCCAGAATGGTGCATCCGTTGGCAACGGTGTTCTGCTGAATGCCGGAACGGAAATCCACTGTGATGCAG
>OMCT01000996.1_pt1 | contig 18591 bp, 12 predicted proteins | sample 1674301 | NCBI WGS metagenome assembly OMCT01 (sample SAMEA103958158, study PRJEB25191) | human gut metagenome
TAAAGAGTTCTGCTGTCTGATACAAGAGGATAAATTGAATTGATAGAACTCACCTCAATGCAATTGCAATACGATAGGCTCATCAGGATTATCTTGCATTTCACGCAATGTCGTATATCCCGTGAATAAACGCTCATCACCTGAAGTTATCGGCGAATAACGCACAAAAACTTGTTCGTCCATATCCAACTTATATTCTGTACGCAACTCCAAAGTAAATTTTCCTTCATTCGCACCTTTACTTGCTACTACAGCAAGCACACCTATTCGAGTTCCATCTTCACGTTCCAAAGACATAAACGGATTAGCCACATCGAATGTTGCGTCCGTTATTTTAACCTTACCTTCTAAAGGACTATTTCTGATCTCAACATTTGCCGAATTAAAGGCAATTTTATTTCCAAGTTCTGAAACAGTAATGACTTCAGCGGAACCTACCGTATTCGTCACAAACTGGAACGTCAAATCGGAAGTTGTAGCTTCAAATGTATAACCACCGTCTACGGGAGTCAACCTTGTTTCATCGGAAGCAGGCGTTAAATATTTGGTAGCTATAAAGCCTGTAAAACCTTCAGGCCTATACGTAAGCACTTCTGGTGGGAATGTAACTTTCATGTTGACAGGTATACCCGGACCGTATTTGAGACCCAATTCTGAAGCCGTTGTAGAACCATCACTCAACGTCACATTAAAATCATACGTTGCCATATTGCCAATGGTCAAGATAGCCGAACGATAAACTCGTGAACCGGACGGGAACGTACCGTCGGAGTTGAGCTGCGACGAAACCCTCAGATACGTATTACAATCAGAACTCTGCGTTATCATCGGAATAACAACACCCTGCTCATTATACGTATCCCTCAAATTACTTGGTACAGTATAAGTATAATAATATCCTTTATCAGGATCGTATATCGGATCTTTACTCAAGTCTGTCCCCGTTGTTTCAGGCAACATTTTCGTAATATCCAAATAAAGTCTCAAGACTTCATCAGCCACAGGTTGAACCGAATTCATTCCATTATAGAATTTGAAATGGAGGTTAAATTTCTGGCCGGCTGCAGGTGGTACAGTCACTGATGCAGAATTACCTGAGGCCCAGTCAAAACCTCCTCGCCCATTATCCGTACCTAAAGCAATCCTATAATTAGTATTATTCTCATTCATGTAAATCAAACTGCGTATGGTAGTAAACGCTTCCGCTTCCAGGAAAAACTCAATACGGGGATCTTCTCCCGGATTCGGTGTATAATTGTCGACCAGCGTTTTGAAATTGATACGGTGTAACCCCGGCCTATTTACCGTATAAAGGTACTTATGAGGCCAATCCCTCTTGTAATTAACTTCTTTACCGTTTTCCATCACCGTAAAGTCACACACTTCCGTCACCACGTCAAGGAAAGTCGGATTACCGTCCATATCCACATTGGTACCGTCGTCGTCAAAGAGGTTGCACGCCAGCTTCACGTCCAGCGGGAACAGTTCAGTCGGGAAGTTATCGGGAATGGTGAACATGATGGACACCGGCTCGCCCGACTTCATGGGAAGTCCCGATGAGGTCCACACCGGAGTGAATGAGAAATTTTTCAAGGAGATAAGTTTCACGGTACGCACAAACTTACCAGCCTTGACCTGAATGGTACCATACTGGGGGGCACCGATTGCCTCCGGATGGATGGTCACCGTACCCTGCCCGGGTACCTCGCGGCTGCTGCCCGGTGTAAATGTATGATCAATCTGCGCGGTGGCAATGCCGCTGTTCTCCAGCCACGTCACTTCCGGTACGATATTGTTTCCCGTACCATCAAACCACGTGTAATAAATCTTATATGTATTCCCAGCCTCCAGCGACTTTTCGGTAATAATCTGAGTGGTTTCGCCCTGTATGGCCAGCGCACTGATTCCGTCGGTAATGCTTGGGATGGTCTGGTCGATGGATACCCATACATTATTGGCCGCCGGACCCCTCACGGCATCGTCAAAGGTGGCGTAACCGCCCGCCTCGGGAATGCCCTTGAAGTTCACCACATAGTCGTAGTTTCGCAGAACCGGCAGCTGCCTGCCCTCACCGTCCACCAGTGCAATCTTGTAATACTTGTCATCGTCTTTCCAATTGCCGTCTTCGGCGGAACCGCCAGTTGTATTGATTCTGAAAATAAAATACATCGGATCATCGGCCTCGTTGGCATGTTCAAATACAAAGTTACCCACCGATTCTCCACCAAACTGAACTACGTCGGTAGGGTCGGTAGCCACCAACACGTCGTCGTCGGCACACAAGGTAGGCTCTTTAATATCCGAAGCCGCATTGAAAGCAAAAGGATTACCGTTTGCACCCGCATTTTTGTTATAAGGTGCTACCGTGCCTCTGGAATACTGGTTCATGATGGCCATGCCCTTGATGCTGAGGCTGGCGCCTTCCCCCTCGCGCTGATAACGGATGCGTGCCTGGTTGCGGAACAGGTATGCTGTTTCGCCTGTACCAGTGGCAAATGCAGCCAGTTCCTCTTCACTGGCAAAACTCTTGTAGCCCCAGTAGCACAGCAGCCCCGAAGTCGTGGTGAAGCGGGGTATTACTTCCGTGTCCAGACGGCCTAAGTTGGGGGCATCTTCAAAGTCATTCACGTTGAGGTTGGCTATGAAGTGCAGGTGACGTGTGGAACCGGGTATCGTGGCGGTGAACGTGCCATGCAACTTGTCTTGCGTAGCCTCATCTTCCGTCACCTGTGCCTGCACATGTCCGATGTAGTGACGGAACTGGTCGAAGCAGAACAGCCAGAGCGAATTAGTGCCGTAGCCATCGGGGTCTACCGCACGAGTGTTTATCACTTCCATGTCAGGAACTTCCGTACTGAAACGGATCAATATATTCCCGTTGGCATCTATCGTGCCTGGTGTCTGGATTTCGAACGTGTTATCCTGACACGCCGCCAAGGCCAGCACCAGCAAACTTACTATCAGATATTGCAATCGTTTCATAACTTTCTTCCTTTTATTCTTTGTCTTCTACAATCGGCTCATTGGGTTTCACGGTACGGATACAGCGAATATAAGCTTTACGGGAAGTTCCACCCGAACCAGACTGTGTTCTATAAGCCCGACCTGATGCCGCCCAATAATATCCACCACCTAACACTTCGTCAATCACGGATCCGTCCGTATTTTGATACTTATCAATTATCTTTAATTCTGCTTCTGTTGCTAAACGCCAATCATCATACACCTCACCAGCAAGAGACTTTTCTGCATATTGTTTACAATGTTCTTTAGCATTAGTAAAAGTCGAAGATGAAACTGTTCCCAATTGCGAAGCTATCATAAATGCAGGAGCTACAAGCTTATTATTCTCAGAAGAATCATCTGTATATCCATAAGCATCCATTGCAGGTACAGACAGCACATACTGATTTGAAGTCTTGGTTATTCGAACAAAATACATGTTATTATTATCTTGACCATCACCATATCCTAACTCAGGCTCTGAAGAATAACCCCAAGAATATTGATAAATACCCCAACCATTAAACCAACCTTCTTTATATGCATAAACTTTGGATGAAAAAATATCGCGAGAAGTTACTTCTGTACCTTTAGATTCATACGTACTTCCAAAATCATCCCGATACGAATACCATCCCGGCACCGTCACGATATACTCCAGCGGATACTGTTTCACCGTAAAGTCCTTGGACATTCCTTGTGCGTTCGTCACCTTGATTTTAATATACCGGATACCGTTGTTGGCAGGATTATTAGAATTCACGGTAATGTTTCCCTCGCGTCCACCTTCGCAGGACACGCTGATGCCGTACCTCTCATAACTTCCCTCCCCGATTGTCTGCTTTTCTCCATACTTGTCATAATAATACACTTCCGTGATGGTGGCCGTAACGGATGAAGAAGAAGTGAAAAACTGTTCATCCGACATCACTATATTCTTCATGATAATCTGGTCTTTCTGCAATTCCAGATAATTGATGTTACTGTCGTCCACATCGATAGTCACCGTTTCCCACGGCAACACTTCGTATTCAGGTTTCAGTTCCACCGGCACATCCGGCTTTTCCTGCCCCAGACGGTTAATGGTCACGTTCACTCGGTAAATGGTATTCCGGTTCAGCTTGTACGCCTCCGTGCCGCCCAAACGTATGGGAATCTTGTAATAGTTGTCCTGCTTCTGTAGCTCCTGTCCCGTCTTGTCCGTATATCGTCCCGGCATGTTCAGCAGCACAAAAGTTTCCGACAACACGTCGTTTCCCCAATCGTTGGGATAAGTATAGAGCAGCAAAGTAGCCGTCTTTTCCTCCTTATTATTCCAAGCTTCCGCCATCGGGTCATCGGATTCATTTCCTGCCAGCCCACGGTCGCGCAGTTGCGCTTCACGGTCGGCCAGCCACAACCCACGGGTCGCATAGTTACGCAACGAGCTGTAATAACCAGTCGGGGCGAATTCCTTGGCAAACCCGTCATCGAACTTGATATTCACCTCCACCTTTGCCGCCAGACGCTGCACCGGTATGGTAACCGTGCATTCGTCCTCACACGTAGAAGGTTTAAAGACCGAAGAATTACCCGCCATGGCGAATTTCTTGTACTGATATGTTACACCGTTCACATTGGCTTTTTCAAATTTCCAGATGTCGCCATCCTCATCCACCGCATTCTGCAAGTCCAGCAAAGTTTTCACACCCTCCAGAGACCCGCCGTTTTCACCGTGCGCGTTGGCTACCACATACAGGGTGTAGGCAGCATCCGCTCCCTTATCAAAAAGATCTGTGTCGTTCTTCCAGTCGCCCGTGGCCACTACGGCCACCGTTCCACCATCCGAAAAATTCAGCTTGCGGTAGCCACACCGGTTGCCATCCTCGTTAAAGACCAGCAGTTGCGCGTCGACTATTGCATTTTCGTTCAACTCGTCCACACCGTTCTCGGTTACCACTTTAGTCACAATGCCCGGGGCATCCAACTCAAGTTTCAATACCTTGCCTACCGGTGCTTCCTGATTGAACTCGTCCGCTTCCGTACACGAAAAAGACAATGCCGCCAGCCCCACCAGCATTCCATAAAACAGACTATTCTTCTTTTTCATAACACACTCCTCCGTTAATCCTTAGACACCATTTCCGTCAGCTGGTCGAAAGCCGTCTCGCCCACCTGTCTTATCACGATTTTCGTTTCCGTTCCCGGAAAACGCTGAATGCCGTTTTCCAGCGGATTGATTATCTGTACACCCTCGTCCTCAGCATCGCCGAAAGAAGAACTCACCGTTATATACAGTTGCACCGTCTGCGGGTTTTGAGCATTGTACTCATGCAGCGGCACCACGCTGAACACGGTCTCTCCGGCTTCTTTGCTTCCATAGCCGTAAGACATGCCTTGCAGTTCAAAATCCGTGGTGTTCTCCAGATGGGCAGTCCACCTGGCTCCCTCCGGCGAAGTCATCTTAAACGAGAATACGGCCTCGCGCTTCTTCCCGTCGCCCGCCGTGGCAACCGCCACAGCCTGTCCATCGTCCGTATCCACCAGCTTCATGTCGGTTTCGATTTGCGGGCGGAGCCATGCAGTGAACTCGGTAGAATAGTCTATCTCCGTTTCGTCCACCGACCAAGGCAGCACTTCAAGCTTCACTTTCAGGCTGTTGGCTAGCAACGTGATGTGAATATTGTATTGCTGCCCATACGAAATGGCAGAAATCCCCTCTTCCGCGCCATCCAGTTTCAGCGGCACTGTCTTTTCACCATCGTTCCACATGGCTGTCAGTATATACTTACCAGCCCCTGCCTCACTGGGATAGAGATAACGGACAAACGGAGACACATCGGCAGTTGGAGTGGCAGGCACCACCACTGTTCCCCGATTCTCTCCCGGCGTACCGAAGTAAACGGTACCGCTCTGAGTAGTGCTCGCTGGAAAGCCCTCATTCAGTCCGGCATCCTTGAACAGGAAGCCTTGGTTAGAAACCACCGATGCGATTTTCACATCCTCCAGCGTCACTTCTTTCTTTGTCTGGTTGTCGAATATCAACTGCACCTTTCCCACCGGGAACTGTAACTGCATGGAAGCCGTCTTGCTTTCATTCGGACCTACTTTCAGTACCTTGAACCCAGCCTGCGGAACAAGAGCCAATGGAGTTGGGCGATTGAAGCTCTTATTCAGCACCTTGCCCTGCAAAGCCGCCAAGTCGATATTTTTCCCTTCCAAGCTTTCGCCCGAGTTTAAAAACGCTTCCTCATTGGCAATGGCGTAAAAGGCGAAATACTCGCCTTCCTTCTTCACCGTCAGTTCGCTGAACGTAACCTTTTTTTGCTTTTCATTTGGGTCTATGTCATAACTCACGTTGAACATGATTTCCCCGCTCGTTTTGGTATCGTTATCGTACCTAGCCACAATTACCCGCAGCGTCTTCATCTGTTCATTATCAAGCAGTTTACTCTCGCCTTGCACGGCATTACTTGCCGCCCGCGTCGTAAATGTCATAGTCACCGTCGCCTTCTCCTTATTCTCCGCATACTCATCCTTGATGCACGACACCGCTCCAACTGCCAATAACAGCAACAGACAGAAGATGCCGATAGAGCTGTTTCTGTTGAATAATATCTTCATAAGTCAAGTCCTCACTTTTTTATTGCCAGTCCGGGTCGATGTCTTCCACGTACCAGGCGGGCAGTTTGATGGTGATGCCGATTTCGTTGAATTGTATTTCGATGGGCAAATAGGCTTCCTGCTTGGTGATGTCGATGTACTCGCGGTTGCGGGTGATGAAGTCATAAATCTTGCTGCGAACGAGCTCCGTGCCGTCGGCATCGGCAACAACTAACTCGTGCTCGCACCAGTCGGGATGGAGGTCGCCTTTGTTGTCCATGCGGAACAGGGCGAGGTCGTCGGTGCGGTAGCAACTACGTTCGGCATCGTAGATCAGTTCGGGATAGCAGGTTCCCTTTTCGTCCAGATTGATTTCGTTGTTAAAGGAAGTCTGCGCGTTCGAGTTTTCGATGCGCACACTGACGGGCAGTTCGCCGCGTGTCTGCGGGGCGGGCAGGCCCGTTATCTCGATGTCCACGTCGATGTGGGCGCTGTAGAGCGTCACGGTGTCGTGATACATCGTCAGGTTACCTTCGGGCATCACAAATTCCTGTTGCCCCAGATAGTTGTCGTCATGATTGATGACCGGATCGGGAACTCCCCAATACGGACTTTGAATGTAGATTTCGTCGAAGCTGGTCGATGACTCCAGATTGACTACTTGCGTATGGTTGTACGCATTGCCCACGGCCACTACCATATAGCGCTGACCGGGCGTAAGTTTGAAAGAAGGGATAGCCGAATAGTCGCGCAAGTGTTCCGCTCCGTATGTTCTTTTTCCGAGTACATTTCCGTGCTCGTCGAATACATAAAGATCTACCTTGTCCATGTATTGCGACAGTACATCCTTGTCTCCATCTGCCAGATATTGGAAATAGATGGTCACGTTGTGGCAATCTTCCAAATCATCATTGATGCAGCCAACTGTCAAAACAGGAACCAGCAGCAACATCCATACTATGTTCTTCCAAAGTTTCATTGCAATCACTTTATAATGTTTGACCCTACGGGTCGAATAATTTTCTGATGAACACACCTGTGTTCGGGAGTAGCAACCGGGCGGAGGACGGGCAACCGCCCGGTTGGAGAGCTTGGTTAAATAATAGGAGATGAATTAGTTTGAACCAGCCCAAACCGCATCAATATCTACAATAGACCAAGTAGCTTCTGTTACGGTTACAACTACACCATACAAAGTATTACCACCTTCGTCACCAATAATATTACCATCAGCCAATTCTGCTTTTGTTATGCGATATATCTTGCCGTTTTCAAAAGTAACATCACCTCCTTGAGCGTTAACATATTGCTTAATCATTGCAAAGCGCGGAGCAGGACGCGGATCTGTTGAACCTGTGGAAGTATCAAAGTAAATCTTAAAAATAGGCTTATCAGTACCAGCATAAAAATTGTAAGCAAAAGCATCACCATCAGCAGGCCAAGTTCCGGATAAGAAACTACGTGCAGATGCTTCACCAAGTATTTCGTCTTTCAGTACGGCAGTAGTACCGGTTCCCAAGCTATGTTCAACATCCTCAAGCCAGCAATAATCTTGTGGTACTGTAGCGTCAGAATACTTGTCATCTTTTTCCGAATAGGTACCACCTTCCGTATACAAATTATCCATATAAGCACCGGCAATAGTCAGAGTTGAATATTCACAAGTAGATCCACTTTTATCCACGTGAGTAATTCCTGAAACTTCCAAACGTGCGACAGGAATAGCCATATTAACGGATGCTTCATATAGCTGATAAGTTTTGTTTTGATCACCGTCTATAGCACCTGCCTCAGTTTTACCGTCATTAACAATCTCCGGTGACTCAGTTCTTCCTGTCAAAGTAAAGTTGGTTGTTTCACCGTATGCAGGAATAAATTCTGGTGCACTTTGCAAAGCAGGAGTTTCTATTACTGTCGAAGTATAAGACTTCTGTCCACCATTTATTGAAACCGTAATCAGCCCTGGTTTAGTCACATTCCAAAATTTAAGCTCTGTCGTACTTTCAACGTCTTCAGCATCAATCGTAATAGTTTTAGGTATAGCCCCCTCATTAGGCGTACCTACTGTCACGTCAGACGCTTCATACAAAGAAACTACAAGATCGCCCTTAATAGCAATAGTCGTTGTTCCAGCTGTTCCTGGAGTAAGATCTGTAATAGTTCTCGTTAATGCCGGATTAATTAATTTTACACTAACCACTCCGGTACCATTAGGAAAATCGTTAGCCATCTCTTCTTCATTACTACATGCCGCAAACGCCAATCCGACCATTCCCAGCATAAAAAATTTGTTTAATTTCATACCTTCACAAATTTTGATTAATAAAATATTTAAGTTCTCTATTTCTTTTCTCTGTTTGCTATTCTGCCAACATCTCCACCGACTGACGCAACATCTGCAGGTTGCGGGCAGCTTCGTCGCTACCTGCCTGATTAGCTTTCGCAAAGGCGGCATCGGCTTCGGACGTCTGGCCGTTCTTCTGATAGGCCACGCCCAGCAGGTTGAGCAGGCCGCCGTCGGTGGCGTCTTTCAGCAGGGCGATGGCTTCGGTGTAGTGGCCGGTCTCTATCTCGGCCAAGGCGGCGTTGTGGCGTGCCGCGATGTTGTCGGGATAGGTGCGCACTGCCACTTGCAGGGCCTGACGGTAACCGTCGGTGTTGCGGCCGTAGCTGTCGGCCACCTTCTGTATCTCGGCTACTCTGACCAAGTCGGGGCGCGACTGGAGCATGCGGCGCGTCTCTTCCAAGGTGTAGTTGCGCACGTTGTACTCGATGCGGTATTCGTTGCGGCGCAAGGGCGGATACTGTTCGCTAAGCAACTGGCGGTAGATGCTTGCCGGTTGCAGCGCCTTCAGCTGAGCCTCGCAGGCATCCTGGTCGCCCTGGCAGTCGTCGATAATCTTCAGCACTTCTTCCTTCCGGGGCAGCGTGGTGGCTTTCTCTACCTCGGCACGCAGTCCGACCCAGTCCTCGCCTTTCCAATCGACGTGCCACAGCTTCTTGTCCAACTCGGGATTCTGCTTCTGCACGTAGGCTACGAACTTCTGTGCACGGCGTTTGGACAGGTCCAGGTTGTAGCGCACGGTGGCTTCGGGCGAGGCGTAACCGGTGACGTAGATGCCGGTGATGGTCAGGTCGGCATTCTCCTTGACGGCATCGACCGAGGCCTGCACCTTGTCCAGTTCCTCGCGGTTCGTTTTATAGTTGGGCAGCACCACGTCGCCGTCCTGACGGTATTGCAGGCGTGCCATGCGCACCTCGGAGCGGTGCTTCACCACTTCTTCCTTAGGCTGTACGGGCGGTTGCATCAGGTATTGCGGCTCTTCGTAGGGCAGTATTCCCCCGGTAGCCAGCAGTTCGTCGCCCTCGTCGCAAGCGGCACAGCCGGTGACGTAGGCGCGCAGGTCCAGGCGGCCGTTCAGCATCCAGACCTTGAAAGGCACTTCGTCAGCGTAGTGCAGCGTCTGCGGCTTGCCGTTGGTGCGGCGTACGGCAGGTGCATCGTCCTTTTTCGTATTGTCGAGCGCCTGTTGGCGTTCGATCACCTTGCTGCGCACTTTGCCGTTCACCACGACGGGGTCGAGCGGCTGCTCGTGCGTGCCGTCGGCCGAAACGATGACGGGCACCAAGCGCAGGGAGTGCTGGGTATTCAGATTCATGCCGTCCAAGTTGAAGTCGGCAGTCACACGGACGTTGCGGTTCACCTTTTCCACGCTCCGGTTTTCCACCTTCAGCTGTTCCAAGTAACCATTTTGTGCCCACACCGCGGGCGTAGCCGCCAGCAGGCAGGCAAGCAATGCGATAGTATTCTTCATATCCATACCTCCTTATTTAATAATGTATATCAGGGAGACGGCAGCCTTGGTCACCCCGAGGTAGTTCTTCTTGCCGCTTCCCTGCCACTCGCCGCAATGCGGGCATTCGTACTGGTCGTAGTGCGCACGTATGTATCCCAATCCGATGGAAGCCTCGATGTTCCAGCGGTTGCCCAACAGCCACTGATAACCATAGACCAGTCCGGCACCGTAATAGAAGCCTTCGTAACGGTAATCCTTCAGGTTCTTGAACAGTCCGAAAGGCATCTTGATGCCGCCCCAGTTGTACTGTCCGCCCAGCAGATGCGCGCCCACGAAATGTCCGTTGAAGCGTTCGCACAGCCAGTAGCGTGCCTCGGGCTGCGCCAGCCAGTGTTTCCATTTCTTGTTTTCGCTGAAGGTCCATCCGTTATAGTTGGCCGACAAGTCCAGCGTCCATTTGGGCGACAGGCCTATCTCCGTCCCCAAGTTTACTGTGGCCGATGCGTCGTACAGCAGATTCGTCTTCACCGCCCAGTTCTGAGCAGAGAGCGAAATGCTGACAAAAAGCAAGCATAACAGCAAGATTCGTTTCACTATTTTCATATCAACAAACCATTTTTTTTCTTTATCCAAGGGTTGTTTCAGGATTCCGTTACTTCGTAGGTAACGGACGTACTTTTCTTTTGCCTTGATACAAAAGAAAAGATACCAAAAGAAAAAATCAAGGGCTGAACCTTCGGGGCTACTTTGCCTTCATTTTCGGCTAAAATGCGGAAACTCGCTGCGCTCAAACAGTCCGCCTTTTTTAACACCGAAAACAAAGGCGCCGTTTCACGCCCCTCCGATTAGGCCCGGGAGGCTGCGCACTGTAAAATTTTTAACCTGTGGAGTTCTTATCCGTAAGAGGCCTGCACCGTTCGTAAGCAACACTTGCATTGCTCGCGAACAACACTTGCATCGCTCACGAACAACACTTGTGTCGCTCGCAAGCAATGCTTGTTATCCGGCTGCACAATACTTGTTATCCTGTCGGACATTGCTTGTTATATCTTCTGACATTACTTGCCACATTCCGTAGCATAACTACCTACTTTGACCGGCTAAAGTAGATGTTTACATCCGCCAAGTGCCTCTTTAGGCAGGTGAAACATGCACCTTGCGCTACGGATGAAACCTGTACCTACATTATATATGAGAAACTCCGAATTTGCCTTCACGCTTTCACCGACTTCCATCTCACTGACAATCAATCAGATATGGTGAAACATGATCTTTCACCGCTACTTTCACCACATGTTTCACCGCCCGAACGTCGGCATACATGCCTCTGCCATGCGACGACCGCGTCTTTCACAGTTTCATTTCCCAAAAGCATGGCTTAAGAAATAGAACCGTGTTTATCCTTCCTGTTTGCCACCGAAACAGATGTTTCAACATAAGCTATTATTTATCAACGAATTACGGTGAAACTTCACCATTCAAACTGTACACACTGATTTTTTCAAGGATGTAATGTCAAAAAAAAAGCGTTGGATACATCCGAAAGTAACTTGGCTGCAAACCTTCCATATTTTATTCCTTGAATCCGATGAAGGGAAGTGATGTCTCTTTACAACGTATTTAAACCATTTTTTATGGATATTAGTATAAATATGTTAAAGCTATGTGTTAAATAGTCAATTTTATTTGTGGATTTGCAAAAATAAAGCGTCATTTGCAAAAAATATGGGAAACACCCGTTAACTACGAAGTAACAGAACCTTCTCTACCCTCACATATTCTACAAAAAGTCGTTTCACGCCGCTGTTTGCGGCTGTTGCAGGCTGTCGCTACAACCTGTCGGGTCACAGGATTCAGTCGGGGAATACCTGTGAAAGTATTTCTCTGTTCATTTGTCCGATACGTTCATCGGTGTGGCCTTTGAAGTAGGTTTCCGTAACCTTGACAGATGAGTGCCCCATCGCGTTGCAGATCAGTTCCTGCTGGTAGTTGTGGTAGTTGGCGATGGTGGCCCAGCTGTGGCGGGCACAATAGCTGCTGAGGCTGCTTTGGATGCCGGCCAGTGCCCCCAAGCGCTTCAGACGCGCGTTGAAGTTGCGCAACGCACTCTGATACTGGCGGTAGGCGTCGCTGCCTGTACCGTCGATAAAGGGAAACAGGTAGGGCGAAGACTCGTCGGAGGTCTTCAGCTGCTCGATGAGGCGCATGGCGCATGGCTCCACCTGCACCGTCAGCCAGCTGCCCGTCTTGCGGCGGCGGTACATCAGCGTATTGCCCTGCAGGTCGCACTTGCGCAGATAGGCCACATCAACAAAGGGAATGCCGCGCAGCATGAACAGCAGCAGGAACAGCATGCGCGTCTTTTCGAGCCCGGAGCTGACGTCGGAGCTGTCCAAAAGGCGAAGGTCGCCCTCGCCGATGGCGCGCTTCACTGTCACCCGTGTGCCGGTATAGACGCCCTTGAACAGGCGCGGGTGGTAGTCCGCCCGGCCGGCATCGACGGCACGCAGATAGACCGCACGCAGCATGCGCATGTAGGTGGAGATGGAATTCCACTGCAACTGGCGTCCCAACAGATAATTCTGGAAAGCCTTCAGCCAGAAAGGCGTCACCTCGGCAAAGGCCAGTGGCTGGCCGCCCGTGAAGTCGAGCACACGGTGCAGCGTGCTGCGATAGACGTGTGCCGTCCCGATGCGTCCTTCCGCCTCGATCTGCCCGACAAGCGTAGTCATGTAAGCGGTCAAACTTTCTTTTTCTTTCATCATAATTCCATTGTTTTGATAAATCCATCGGCAAAATAAGAAAAAGAATCAGGAAATTCTACTATTTTTGCAAATAACTACCAAAAACATTGCAGCCATGAAGTACCCCATCGGAATACAGAGTTTCGACCAGATCATCGAAGACGGCTATGTCTATGTGGATAAGACAGAGCTGATTTACCGCCTGACACACGAAAGCAGTATCTATTTCCTGAGCCGTCCGCGCCGTTTCGGCAAAAGCCTGCTGGTTTCTACGCTAAAGAACTATTATTTAGGTCGCAAGGAACTGTTCCGCGGGCTGGCGATGGAGCAGCTGGAGAAGGAATGGGCGGTGCATCCTGTGTTTCATGTGGACTTCAACGGGGGAAACTTTACCAATCCCGGTGAATTGGAGAAGGACATCAACTTCCGGATCTCTCAATGGGAAAAGAAATACGGGATACCCGACCGTGGAGAAGATCTGGGGAATGGTTATCGTTTTGTGGAAGTGCTCCGTGCCGCCCACGAGCAGACGGGCCGTCGTGCCGTGGTGCTGATAGACGAATACGACAAGCCGATATTAGACGTACTCGATGTGGACGCAGCGTTGGAAGACCGTCACCGCAACGTGCTGAAGGCATTCTACTCCGTGTTCAAGGCGGCGGACGAGCACCTGCAGTTTGTGTTGCTGACGGGCGTGACAAAATTCTCGCAGGTCAGCGTGTTCAGCGGCTTCAACCAGCCGAAGGACATCAGCATGGACGGGCGTTACGAAACCTTGTGCGGCATCACGCAGGACGAGATAGACCGCTACTTCCCGCAACCCATTGCCGACATGGCCGCGGACTACCGCTGCACGCCGGAGGAGATGAGGCTGCGTCTGAAGCGGCAGTACGATGGTTATCACTTCAGCAAACGCATGACGGACGTGTACAATCCCTTCAGCCTGCTGAATGCTTTAGACAGCCAAAGCATGGATGATTACTGGTTCCGTTCGGGCACACCCACATATCTCATTCGTCTGCTGAACCACTTCAACGAAAACATCAACGAGCTGACAGGCAAGTATTACCGTCCCGAGGAATTTGTCGATTACAAGGCGGACGTGGAACGCCCGCTGCCCATGATTTTCCAAAGCGGCTACCTGACCATCAAGAACTATAATTTTGATTTCAATACCTTCCTGCTGGACTTCCCGAACAACGAGGTGAAGAACGGCTTCCTGACAATGCTTGCCACGTCGTACCTGAAGCCGCAGGAGGAGATGGGCACCTGGATACGCGAGGTTGTCATCACCCTGCAAAGCGGGGATACCGATCGCCTCCGCACCCTGTTCACTTCCTTCCTGGCCGGTATTCCCTACACCATGCGCCGCAAGCAGGACGAGGCGGAGCGCGAACGCTATTTTCAATATACGTTCTACCTGATTATGCGTCTTGTCAGTGTCTATACCGTCTATGTGGAGAAGGCGCAGAGCCAGGGGCGGGTGGACTGCGTGGTGGAAACGCCTCAATACGTCTATATCTTCGAGTTCAAGCTGGACGGCACGGCAGCCGAAGCCCTGCAGCAGATAGCAGACAAGGGTTACGCCCGCGAGTATGCCGCCGATCCGCGCAAGGTATATGCAATTGGTGCAGCCTTTTCGTCGGAGACGGGAACCGTGAGCGATTGGGAATGTCGGAAAGATGCCAACTTGTTATAGGTCTTTCAGCAACAGCTGTTTCGTACTGTTGTAGTATTCGTCTCTGGCCTTCATCAGCGCTTTCCATTCGGCACTGAATTCGTGCTCTTTATCTATCTTGAAATCCTCCGAGCCGTGTGTGTAGAGTCGATTAAGCAAGGTTGCCACGGTCAGTTGGTTGATGTCTATTGATGGCTGATAGGCGATATCCTGACTTTTGGTATCGGCTACCACTTCATGTATCAGCCCGATTTCCTGCAGTTCGTAGAGGGTTTGGTTGGCCAGTCGTATGGGTATCTGACATTCTTCCGAGATGGCTTCTGCCGTATAGGGGGCTTCTCCTTTTTCGAACCGTTTGGTAATGTGGGACATGATGAGCATGGATACGAAGTCGCGATAGCGGCGGCTGATGCTGCGGGTGTCCTGGTCGAAACTGAAATTACGGATGTTTTGTCCGGCATACGTCAGTTCGGCACCGAACAGGCAGATCGTCCAGGAAATCTGAAGCCATAAAAGGAAAAGGGGAAGGGCAGCAAAACTTCCGTAGATTGCGTTGTAGCGCGATACCCACAACTGGCTGCTGATGTACAGAAACTGGAATGCCTGGTGAGCGGTACCTGCCAGGATGCCGGATATCAGGGCGTGCTTGAAACGTACTTTGGTGTTGGGCATGAAGACGTAGAGAGCTGTGAACATGCCCCACGCCAGTACGAAAGGTATCAGGCGTATCAGAAACTTGCCGAGAGGGGCGAGTAGGGTATAGTCTTCGATATTCTTTACCATGGTGCTCATGAAAATGGAAAGACCACCTGAGACGACGATTAGAATGGGCATCAGCAGGAGCATGGAGAAATAGTCCGTGATTTTGCGGTACATGCTGCGAGCTTTCTTCACTTGCCAGATGCGGTTGAAGGTGATTTCCATGTTGTTGATCAGGTTCAGTACGGACCAGAGCAACATGATGAGGCCGACTCCGATAAAAACTCCGCTTTTGGCTTGTGACAAGTAAGAATCGACGAACTGCAGAATGATTTCGGTCGTTCCTGTTGCTCCACCGAAGCCGCTGATGATCTGGTGTTCCATCAAATTGTCGAAGCCGAAGCCGCGCGCAATGGCAAACAGAATGGCCAGAATAGGAACAATGGCAAGCAAGGTGCTGTAGGTCAGTGCGGCTGCCTTATTGGCCAGTCGGTCTTGAGTGAAGCGGGAGATACAGAGATAGATGGTCTTGATGATGTTGTACAAAGAAAAAGTCGTTTTGGTGACTTCATCTTCCGTAATACGCCAGATGTCGTAGGTCAGGAACTTCCAAAGAGTGGCTATACGTTTGTTCATAAGGCATGGATTAAAGAAAAAGGAAAAGCAGTCGGTCTGTAAGCCGGGTTCTGTAACCTTTCCTGACGGACTGTAATGACTTCGGACTTTCGTCTTCGGTTTTCAGTCATTGTCAGGGCGGGTCGTCTGTCATTTATCTGAGCCGTATGTTGCCATACGCGCTTTAGCGGTCCACCCTCCGACATGGAGCGAGCAACTCTCGTGGCGCCGGTTTACATGACCTTACAACTTCCAAGACGCACAGCCCTTGCGTCGCCACAAGGCTGGTGGGCTCTTACCCCGCCTTCTCACCCTTACCGCAGTCCGAAGACCGAGGCGGTTGTTTTCTTCTGCGTTACTCTACCCTCGCGGATAGCTTTCTGTTAGGAAGTGGAATGCTCTGTGTTGCCCGGACTTTCCTCATACGTACAAAAGACGCAAGCGACAGACCGACCGACTGCTTCTAACGTGCAAAGATAATGCAATCTGTGCAGAGTATAAAATTAAATTATCTCTTTTTCTCTGTCCTATGGAAATAATTTGTAGCTTTGCTTGCAGAAACAGTATCAAAAGGATTTTCCAAATGCGAAAACATATTCATTTATTTAGCCTTTTTCTGCTTTTTGCTTCATTGATGCAGGTCTCTGCTGCTGTCGGTAGCGATTTGCCGGCTGAGGTTGTGCGATTGACTGATAGTCTGAAACAAACTTATGCGCCCGACGGGCGGGTAGCTTTGTTTCAGACGGATTATATGGTGTGTGGGCAGAAGATGATGTTGCGTGGAGTGACTACGGTGCCGGAAGCCAAGAAAGCCCTGATGGAAGGACTGAACAAGCACGGTTACGAAGTGACAGACTGCATGAAGGTGCTGCCCGACGAAGCGACGCTGGAAGGTAAGACGTATGGGGTGGTTCGTTTGTCGGTATGCAATCTGCATGTGAAGCCTGATTTTGCTTCGGAGATGACGACTCAAGCTTTGCTGGGAATGCCGGTACGTGTGCTTCAGTTCGATGGTTGGTATCGCATACAGACACCGGACAATTATATTGCCTGGGTACATCGGGCCGGCATTACCCTGATGGATAAAGAAGAAGTGGCGACCTGGAATCGGGCAGAGAAGGTGGTAGTCACGGAGCATTATGGTTTTGTCTATTCGGCTCCTGACAGGGGGGCGCAGACGGTGTCGGATGTTGTAGCTGGTAACCGGTTGAAGTGGTTAGGCAGTAAGGGCTCTTTTTATAAGGTGGCTTATCCGGATGGTCGCATCGGGTATATTGAAAAATCTGCTGGACGTCCCGAGAAACAGTGGAGGGCTGAACTGAAGCAAGATGTGGGGAGTATTCTCCGAACGGCTTATACGCTGATAGGGGTTCCCTACCTGTGGGCTGGTACGTCTTCGAAGGGAATGGACTGCAGTGGGTTTGTGCGGACGGTGTTGTACATGCACGATATGATTATACCGCGCGATGCCTCTCAGCAGGCTTATGTGGGTGAACGCATCGAGATAGCTTCCGACTTCAGCAATCTGCAGCCGGGCGACTTGTTGCTTTTCGGCAGTCCGGCAACTTCTGCGCGCAAGGCACGTGTGGTTCATGTAGGAATTTATATCGGACAAGGGCGCTTTATTCACTCTCAAGGAGACGTACATGTCAGCAGTCTCGATGCTTCCGATCCGCTGTATGATGCTTTCAACAGAGGTCGCCTGTTGTTTGCTTCGCGCGTGATACCTTATATTAATAAAATGGATGAATTGAATACAACCGATGCCAATCCGTATTATCGCTGGGGAGTGGATGAATCGGACAAATTACAGGTTTATGACAAATAGAAGAGATTTCCTGAAGACTGCTGCTCTGGCAACGCTTGGTGCCGGAATGATAGCCGAGGAGGCGATGGCAGATACAAAGAAAAAGAGATTGCACTTGTTTAATATCAATAAACAGGGAGTGGCTCCCAAAATGAAAATGCGTTTCTTCCCCTACGAATTGCAGTTGCGTCATGTCTTTACGGTAGCTACCTATTCGCGTACGACCACCCCCGACGTGCAGGTAGAAATAGAGTATGACGGCATAATCGGATATGGGGAAGCTTCCATGCCGCCTTATCTGGGGCAGACGGTGGAGACCGTATTGGCCTTCTTACAGAAAGTTGACCTGACACAGTTCAGCGATCCTTTTCAATTAGAGGATATTCTGGCATATGTGGACAGCTTGTCGCCGGGAGATACGGCTGCAAAGGCGGCCGTGGATATTGCTTTGCACGATCTGGTAGGCAAGTTGCTTCAGGCTCCCTGGTACAGAATATGGGGACTGGATAAGGAAAAAGCTCCTTCGACAACGTTTACGATAGGTATTGATACGGCTGAAATGGTACGTAAGAAGACGGAAGAATGTGTCGGACTTTACAATATCCTGAAAGTTATAGTCAAAAGTAAGTGAAATGCGAAAAATCATTCAAAAAATAGTATCTTTGC
>OMCT01001001.1_pt1 | contig 18568 bp, 15 predicted proteins | sample 1674301 | NCBI WGS metagenome assembly OMCT01 (sample SAMEA103958158, study PRJEB25191) | human gut metagenome
GAAAATTTGCCCGCTGTCTCAACTACGTCACCGACATAAGCAGAAGCTGTAAAAGGTACGACACTTAACACCATGCTGCCAGCCATAGCAACAGTTGTTAAGATAGAAAGAAATTTACCTTTCTTCATCACTATTTTTCCTTTCTGTTTGTTATCCTCAACAAACTAACATTATTTTTTTGGGTGATCCCCCTTTTATATTAAGCCGAACGGCTTAAAGGCAATCAATTTAACAGTTCAATTCCAAGAACATGCTGAATAATAAACAAACTATCCTTTGTAGTTAAATCCTTATCTTTATCGCAGTCTCCGTTTGCATATGCTGAACTGTCCTGAAGCGGATACTGAACTTTATTTAAAAGATATTTATTTAACATAGTTGTCAGAATATTAACAGATTTGTGTATTGATTTTAGTACAATTTTCTGTTATCATACAGTCATGCGATTCGTAAAATAAAGAAAATGAAATTGAAAAAGAATAAGAAGATAAAAAAGTAATTCGGATATCCAATTATAGACGAACAGAAGGGAGTACATATTATGGGATTTTTAAAAGGGAAAACAGCGATTATCACAGGTGGCGGCCGTGCCGTATTAAGTGACGGAAGTTGCGGTTCTATTGGATATGGTATTGCAACGGCTTACGCAAAAGAGGGCGCAAACCTCGTGATTACCGGACGAAATCTGCAGAAATTAGAAGATGCGAAAGAAGAGTTAGAAAGGCTCTATGGCATTCAGGTACTTCCAGTGCAGGCAGATGTTAATGCAGGAACAGACAATGAAGCCGCTGTTGCAAATGTAGTAAAACAGGCTATTGACACTTTCGGACGAATTGATGTTTTAATTAATAATGCACAGGCTTCTGCTTCTGGTGTCAGTCTTGCGGACCACACAACAGAACAGTTCAATCTCGCATTATATTCTGGATTATATGCCGTATTCTATTACATGAAAGCATGCTATCCATATTTAAAAGAAACAAAGGGATCTGTTATTAATTTTGCTTCCGGCGCTGGCTTATTCGGAAATTACGGTCAATGTGCTTACGCCGCTGCCAAAGAAGGAATACGTGGACTTTCCCGTGTAGCCGCTACAGAATGGGGCGCAGACGGAATCAACGTTAACGTTGTTTGTCCCCTTGCCTGGACTGCTCAGCTTGAAAACTTTGAAAAAGCTTATCCAGAAGCATTCAAAGCAAATGTTAAGATGCCGCCAGCAGGTCATTATGGAGATGTAGAAAAAGAAATCGGTCGCGCCTGTGTACAGCTTGCTTCTCCAGATTTCAAATATATGAACGGAGAGACAATCACATTAGAAGGTGGAATGGGACAGAGACCATAAAGCACTATATATTATTTTCTCTTTCAAATAAAACTATCTCAACAAAAAAGCACCGAAAATCTATCGTTTAAGTAGATTTCCGATGCTTTTGCTGATATAATTTTCAAAATTTTATTAAGCTCCTTCGTACAAAATCTCACTTCTTGATTACTTTGATTTACTAAATATTCACGGAGTCCTCAGAGCCTTTATTTATGCGGTTTTAGAATCGAGGCGACGGGACTCGAACCCACGGCCTCTGCGTCCCGAACGCAGCGCTCTACCAAACTGAGCCACACCTCGAAATACCACTGTAATATTATATCACACCCATCAAACCTTGTCAAGGCGTTTTTTTCTGTTTTGTATCCTCTTTGCTTTTTTTACTGCGTTGACCTTTGGTGTATGACGAATTTATTGAAATCATTCTCATTGTAACTTATTTTCATTGACATATGCCTTGCGTTGTGATATTATATATATAAAGGTGTTCTCGTTTAAAAGTTTTTGTATGAGGTGATGAAATTAATGAATATGAAGAAAAGAATGTTGAGCATTGTCCTGTCTGGCGCAATGGCTGTTTCTACTGCTGTGTCTGCTGGATCGTTCAGTGCCTTTGCCGTGGCGCAATGTGTTGCGTATTCAGGCTCTAATGTGAATGATCAGGACTATGTGCAATGGTCTGACACAGTGAAATCTTACCTGACAGTGTGCGACAACGGCAATTATATGCGTGTCCAGTCAGGCGCTATCAAGGGCAAGCTCCTTGTGGAATATTACAGCTCTGATTTTGAACCGCTCAGCACTAAGCTTATCGACAATGAACTGCCGGTCTTTGGTGCTTTCTATGACTCCGGCAATAATTATTATGTCCTTAGCGGTCAGGAAAATCCGAAACAAAACGACTCCCTCGAGGTTTTCCGTATCACGAAGTATGATAAGAATTGGAACAAAATAAAGTCCTGCGGTCTGTATGGAGCTAACACTACAGTTCCATTCGATGCAGGCTCGGCAAGAATGACCCATTGCGGTGACCACCTGCTTGTGAGAACCTGCCATGAAATGTATAAATCAAGCGACGGCAATAATCATCAGGCTAATGTTACCATTGAAGTGGATATGCCTTCAATGACTATCACTGATTCATATACCGGCGTCATGAACGTTGATTATGGCTATGTGAGCCACTCCTTCAATCAGTTTATAAAAACCGACGGCAACCATATAGTCGCCCTCGACCATGGTGACGCTCATCCACGTTCTGCCGTTCTGGTGAAGTATAATTCTGATTTTACTACAGGCAAATTCTTCCCAAGCTATTTTGAACAGGTCAGCAATATCGATGTTGTAACATACCCTGAATATACCGCCGGTCACTATAACTATACAGGTGCGGCTATAGGCGGCTTTGATGTGTCATCATCAAGCTATATCGTGGCACAGAGTACAGTAGACCTTGATTATATCAATACGTCAGAAACACGAAACGTCTACGTTTCCGCTGTTTCAAAGGATCTTTCCACAAACAAGCTCAATAAGATAACTTCTTATGCAGAGGGTACAGACTCAGCTTCTGCTCCACAGCTTGTGAAGATAAATAATAACAGCTTTTTGCTATTGTGGGCCAGAGATACAAAGGTAAGCTGTGTGAAGCTAAACGCTGACGGCACAGTAAACGGCAGTATACACCTTTGAGGGAAGCCTTTCAGATTGCCAGCCTGTTATCAAAAACGGCAGAGCAGTTTGGTATGTTTACGATAAAAATAACGTGACCTTCAACTCCCTGAACCTTTCAAATCTTGACGATATAAAGACGGTTGACGTCAAAACAGGTCATGACTACGAAACAAAGTACGCATCAAAAACTGACGGCACTGTAACACAGACCTGCAAGTCTTGCGGTTATGTGAATAAGTTCACAGTTCCGACCTCTACCACTGTTTATTGGCGCACAGACCTTTCGAATACGTCCTTTTCAAGCGTATTGAGCAAAACTCAGTTCAGTGTGGGCGACAGCATTGATTTCTGGCTTTATGACGATACAGACTACACAGTTGAATTTTCTGATCGCAGCATGGTAAGTGTAAATAAGCTTGAAAACTATGCTAATGATATCAGACGTATCACATTCAAAAACGGCGGTTCACTCATTGTAAAAATTTATCCTACATACAATCCGTCTGTAGCAAAGACATACAAACTCACCTGCGGATGCACGAGCCACACATATGGCAGTGCTGTTATCACAAAACAGCCGACCTGCACATCAGAGGGCACAAAAACAAAGACTTGCACAAAGTGCAATGCGACAGTTACAGAAACAATTGCAAAGCTTTCCCACAGCTACACAACCACAGTTGTTGCACCTACTTGCACTGCTGACGGCTATACACTCCACAAGTGTTCTGTTTGCGGTACTTCATACAAGGATAGCACAACTAAGGCAACAGGTCACAGCTACGGAAATTCTGTTGTAACAAAACAGCCGACCTGCACATCAGAGGGTACAAAAACAAAGACTTGCACAAAGTGCAATGCGACAGTTACAGAAAAGCTTCCTGCAAAGGGTCACACCGCAGTTACCGACAAGGGCTACCCTGCTACTTGCACCACCGCAGGCAAAACAGACGGCTCACATTGCTCAGTTTGCAATACTGTTATCAAGGTTCAGACAGTGATAAATGCCACAGGTCACAAGTCAAGCGGTTGGATAGTCGACAAGGCGGCTTCTATCGGAGTTAAAGGCTCAAAGCACAAGGAATGTACAGTATGCAAGAAAGTTCTTGAAACGGCTGAGATCCCGGCACTTTCAAGAATTAGCATTTCAAAGGCAAGCGTGACACTTTCCACTTCGACCTACGCATATGATGGCAAGGCAAAGAAGCCTGGTGTAACGGTCAAGCTAAACGGCAAAACTTTGAAGAATGGTACAGATTACACAGTTTCCTATTCAAACAACACCAAGGTCGGAACAGCTACTGTAAAAATCACAGGAAAGGGCAATTACGCAGGCTCAGTTTCTAAGACCTACAGTATCAAAAATAACTTCAAGAAAGCTACAGTTTCGGGCATTTCAAACAAGTCATACACGGGCAAAAATATCACGCAAAGCATTACTGTTAAATACAATGGCAAAACGCTGAAAAAAGGCACTGACTATACAGTTTCCTACTCAAGCAACAAGAGCATAGGCACTGCCACAGTAAAAATCGCAGGAAAAGGCTCTTATACAGGCACTATCACAAAGACATTCAAGATAAATCCTGCCAAGCAGGAGATACAGAAGCTCACAGCTAAGAGCAAGGCATTCTTTGTGGATTGGGCGCAGAAAGGTTCTGCTACTGGATACGAGATACAGTACGCTACAAACTCTAAGTTTACAAGTGCAAAGAAAGTTACCATAACAAACAACAAGACTGACAAGGCCACTGTTTCAAAGCTTTCAGGCAAAAAGAAATATTACGTTCGTGTTCGTTCTTACACAACTGTAAAGGGTACTAAGTATTATGGTGCTTGGTCGGCTTCAAAGAGTGTGACTACAAAGAAGTAATTTTATATGAGAACAGCGTATCGCAGGGGGCTGCGGTACGCTGTTTTTTTACTTTGATATTGCAGTTTGAGACCTCAAAAATTATTCTTTTCCTAGTCTTTCAGAAACTTCAAGCACCAATCGTTGGTCTTTTTCTGAAAGTTTCGACCCTGCACCCAATTTCCGTCTTACTTTGGGTAGGGCGGATTTTTTTGTTCCCGCTGGGATAGAATTGCGTTATGATAAATTTTGAAATCACTCACCGTGATGGGCATTTTATGTACTCATGCCCCTTGTGCATATGTGCTAAGCCCGCAAGTTCGCAATTGTATGTAATGTCGAAAAGGTGCATATAGTCTTGACAAAAGACCGGACGTCTGTTAAACTTATCCTAAGCAAAGACTGGGGACGACACCCATAGAAAATAACAGCGTCGGAGCTAAACGCAAGCCTGTGTAATACAGGTGCTAATTTAATATAGCTGTGCAAGGGGGAGATACCCATAGAAAAAAACGTTATTGTTACAGACATAAACGGAAAACGAATCGGAGCTACTTATCCCAAAAGGGCTAAGGGGCTTGTTAAGAACGGTCGGGCAGAGTATGCAAGCGACTGTGAAAAATGTACTATAAGAATGTTGGATACTCATAAGCCGACCGTGGATGTTACGGAGGTAAATAATATGAGTAAAGTAATAGATTTTGATCCTAGAGATTTTAAGGCAGATAAGTCCTGTGAAAACAATGTCATAGCTAAATATTTTGTGACCGATAAGGACGGCGAAAACGTTATTGCCTATTCTATTGGAAACTGGAATTGGGACTGGACGCAGATATGCTGTGACAAAAAGCTTGAGAAAAATACCGACTATGTTTTCAGATTTGTGATAGTCGGAGGCTATTGCAATACGTGCAATGAAACTTCTCGTTTTGAGATTGTGCCTATGCCAGACGGCAGCTTAACCGATGAAGCTTACGAAGACAGATACACCTACGATCTGGCTCAGAACAGATATAAGCCTGTTTTATGCAAAAAGACCGACGAGGGTATGCTGAGGCTTTTTGAGATACCTTTCAGCACCTTTGATTGCGAAGATTTCAGGTTTGTATTCATTGCTATGCACGCTGTTGCAACGCTTTATGCGCCAAAAGAGTTTTCAGCTTATGCAGACCTTGAGGATACGAATTTTGACCAGCTTCGTGATGAGATCAACAGCAAAAACAGCGAGGATAATTCTGCAAATGTGGTGATGGATTTCACAGGCGCTCATGTCACACGCTCGACTGTCACCGATCTGCTGACAATGGCTCGTTTTGGTAAAAGCGAGAATGTTTGTATTGATTTTACAGGAGCTTTCATAGAGGACGATAAGCCGGACGATATTCAGGCTGATGCAGATGATACCGGGTCTGACGATATTGCTGTTGAGCTTATGGACGTTGCAGATAACTGAGCTTCGCAGGAAGATATACTTTACTAAGATATTGTGATTTAATACAGCTAAAAGATGCAGAGAAACCCATTGATCGGGTTTCTCTGTTTTTTTATTTTTGCTAAAGCAGACAACCAAACACCGCCACCTCCTGTCCCCCAAGAGAGCGGCGGTATCTACACCACGCTACTTTTCAGTAAGATATTCATTTCTGTCAAACAACTGCTCAATTGAAAGATTTTTAAACCTCGGAATGTTGTATCCAAACGGCGAGTTGAGAGCCTTTACAAAGTCTTTCGTATAGCCGTGATTTTTTAAAAGATCGTCCTCATACTTTATTTTCTCTTCTTGCTTTGTGTCATTTTCCCTTTTCGTGATACAGCGCTGCATAACATAATGATAAATGGAGAAGTAAGAATCCACTGTACAAATATCTCCTATGTATTCTTTCAGTTCACGAACTACAGTAAGATGAGCAATACAGTTGCGGTATTTTCTTGTCATGCTGCTGTCTGCATTATTGATATCAACTTCAACGCACTTGCGCAGCCGCTCGTTCTTTTTCAAGAACAAATTCGGCGACTTATCACAAAGTTCACAAAGCGTCTGTGAAAGTATCCTGTAGTCATTTTTCAAGTTCTTTGAAGCCAACTCAGGAATTATCTCCTTATACAGCCCAAAATCACGTTCAAGGCAGTGTATCGCAATAACATACCTTGCATTGACATTCACAAGATTTTTCACCAGCAGATACATGACCGTAAGATAAAGCCCGATAACAGCCTTTGCCCTCTCCTTAGCCACGTTTTCTCTGCCCTTTGACTGCTGTTTCACATTTTTGAAATCATCAAAGCTGATGTTCTTTATCATTCTCGCAAGCTCACTGCGCTTTACTCCCAAAGAACTGTTCATGTCAGGAAATTCCACACAACTCTTGTAATAACGCTCTATCTGCGTGTCAGGGATACCCCCAAGAACAAACATGACAACTTTCTCATTCTTAGCCACTTCTCTTATCTTCTGAGCGTTCGCATACTTGATAAGGTATACAAACCGAGAGGACTCGATAACATTGTTTGTTATGAAATTTCTCAGGCCATGTATGCCCTTGCCTTTTTCTTTAAGTTTTAGAATCTCGCTTATCCTATCGTCCGTGATCTTGTCGTCTATACCGAGTATAGTCAGTGCGTCACGGAACATCGTAAGCTTCGCCGAAGCCGCAGGCTTTCTCATGGAAGCAATGTTCTTTACGATAAAAAGCTCGTTGGTTATCCTCTGGCTGTCATTGAACAGCTTGTAGCCCGCCGTAAGTTCACACTCAACATCAACAGCAGAGCTTTTCATTATCTTCAAAAACTCCTTGATGTTATCAAACTTGCTGATAAGCGTTGTAAGAAGGTCGTTTATCTCCTTGCCGTCAAGAAAATATGTGAGCATATATATCATTTTGGAGAAATACAAAAGGTCAGACGCATTCTTCTTTTCGCTGTCAAGAATTTTCTCATCAAAATCCATGTCAGCCTTGCCAAGCTCCTTGATAACGTCACCGTTCATGTGGTCGGCGATATTTTCAAAATCATTCCTGAATTTGCCCCAAAGCTTTGCCGCTTCATCAGCATATATCCCCTCTTTTTCATCATCGGTCATTGAAAAACGCAGTTTGCGCACAAGAGCTTCGCCTGCGGCAATGTCATTTCTGTAGTAGTTGCAGAAAAGCAGAAAATCCATAAGCTTGTACATCTTTGAGCGCACAGAGTCATATTGCTTGTCCTTAAATCTGAAGCCGTATTCGTCCAGCATTTTCTCACGAAGCTTTTTGATAGAAAAACCGAGATTTTTCTGAGATTTAAGCACAATGAAATCATAATAAAGGCGTATGATATCATCAGCCTCATAGCCTTTCATCATATCAATAAGCAAGCTGATATTGACCTTGTTGCCCTGGACAAAGCCCTTATTTATAGAATCAAATCTCTCATCTACAAGATAGTCAAGAGTTTCTCTGCACTCTCTGTACACTTTTTTGCTATTGTCAATAAAGCTGTAAAGGTCATACTCTGAGTGTTCTGACAAGTCATGAAAAACGCACTGCCTTATCTGCCCCACAATTGCAAGCATATGATAAACACGCTTTTTGTATGCTTCTAAAACTCTTGTATCCTTTGTCTTTGGCTCTTCAAGGCCGAAATAGCCAAGACGCTTAGTTTTCAGCAGGGCATTGAATTTGCTAAGACTTTTTCTGATATTCTCTTTCTTATCGTCGGATAAAGTGCTGCCATTAGGATTAGTAAAAACTTTATAAGTGTTAAATGTGGAAAGATACCCCATGAAATCGTAATTGCTCTCATCGCCTTCCCCAAGCATATTGTTCAGGGCATAAACGATATTCGTCACATACACCGCAAGTATCTTTTCGATATCCAGAATGTTGTAAATAAGCTGGATATGTATATTATCATCAAAAGTTTTGCCGAAAAAGCGCTTTTCAAGCTCCGATTTAAGCCCCAGCATATCCCATCTTACAGGCGAGCTTTCACCGCTTCTGTGAGTAGGGTTTGAAGTGTTTATCTCCACTCCGCTCTCAAAGCCATGCTTGCTAGAAAAAGTGATGTTTACTTCGTTTACACCACAAAGCTCGATATTGCTGTTGTCCTTTGAAGAAAGCTGAGTTTTGTTGTAGTCATTATTGTCCACCTCATATTCAAGCACAGCAGAATTGCCCTTGCCGAAAGAGGTTATGTACATTTTATTTTCGCTGACAAGAATAGACTTCATTCCTGCCGCCTTTACGGAGGATTTTTTCTTCTCTGCCACAGGTGCAATGACCTCTGCAGCAGGCATGGCAGCGATCGCAGGAGCAGCATTATTATTTATCTCAGCCGCTTTGAACTGTCTGGCTTTTTTCTGAGCCTCACGCAGCTCTCTAGGCTTCATTTTATTCTTTTTTGCCATAAATATTACTCCTTATATTAGTTATCCCTTAGCGCATTGAGCGTTAAGGGATTTTTTTATTTGTTGGTTTTAATGTTAAACTTTGCCAGTTAGTGCAAATTTGCACCAGTGTAGTAGACTCGAAAGAAAAGCAGCCAAAGTATTGTGGTTTTAGACTAGTGCAAATTCGCACCAGTGTAGTAGGCCTACGGCTGATATACTGCGGTCAGCGCAGTTTTAGACTAGTGCAAAATCGCACCAGTGTAGTAGAAAAATAAAATTAAGGAGGAGAAAGCTATGGTTTTAGACTAGTGCAAATTCGCACCAGTGTAGTAGGTTAAAGTTGACAAAATAATCAATGATATTTTGTAATAAAACACCAAACTTATTTTATCGACACTTTAATACATATATATTATACCATTTTCAGACACAAATGTCAATAGAAAGTGGCTGTTTTACATAAAGCATTTTCATCACCTTCCGTCTGTTGTTATTTCATCTCATTCCCCAATCTCCTTGACAGCTGCGATAGCGCAGTCAAGTACGGCTATGAGGATAGTCGTAAGGATCGTCTTTCCCATTTTTATCACCTCCCTAGTCTATTGTGATCTCGTCACAGCTCTCAATTTCCTTAACAACTGCTATCGCACAGTTAAGTGCCGATAAAAGGATAGTTGTAAGTATCTTTTTTCTCATTTTTATCACCTCCTGTCTGTTGTTATTTCATCTCATTCCCCAATCTCCTTGACAGCCGCGATAGCACAGTCAAGTACAGCTACAATGATAGCCTTAAGGATCGTCTTTCCCATTTTTATCACCTCCTGTCCTTTGTTCTGTATACATTATACCACCTTATCATCGTCAACAAAAGTGTAATTTTCAAAAACTTTTTTGTCTATGTTTTTGCACATTTATCACGTTTTTACGGCATTTATATCACAATTTCAGCAAAATAATTTTCTATGATATTGACAAAAAGTACATTTGTGATATAATGGATACAAGAGGTGATAAAAATGCTCATACCCCCAAGCACATTTCTGCCCAAGCGTGAGGACGGCGTACCATATATCGCAGAGGTGCAATCCATACCCCTCTCACCCTCTGCATATTCCGTCATTATCAAGGACAAGTCCATATTTGAAACAAGCCTTTCCCCTAACGGCAGCGTATCAATGTCCTCATTTCTCACAAGTATATTTGATTCAGCATATATCGCATCATTAAAATACAAAAGTGACGATAACTATAAATATATTGGTATCCCACTTCTGAACGCATTCGTAGAATGGCAGATCGAGGAGATCGATGACGGCCTTGATGATAAAAGCAAGGAGATAATAAAAAGCTATCTTATCTCAAAGCTCTCTGCAAAATACGAAAAGACCAAGACCGAAAATGCAGTGCGAGTAAGGCTCAGCATATGCCGTGACCTTTACGATACACTGAGCAGTGATGACCTTTATTATGAAAACAAGGTGTACAGCTCGACCCTAAGAAGATTTCTGAAAGCCGTGTATGAGGACTATGCCCTGCTGTCAGATTGCGAACGTGAAAGGCTCCTTTTCGCCGACAATATCATAAAAATAAATGAAGTCATCAAACAAAACGGCAGCAGATATTACAGCTTCATTTACGCATATTCTAATATGTACAGCCGTGAAAAGCGCCGCATAAGGCTTATCCCATACCGTATCGTCAGCGACGAATATAAGATGTATAATTATCTTGTCTGCCTGTCCGATGAAAAAAGCGCAGGCAAAGAGTTCAAAGCCGACAGCTATCGCATAAGCAGATTGAGCGGACTAAGCATTGCAGAAAAGCTCAGTCAAAAGGAATACTCCTCCGTCACCGAATACGAACGGCTGAAAGAGGTTCACGTCAAGTCCGTGAAGCACCTACTCAGCGACCCACGTTTTGGCAGTGATGAGAGCGATATCTCCAAAGTGTACCTCACCGAAAAAGGCGTTGAAATGTTCGGCAAAATACTCTATCAGCGTCCCATACTGAAAGGCAATGAAAAGCCCAAGCCCAACGCTGTCAACGAGTTCATCTCCCCGCCTATCCAAGTCAAATACTATTTCAATAAGTTCGGCAAAGACGGTGTTATCCTATCCCCAAGCGACTCGTTTGAAGAAATGAGAACGCTGTATGTCGAGGGGGCTGAGGCGTATAACCGAGAAGTTGAGATATGAGAATATAAATTGTCAGGCTCTGAGAAGAGTGAATATATGAGTTTATCTTTGTAAAATAAACCGACCCCATTCGCTAGACTTTTTGACCTAGCAAATGGGGTCGGTTCAAATATCAATATCATTAAGCAATCATTAACTAAAAAAATCAACACATAAAAGCAAGCATAATATGTGGATCACTTTACTTTTCTGCCGTAAACCTTGCCCACTCATATTCCGCTGTAAGCGGAACTGTGCCGTCAAAGGCTTTCAGCCAGCTGTCAACGCCAATGCCGTTCCATGCATTCATCATTATTTTACCAGGCGTAACAGGCAGATTTTCAGTAGCCTTGTATGCTTCCTTTCCGTCAACATACCAAGTTATGCTGTCCTCTTTCCACTCAAATGCGTAAGTGTGAAAATCCTCAGAAGCGTCAAATCCAAGATCATACATGTATTCGTGCTTGCCAACACCATTGGTGTAGTAATTGAACTGCACCTTTGTTGTGTCCTTGCCAAGGACTTCAACGTCAATTTCGTCCCAAGGATTATCCTCCGATGGACCTGTGTATGTAAAGAACGATGATACAACGCCGTCATTCTTTATGGCTTTCATTGAAACCTCATAAAGTCCATAGCCATAGTTCTCCTTTGAACGATACTCGCCGCCTCTGTACGCTTCGGAATCGCCCATACTGTCAATGGTAAGCTGCATTTTCCCGTCATTGAAAGTCACGTTATCTTCGCTCCACGAACAGTTGAACGGATCACCATTTGACCAGCCTGCTGAAATGGAAAAATCATTTGACGCACCTTTGCTGAAATCTGCCTCAACCGTGTATGGAGAATTGCTTTCCGTTTCCGCCTTGCTGCTGACATCTTGCGAAGAACTGCTGTCAGATGAAGCACCGCAGCCACCCATAGACATAACTATCATTGTGAGAATCGACATAGCCAAAACTTTTTTCATTTTTCATTACCTCCGAATAAATATCAGAATTTTATCTTCTATAAGTATTATAATTCAACAGATGTGATATTTATATCAGAAAAGTAATGCAAATATCAGATTATTAACATCAACTTAAATTTTCGATCTGCTTGTGCTATGCTTGTTCCAGTTTGCACGGAAAAACTGATCTCTATACTGTTTCGGCGTAAGTCCTGTCTGTTTCTTAAAGCAGGCAATAAAATGGCTGTGCGAGCTGAAAGCAAGATAATTGGCTATATCAAGCGGACTATATTCAGAATATCTCAGCATATTTTCAGCCGCTTGTATCCTTTTTGACATAATAAAATCAGAGATCTTTACGCCAACTTCCTCTCTGAAAAGCTTTGAAAGATACTGAGGCGTTATGTTCAGTTCATCAGCTATCTGATTGACGGTCACGCCCTTGTAAATATTATCGAAAATGCAGTCAAAGCACATAAGGATATGCTTTGAGTAAACGTTCTGTGACGCAGCCTTTTTCATTTGCTTTGTATAATAAACGATGACTTCTTTGTGTACAGCCATAACGCTTTCTTCGTTGCGGCACTCATCACATTTATTAATGTATATATCGCTTATGGTATACGCAGTTTCCGGGTCAAGTCCACCCTCGATGCAAAACCTGCACAGCATAGCTATGGTTATGACAAGATGATACTTGACGTTTCTAAGGTCGTCTTTGCTGAGCCTGCCCTTTCCGTTTGTATCCAGCGGCGTATACAAACGTTTGACCGTTTCAAGGTCGCCCTCCCGCACCGCAGAATAGAATTCCAGTTCCGTTTCATATGGTGAATGATGATAGTCATTTTCCTTTTGCATAAACTGCCGCTTAGACAATTCTCTGTTTATTTCCATAGCTTTCACCCCCTGCTTTTTAGCTTATTATATCATATTTACAGACACAAGTAAAGCCTCATATTTATAGAAAAAGGACGGCAAATCACCCTGCCGCCCTTTTTTCTGATAATTAGATATTATTTAGCCTCTTTCATTGAAGTCATAGCCTCGTCGATAAGATAATCTATAGCCTTTTCATTTTCCTGAACGACCTGTGACCAGCTCTTTGACTCCTGCGGATTCATTGTTCCTCTTATTGCAGTATCGCAAATAGAGTTAAGGTCGGCAGATACGCCCTGTTCAAAGTCAAATACAGGATTCTGTGCAGACAGATCATAGATAGTTTCTCTCATTTCAAGCATCTCATCTGTCCAGCCGTAATCGTCCTTGTACTGATCAAGGGTTATCTGATGTGCAGCCTCGTCAAGCTCTGCATAACGGCAACATTCAAGGAAAGCTGCCACGCCCTCAGGATTTTGTGCGTTTTTTACAATGCTAAAGCCGTGTACTCTTGAAGGGATATACTGTTTATCGCTATCAGCTGAGCAAGGAACAGGAACGAACATTACCTCTCCCTTTGATACATCGCCGTAGTTTACAGTTGTTGACGGAGCATTCTCAAGCGCCCAAAGTCCGATAGGATAGAAAAGCGTCAGACCTGTTGCCATTCCGCTTCCCTCTGCATCGCCTCTGAGTTTCCAGTTGTTCTCGTGCTTTGGATAAACAACATTGTTCTTCTGCAGCTCATACATCATATTCTGAGCCTTTGCTATCATAGGATCAGAAATATTATTTACAAGCTTGCCGTCTGTGATACCGATGAGCGGCACACCTGAAGACTGCTGCAAAGCCTTTTCATAATACCAACCGTCGAGAGCGTATTTATCGCTTTCAGCGTCAGTAAAATCAAGACACATTTCTGTGAATGTATCCCAGTTCCACTTGCCTTCTTTGAAAAGCTCAGCAGGATCGTCATAGCCGTTATCTTCCATTGTCTGCTTGTTGTATACAAAAACATATGCAGGGTCTGTTCTGATAACGCTCACATAATGCTTATCGCCAAGCATAAACTGATCTGTCGCACCCTTTATGTCTGTCCAAAGAGGCTTTGAAAGATCGATATAATCGTCAATAGGCTCTATCATTGACTTTATAGCACCCTTAGGGAAAACGTCCATATCATCAGCACCGATGAAATCAGGTGAATCATTTGACATTACAAGTGCCGCAAGATCGTCAAACATAGTTTCCCAAGTGGTCTGCACCCAGTTTATCTTACCATTATACTTTGTCTTGAACAAAGCAAGGTCAGCGCCTATCTCCTTGTCCTCTGCCTCAGTAGGGTTGATATCCCAATGTGAAAACCACTTTATTTCGTTGCTTTTGAGATCTCTCACATCTTTCATATCATCAGCAAGTCTTTGAACTATCTGCTGCTGATCTTCCTTAAGCTTTTTGTCAACTACCTTGCTTGATGAATCACTTGAACTTCCGCAAGATGCAAATGCTGAAAGTGAGCAAACTGCAAGGGCAAATGTCAAAACTCTTTTTGCATTATTCATAGCCATACCTCCGAATATTACTTTCTTCTCTTTGCAACGATCACTGCTGTGCCTGCAAGAGCGATAACTGCAAGTGCTCCGCCAACAGCCGCACCTGTTTCTGCTGCCTTAGATGTATTGTCAGATGCTTTTGAAGACGTAGCCGCTGCTGCAGAAGTCTTGCCTGCATCCGCTTTAGATGAAGAAACGTCTTTCTTTGACGTATCAGCCTTTGAGCTTGAAGCATCAGACTTTGGATCTGCCTTTGAAGCATCTGTTTTTGACTCTCCGCCCTCAGCAGATGCAACACCGAAATCAAGCGTCATTGAAAGTGTGCCGCCGTTGAAAGCGCCTTCCTTCTCCCAGCCTGCGACCTCAGGACGAGATTTCTTTGTTACCTCGCCTGTTTCCTCATCGACCTCTTCAGTTGGTCTGATATGTATTCTTATTCCACCCTCTGGGTCCTCGTCCAATGAAGTGATAGAATTGATCGAATCAAAAACCGTTGTTGTGCCGTCCTCGGCAACGAACTTTGCGTCAGATATCTTAACGTCCACAGGATAAACACCATCAGGAAGATTTGCCACCATAACGCCCATATCTCCAAGAGTTCCCTTGCCTGACATTGTCTTGTCGGTGACAACTTTGCTTATCTTATATTCAACAGTTATCTTGCCAAAATCATCAATGCCTACCCAGTCGCCCTGATTCCAGGTCCAGTCCTGACCCATATAAAAGCCCATTGCTCCGATAGAGTAATATGAGTCATTCATTTTTGAGTCCTCCTCTGACGGGTGAACAACATCGCCAAGCTTTGCTGCCGAAACAGAAACTGACATCATTGTTGCTGCGAGAACCGCTGCTGAAAGACCTGCTACAAGTTTTTTGATCTTCATAACCTTTTCCTCCTATTTTTTCAATAAAATTTTTCGCTAAAAGCAATTTATTTTGTTGTTTCTGTATATATTATAACCATGTAAACGTTTTGTTTATATCAAAAATGTAACATAAATATCATAAAAGTGTTTAATATCAAATTTATGAAAGATTATAAATATATGAAAACAGGCCCACTTGATATTCAAGCAGGTCTGTTTATTCGGAAGTTATTATAAGAAAGTGACTATGAATTATTATGCTTATATTATACGCTTTGTTTTAAAATTATTATATCAATATTCAATTATTTATATCAAATAATTATCGTAAATAGAATTTTATGAGCAAACATCAATTTATGAAACTAAGCATAAAAAAACAAGCTCGGCAAACGTGACCGAGCTTGTCCAAAAATGGAGTTATATTAAGAAATGAACTATTAAAGATACCTTACCAGTTCATCAAGAACGCTGTCAAGATGTCCGTCAATAAAGCCATAGTCAACACCCTTATATGACCAAGCCGCTCTTCCGATAGAACATTTCTCAAAGGCACTGCTTATATCCTTGTACCAGTTAAGAGTATTTTCAGCAGATGCAAGATTTATAACACCGTATTCGCCACAATACATAGGAACATTTCTTTCCTCTGCGACCCTTACAGCCTCAGCAAATCTTCCCATAAAATAATCAGGCGTAAATTTCTCTGTCTTGACTTCCTCGTATGTCTGCATATATTCAAGACCAAGACGCTTTACCTCACTTCTGTATTTTGGGACGCTTCCCGGATAATCGATCCTGAAATCTCTCGGCATCTCATCTACCCAATAGGCAGCCTGATGAGTGAAAAGAAATGGGTCATAGCAATGGAAAGTATAAACTATATGCTCGTCATAAGGCTTATCAAGGTCTTTCATTGAATCAATAGAGTTGTTCCAGTAGCTGCCCACAATAATATTTATATCAGCACTATATCTTCTAATAAGCTTTATGGCATTTTCAACGATAGCATTCCACTTTTTGCTGAACTTAGGATCAGTTACCTCATTTAGAAGTTCAAAAGAAATTCTGTCAGAATATTTGCTGAAACGCTTTGCAAACTCTTCCCAAAGGTCATAGAATTTCTGCTGAAGCTCAGCGTTATCAAAGAATCCGCTTTCAGCCTGAGCCTTGTCAAAGAAAAAGCCCAATGTCTTATGGAGGTCAAGTATCATATTGATACCGTTATTTCCGCACCAATCGATACACTTCTGAACATAGTCAAAGCCGCTCTCTATAAAGCCGTTTTCGTCCTGAAAGATATTATAATCCACAGGCACTCTAACGTGGTCGCAGCCCCAGCCCTTTATACGCTTGATGTCCTCCTCAGTAATAAAATTATCAAGATGTTCCTTACTGTAATCGCATTGTGACAGCCAGCCTCCGATATCGATGCCGTGCATATAGCCATTAAATCTTCTCATATTTTTTACCGTCCTTTCTGATTCTAGTTTTGTTTGCAACTATATCGTAACACTATATGGCCGTAAATTATATCATAATTTTAATATTCGTGTAAAAATCGTAATGTTATTGTGGCGTGCTAAATGTATTTCGCAGTAAATAAAGCAAAGAAAATGGCGTAAAATTTTTCACCATAACAAGACCTAATAAAAAAATCGAATTAAACCAGATACTTTAATATGATACTATTTTCGCCGTCAATAGTCGCCAAAAACCGGGCGTATCAAAAACATCGGCAAGCAGATGTTTTGATGAAATAGAATACCTGAATGTGACTATCCTTGACACAAAAGGCAAGTCGAGAGCAATTACAATTCCGCCTGATGTAAAGCAGCTTTGGAAACAGATACAGCATATTTTGAGAGACCCTGTTATCAGAAGATATGCGTTTCCTGATGATATTCACTTAGAGAAAAAAGCCGGCATTACAGCTTTGTGTGAGTATTCATTGCTGTCAGATAATGATTAACCTACCTATGGGGTGACAAAAAAAGAATTGATTTTCTGCCCCTCCCCTTGACTAATATTATCAGCTAATGTATAATCAAGTAAAGTATAAAAATATCGAGGTAAGATCACAATGAGTAGATTCCCTAGAGTATACGCTGAAAGCACAATAGCAAGAATGAATAAAAAGCTTGCCCTGCCACAGGAAACAATGTCGCTGCTTTATGATTACTTTGAAGCTTTTGCTAATTTGTATCAGCTATTGCCGCTAAAGGACGCTTACAAAATAATCAGCAAGCAAAACAAAGGCTTGATAACCTTAGACGAGTTCATTGCATTTTCTGAGATAGCACGCCACGAAAATCATTTTTACTACATTCTTGCCAAAGACGAATTGTATCTTGACGCACCTAAGGAAGAGCCTATCGACCGAGAGATAGTTCATTCCAGCTTGGTAGATGTTGACTATGAGTATTATTATAATATGGCCGATCATCAGGCAGGTAAACCTCTTAAAATTCTTCCGAAACAGGAACTTCTTAAATACAAAGAGGAAATGTACATTGCCGATACCCCTTATGTAAGAGCAATGATGGACTTTTTACGCACAAGACTAAAAATGTCCGAAGAGGAGATCAACTATACAATTTCCGATTTTATACTGATAATAACCTGTGATGACAAGCCTTTTGACGCAGTATCTAAAATGCTCGACAGAAAGAATATTCTAATGACAAAAAGTCAGCTTGAAGATTTTATCAAACTGTTCACCGATTTGAGCAACAATACTCGAATGCCGCAAAACAGAGGCTTTACTCCCCTCGAGTTATCGGCAAATCGTGGCGATCAAAAAGTTATCAACAGCATTTCCTTTGGGCCAAATATAACTGCTGCATTGAAAAGCGGAGAAGTGGATATCGAAGAATACAGGAAAACAATATGATGAAGAGTTTAAAAAGCAGGCAATAAAGCTCGCAAGCT
>OMCT01001011.1_pt1 | contig 18429 bp, 17 predicted proteins | sample 1674301 | NCBI WGS metagenome assembly OMCT01 (sample SAMEA103958158, study PRJEB25191) | human gut metagenome
TTTGTTGTTTTATTCCGTGGAATAGTATACATTTGTCGAGAAAACTATAAACCTAAATAAATTATTATGAATAAGGCAGAATTAATCAACGCAATTGCTGAAAAGGCAGAATTGACAAAAGTACAGGCCAAGGGCGCACTCGACGCTACATTGGAGGCTATCGCAGAAGCATTGGCAAAGGACGACAAAGTGGCTCTTATCGGTTTCGGCACTTTTGCAGTTGTAGAAAAGGGAGAAAGAACGGGTATCAACCCTGCGACTAAAGAAAAAATCACAATTCCTGCACGCAAGGCTATCAAATTCAAAGCTGGTGCTGAATTGGCTGGCAAAGTAAAATAAGACTTACATCTTCTTTTATTAACAAAATGAAGCGTGTGTCTGACTCCAAGCTGTCAGACGCACGCTTTTTAAACGTTTCCTGATATGGGTAAGATTGAGAAAATTTCAGCCGGGATGTCGGCGTTCGCCCAATCGCTGGCGAGTTTGGCTAAAGTGGCGCTGTTGTCGCGACGCCCGTCGGTTGCGGTTACGGCAGGGAAGGATGAGGAGCTGGTGGTGCTTGGCAACGGTCCGTCGCTCAACGACACAGTTGCCGACCATTCCGACTTTCTTGCGTCGCGTCGTCTGCTGGCAGTCAACTTTGCCGCAAACACACCATTGTTCCGCCAGCTGAAACCCGACTATTACGTGCTTGCCGATCCGCATTTCTTCAATCCGCAGGGCAATCCCGCCGTGGCAGCGCTGTGGGACGCTATCGCCTCCGCCGACTGGAGGATGACGCTTATGGTGCCGGTGAAGGCTGCCGTTCCTGACCGGGTGGCGTCAAACGTCAACGTCAGCGTGGAGCGCTACAATCTGACCCCCGTTGAAGGGTGCCGTTGGCTCAATCATGCGCTTTTCCGGGCAGGGCTTGGGATGCCCCGTCCGCGCAACGTGCTGATACCGTCGCTGATGCTTGCCATCGCAGCCGGGTTCAAGACGGTTTATGTGGCAGGCGCCGACCATTCGTGGATGAAGACCATTAGTGTTGACGACGACAACCATGTTGTTTCCATCCAGCCTCATTTCTACAAGGATTCCGACAATGAGCATGCCCGTGTGCGCAAGGATTATATGAACTATCCGCTGCATCAGATTGTCTACAGTTTCTATGTGGCATTCCGCTCCTACCACACCTTGCAGGCCTATGCCCTGAGCCGTGGCGTGAACATCTACAACATCACCCCAGGCAGCTTCATCGACGCTTTCCCTCGCAAAAAGATACGGTAAACGGCAGTTTTTTCGTACCTTTGCAGAATCTTTGCAAAATGATTCGAAAATAAACAAGATATAATATATGGCTTTACAGTGTGGTATTGTCGGACTGCCTAACGTTGGCAAGTCCACTCTTTTCAACTGCTTGTCGAACGCCAAGGCGCAGTCGGCAAACTTTCCTTTTTGTACAATCGAGCCAAACGTCGGCGTAATCAGTGTGCCCGACGACCGCTTGAACAAACTTGCCGCTATCGTCAATCCGCAGCGCATCGTGCCCGCTACGGTCGAGATTGTCGACATCGCGGGTCTGGTTAAAGGCGCGTCGAAAGGCGAGGGTCTCGGCAACAAGTTCTTGGCAAACATCCGTGAGACCGATGCCATAATCCACGTGCTGCGTTGTTTCGATGACCCTAACGTGGTGCATGTCGACGGCACAGTAAACCCTGTGCGCGACAAGGAAATCATCGACACCGAACTCCAGCTGAAAGACCTTGAAACCGTAGAAAACCGCATCAAGCGCGTAGAAAAGGTAGCCAAGGTAGGCGGCGACAAAATGGCCAAGATAGAGTACGGCCTGCTGCTGCGCTACAAAGCAGCTCTCGAGCAGGGACTCAGCGCCCGCACCGTGACCTGCGAAAGCGAAGAAGAGGAAGCCTGCGCCAAGCAGATGTTCCTGCTTACCACCAAACCCGTCCTCTACGTGTGCAACGTCGATGACACCTCCGCCGCCACCGGCAACGACTACGTCGAGCAGGTGCGCGAGGCCATCAAGGGCGAAGACGCCCAGCTGATGATCATCTCCGCACAGACCGAAGCCGACATCGCCGAACTGGAGACGTACGAAGAAAAACAGATGTTCCTCGAAGACCTCGGCCTGAAGGAAAGCGGCTGCAACCGCCTCATCAAGGCCATCTACAGTCTGCTCAACTTAGAAACCTTCATCACCGCCGGCGAAATGGAAGTGAAAGCCTGGACCTACCACAAGGGCTGGAAGGCTCCGCAATGTGCCGGCGTCATCCACACCGACTTCGAGAAAGGCTTCATCCGCGCTGAAGTCATCAAGTACGACGACTACATCAAGTACGGTTCCGAAGCTGCCGTTCGCGAAGCAGGCAAGCTCAGCATCGAAGGCAAGGACTACGTGGTGCAGGACGGCGACATCATGCACTTCCGGTTCAATGTGTAAAGTTGAGTTGACGAGTTGACAAGTGGACAAGTTGACGAGTTGACAAGTTAACAAGTTAACAAGTGGACAAGGTAAGAAGGGAAGAGACAGAGTATCAGAATTAAGCATTACTGCCCAACTCCCCTCCTTCTCGAAGGAGGGGTGCCCAAAGGGCGGGGTGGTAGGTTTTACGGAATCCAGAATATCAACACTTTATGTTTTTACCTACCACCTCCCCCCTTCGGGTACTCACCCCCTCTTAACTCCCCCGCTATCGGGGGAGAACAACCTTCCGGAAGGAGGAGAGTTGCAGAAACCTTTATTTGATTCCCTATAGTAATCCTACAAAAACAACTACAACCGCATGAAAACAATCCTTTTATTCCTCCTCGCCTGTCTGGTTCTCCCCCTACAGGCACAGACCGCAGCCGACAGTGTAACCATCAGCGGACGGGTAACCGACTACGAAGGACACCCCATCGACAGCTGTTCACTCTTCTGGCAAACACCGTCGTTCGACGTTGCAGTCCAAGGCATGACAGATGCTGACGGACGCTACACGGTGCGCCTTCCCCGTGGGAAATACGAAAGCATGGGTGCTCTGCGCATGGACACCTATCCGCATACCCCAAAAGGTTCGGCCCTGCCGGCCGCCGACCAACGGCTCGAATTCTGGGCATGGGATTTCATTGCCGACCGCGACACTACGCTCGACATCCGCTACCACCGCATGGAGGTTTACGGCCTGCGCGTGTTCCGCATTCCCGGCGCCATGCCCTGCTATCAGATATTCGCCCGCCCCATGAGCCTGACCCGTTTCCAACAAATGGAAGCGGATAAAACCCAACATGCCCAAGACGTAAGCAACATCGAACAAAGAGCTGCACGCGACGATGCACGCGCCGTCCGCCTGGCTCCCACCCTCGACCGTCTGAAAGCTACCGTCTGGATAAACGGCGAAGAAGTCTCCATCCTGATGAAACAGGAAATCAAAGAATACTTTTCGGCCGACGAATGGGGAAACGCCTACCTGCTCACCGTAGATCGTCCCAAACAAGACACCGCCCTGCCCTATCACGTCTTCAAAGTAGAACTGGAGGACTTGGACAACGGCGACCGCGGCGAAGGAATCTACTATATGGAGAAAGAACAGTATGTGACAGGGAAAGACAGTTAAACCCTCGAATCATAACAGAATAACGAACCTCATTCTTACAGATATGGAAAAGCAGGAAGGAGAAATTATACTGTACCAGCCCGACGGGACACTCAAACTGGAAGTACGGTTGGAGGATGAGACGGTGTGGCTGAACAGACAACAATTGGCTATTTTGTTCGACCGAGATGTCAAGACAATAGGTAAGCATATAGGGAATGCACTAAAAGAAGAACTTGCCAATCTGGCAACTGTCGCAAAATTTGCGACAGTTCAAAAAGAAGGAGAAAGAGATGTTATCCGTCAGATAGAATATTATAATCTGGATATGATCCTTTCTGTCGGATACAGAGTCAAGTCGCAAAGAGGTATAGAATTCAGACGTTGGGCCAACCAAGTCCTGAAAGAATACCTCCTCAAAGGCTACTCCATCAACCGCCGTATCGAGCAACTGGAAAAGACTGTAGCCCGACACGATGAACGAATCGAATTCTTTGTACGTACCTCGCTACCACCCGTCGAAGGTATCTTCTTCGAAGGCCAGATATTCGACGCTTATACTTTTGCCTCCGACCTCGTAAAATCTGCCCGGCAACGGATTGTCCTTATTGACAACTATGTGGACGAAAGTACCCTAATGTTGCTGAGCAAACGGAAGCCCGAAGTAGAAGCTACTATATTCACCGCCCGCATCAGCCTGGTTCTGCAACTCGATATCCAACGGCACAATGCCGAATATCCGCCCGTTACGGTCAACGAATACCGGCAGTCGCACGACCGTTTCCTCATCATCGACGACGATGTTTACCACATTGGTGCCTCTCTGAAGGACTTGGGCAAGAAATGGTTTGCCTTCTCCCGACTGCATTTCAATCCGCAAGAATTACTGGAACGAATTAACAACCCCTAAATATCAACCCTCAAAAACAAATACATCATGAAGAACTATCTTATTGCAGGTACCGGCGGCGTAGGCGGAAGCATCGCTGCCTTCCTGGCACTGGCAGGTAAAAACGTCACCTGCATTGCCCGCGGCGAACATCTGGCCGCCATTCGCGAACACGGACTGCGCCTTCACAGCGACCTGAAAGGCGAACATACCCTGAACATCCCCGCCTGCACGGCCGAAGAATATCAGGACAAAGCCGACGTCATCTTCGTCTGCGTCAAAGGCTACTCCATCGACTCCATCACCGACCTCATCCGCCGGGCTTCGAAACCCGAAACCGTTGTCATCCCCATCCTCAACGTTTACGGCACAGGTCCCCGCATCCAGCGACTGGTACCTAGCGTAACGGTGCTCGACGGCTGCATCTACATCGTAGGCTTCGTCAGCGGCAAGGGCGAAATCACCCAAATGGGACGGATATTCCGTCTGGTATTCGGTGCCCACCAGGGGACGGTTGTTCCCCGTGAAACACTGGAAGCCGTGCAGCGCGACCTGCAGGACAGCGGCATCAAGGCCGAACTGTCCGACGACATCAACCGCGACACTTTCGTCAAGTGGTCGTTCATCTCGGCCATGGCCGTCACCGGAGCCTACTACGACGTGCCCATGGGCGAAGTACAGAAGCCCGGCCCCGTACGCGACACCTTCATCGGCCTCTCGCGCGAAAGTGCTGCCTTAGGGCGCAAGCTGGGCATCGAGCCGAAAGAAGACCTGGTGGAGTACAACCTGAAAGTGATGGACAAGCTCGACCCGCACAGCACCGCCTCCATGCAGAAAGACCTGGCCCGCGGACACGAAAGCGAAGTGCAGGGATTGCTGTTCGACATGATTGCCGCCGCCGAAGCACAGGGCATCGACATCCCCACCTATCGCATGGTGGCGGAAAAGTTCCGAAATCTGTGACACGCAGATTTTGTCCTTTGCCGAATAAAAGCTACTTTTGGCAGCTGTAAACAAGAACAATAACCAAACTAACGAATAATCAAGAAACTCCATGTTACCACTACTCAGCATCAACTGGAATCCCGATCCCGAACTGTTCAACCTCTTCGGCATCTCCATCCGCTACTATGGTCTTTTGTGGATCATCGGCCTGGTTTTCTCCTACTTCATCGTGCGCCGGCAATACCGCGACCGCAAGATTTCCGACGACAAGTTCGAACCCCTGTTCTTCTACTGCTTCTTCGGCATCCTGATAGGCTCGCGTCTGGGACACTGCCTCTTCTACCAGCCCGACTATTACCTGCACCACTTTTGGGAGATGATACTGCCCATCAAGATTCTGCCCGACGGAGGATGGAAATTCACCGGATACGAAGGACTCGCCAGCCACGGCGGTACGCTGGGCCTCATCATCGCCCTGTGGCTCTACTGCCGTAAGACAAAGATGCACTACATGGACGTGCTCGACATGATTGCCGTCGCCACCCCCATCACCGCCTGCTGCATCCGCCTGGCCAACCTGATGAACTCCGAAATCATCGGTATGCCTACCAACGTACCCTGGGCCTTCGTATTCGAAAGGGTCGATTCCGTTCCCCGCCACCCGGCACAGCTGTACGAAGCCATCGCCTACTTCATCTTCGCCTTGGGCATGCTCTACCTCTACAAGCGCGGAGTGAAAAAGCAAGAGAACAAGCTCGAAACCAACTTCAACACCACCTGGAGCCAATCGACCTCCAAACAGATCGATGCCTCGCTGACCTACCCTCGCGGCTTCTTCTTCGGCCTTTGCCTGACGGAGATATTCATATTCCGTTTCTTCATCGAGTTCCTGAAGGAAAACCAGGTAGCCTTCGAGGACGGCATGACGCTGAACATGGGACAATGGCTCAGCATACCTTTCGTCATCATCGGCATCTATTGCATGTTTTTCTATCATAAGCACACGGCCGCCCGGTAAGCTCCGGCGGCAAGCACAGTCCCCGTCCCCCTCAATCCGGATGCCGGCGGCCCAGACGTTTTCCCCCGCGAAACACGTCCTTTTCTGCCGCCTGCACCCGGATTTCTTGCAATTACCGAACTATAAATGAGGGATATTTAGGAATTTTGCTGAATACTTCGTACCTTTGCCAACACTTTATCAATACAAAGGATAGCATAATGAGTCCACTCAACTTTACTCACATCTTGACACAAGCAGTCGATGAGCTATCGGAAAGCGAATCATACAAAGGACTGTTTCACCAACACACCGACGGCAACCCCTTGCCATCAGCCCAAGCCTTGCGCGACATCATTGAGTTGGCACGAGCCATCATCTTCCCCGGCTATTTCGGCAATTCAACCATCAACAGCTGTACCATCAACTACCACATCGGCGTCAACGTAGAACGCCTGTTCGACCTGCTGACCGACCAGATACTGGCAGGCCTCTGCTTCGGAAGCGACGGCGAATGCAGCAGCTGCACCGAAGTGCAACGCGAAGAAGCCGCCCAAATAGCAGCCAAGTTCATCAGCCATCTGCCCCAACTGCGACGCATACTGGCCACCGACGTAGAAGCTGCCTACAACGGCGACCCAGCCGCACACTCGTTCGGCGAGGTCATCAGCTGTTACCCGGCCATACGTGCCATCAGCAACTACCGCATCGCCCACGAACTGCTCGTACTGGGTGTTCCCCTCATCCCGCGCATCATCACCGAGATGGCGCATAGCGAAACGGGAATCGACATCCATCCGGGCGCACAAATCGGAAGCTACTTCACCATCGACCACGGCACGGGTGTCGTCATCGGCGAAACCTGCATCATCGGCAGCAACGTGAAGCTGTATCAGGGAGTAACCCTCGGCGCCAAAAGCTTCCCGCTCGACGAAAACGGGAAACCCATCAAAGGCATTCCCCGCCACCCCATCCTGGAAGACGACGTCATCGTTTACTCCAACGCCACCATCCTGGGACGCATCACCGTAGGCAAGGGCGCCACCGTAGGAGGCAACATCTGGGTAACCGAAAACGTACAGGCCGGAGCCCGGATTGTACAGACCAAAGCAAAAAGATAATAGCAGATAAATGAAACGCCGGAAGGCAACAAACGAAAAGAATAACAAGTCAATAAGATATAACCCTAAATGAGCGAACAACCTTTTGAAATGATTGCCAAAACCTTCCAGGGATTGGAAGAAGTCCTGGCCGCAGAACTCACTGCATTAGGAGCCAACGACATCCAGATAGGCCGCCGCATGGTGTCCTTCAGCGGAGACAAGGAGATGATGTACAAAGCCAACTTCTGCCTGCGTACAGCCATCCGCATCCTGAAACCTATTAAGCACTTCACGGCCAAGGACGCCGACGAAGTCTATGAGCAGGTCAAAGCCATCCACTGGGATGACTACATGGACGTTGACAAGACCTTTGCCGTCGATGCGGTTGTCTTCAGCGACGAATTCCGTCACAGCAAGTTCGTCTCATACAAAATAAAAGATGCCATTGCCGACTACTTCCGCGAAAAGACCGGAAACCGTCCCAACGTACGCATCAACAAACCGGATGTGCTGCTCAACATCCACATTGCCGAAAACAGCTGCACCCTTTCGCTCGACTCCAGCGGCGAATCGCTTCACCGCCGCGGCTACCGTCAGGAAGCTGTCGAAGCACCGCTCAACGAAGTGCTGGCTGCCGGCATGATTCTGATGACGGGCTGGCACGGCGAATGCGACCTCATCGACCCGATGTGCGGCTCGGGAACCATTCCCATCGAAGCAGCGCTCATCGCCCGCAACATTGCGCCGGGCGTCTTCCGCAAGGAATTTGCTTTCGAAAAGTGGCCCGACTTCGACAAGGACCTGTTCGATGCCATCTACAACGACGACAGCCAGGAGCGCAAGTTTACCCACAAAATCTATGGGTACGACAACAATCCCAAGGCCAACGCAATAGCCACGCGCAACGTCAAGTCGGCCGGCGTCAGCAAGGACATCGTCCTCAAAGTGCAACCTTTCCAACAGTTCCAGAAACCTACGGAAAAGAGCATCATCATCACCAACCCGCCTTACGGCGAACGCATCTCCAGCAACGACCTGCTGGGACTGTACGAGATGATCGGCGAACGCCTGAAGCACGCCTTTACCGGCAACACCGCTTGGATTCTGTCCTACCGTGACGAATGCTTCGACAAGATCGGCCTGAAAGCCACCAAGCGCATCCCGCTTCTGAACGGAGCACTCGATTGCGAGTTCCGCGAATACGAAATATTCGACGGAAAATACAAAGACTTCCGTGCCGAGGGAGAAGAACTGAACAAGGCCCCCCAAGAGCACAGAGAACACCGCCCGACTGCACCCCACAAGGACTTCAAGCCCCGCGAACGGCGCAGCTTCAGCGAAGGCGAGAAAAAGGACTTCAAACCCCGCGAACGGAAAGACTTCCAGCCACGGGAGAAAAAAGAGTTCAAGTCCGACCGCAAGCCTCGCTCCGGCGAATCGTATCCCGAGCGGAAAAGAAGGGAAAAAGAAGGGAAGTGACACTCCATTCAATAGATAAGGCTCGGAAACGGAACCTTAAGTAGGGGCATTTCCAATGAGAAGCAAAACACTAATAACCCATAAAAAGATATGAGAAGAATCAGTAAAGGCATCGCCACCCTGTTATTGGCTGTGGCCACCTTGTCAGAGACACCCGTTATGGCACAAGAAACCGCATCGAACAAACTGAAATATCCCACGCTGGAAGACCTCATCCCCGGCGGCGAAACCTATCGCTATGCCGAAAGCCTGTACAGCGTACAGTGGTGGGGCGACCGCTGCATCAAACCGGGTATCGACTCTCTCATGGCAGTCAACCCCAAGAACGGCAAGGAAACCCTGCTCGCCACCCGCCAGAAAGTGAACGAAGTGCTCAACGCCCTCACTACCCCCTCCAACGATGAAGGCGGCAAAGGCGGCTACGGAAACCTGCAACACTTCTACAACACCGAGTTCCCTTGGGCCGACAAACCTTATATGCTCATCAAGAGCACGAAAGGTTACATTGTTTACGACTTCGAGAAAAATGAATTCGTAAAAGCCTATCCCCAAGCCGCAGAACAGAAAGGAGCCAACATCGACTTCACTGCCGAAGGCGGACACATCGCCTACACCGTAGGCAACAACCTCTACGTTGACAACCACGCCGTAACCGACGAACCCGAAGGCATCGTCTGCGGACAATCGGTTCACCGCAACGAGTTCGGCATCACAAAAGGCACCTTCTGGAGCCCTACGGGCAGCCTGCTTGCCTTCTATCGCATGGACGAGTCGATGGTTACCCAATATCCGTTGGTTGACATCACCGCCCGCATCGGCACCGTAGAGAACATCCGCTACCCGATGGCCGGCATGACCAGCCACAAGGTCAACGTAGGTATTTATAACCCCGCCACACAGAAAACCGTCTATCTGAATACGGGTGACCCGACGGACCGTTACTTCACCAACATCGCCTGGGCACCCGACGAAAAGAGTCTTTTCCTCATCGAACTGAACCGCGACCAGAATCACTCCAAACTGTGCCAATACAACGCCGAGACAGGCGAACTGATGCAGACACTCATCGAAGAGACGCATCCCAAATACGTAGAGCCGCAGAATCCCATCGTCTTCCTGCCGTGGGACAGCAACAAGTTCATCTATCAGAGCCAGCGCGACGGCTACAACCACCTGTACGTATATGACTTAGCCAAACTTTCAGCCAACCAGCCCCAGAAATTCGATGCCGAAGCCATCGAAAAGATGTGGAGCTTAGTACAGAAAGTTGGTAGCGGAAAGAACATCAAGGAAGCAGCCGGCATGCAACTGACGCAAGGCGAATGGTTAGTACAAAGCATCCTGGGCTTCAACGCCAAGAAGAAAGAAGTCATCATCACAGCCACCAAGGAATCGCCCTTGCAGAGCAATGTATATAAGGTGAACGTGAACAACGGCAAAATGACGCTGCTGGACAACGGACAGGGCGTACACAATGCAAAGCTCTCCGCATCGGGCACATACCTGCTCGACAACTGGTCGGCACCCGACGTGCCGCGCATCATCGACATCGCCTCGACAACCAACGGCAAGGAGACCGTACGCCTGCTTACCGCCAAGGATCCCTTCGAAGGCTTCATCATGCCCCGTGTAGAAGTAGGTACGCTGAAAGCTGCCGACGGCAAGACCGACCTGTACTACCGCCTCATCAAGCCGGCCGACTTCGACCCTGCCAAGAAATATCCCGCCATCATTTACGTATATGGAGGCCCGCACGCCCAGATGCTCGTAAACAACTGGAACTATGCCGCCCGCGGCTGGGACATCTATATGGCCAACAGAGGATACATCATGCTTACCCTCGACAACCGTGGCAGCAGCAACCGCGGTCTGGAGTTCGAGAACTGCACCTTCCGCCACCTCGGCATCGAGGAGGGTAAAGACCAGGTGAAAGGCGCCGAATTCCTCCAATCGTTGCCGTATGTTGATGCCGACCGCATCGGTGTGCACGGCTGGAGCTTTGGCGGACACATGACTACTGCCCTGATGCTCCGCTACCCCGAAATCTTCAAGGTAGGCGTAGCCGGCGGCCCGGTCATCGACTGGAAGTTCTACGAAGTGATGTACGGCGAACGCTACATGGACACGCCGCAAACCAATCCCGACGGTTACAAACAGTGCGATCTGAAGAACCTGGCCGGACAGCTGAAGGGACACCTGCTCATCATCCACGACGACCACGACCGCACCTGTGTGCCTCAGCACACTCTGTCGTTCATGAAGGCCTGCGTGGATGCACGCACCTATCCCGACCTGTTCATCTATCCCACACACGACCACAACGTGATGGGACGCGACCGCGTACATCTGCACGAAAAGATTACCCGCTACTTCGACGATTATCTGAAAAACAAATAAACCTTGACGGAAACATATCCGTTTTATAATTGAACCGAATATCAAAACAATAAAGAAAGATGAAAGTATTACTATTAGGCTCTGGTGGCCGCGAACACGCTTTGGCTTGGAAGATAGCCCAAAGCCCGAAAGTAGAGAAACTGTACATCGCTCCCGGCAATGCCGGCACCTCGCAGGTAGGTGAAAACGTAGCCATCAAGGCTACCGACTTTGCCGCCCTCAAGGTTTTTGCACTGGAACGTGCCATCGACATGATTGTCGTTGGTCCCGAAGACCCGCTGGTACAAGGCATCTTCGATTACTTCAAGAATGACATTACCACACAGAACATTGCCATTATCGGCCCCTCAGCCAAAGGCGCGCAATTAGAAGGCAGCAAAGAGTTTGCCAAAGAGTTCATGAAGCGCTACAACATCCCTACCGCCCGCTACAAAAGCGTAACGGCCGAAACGCTGAACGAAGGACTCGCCTTCTTAGAGACACTTTCCGCTCCCTACGTACTGAAAGCCGACGGACTCTGTGCAGGCAAGGGCGTACTGATTCTCCCCACCCTGGAAGAAGCCCAGAAAGAACTGAAGGAGATGCTTGACGGCATGTTCGGAAACGCCAGCGCTACGGTAGTCATCGAAGAGTTCCTGAGCGGCATCGAATGCTCCGTATTCGTCCTGACCGACAGCGAACACTACAAGATATTACCCGTAGCCAAGGACTACAAACGCATCGGCGAAGGCGACAAAGGCCTGAATACCGGCGGCATGGGTAGCGTAACACCCGTACCGTTTGCCAACGACGAGTTCATGGAGAAGGTGCGCGAACGCATCATCGAACCAACCATCAAGGGTCTGCGCGAAGAGGGCATCCTCTACAAAGGCTTTCTGTTCTTAGGACTGATCAACGTACAGGGCGAGCCGATGGTGATCGAATACAACGTGCGCATGGGCGACCCCGAAACCGAAAGCGTCATGCTGCGTCTGCAAAGCGACATCGTTGACCTGTTCGAAGGCGTATATAACGTCAACCTGAACACGAAGTCCATGATTATCGATCCGCGTACGGCTGCCTGCGTCATGCTGGTCAGCGGCGGCTATCCCGGCGAATACAAGAAAGGACTGCCCATTACCGGCTTCAACCTGGCCGAGACAACCGACAGCATCCTGTTCCACGCCGGCACAACGATGAAGGACGGACGCGTCGTCACCAACGGCGGACGTGTCATTGCCGTATGCTCGTATGGCAACACCAAGGAAGAAGCTTTGGAAAAGAGCTATAAAGTAGCCGACATGCTGAGCTTCGAAGGCAAATACTTCCGTCGCGACATCGGGTTCGACTTATAGTCAATCAGAAATGCTCCGTGAATCTTTCTGAGGAGGAGTTAGAAGGAGTTATTCGAATAACGACTTTTAACTCCGGATTACTTCAATAAATTCCATTCTGTTTGACTATCTATCCTTCGTCGCCCTTATGTATAATAACCGAAGATTCCAAAACAAAGTGACGGCAGGACATTTCACGCTTCCTGCCGCCATTTTTATTTCCATCCTCTGCTGGATGCTGGCTGCCTTGCTGCTGCCCGAAGACAACAGCGGCAGAAACACCGTTTCCCTGTGGAACGCTTTCGGCCCCCTCGACCTGCCTGTATGGGCCGACCGTCTTTCCAGCTTCCTGCTGTACGGCATCATCGGATATTTCCTCATCGAACTGAACAACACGTTCGCCATCATCCGCCTGCGCGCTTCGGTACAGACCACCCTCTACTTCCTGCTCATAACCGCCTGCCCCAGCATGCATCGGCTCTATGCGGGCGACGTGGCTGCAGCCATGTTTCTGATAGCTTTGTATTTCCTGTTCCGCAGCTATCAGAAGCCCCACGCCTCGGCCGACCTGTTCCATTGCTTTGTCTTCATCGGACTTGGAAGCCTGTTGTGGCCACAACTCACCCTGTTTGCTCCTGTCTTCTGGATAGGTGCCCGCAACTTCCGCTCGCTCCATCCCAAAAGCTTCTTCGCATCGCTGGTCGGCTGGAGCCTGCCCTACTGGTTTCTGCTGGGACATGCGTTCTACCACGGCGATATGGCGCTGTTCTACCGTCCGTTTCAGGAACTGGCTACCTTTCAGCCCGTCCGTTTCGACTTCCAGCCCTGGGAGCTGGCCACGGTCAGTTATCTGTTCATCCTCTTTGCCGCCAGTGCCGGCCACTGCTTAGCCTTAGGGTATGAAGACAAGATACGCACCCGCAGCTATCTGCATTTCCTGATGCTGCTGTGCTTCTGCATGTTTCTGTACATCGTGCTGCAACCTGCACAGTGCATCCATCTGCTGTCGCTGCTGCTGATTGGCACCAGCATTCTGGCAGGCCACCTGTTTGCCCTGACCCACAGCCGCAGCTCCAACATCTTCTTCATCTGTTCGCTCGTATTGTTATTCCTGTTATTCATCTTCAACGTATGGACGCTTTTATAGACACACTGATACAGCTGCTCATCGACTGGGGCTATGTCGGCCTGTTCATTTCGGCCCTGCTGGCCGGCAGCATCATTCCCTTCAGTTCCGAATTGGTGCTGGTGGCGCTGGTCAATGTCGGGCTCAGTCCCGCCGTCTGCGTACTGTCGGCCGCCTTGGGCAATACGGTGGGGGGCATGACGTGCTACTACATGGGCCGATTGGGACGCATCGACTGGATTGAGAAATACTTCAAGGTGAAGAAAGAGAAGATAGACCGGATGCAACACTTCCTGCAGGGCAAAGGTGCCCTGATGGCTTTCTTTGCCTTCCTGCCTTTTGTGGGCGAAGCCATTGCCATCGCCTTAGGTTTCATGCGCAGCAACCTGGTGCTGACCACCGTTTCGATGTTTATCGGCAAGCTGCTCCGCTACATGGCCATGCTTTGGGCATTGCAGGGGGCGCTGACAGTTATTGGTTAGTTGACGAGGGGACGAGTTGACGAGTTGACAAGGAGACAAGTTAACGAGTTGACAAGGGGACAAGTTGACAAGGGAACGAGGAGGAAAGAACTTAGAAACTCAAAAAAACAGAAACTCAAAAACTCAAAAACTCAAAAACTTAAAAACTCAAAAACTTAAAAACTCAAAAACTCAAAAACTTAAATGCACAGAATCATTGAACAGACTGCCGACGGAAGCGCTACGTTGTTCGTCCCCGAACTGAACGAACACTACCACTCGGTGAAAGGGGCGCACACCGAATCGCAACACATATTCATCGACATGGGGCTCAATGCCTCTGCCGCCGTTTTTCCGCACGTTTTAGAGGTAGGCCTCGGCACGGGGCTCAATGCCCTGCTGACGCTCGAAAACGCCGGGAAAACGCAAAAAAAGGTGCACTACACGGGCATTGAGCTTTATCCCCTCGCCTGGGAGGAGGTGGATGCCCTGCACTACAGCGACAATCCGTTGTTTCGGGAGCTGCATGCCGCCCCCTGGGAAACGGATGTTGAAGTCACTCCCTGGTTCACCCTCCGGAAAACGCAAATCGACGTAGCGAGCCCCGCCGCTGTCCTTCCCGCCACGGGTTACGACGTAGTCTATTTCGATGCTTTTGCGCCCGAAAAGCAGCCGGAAATGTGGGACGAGTCCGTCTTTCGCCGCCTCTTTGCCGCCATGAGTCCCGACGGCATCCTCACCACTTACTGCGCCAAGGGGGTAGTCCGCCGTCTGTTGCAATCCATCGGATTCACAGTAGAGCGTCTGCCCGGCCCTCCAGGAGGAAAAAGAGAAATACTTCGAGCCAGAAAGACACCTACCCTGTAAGCACGGAAAAGGCCCCGATTTTTTCCCAGTTAGGAAAAAATTACTGCCCAGTTAGAGAAAAATATTTTCCTAACTGGGAAAAAAATATACCCAAACTGATTTACCCAACTTTCGCAAGCTCAAGTTGCAGTTGACAAGTAACAAGTTGACGAGTTGAGCACTTGCGAAACTTAAAGTTTTATCGCATAGTCTCTACACAGACAACGAACACCGGCAAATTATATCCAAACGCTTACCTCTATTTAAACGTACACTTAACAATATAAGGGTTATCCTCCGGCTTCATTTGCTTAAACTTTTCCTTGAACGAAGCATCCATCGACTCTATAATCTTCGACGTAAAAGGCCAACCGGGATTAAGATATCCATAAGCAGCCTGTTCATCCATAAATTGAAGGTTAGTCCAATCTCCCTCACGAAACTTGTTGAATACTACCGTCTTCTTCTGCTGCTTGTCATAAATCAACGTAACATTATCCTTTGCATACAAGAATACCGTCATATAATAACGGGAATTCTCGCCATACTCGGTAAAGGCATTTGCGTATTGAGCGCCTGTAGTATTCGCGTATTTCAAATAGTATTTTACATCATGTTCCGGAAGACCCTCAATGCTGAAATTCTGTTCACCAAAATTCCAATGATATTTCAGTTCCATCCCGTCCTTCCCTATTGTGAATACATCGCCATTATAGCCCTGCACAAAATGAAGCTGATTTTCAAACATATAAAACGGTGTATAAACATGGTGGTAAACCGTACTAAACAAGATAAATTTCGGTATGTCGTACATTTCCGACAGCACCTTGTTATGCTCCGCGTCGTACACTAACAGTTTTTTTCCAGGCTTTGATTGACTAAACAACAGATATACACCTTTTTCCAGTGGTTGAAAATAATGAACCGCAGGCACACCTTCCGGAAGATGGATCTTACCTTTGAATTCGCTCCCGGTGCTGTCATACCGCAGTATTCCGCTCATGGGAGACAATAACTCCAGTTCACCGGTAAATTCATTAAAGCCAAAGTCTCTCAAGTCCGTATATTCTCCGGGACCGGGTCCACACCGGTTTATCTCTCTCAGATATTTGCCATTATCATCAAACACGGCAATCCGCCTTGCCTTTACGTCCATGATATAGAACTTGTTATTACGATGAACAATCTTATCCACATTGTTTACCAGGGATGAATCGTTCGTCTCCAAGGGAATGACATCCATTCGAGAGAAATAATCATAAAATGAAGGCGTGGAAAGCTCCGACAGATCGATACTGGCAGTTCCATTTGTCTGCTTGCTTTCAGACTTACACGCCCATAAAGCAATCAATAAAAATAAGGTAAAAAGGATTTTCGTTTTCATATCTTATCAGGTGATTAAACCAACAATATTTCTTTATTGGGTCCAATTTAAAAAGTCCGTTTCCTATGAGTCTCTTTATAGCCACTATCACTTTGCTCTGTCATCCTGAACGCAGTGAAGGATCTCTTTCGAAAGCTATGTGATAACAGATCCTTCACTGCGTTCAGGATGACAGAATGATAACTATGTTATGCGCCAAAATAAAAAGTGTACTTTTTAAAGTGGACGCTTTATTTAAAAAAGCCTACTACCCTCCCCCTTTCACTTCCGATAACAGATCAGGACAGGATTCGTCTCTTCGTCCAACCGGCTTAAGGCGGCTTTATCGTCCGGCTGACACGCAATTTCTCCACTCTTCAACATCCCTACAAAGCGGCTGACTTCCATCGGATGGATGTAGAAATAGACATTCTCGTCGTCTTCCCAAACGGGTATCGGGACGACGGACTGATCCATCAACTTGGGCGAAACCTTGTCGTGCAAGAAGATACCGACACGACATTCCTGCGTCTTCTTGTCATAAATGAAGTGATTGAGGTAATTCCCCCGAGAGAAAAAGAACAGTATAAACCGTTCGCCTTCAGTATAGTGTTGGATGTTATGCACGCCTCTCAACCGAGTCAGCGACTTCAGGATGTCTTTCTCGCCGCTACGCTCCGCGTGCTCTTTCACCGCCGCGCTGGTGGGACGGTCGCGGTAGCTGAACGACAGATAAGGATAGATGCCGTTCTTCCCGATTGCCAAGACACTGTCCGAGGCAAGGTGTTTGAAGCGTATGCCGACAGAAGTCTTGCTGAAAAAGCTTTCTCCGGTGAAATAAGTGTCCGAATGATAGCCCCGGTTGTATGCGTCCTTCGATATCCATTTGTTGACAACCTGCGTAGCAGCACTGTCCAACTCCTGTACGAGGTACGAAGGCGACGTGCCGGGGAAATAAACATCTGCGTATATCCGATTACCGTCGATGCCTATATAACGGCTCCGGGCATTCTGCTGTTGCTTCAGCGTGACCGCATGGCTAAACTTAATGTCGGGCAATCCGTAATACAAAATGCACTGCTTCCTGCTGTCGAAGATGTAGAACAGGTTTCCCGCAATGCCACAATCCGTTGGCGCCACATACTCGGACGGGCCTTCTCCTCTACTGCCGACCATACCAATATAGCTGCCGTCCTTACGGAACATAAGTACCGACCTGGCCATGACGCCATCCAAAACAAAAATGGTATCTCCCTGCATACAAAGCTGGTTGATGCGCCCCAGCAGGGACTCACGGGTCGTCTCCAGCGGAATATACCGCACATCTTTGAAGAAAGCAGACAGAGGCATCTGCTTTTCGTATGCAATGGAATCCAAATCGACAGTCAGCACATCCTGACCGGGAAGAACAGACGATATACCTATTTCTTCCTGAACAACAGTCTTTTGCTTCGGTCCTTGACAGGAGATGAAGCATAAAGCAGTCAAAAGAAAAACAAATCTGTAGGACATAATGATACAATTCTTTTTAAGTAAAACCTATCAAAAGGAATTTAAAACAAATTACAAATAAGGGAGTTATTACGTCAGCACGTTATTCCTTCAACTTCTGAATAATAACAACCGGATTGGATTCCTCGTCCATCTGGCGGAACTTCTTGAACATGCTGCGTACATATTCGGAATGGAAATCGCGTTCGTCATAATTCCAATCCGCAAGTTCGCCCTCCAAACACCATGCATCCATCGCGCGATACGATATCATATATCCGTCCTGCATGTATAGCTGACGGGGCGAACAAGCCAATCCTCCCAAATATTTGTTATACAGTAAACTTCCAATTTTAGGGTAGCCCCTTTTAGACGGACGCCAGCAAGCGCCCGTCTAAAAAAGAGTCCACAAATTTAACGATTATTATTTGCATATTGTCATGG